>JAANMX010000086.1_pt1 | contig 106101 bp, 105 predicted proteins | sample 7279681 | NCBI WGS metagenome assembly JAANMX01 (sample SAMN14094542, study PRJNA606508) | bioreactor metagenome | isolation source: A lab-scale SPAN reactor treating ammonium-rich wastewater day 351 | place: Ireland: Galway | collected 2018-01-01 | reverse complement strand
GCCAACCGCATGTTAACCATCCGGGCTGCTGTCTTGAGCAATGACTTTCACGCCTTATGGCGACAGGCGGCTTAACTGCCCCTAACTTGAAATGCACCCCACACAGCTCGCACTCCAACAAACACCAACACCCGGCAATATCAATCCACGCCCCACGCCGCGAGGCCGGCATCACACGCGCATCGTATGATTGGGATGGCGGTCTTGTCGGCGCTCTGAACAGGTGTGGCAGTCTTTACACGTTGTGCTATCATCTGCTATGAAATCGTATGCGGGCGCGTTGTTGAGCAAGAAATCGCGAAAGAGGCGTTTAGATGGAGATCCCCCGTTCCGAGTATCCTCGCCCACAGTTCGTGCGTAATCAATGGCTCTGCCTGAACGGCCCGTGGCAGTTTGCCTTCGATGACGACAACCGCGGCCTCGCTGAAAAGTGGTACACCGGCGCCGCATTCGATCAACAGATCCTTGTCCCCTTTACGTTTCAGTCACCGCTCAGCGGAATCGGAACGAACGACTTCCATGACGTCGTCTGGTATCAACGCACGTTCGACGTGCCGGATTCGTGGGAGGGCAAGCGTGTCCTTCTACACTTCGGCGCAGTGGACTACCGCGCATGGGTCTGGGTTAACGGCACATTCGCCGTGTTTCACGAGGGCGGTCACACGCCGTTCTCGGTGGACATCACCGACCTCGTACAGGCGTCCGGCAACACCGTCGTTCTGCGCGTCGAGGACGTATCGACTGACGTGTTCCAGCCACGCGGTAAGCAGTACTGGATGCGCGACTCCGCCGCAATCTTCTACACCCGCACAACGGGGATCTGGCAGTCCGTGTGGCTAGAGCCGGTCAGTTCGACGTACGTCAAGTCGCTGAAGATCACGCCCAACCTCGATGCACGCACAGTGGAGTTCGAGTATATCCTCGGCGGCGACATCCCCGACGACATCGAAGTGGAAGCATCCGTGACCTATCGGGACGCGCCGGTCGTCAGCGGGACTGTGCGGCCCGAGGCGGTGGTGAGATCGCTATCACAAGTCGTGACGTTTGGCCGTGACATGGCCGTCTGGTCGCCCGAACATCCGAACCTGTACGATGTGGCCGTGACGGTCAAGGCCAGCGGCGTGGTCGTCGATGTGTTCACGTCGTACTTCGGCATGCGCAAAATCAGCGTCGAACGCGGCCAAGTCCGGTTGAACAATCAGCCCTACACGATGAAGCTCGTGCTGGATCAGGGCTACCACCCCGAAGGTATCCTGACCTTCCCGACCGACGATGACTACAAGCAGGACATCGAGCTTACGCAGCGGCTGGGCTTCAACGGCGCGCGTAAGCATCAGAAAGTCGAAGATCCGCGCTATCTCTACTGGGCTGATCGGATGGGTTTGCTGGTATGGGGTGAGATGGCGAATGCCTACGCTTTTTCCAGCGAATACGTCAAGCGAATCACGTCGGAATGGCAGGAGGCCGTCGACCGCGATTACAACCATCCATGCATTGTGGCGTGGGTGCCTCTCAACGAAAGTTGGGGAGTACCAGACCTAACGGGTGATCCGAAGCAGATCAGCCACCTCAACGAGATGTATCATCTCACGCGGTCGCTTGACCAGACGCGGCTCGTGATCTCGAACGATGGCTGGGAACACGCGACGACGGACTTGTTGACGATCCATGACTATGAGAGCAGCGGCGAGGTACTGACCGAACGTTACGCGACACTCGCCAGTACACTTGCCGCGCGGCCTGCTAAACGTGATCTCTACGTTCGCGGAGTCGATCATGCCGGCCAGCCGATCCTATTGACTGAGTTCGGCGGCGTCGCGTACAAGAAATCTGCGCAGGAAGGCTGGGGCTATTCGACCGCCGGCGACGAGGCCGACTTCATCGACCGGTTATCGGCGATCATGACGGCGGTGTACAAGTCGCCTGTGTTACAAGGTTTCTGCTATACCCAGCTCACCGACGTCGAACAGGAAATCAACGGCCTGCTGACGTATGATCGCCAACCGAAGGCGCCGCTGGAGACGATCGCGCGCCTGATCAGCGGCCGGACGTAAGCGGATCCACAACGCGGGCCGCGGTAGGGTTCCGTGGCCCGCGTTTGGGTGAGCTATCTGCCCATCTCCGCGAATTGATGTGCTGGCTCGATCGACACGCTCGTACGCGGAGACAATACCATACCCATGGTGACACACAATGGTAGATACCAGTGAGGGCGCATAGAACCGAATGGTCACGCGATCGTCGAAAAAGAACAATGCCGCGCAAATGCGACGGCACTTTAACACTGAGATGATTCGGTGAGCGAGAAGATGGACCTGAGGGGATTCGAACCCCTGACCTCTACAGTGCGATTGTAGCGCTCTCCCAGCTGAGCTACAGGCCCGTGTTCTAGGCGGAGTATAGGGCTACTCCGCCCGAAGTGTCAAGATCGAACTACTCGTAACGCAGTGTGTTCATGATGCGCTCGCGCACAGCGACCGATCCACTGGCGTAGGTGGCGAACGCGCCAATCCCGATGGCGACCCCCACCAGAATCACCGCAATCGGAACCGCGCTGCGTGGGATAAAGAACGCGTTGTCAAAGCTAAACGTCGTCATCAACCACACCCCCAGCGCGCTCAAGCCGATGCCGAGCAGCGCGCCGAGCAGACTCACGATGACATTCTCAAGCAGCAGGATGCGCAGCACACGCCCGCCCTTCAGCCCGATTGCGCGCATGACTCCGGTCTGCCGGCGGCGTTCGAGCGTCGCCAACGCGACAGTGTTGGCCGTTATCACCGCTGCAGCGCCGAGCGACAAGAGTCCGACGAGGATCGGCAGCGCGCTGAACTGGGTGATGAGCCGCGTCAGGATGCTGTCGAAGAACGAGATATCGAAGGTTAGGACAAGCGGCAGTGTTGACAGGCCGAGCAGCGCATCGTTGAGCTTCTCCGGCGTGATCTTGGCAAGATTGAACGTAAAGTCGGCATAGCGCGGCGCGATCAAATCGGGTGGCAGCCACAGCCCGCCAAGGCCGCCGGTAGGCGAGGAGTCCGCGATCCCGACGATCTCGATCGTGAGCGTTTGCCCACCGCCGAGCTGACTGATCGTGAGTCGATCACCCAACTGATACGGTGGCATGTCGCTTTCTGGCGTGAACTGCGGCTTGGCGTATACAGCGACCAATGCTCCACGGTCAGCCTCCGTCAGCGACCGGCCCGCCGAAATCCCCGGTATCGACCAGTTTGGATCGTCTGTGTCACGCACAGCGATGTTGACGGTGAGCGAATTCAGCGGGGGCGGCGGCGAGCCATCCGCGCGCTGGAGATTGCGCAGGGTGCCGGTGAACGACATCAACCGGGAACGCGATTCGACGCCTTCCAGCGTGTCGAGGCGCGCGTCGATGATCGGCCGCGCAAGCTCTTGCGGCAGCACCGGGAACATCAGCACATTGCCGCCTAGTGTGTTGGTGAACGAGAACTGGAGGATGTCGCGCACCGATTCGCCGAAGAACGCAATACTGCTCAACGCGAACATGCCCGCGCTCAACGCCAACAGCGTGATCGCCGTGCGCATCCGCCGCGTCGTCAAGTCACGCAGCGCCAACCGCAGGTCAACACTCCCGAACGCGGGCAGCTTGCCCACCAACCACACAATCACCCACATGATGCAGGCCAGCACGCCGAGGATCAGCAGAGTCACCGCAACGCCTATAACCCCGGCCAGCGGGAACCCAATGATCTGCCCGGCGATCAAGCCAAGCGCGATCACGATAAACCCGATAGCGGTCAGCCGCGGCAAACATCCTGCCGTGACATTGGAAACGTCATTCGGGCGCAGCACAATCGCAGGTCGAACTTTCGCCGCCGACAGCACCGGCAGAATACCGAACACGGCGCTGACGAACACCCCCAGCACGCCGCCGAACAGAATCGCCTCAGGATAGACTTTGAACAACAGAGGCTGCTGAATCAGGTCGGAGCCGAAGCGGTTTGCGACGCCGCTCAGCGCCACGCCGAACACCCCCCCGACGAGGCTGCCGAATACGCCGATCCAGAGCGCTTCGGCGAGGAACATCATCGCCACCTGCCGCCCCTTGAGGCCGAACGTCTTAAGCGCGGCGATCTCCTCGGTGCGCCGGCGCACCAGCACCAGCATCGTGTTGATGATGCCTACCCCGCCCAGCAGCATCGCTCCGAGGCCCAGCACCACGATAAAGCGGCCCAACACATCGGAGATCATGGCTGATGCTGCGAGGATGTCGCTCGGCGTGCGGATTCCACTCACCGTTACGCGGCCGTTGCTGACGATCGGCCAGAGTTCATTTCGGTAGCCGTCGATCTGGTCGAACGGTGTGCCGTCGGGGAAAAGGACGCCAAGCCGGTTCGGGCCGAGGTTCAAGTCGAGCACTCCATCGACGGCATCGCGGTCAAAGTAGGCAAAACCGAATACCACCGAAAGCATCTCATTGGACATGAGTTGGAAAAACCCGGCTTGCGCGGCCGTAGGCACGATGCCGCGCACGACGAAGTCTTGATCCGATCCGCTAACGCGCACCATGTCACCGACAGAAATCGACTCGCGGTCGGCTAAATTCCGCGAGATGACGACTTCGTTCCCATCACCAGTGAACAATTCGCCGAGAGGCACGCCCGCGGGGTAATCCGCGAAGACGTCGTTCGTCAGCGGGTAGGATGCGGGGTCGATGAAATAAGAGTTGATAAACTGCGGCCTGCCCGCCGTGACAGCGCCGACCCGCGTTAACTGCGTTCCGCTGCTGATGCGGTAGGCGGTGATCTCGCCCCCGCGTTCGGCGGCCCATGTCTCCACACGGCGGATCAAATCCGGCGAGAAGTTGTTGGAGTTATCCGACGGGTCAGTGAGTGCCGAGAAAAAACGCGCGCCGCTGGCGGATACGGTCAGATCACCCTTGTTGGTCGCCCGCACATCGGCCGCCAGCGAGTCGCCGATGGCAAGCCCGAGGCTGCGCAGCGCGACCATCGTCGCTACACCAGCAGCCACGGAGAACACGGCAAACGTAGACCAGCGCCTGCTCCGCCAGAGGTTGCGCAGCGCATACCCCAGATAGAATCCGATCCGGCCCATAACGCCCCCTAGTGTGCCGTCCAGCGCATGTGAATCACCGTGCGCTGTTCGAGAAAGCGATACCGCTCTAGCACCGGACGAACCCCTTCGTCGTCCGCCGGATGCTCAATCGTCAGTGTATTGCTGCCCGAATGTCTTACGTAGGATCCGAGCAGCGCCTCGTCATCGATGCCTGCCCGGCTTGGATGTACCATCAACGAGAGCCGTGTCGTCGCGCCGAACGCACGCTCGACCCACATCACAGACTGCAACCGCTGTGCGTCTGGCTCCACGACAAGCCGCTCAAACGAACGCAGATTCACAAAATCGCGCAGGCTGCGCCGCATGTCCGGCCGGAACAGCTCCGGCACAACGGGCCGCAGCCATCCGATCCCGCCGCGTTCCCCCGGCCGGAGTTCCATGGCGAGCTGCATTTCCTGTCTCCATTCACTGCGGCGGCGGCGGCGAATGTACGGCCGTCCGGTCAACGGCGACACAGGGAATCGCAGCGACGGGCTTCGCCTGTAGGTCGAGAATGTCCGCTCTGAGACAAACCCAAGCCCCTTGTAGAGATCAATCGCCGCCGTGTTGTAATCATCTACTTGCAGCAGCGCCTGCGCCCCTTCCTTGTCGCGGATCATCTGCATCGCACGCAGCATCAGCTTCCGCGCAATTCCGCGCCGCTGGTAAAGCGGGTGGACACCGACATTCGCGATGATCCACGACGATCCGACACTGCGCGGGAGCTTCGCCGGATACACCGACACATTGCCGACGAGCCTACCGTCCTCCTCCCACACGAAGCCGAGGCTGATCCCGACCGTGAGGTCGTTGAGCAAAGCCAGCGGAAGTATCCCCAACGACAAGCGCGCCATTGTGCGCATTTCGCGCAGCGCCGACCGCCCACTGCTATCCATCGAACTTGCGAAGGCAACCTCGATGAGATCGGCAAGTGGCGCCAAATCGGTTCGGATATTTACAGGACGCAGCATCAATCGTTCGGGAACGCGGCAGCCGCCGCCCTCGATCCTCCGTAGGGGCTAGAATCCTGCGAGCGCGCTCAAGTCGGCGCGTCCAGCCTGCATCGCGCTGATCGCTTGCAGCAGCGCGATCCGGTTGCGCCGGATGTCGGCGTCATCGGTATTGACCAACACACCTTTGCCTGCTTCGTCACCGAAGAAACGGCGTACAACCGGCACCATCGGCGCGAACGACGACAAGAACGAGTCCACATCGGCGTGCGCGTTCAGCGTCGCGCGCGACTGCTGATACGCCAAATGCAGTTCGCGCTCTTCGTCTTGTACGAACTTTGCCTCGTTTACGTTGTACCGCTGCGGCTCACCGCGTGTAATGCGCACGCACCGCGCGAAGCTGTCGAGGATATCCGCCCAGCCATCGCCGGCCACCCACTCGGTCAACTGCTCGACGTTGACCAGCGCGCGATACGGGTTAGTAGACGTCTCGGCGAGCACCGCGCTGATCACATCTGCTGCAAAGCCACGGTCGCTCAGCCACACACGCAGGCGTCCGGCGATGAACTCCTCGACCTGCGCACGGGTCTCAGCGCTGATCGCCACGGGTTGAACCGCCGCGACGTCCTGTATCAAACCGGACAAGTCGAGATCGATCTCGTGATGCGCCAAGATTTGGATGATGCCGAGCGCGGCGCGGCGCAGGCCGTACGGATCCGCGGTCGATTTGGGAGCAAGCCCGACGCCGAACAGGCCAACGAGGCTGTCCAGCCGGTCGAGCAGCGCAAGCAGCACCCCTGCCGGCGAGGCCGGCACGTCATCGTCGGCGCTGCGCGGCAGCCAGTGTTCGTAGATCGCGGCTGCGACCGGCTCAGGCTCACCCCCCAAGCGCGCATACTCGCGGCCCATCACCCCTTGCAGTGATGTCATCTCGACGACCATACGTGTCGCCAAGTCTGCCTTCAGGATTTGCGCAGCGCGCTTGGCGACCTCGATATCGGCACGCGGCGTCGCAAGCGTCTGGGCAGCTGCTGGCACGAGTCGTTCGATACGCCGGCTCTTGTCGAGCATCGAGCCAAGCTTCTCCTGAAAGGTCAGCGTGCTCAGACGCATCAAGTAGGCGTCAAGCGGCGCCTTCACATCGTCGCGGTAGAAGAAGCGGGCGTCCGAGAAGCGCGCTGTGAGCACGTGCTCGTTGCCCTTCTGAACGAGGTCGACGTGTTCACGGTCGCCGTTGCGGATCGTGATAAAGTACGGCAGCAGTTCACCTGAACTCGACTGCACGGCGAAATACCGCTGCTTGTTGCGCATGACGTTGATCAAGACATCCCGCGGCAAAGTCAGGAAGTCCGGATCGAATGACCCGCGCACCGCTGTCGGGACTTCGATCAAGTTGACGACTTCCTGTAACAAACCGGGATCATCCGGCACAACCCCACCGACCTCAGCGGCCAGATCGCGGACTTGCTGAGCGATTGCTGCGCGGCGCGCTTCGCGGTCAAGCACTACACCCTGTGACGTGACGAACGCGAAGTACGCGTCGACATCCGCCACCGCTTGCTCCGGTGACCCGTACGGGCGGATGCCGCGTGTCACACTGCCGCTGGCGACCCCAGCGAACGCAAACGGGATGACCTGTTGGCCGAACAGCGCGAGAATCCAGCGCAGCGGCCGGCTGAACGCCTGATTCGTCTCGTTCCAGCGCATCGACTTCGGGAACTTAATCGCGCCGACAAAAGCAGGCAGCGCCTCGGCTAGCACGTCGATGGCCGGACGCCCCTTACGCTCTACACGCGCCATGACATATTTGCCACCGTCGACGTCCTCGACCGTCAGTGCCGACACGTCGATCCCACGGCTTCGCGCAAACCCTTCGGCGGCCTTCGTCGGCGTGCCGTCCGCATTGAATGCACGTTCAGCAGGCGGCCCCTTCTCGATCGTCGTCTGGTTCGGCTGCACGGGCTGAACACCGCGAGCATGGATCACGAGGCGGCGCGGCGTCGCCATCACGCGAACGCCGTCATTCGCCAGCCGCAGTTCCTCAAACAGCCTGCTGGCCGACTGTTCAAGCTGAGCCTGTGCGTCGTCCACATCTTGCGCCGGCAGTTCTTCGATACCGAGTTCGATCAAGACATCGGCCGGCGCGGTTGGCGCGGCGAGGCCGGCGGTTGGTGTTTGCAGCGCTGGCCCGGCCCATCGTTCCGCCATCTTGAGTATGGGAAATCCGAGCGACTCCCGCTGCGCGACATACGCCTTGGCGATGTTGCGCGTCATATCCCGCATACGCCGGAAATACGACGCACGTTCGGTCACGCCGACGGCGCCGCGCGCGTCCAACACGTTGAACAGATGGCTGCACTTGAGGATGTAATCGTAGGCCGGGATGATCGCCGCCGCTTCGAGTGATCGTTTGTGCTCGCCCTCATAGATGTCGTACACCTCGCGCAAGTTCTCGACATCGGCCAAATCGAAGTAATAGCGGCAGTGGTCGATCTCATCTTGCAGCATCATATCGCGATACTGCAAGTCGCCCAGCCACTCGATGTCCCACGCGCTGTCGCGGCCTTGCAGCGCCAGTACGATGCGTTCGACCCCATACGTGATCTCGACAGCAGGCGGGTTCAGTTCGAGTCCGCCGGCCTGCTGGAAATAGGTGAACTGTGTGATCTCCTGCCCATCCAGCCAGACTTCCCAGCCCAGTCCCCACGCGCCAAGCGCCGGGCTTTCCCAGTTGTCCTCCACAAAGCGGATGTCGTGTTCGCGCGGGTCGATTCCCAACGCCTCAAGCGACTGGAGATACAGCTCCTGCGGGTTGCCCGGATCGGGTTTCAGGATGACCTGATACTGGTAATACTTCTGCATACGGTTCGGGTTTTCCCCGTAACGGCCGTCGTCGGGGCGCACGCTTGGCTCGACATACGCCACGCGCCACGGCTCAGGGCCAAGGACGCGCAGCAGTGTGGCCGGGTTCCCCGTACCGGCGCCGACCTGAACGTTATACGGTTCCCAGATCACGCAGTCATGCGCGGCCCAGAACTCATGCAGCTTCAAAATGACCTGCTGGAAATTGAGGGGCTTCCCCGTCATTGATCGTCCTTGGAACTGGTGTGCTTGATCTCGCCGGTCATTATAAAGACGCCTGCCGGTGTTGACGAGGGGTCGATAGGTTCAGCCGAATTGGAATCGCCGCACGCGTTCGGTATACTTAATAATCTTCATGCATCAATTCATCATATAGGCATCAAGGTACCATGGCGCAAGACGCCCTAATCGACAAGCAGTTCGGTGAATTCACCGTCAAAGAGGTCGTCGGGCGCGGGGGAATGGCTACAGTCTATCGTGCTGAACAACCGTTGATGCGCCGTGACGTTGCACTAAAGGTTATCCGACTCAACGATGTCGCTGACAAGAACCGTGACTTTTCCGCACGGTTCGCGTCCGAGGCCAAACTCATCGCGTCGCTCGAACACCCAAACATCCTCCCTGTCTACAGCTATGGAATCACCGGCGAGTACGCGTATCTGGCGATGCGCTTTCTACGCGGTGGCACGCTCGAAGACCTGCTCAACGGCGAACCAATGCCCCTTGAGTACGCCATCCGGATGTTTCAGCAGTTCGCGCACGGACTTGCCTACGCGCACAGCAAAGGCATCATTCACCGCGATATCAAGCCTTCCAACATCCTGCTTGATGAGGAAGACAACGCCTATCTGACCGACTTCGGCCTCGCCAAGCTGATCGACGCCGAGGCGGGCTTCACCAAGACCGGGCAGATCATGGGCACGCCGGTCTATATGTCGCCCGAACAGCTCAAGGGCGAGGCGCTCGACTTCCGTTCCGACGTATACGCCCTCGGCTGTCTGCTCTACGAAATGCTCACCGGATCGCCGCCGTTCTCGTCGTCCGATGGGGACGTCATCCCGGTCATTTTCAAGCATCTGCAAACGCACCCTGAAGCCCCGTCCGAGCGCAACCCTTCCCTGCCGCCGGCTTTTGATGCGGTTGTCCTGCGTGCCCTCGCCAAAGCGCCAGCAGATCGCTATCCATCGGTGCGCGACATGGCGAACGACCTCAACAAGGCGATCGGCAAACATGCGACGTTGTCGTTTCCTCAGCCGGCCGAGACGATCATCAACCGCACGCAGCCTATCCAACTGCGGCACGATCATGTGAGAACCGGGCTGATCGCGGCAATCGTCACGCTCGTCGCAGCCGTGCTCGGCGTGACGCTGCTGCTGGTCAGGACGGAACAGGAGCGTCGGGACACCGTCGCCACGAACTTCGCGGCGGCCGTGACCGCACAGCAGGCCATCGCGCTGGCCGAAACGCAAACCGCAATCGCATCCCACCCTCGCTATGACCCTGACCAAATTCGGCTGGGGGAGAGCGGTAACATCGAGGATTACCTGCCAACTCAGGAAGAGATGGAGGTGGCGCGCTCCATCGTCGGCGCGAACGGGTTCATTGCGCTTGTTCCATGCAACACGTCGAGCGAATATCATGCGGCGCTTACGCGTGAGCTGGCGCAGTTCGCGCGTGAGGCCGGGATCCCCACGCGCGTGTACGATCCGGACAGCGATGCGTACCAGCAGCTCACCCTGTTGGAACGCGCCATCGCCGATAACGCGACCGGAATCGTCCTCTGCCCGCTGGATTTGGAGCTGATCGCCCCGACGATGTGGGAAGTACGGCGCGCGCGCATCCCGTTTGTTTCACAGGCGTCCAACATGGGACAGTACGGCGGCGTGCAAGTCCTGACCGACGCCGCACTGCTCGGCCAAGTCCCCGGTGAGTACATTGGGCAGCTGGTCGCGGATCAGTTCGATGGCGTGGCAAAGGTGGTCGTGCTGACGTTCGACGATCTGCCGGATGTTAAGGCACGTGCCGATGGCATGGTCGATGGCTTGCTCAAGTACGCGCCAAACGCCGAAATTGTCGCCCGTGTGCGTGGCGCCACACCGGACTGGGCGCAAGAATCGATCGAAGCGCTGCTGGCCGACGGTGTGGAGTTCAACGTTATCCTCACCATTAACGATGCCGGAGGGTTTGGGGCCCTAGCAGCCTTAGAAGCGGCCGGGGTGCCTTACGACGACGTAGTAATCGGCAGCGTCGACGCGGAAGTGTTGGCGCAGCGCTATATCCGAGAAGGTAAGTACTTCAAGGCGACGGTCGAGGCCGGGCGCACTGAATACGCCTCCGCGGCGGTATCGGTTATGATGAAAATGCTCGCGGGCGCGTCTGTCCCCGAATTCACCCTTATCCCACCGGGTGAGTTGATTACAGCCGACACACTCCAGTCCGAACCCTAGCGGTGATACCAGTTAGCGGAATGCCATGTTTCAACTTGATCCAAAACTCTTGGACGCCGTAGGTTCGCTCAGCGGAGACATTCGATACTTGGGTTCGCTGCTCGGCTTGGTCATCCGCGAACAGTACGGTCAGGAAGCGTTCGATCTCGTTGAAGAAACGCGGGCATCGGCCAAGGCGCGCCGTGCCGGGGAGGTCGCGGAGACGGCCCGTCTGCTTGAGCGCATGCGCCGGCTTCCGCTGGATTCCAAGCGCGTATTGATTAAGGCGTTCGCCAACTACTTTCAGCTCATCAATATCGCAGAGGATCATCAACGTGTACGTGTGCTGCGCGAACGCGAAGCAGCTGGCACGCTCAGCGAGACGATCGACTCCGCGCTTCTTGACCTGAAGCACGCCGGCAGCGACGCGGCGACGGTCGAACGCCTTCTGCATGCCATACATGTGCGCTTGGTCTTTACGGCGCACCCTAGCGAAGCCAAACGGCAGGAAGTCCTGATCAAGCTCGCGGACATCAGCGAACTGCTGACGGGCCTCGAACGCCAGTCACTCCTGCCACGCGAGCAAGACCAGATCACAAGCGATATCCTGCGGCGGATCGAACAGCTCTGGCAGACCCGTCCCAACCGCGCGCAGCGCGCGACCGTTATGGACGAGGTCGAGTTCGGCCTGTTCTTCATCACGCGCTTCGTGATGGACGTGACGGTCGACGTGCACCTCGACCTGCTCGACAGCCTGAACCGGCACTTCCCGCTTCACGATTGGTCGAATACCTCTCCGCTGATTCAGTTCGCCTCATGGATCGCTGGCGACCGCGACGGCAACCCGAACGTCACGCCGGACGTCACGCGTGAGGCGCTCAACGTCATGCGTGAACGGGCGCGCACGGTGTATCGGGCCGAGGTCGAATATCTGCGGGATCGGCAGACTCAGTCCTTGGACGAAGCCCCGGTGTCGGAAGAACTGCTGCAGCGGCTCGGCGTCTCGAACCCGTTCGCTGGGCGATTTGCCGGCGAAGTATATCGCCAGTATCTCCAGCACATCAGCGACCGGCTGGCGACCGATCAGTATCGTCGTAGTGACGAACTGCTCGATGACCTACAAGTCCTGTGGGACAGCCTCCATCACAATCGGGGCGTTCACGCCGCCGAGGGTTCGCTCAGGCGGCTGATGCTCAAAGTGCGCCTATTCGGGATGCACCTTGCGCCGCTTGAAATCCGCGAAGACGGCCGCCTGCATACCGCCGCCTTGACCGAGGTCTTCAGCCGCTATCGAATGGCAGAGAACTACGCGGAAATGCCCGAACCGGAACGCGTGGCACTGCTAACGCGCGAGATCGAAAACGCGCGACCGCTGCTGCCCGTTCAGCCCACTTTCAGCGACGCGACGAACCGCATTATCGCCACATGGCGCATGATCGCGGACATCCACGCAACACACAGCCCGCGCGCGATCGACACGGTGATCGCCAGCATGTCGCAGTACGAAAGCGACGTGCTCGCCATGCTGCTGCTCGCGCGCGAGGTCGGCATCGCCGATCATGTCGACATTGTGCCGCTGTTTGAGACCGTGGAAGACTTGCAGCGGGCGAAAGAGGTCATGCAGAGTCTGTTCGATAACCCCGTCTATTCCCGGTACCTCGACAAACGCGGGCGCATTCAGCAGGTGATGATCGGGTATTCCGACAGCAACAAGGACGGCGGATACGTCGCGTCGAACTGGAACCTGTATCAGGCACAGCGCGAGCTTGCGGAGTTATGCGCACAGAATAACGTGACGCTGTGCCTATTCCACGGGCGCGGCGGCAGCATCGGGCGCGGCGGTGGGCCGACCAATCGCGCCATCCTCGCACAGCCCCCCGGCTCGATGACCGGCCCGATCAAGATCACCGAACAGGGCGAGGTTATCGCCTATCGCTATGGCAACCCCGACATCGCCTACCGCCATCTTCAGCAAGTCCTGAACGCGTCGATCCTTGCGCTGGGGGCGCCGCAGAACGGAATCGACCCGCGCTGGTTCACGGTGATGGATGCGCTGTCCGAACTGAGCCGCGCGCACTATCGCGCCTTCGTGTACAAGACGCCGTCGTTTCTGACCTATTGGCACGAGGCGACACCGATTAACGAGCTTGCACAGCTTCCTATCGGCTCGCGGCCTGCGAAGCGCAGCAAAGGCGGCTTCGAGTCGATCCGCGCGATCCCGTGGGTGTTCAGCTGGATGCAGAGCCGTGCGATTATCCCGAGCTGGTACGGCGTCGGCCATGCTTGCAAGGCGTACTGCGCCGGCACGCCCGACGGTGAGCTGACGTTGCAGACGATGTACGAGCGCTGGCCGTTCTTCAAGGCGCTGATCGACAACGTTCAGCTTGACGTGGTGAAGGCCGATATGGGCATCGCCCGGTTGTACAGCGGCCTCGTGAGCGACGCGAAGCTGCGTGACACGATCTTCAGCAAGATCGAGAGCGAGCACGCGCAAACATGTGACTGGATTTGCCGTATCACCGGTCAAACGAGCGTGCTCGAAAAGACGCCGTTGATGCAGCGTTCGATCGACCGGCGCAACCCGTATGTCGATCCGCTCAACTTCATTCAAGTCGCACTGCTGGCCGACCTGCGCATGATGCACCCGGATTTGCCCGCCTATGACGATACGCTGCAAGCCGTCCTCGCGACTGTGAACGGCATCGCGGCGGGGATGAAGACGACCGGATGATCCCGGCAGGGTTAGCGCCGCAGCTAGCTCGGCATTGGCCGCGCCTCCTGCTTGCGGTTCTTTGGGCCATTGGATCAGAGGTGCTCCTGTGGTCTTATCCGCCTGATCGTACAATCATGGATTGGATACTGAACCTTGCCGGTTACGGCGTGCTGGCATACGCCCTCACCGACCTTGCCGTCCGCTGGCGGATGCGCGATCTGTACGGTGTCGCGCCGCTTGGTGGACTTGCCGCCCTCCTCTATGCGCTGTTCGTCAATCCACAGTTCACGCTCGTTGACATCCCGCGTACGCTCGTCACCCGTGCGATGGGCAGCCACGCGCTGCTGTTCATGGGTATGCTGCTGCTGTGGCTGGTCATGCTGCGCGCAGTGCCTTTGCTGCATCTGCTCATCCCACTGGCGGCACTGATCGGCGCATGCTGGGGCACATGGGTGCGATACGCTCCGATCCTGACCGACCTCCCCGGCCCGACGCTCACGGATCCAACGCTGTTCATTCTGATCGGCCTCGTCATCGTCGCCTTGATCGGGGTGGTCGGCCTGATCGGAGCACGAATGCCACCGGTGCGCGGCGAGTCGCTGCTCATGCAGCCCACCGAGGCTGTGGTCGTGGGCTTCGCCGCTGTCGCGCTTATCTATCGCCAGCTCGACCTCGGCGCAATCGACCTCGAGTCACGGGGGTTGGTCGTCGGATTGATCGGGCTGTGTCTTGCAATGCTGTGGTTCCGCAAGGATACAACCTACGGCTATCTGGCTGGAGAGGTTCGCGTCAATCCGCCGTGGACAACGTGGTGCGCGGGCATGATGGCGTTTCTGATCGCCGCAAGCGCAGCGTTCTCCGCGCCGATCATCGGTGACGACTCGTTCAATCAGGTCGCTGCGGTCGTGGCGCTGTTCACATTGTTCGGCGCAACGTGGCTCCCCGGCGTCTCCGTGATTCTTGGGCTGCGTGCGGTGCTCAGAGAAGTATCGTCAACGCCGCTGTAGCCCTAAGCCGGTGTTTGTAAGTCAAGAGATTCGGTCTCCCATCTTGCAGCGTTATTCGAGCTATATAGCGCGGCGTTTTCTCATCACTCATCACTTTCAACTTCGCGTTTAGACGACACTACTGAACGGCTCGATACGTACATGAGCGCCGAGCCGCCCGTCGAGCATCACGCGAACCTCGCCCCCGTCCGTAAACCATCCCGGCGGCCCACCAACACGTACCGGCTGGCGCAGATCATGCGCAGGCAGTTCGATCCGCCGGTCATCGCCGCCTGAACGCTGCACATGAATTTCGATATGGTGCGGGTCGTCCCACTCGCCCGGCCAGAACGTGATGAGGACGCCGTCGGCGGTGGGCAGCACGCGATCCACATACGCGCTTCGGCGGAAGAACAGCGCGAAGTCCCCCCGCGCAATGATGTGCTGACGCCACTGTTCACGGGTGTTGTCCGTCAATTGATTTTTTAGAGTCTCCGCCTCGGCGTCGCTGCGACACCAGATCAGCTGGAGCGACTCCAGCGTCAAGGGAGATGGCACGAGAACCTGCGCGCGCCGACTGCGCAGCACTTCGTCTTTCTCCGCCGGTTTCGGCGCTTCGTCGTGATAGATCAACTCAAACGGCAGTTCGGCCAGTGCGCCAGATGTCGCGGATGACCGCTTCACAACCTGCGGGTCGCCAGATGTGAAGCGGGCCGCAGGCAGGCAAATCGTCGATTCGAGATCGAACAGCAGGCATACCGGCACAGGCAAGCGGTCAGGACTCGGCGTGCCGGGCAGCACCCCTTCGCGGAACCACATGTCCGGCGTGCGCGGGCGGAAATTCAGGCCCAACAGCTGATCCTGCGAACGGCGTGATCCCCCCGAACGGGCAGCGGTCAACTTGCCTTGGTTGAGCACGTTCGCCACAGCCTCGATATCGAGATAGTGAAACAGGAAGTACGTCCACCATGACCGGCCGCCCAGCCACGCTTCGCGCCGGAGTTCGGCAAGGGCACGTCTGAACGCAGGCGCATCGCGCTTTTCCGGTACAGACAGCCGCCGCAGTCGTGATGGGCGGAACACAGAGCGCCCCGTCTCCGGCTCGCCATCTCCACCCAGCGACGCGAACGCACGCCCGACGTTCAGGTCGCTCAACAAGTCGCGCAGCCGTTCGGCATACTGTGATGGCTGCGAGAAATCGAGCCGGTTAAGGTGTTCAAGGTGCAGCGGTATCTCTGCGTCGGCCTGCACCAACAGCGGAATGATGCGCTTACCCTTTCGCTGCAATCGCATCTGCTCGGCGCGGCAGTACGTCGACTGGTACGACTTGTGGCTGCACAACGCCAACCCGACGTCGCAGCTTTCAATCACGCGCTCGATAGTGCGTGCCCAGTTGTCCCCTCCTTGAATATCGGCGACATCCATCCACGCCGTCAGGCCAGCCGCACGGAGATCGTCACGCAGGCGCAGCGCGAGGGATTTGGCGTCGTCACGGGCGTACGAGATGAAGATGCGGGCGCCGGCCTCGATCATGGCCCGACCTCCACCGTAAGCACCGCCGCGCCTTTGGGTGCGGGCGGAGTGAACAGCAGCGCATCCGATTCCGTACGGCCGCTCATCGTGCCGCGCACCGTCGACAAATAGCTCAACTGAGTAAGTAAGGGGAACAGGTATGGCGCGGCCGGCTCCATGCCGCCGGTCAGCTGATGCGCGAACACGACCCGCGCATGGATCACCTGTGTCCAGAAGTCGTTCAGCACAGCGGACGAAAACGCGAAGGCCGGCCCGCGCTCTGGTGTCAATACGAGCCGGCGCAGCCTCGCGCCCGTCTCTATCGCAGCACGGAAGGACTCGTCGCTCGCGGTGGTGAACTTGCCGTAGACCGCACGAACCGCGCGGCCAAGATCACGCCAGAACTGCTCAAACGGCGGCCGGGAGTACGCATGAGTCACGCGCTGCTCGATCTGCCGGACTCCGCGCCGTTTGTCCGCCGGCTCGCTGTGATGAACGTACACCGGGATCGGCAGCGGGTCGAGATAGGTATCGAGCAGCGGGCGCACAACCCCGTCCCAATTCAGCTCCGCGCCGGCGAAACGCGGCAGCGCAAGCGATGGGATGGCGAGATCGGGCCAGCGGTCGGCCAGCTTCTGCAGCCCTGCTTCGAGCATATCCGCGGCAGCGGCAGACCGCCAATGCCGCCGAATCGGGAGTGCGACGATATCGACGCCGTCCCCACGCAGGTACAACAGCGCTCCCGGCTTCAAGTCACCGACCTCGCACGCCAGTCGATACTGCGCTAACGCGGAAGGAAAAAAACGTTTGAAGTCGGCGGCCACCTCGGTGCTGGCCGCGCCTGTCGTGCTGACAGGCATGATCCAGACATCGGCCGGGCTTAAGAACAGGTCAGCATGCAGGTCAACGAGCATCGTCACCCCCTGCTGAGTATCTTAAAGGAGGTTGCGTCCGGATACAACAAATAAGGGCAGGAACCATGCGGCTCTTGCCCTTATCGTTGGCGGCTAATGGTTGGCTGAGGCTTAACCGGCGGCTTCGGCCGAATCTTCATCTGCCGGCGGGAAACCGAGGCCGGTCGTGAGGTTGAACATACGCGCGACCTGCGCCGCATCCGTCACCGCCGCGACAGTCGGCTCGGTCGTCAGCAGATCGACATCGTAGTTGTGTACGCGCACCGTAGCGACGCGCAGGGTATCCCCGGCGTCGTTGAGCAGCACAGCGACGGCGCTTTGCGGTTCACCTTCAAGCGTGCGATACGCGTAGGAGACGGCAAAACCACTGCCCCCGTTGCGCTCGACCGCCTCGACCGTGCGAATCTCCGCATCCGGACGCATCGCTGCGACGAATTCGCGCGCGGCATCCTCATCGGCGATCACCGTGCCTGCGACACTTTCAAGATGCAGCACGCCCTGCCCCGAGCCTTCGATCGTGACCGGCTCACCGGGGCCGCCATCACGCAGCACCCAGTTGTTCGGGTAGCGAACCACCATGTTGTCTTGCGCGCTGTAATAGCCGTTCCACTGAACCGGCGTGCCCTCATACAGCGCAACCGGCGTGATCGAAGCCTCGGCCTTTGCCAGCAGGTCGAGGAGCAGCGCACGCGCGTTGCTCGGCGTGACCACACGCGTAACATAGATCTTGCCATCACCGGTCAGTTTGGCGACGTGACGCGCGAGATAGGTCTGTGAGCGCAGCATCAGTTCAAAGTCGATCACCACCGCGTTCTGTTCGGTGTCGAGCGTCCGATCAACTTCCTTCCAACTGTTGTAACGGCTCCATCCACGCTGGAGCGTGTTTTCGTCGTAGCGTGCGCTCAAGTCCTGCAAGTTAGCAGGCGGCTCGGCCGGGAACTCAATATACGTCTCGATGATGCTGAGGGCCGTGTTGTTCTCAAAGTTGACCTGAACTTGCGTCCCGTTGTTTGACGGGCGCGTCGGCTCCCATCCATCCGGATAGTTCACCATATACAGGGCGGACGGGTGCAGATACACGTTGTCGAACGTAATGGCCGACAAATCTGCCGGCGGAGGCGGAACGGTCGGCTGGGGGGTAGCCGTCGGTTGAATGGCCTGCTGAGAGGCTGTCTGCGGGGCAAGCGCCGGCAGAATCGCGGTCAGCCCCATCAGGCCCGCCATAACGATCGCAAAAATAGCGTATGTGCGCTGTCTGCGCCGAGTATCCATCGAACGTGGCTCCGGGTTTGCGTGGAAGGTCTATCAGTCTCTAAACGCGGGCCATGATAGCGGACTTTTCCTCGCGTGTTAAGGTTGTCATCCAGTCTGGCGCATATCCAGTGAAACGCTACAATGCAGCGACACGGCAATTTTGAACGGACACGATGAAGATTCTCACGACGCACATCGGGTTGATCGCTGCCGTACTGGCGATGGCAGGATGCGCCGCATTCGCTGGCGAGGACACGGCGGCGACACTGTCCGCGCATAACGTGACGTCGGCCGCCGAATTGACGACCTTGAGCGATACGATGACCGCCGAAGCAAGTAAGCTGGTCGACGACGTATCTGCGCTCGCCACAGAAGCCGCAGAAGGCGCGGGGGTCAACGCGCAGTTGGTCGCCACGCTTATGCAAATCGTGACCCCGACGCCGGCGCTGGAAGGCAGTACCTTCGATCCAAGTGCGCTTACCGGCCCGGTCGAAGTCGGGCAGCGCCTGTACGTCTCGACCGGCGCGACGACTATGGTGGACTCCGCCACCGGATGCGTGATCGAGCCGCGCGCGCGCTTCGGCCCCGGCGAACCCCGGCTCTACGGTACGTGGGTCGCCTACAACCTGCGCGCAGGCACGGTTTTTCGTACGCAGTGGTATCGTGATGACGAACTCGTCTTCACCGACGCGTGGACGGCCCCGCGCGATGGGGAACAGCTCTGCATCTGGTTTTACGTCACTCCGCAGGATGTCGAGTTTCTTCCGGGCAGATGGCAAATCCGCTTGTTCGCCGACGAAATCAACGCCGCGACACCGATTGAGTTCCTCATTGAAGGCGATACGATGGAAGGTTAGCGCCGTGGCGGCCGCTGTGCTACGATCTTGTCGCGCATGTCGTTAAGGAACGTTCTGTGAGACTCCGCTGGTTGCTCGTGGCCTGTCTCGTAGTGCTCGCCGCTATGGCGATGCTGCTGCCGCTCAGCGCCCAAACTCCACCACCGATCACCCCGCTGCCGCAGTCAAGTATCCTGTTGGTGCAGGACGCTTTCGTGCGCGGCGGCCCGGGCGAGTCCCATATCCCCGTCGGGCAAGTCGTCCCCAGCTCCATATTGATCCCCGTGAGCCGTAATGCAGACGCGACATGGGTACTGCTGCGTTACAACCGTGGCTTTGGCTGGATTCGCCGCGATCTTGTGCTGTGGGCGGTCGACGTGGACGCGCTGCCGGTCATTGGCCCGAACCTGACACCGACGATCGAACCGGGGCCGCCAACGGCTACTCTGTTCTTCCCGACCAACACGCCGGAAGGCGATTACGTCCACGTTTCAGCGGTAAGCGCCTATTTGCGCGCAGGCCCGGGCATCACCTATCTGCGCTTGAGCCAAAAATTTCCCGGCGAGTCGCTTGAGCCAGTGGGCCGCAACGAGGAGTCGTCGTGGATCATGATCCGCAGTGACGACGGTTTCGCATGGATCCGCGCCGACCTCGCCTATTGGACGACCGACCTCGAGTCGCTGCCCGTTTTGAACGAAAACCGTTTGACCCCAACGCTGACTTTCACGCCGTCGAACACGGCGACAGCGACCGATACCCCCACCGATACGCCAACCGCAACGCCGACGTTCACGCCCTCGGACACCGCGACGGCCACGGCGACACCCACCGACACCCCGACGGATACCCCCACGCCGACCGCCACCGACACGGCTACGGTAACACCGACCGATACCGACACAGCCACAGCGACCTCGACGGCGACCGCTACCGCGACCGACTCCCCGTCTGCCACCCATACGGCGACATCCACCGCGACGGATACACCCACGGACATCCCGTCGGCAACGGCGACGCCAACCGATACGGCGACTTCAACGCCCGATCAAACCCTCACGGCGGCGGCCCTCTATCAGTCGGCGCTGCTGCAAACCGTTTCTGCGATGCCCACGCTGACGGCGACGCCATCCGCCACCGACACCGCCGCTCCGACCGCTACCGACACCGCTTCACCCACACAAACCTCGACGGCCGAACCGACGGCCACGGAGACACCACCGCCCACCGAGACTGCTGCGCCGACGCAAACGTCGACGGCTGACCCGACGGCGACTGCAAGCGCGACGCCCACCGAACAAGCGTCATCGACTCCGGCCGAGTTGGCGAGCGAGACGCCGCTTCCAACCACGACCACGGACGTCACACGGACGGCTGAACACGCGCTCTCGGTGGGCGAGACTCAAACGTCTGCTGCGGCCGCTGTCCTGCCCACGGCATCCGATACGCTTGTCCTATCGAAAACACCGACCGAGCCGCCGCCAACGGCAACCGCGACTCCGTCCGACGTCCCGCCTTCGCCTACGGTCACTGTGACGGGGCCGCCGGCGGAAACCGACACGCCAACGAATCCTCCATCCACAGCAACCGGCGTGACAACAGAGAGTGCCACGACGCCAGCGCCATCGGACACCCCGGCCCTGACCGAAATCGCCGCAGTCATCACCGTGACGCCGCAGCCTCCGCGCCCGACCGCCGCGCCGACCCCGGCGCCGCCTGCCTCTACCGACTCGGGCGGCGTCCGGCCCGAACTGGTGTTGGCGGGTCTGGGCCTGCTGCTCATTGTCGGCTATTTGTGGCTGTACTTGCGGGGGGCGGCTACCGCTCATCGCTATGCCGCGGGTTTCGTCATCGACTCGTGTCCGGTGTGCAAGTCAGGACATCTGCACGTCGAAGCGCGCGTCGAACGTTCGGTGGGCATTCCCAACACGAAACACGTCGTCCGCTGCGATAACTGCCGTTCCGTGTTACGCGAGGTCGGGCGCGACCGCTGGCGTTATGCGATAGATCGCGCCGTCAACCCGCGCATGTACGACCGCCTCAACAACCGCGAGCTGCACGAGGCGACGATCAGGCGCTTGGCCGAGCACAGCCCTGATGATATGCCCCCCGGCAGCGAGCCGCCGCGAATCGAGGATGACCCCGGATGACCCGATGAGCCTGATCGAGTGCGTCCCGAACTTCAGCGAGGGGCGGCGTCCGGAGGTCGTCACGGCGATTGTGGATGCCATGCGCGTTTCCGGCGTGAGCATCATCGACGTATCCAGCGACGCCGATCATAACCGCACGGTCGTTACGCTGGTCGGCGATTTCGACCCGATCGCTGAGGCGGCGTACCGCGCCGTCAAGGCGGCCGCGGCCCTGATCGACATGCGTCAGCAGTCCGGTGTGCATCCGCGTATCGGCGCGGCCGACGTCGTGCCGCTGATCCCGCTGCGCGAGGTCTCGTTGGCGGAGTGCGTCAGTACCGCCCGAAAGCTGGGCGCGCGTATCGGCTCTGAACTTGGGCTGCCGGTGTTTTTGTATGACGCCGCGGCGCTCCGGCCTGATCGTGTCACGCTGCCGCAGGTGCGCCGCGATCCGTACGAGACGCTTGTCGGGTCAGTTGGCGCCGATCCCACGCGGACGCCGGACTACGGGCCAAGCGCGCTGGGAAGCGCCGGGGCCGTGGCAGTCGGCGCGCGTGGGCCGCTGATCGCCTTCAACGCCTATCTGGATACGGACGATCTATCGGTCGCGCAGGCTGTCGCACGCGAGATTCGCGAATCCGGCGGCGGACTGCCACGCGTGCGCGCGCTGGGGCTGCTGGTGGACGGCGCGGCGCAGGTCTCGATGAACCTGACGGACTTCCGCGTGACCGGCATGTTGTCCGCGCTGGATGCCGTGCGGCAGGCAGCGGCCGCGCGCGGTCATCGGGTCGAGCGCACGGAACTGGTGGGCCTCGCGCCGCTGAGCGCCCTAGTCGATGCGGCCCTTTCCGCCTTACAATTGCCGGCGGCCGCGGCCGACCTCATCCTTGAGGCGCGTATCGGCCAAGCGACCGGAGATTATCGTCCTATTCCCTTCGAGTAATTGATGCGTCTTCTCGTAGTCTGTGTCTGCGTGCTGATACTGGCCGGCTGCCGGCCTGAACAAGCCGCGACGGCGGTGCGTGTCACCATCCCGCCGACCATTCAGGGTGTTGTGCTCGCGACGCCGATCCCCACCACCAGCGTTCCGCCGACGCCAACCTATACGCCAACCGCGACACCAACCGCGACTCACACGCCCACCGCGACCACGACGCCATCGCGAACGCCGGTTCCCACGGACACGCTGACCCCATCGCTCACACCCACGCTGGCCCCGGTAGATATGTTCGCGTTTCAACGGCCGTTCACGCGCGATCAGGTCGACTATATCGACCGCACGTATCCGTACGGCATGGGCGAGCTGCGCGGCCTGCCGATCCATCACGGCGTGGACATTCAAAACCCGCGCGGCACGCCGATCCTCGCAGTGGCAGACGGCACGGTGTACTACGCCGGAGAAGATCGGACGCGCCTGTTCGGCCCGATTCCGAATTACTACGGCAATCTCGTTATCTTGCAGCACGACGTCCTATCCCTCGACGGCCTGCCGGTCTATACGCTGTACGGCCACATGCAGCGCGTCGACGTCAAGACCGGTGAGCGTGTCGCGGCGGGTGACAAGATCGGCGTGGTCGGCGGCACCGGCGTCGCGTTCGGCCCGCATCTGCACCTTGAGGTGCGCGTCGGCGATCCCGACAGCTTCGGGTCGTCCCGCAATCCGGACTGGTGGATTCTGCCCTATCCCGGCTATGGCATGATCGCCGGACAGGTGCGCAATCCGGATGGCTCCATCCCGGCAGAACTCACCGTGACCGTCAGGCGCGCCGGGCTGACCGGCGGTATCCCGCGTTACGCCTACACCTATTCCAACGATCCACTCATCAACCGTGACCCGGCGTGGCGCGAGGATTTCACGTTGGGCGACCTCGAGGCCGACGACTACGACGTGATCGTCAGCGAGGCGAACGGGCGCATTCGTTTCCGCAAGACGGTCGTGGTCGAAGCGGGTCACACGACATGGATCGACATTACGCTTCGCCCGTAGGCTTGGTCTGCGGCGTTACTGCGGGCTGTGCGGCGCGCACCATCGCCAGCATACGCGGCGCGTCATGCGCGATCACATCGGCACGGCTGCGCCAGCGAAACGGCTCTCCGACGCCCCCGTACTCGCACGAGACTGACCACGGCTCGGCCCAGTTCCCGCTTTGTACGTTGTCCAGCGCCCACCCCAGCAAGTCCCAATCTTCGTCGCGCATCGGCATGTGATCGACGCGCATGCCCTCAGGACTGTAACCGAGACCGGTGATGTGAATTTCGCGCAGACGGTGGACGGGCAGGCGACTCATGTAGATACGCGGATCAATGCCCCAATGTTCGGCGACGCGGCGCGCGTGGCCGATGTCCAGCAGCAGCCCGACGCCGGATTCCTCAATCACCTCGCTGATGAACTCCGGATCGATGCTGATGAGGGATTTGTCATTGTCCGAACGTGCAGGATACGGCACGTTCTCCGCGATGACGGCATCCGGCCCAAACTGTTCGGAGAGTTGATCGAACGAACGCCGCACGGCGTCCTTGGCGCCTGACCGGTCGCTTGGCAGCGGATACAGCGCAGACGATGGGCCGATGTGCGTGTTGACGTACGGAGTTGCCGTTTCCTGACGGAACCGCGCCACACTATCGAGCAGTTCACGCGCGAGCAGCCCCTGCCCCGCCATCAGCTTGAAGTGGACATACACCTGCCCGACTGTGCTCGCCTCGGCGATCATATCAGGCCACTCCGGGCATTTGATTCGGTCGACCTCGATATCGCCCGAACGGATCAGCGCGGCCATTTCTGGCGAGTAATTGAGGGAGAACAGCATAGGCGCCTCGTGGATGTGTACGCATGCCAGCATAGCATACGATATCCGCCGTGACGACGATCATTAGGCGACGGTTGCCCTTCACACGTTGACAGACCGGCGGGTCAGTTCGTACTCTCAGCGGTAGATAACGACACATAGGGCTGACGATGCGATTGGCAGGACGGACTTGGCGCTGGATGAGCTGGCTCAACCTCGACACCATGACGTGGTGCCTGAAGGGGGTAGCGGCCGTATGGCTGATCGCGCAGATCGCCCCTGCGCCGCAGCACGTCCTGCTCGATGCGCCGCAGACCGTCGTAACGAATGCGCCGCAGCTGTGCGTCCACACACGCCTGATTGACGAGGTTCCAGAGTTCCGCATGCAGCAAAGCCTGCGCGCCGTGCGTGAGATGGGAGCAGGCACAATCGTCGAATTCTTCCCGTGGGCATACGTCGAGCGCCGCCCCGGCCAAGACGATTGGAGCCAGCCCGACAAGATTTTCAAGCACGCGCGCAATCAAGGCATCCGTGTAATCGCGCGGCTTGGCTTGGTGCCGGAGTGGGCACGTCAGCGCGAGGACGGCACGCCAACGACCTTCAACGAGCTGCCGGCCGAGTCGTATGACAATTTCGCCGCCTACGCCGCGCGGTTCACGGCGCGCTACCGCGACGATCTCGCCGCGATCATCGTCTGGAACGAGCCGAACCTCACGTTCGAGTGGGGATTCCGTCCGGTCAGTCCGGTCGAATACACGGCGCTGCTGGCGGCCACTACCACAGCGGTGCGTGCCGCGGCGCCCGACGTGACGATCCTCGCCGGCGCGCTGGCCGCGACACTGGAACCTGCTGGCAGCGCCAACGGCTTAGAGGACATCTTGTATCTGCGCGGCATACTGGACGCCGGCGCTGCGGCGTACTTCGACGGGCTTGCCGTGCACAGCTACGGCCTGCGATCCGCCGCGCTCGACGCGCCAGCTCGTGATCGCCTCAACTTCCGGCGCGTGGAACTGCTGCGCGACGTGTTGGATGAATACGGGTTGGACGAGATGAAGGTCTGGATCACCGAGTTCGGCTGGAACGATCATCCACGCTGGGCGGGCGCGGTCTCCCCTGCGCAGCGTGTGATCAACACGCTCGACGCTTTCCGGTGGGCGGATGCGCAGTGGCCGTGGCTAGCCGCGCAGTGTTTATGGGTGTTCCGGTATCCCACGCCCGCTAACAGCTATCCAGACGGATTCGTGCTGGCAACCACCGACTTCGACCTCAAGCCGTTGTATTTCGCGCTGCAAACCTACGCGACGGGGAGCGCGCCGTGAGTCCGCCGGGGTTGATACGCACGCTTCGCAGACGCAGTTGGCTGCTTCTGCTGCCGGTGTTTACCATCGCGCTGTGGTGGGCGCAGCAGGAGCGCATCGGCTCAGTTGACGAGGTCTTTCCCGACGGGACGCTGACGATTGGCATCGACCCCAGCTACGCGCCGTTCGGTTCTATCATGGATGATACGTTTATTGGGATCGATGTCGAGTTGGGCAAAGCAGTTGCCGCACTACTGGGGCTTGAAGCGCGGTTCGTGATGGTCAACTTTGACAGCGCCTTCGACGCCGTCCGCACGCATGTCGCGGATGTCTCGTTCGCGGCCATTCGCGCTGCCGATGTGACGCCGGCCGACGTGTCCTATACGTGGGGCTATCTTAACGACGGCCTCCTGCTGATCAGCGACGACGAGATCGACTCGGGGTGGGATCTTGCTGGTAAGCACGTCGCGGTGGAACTCGGGGCGCGGGGTCATGCCGAAGCGCGCAGATGGTCGCGCCGCGTTCGGGATCTCACGATCGTGACGTTCGAGTCGGCCGAGCTTGCGCTTCGCAGCGTCACCGAATTCGTCGTAGCCGACGCCGCAATCGTCGACGCGATGACCGCGAGGCAGTACGCCGATCAGATCGCGGCCTGCTGTCATGCCGACTACCTCACCGCCGAGTTTTACGCCGGGGCCGTCAGCGCGGATCGGCACGACGTGCTCTACCACGTCAACAACGCGCTGCTGGTTCTGCTCAACGACGGCACAATCGACCGGCTGCTGACCGAGTTCATCGGGCCGGATCCGGCCGTGCGCGCCCCCTAGCCGCCTATGGCTGCACACCGTATACTACGCGCATGACACGAATCGGCCTCGACGCCCGACTTACCGCCTACCGCGCCGGTGGGACTTCAACCTATATCCGCGCGCTCGCATCCGCCATTGCGGATATGCACCCACCTGAGCAGATGACGATCATCCAAAGCCGGCGCGCCCGCGAGCCGATCGACCCGCGCCTGCCGCATTTGACCGCATGGACGCCGCCTCATCATCGGCTGGAACGCATCGCGCTGTCCGCCGAGCTGCTTCGCGCGCGCTTCGATGTGCTCCACAGCCCGGACTTCATCCCGCCGTGGCACGGGGGCCGGCGGCACGTCATCACCGTACACGACCTCGCGTTTCTGATGTATCCACAGCAGATGACGGCCGACAGTCAGCGCTACTACAACGATCAGATCGCGTGGGCGGTCGAGCGCGCCGATCATATCCTCGCCGTGAGCAGCGCCACCCGTGACGACTTGATCCGTCTGTTGAACGTCCGTCCGGACAGGATCACCGTGCAGTATCACGGCGTCGATCCGGCGTTTTATCCTATGGACGGCAGCGAACTCACACAAGGCTTGGCGGGCTTCAGCCTGACTCCGGGGTATCTGCTGTTCGTCGGCACGATCGGGCCGCGTAAGAACATCGAGGGCTTATGCGAAGGCTACCGGATCGCGCGCGAATCGGTCGCGGACATTCCGCCGCTGGTCATCGTCGGTGAGGAGGGCTGGCTCGCGGAACGCGCCATGACCGCCATACACACAACGCCCGGCGTCGTGCATATCCCCGGCGCGCCGTGGGCCGCTTTCCCGGCCTTCTACAGCGGCGCGCGCGCGTTGATTCTGCCCGCGCATTATGAGGGGTTCGGGCTGCCCGCCCTCGAAGCGATGGCGTGCGGCACGATCCCGATTGTGAGCGACCGCGGCTCGCTTCCCGAAGTGGTCGATGGGGTCGGACTCCTCGTCAACCCCGACGACCCGCAGTCGATCTGCGATGCGATCTGCCGCGTCTCGGCCCCGGACACGGCGTGGCTGGACGATCAGCGGCAAGCGGGGCTTCGACGTTCGGCGCAGTTCACGTGGGGGCGATCTGCGCAAATTGCGATGGAAACGTATCGCCGTGTGGTGGCTGCATGAACGTGCTGCTCCTGACGTCCGCGCTGCCCTACCCCGCCACATCCGGCGGCGCGCTGCGCGTGCTGGGCCTAATCCGCGCGCTGCACAGCCTCGGACACACCGTATCGCTGCTGACTTACGGTGATCCTGCCGCCGGCTGGAAATCGACACCGTTGGGTGATTTGTGCAGCGTCGTGCATATCTGTGATCCGCCGCGGCGCACGTCCGCGCAGCGTATCCGCGCCCTGCTGACAGGACAGGCCGACATCGCTGGCCGGCTCGCGTCAGACGGCTATACGACCGCGCTGCGAGCGATGCTGAAGCACGGCCAGTTCGATGTCGTGCAGGCCGAGGGCATCGAGATGGCGTGGGCGCTCCGGATCGTCCGTGATACTGCGCCGTCGCTCAAACGCGTATTCGATACGTTCAACGCCGAGTTTCAGCTTCAGCGCGTGATCGCCGGGATCGACGCGTCCGAAATACGGCACTGGCCGATGGCCGCCTATTCGTGGGTACAGTCGCACCGTATCGCGTCGTTCGAACGCGCGGTGATGGCGCAGTCCGACCTCGTGATCGCGGTGTCGCAGGAGGATGCCAACGCGCTCAAAACGTTAGGCGCGGGTCGCCCGATCTGCATCGTCCCAAGCGCCATTGATCCCCCAGACTACGCCGACATCACGCCCGCACCGAACGTGCTTCCGAACACAATCGTGTTCACCGGTAAAATGGACTATCGGCCGAACGTCGACGCCGCGCTGTGGTTCGCCGACGACGTCCTGCCTGCCGTGCGCGCGCGCATTCCAGACGCGCAGTTCATGATCGTTGGACAGCAGCCGCACAGCCGCCTCGACCGCCTGCGCACCGTCGACAGCGTGTCCATCACCGGCTTCGTGCCAGCGGTCGAGCCGTATCTCGCCGCGGCGGCCGTCTATGTCGCACCGCTTCGGATGGGCAGCGGCACCCGCCTCAAGCTGCTGGAAGCGATGGCGGCGGGCTGTGCAATCGTATCGACCACAATCGGCGCGGCGGGGCTGACGGAGAATGCGCGCAAGAGTATGCTGATCGCCGACGATGCCGACTCATTCGCGCAGCGGGTTATCGACGTGCTGGCGGATCCGGGGCGCTGGGCCGCGATACGGCAGCGCGCTGCTTCGGTCGTCAGAGACTCGTATTCTTGGCAAGCCATTGCCGCCCCGCTTGCCAGCGCCTATCGGGAGGCCGCAGTTGGATAGAGAGACATTGGCCGCCCGCAACATCGCCCTCAGCGAGGCGTTTCGCAAGCCGCCGTTGAAACATCTTGTGCGTCGGAGGCTGCTCAGCGTGGTCGCGCGCATCCGCTTCATGCCGATGCGCCCAAGCCGCCGCGTGCTGCTCATCCGGCCCGATCACGTCGGAGATATGCTCCTGACGCTGCCGGCGATCCGCGCGCTCAAAGCCGCCCGCCCCGACCTCGAACTGCACGCGCTCGTCGGGCCGTGGGCCGCTCCTGTGCTTGAGAACGTCAAAGAACTCAACCGCGTGCTGACGCTCCCCTTCCCCGGTTTTGGCCGGTCGGAGGAAGAGCACACGCATTCGCCATACGTACAGGCCATCAGAACAAGCCGGATGCTGCGCAAGATCGGCTACGACAGCGCCGTGATCCTCCGGCCCGATCACTGGTGGGGGGCGATGCTCGCGCATCTCGCCGGAATCCGCCGCCGGATCGGGTTCGATCTGCCGGATGTCGCTCCGTTCCTGAACGAACGAATCCCGTTTCAAAACGCGCACGCGGTCGTCAACGGTTTACAGTTGGTCGAGTCGTGGACAGGCCCGGTTCGTGCCGAAACACTTGGGCTGAACTTCCCCTTCTCCCGCCTCGATGACGATGACGCCTCGGAGCTGCTTCATCGCCACGGACTGCCGCCCGATGCGCGTATCGTGTGCATCCATCCCGGCAGCGGAACGTGGACGAAACAGTGGACGGACGAGCGCTGGGCGCGCGTCGGTGATCTACTCTGCGAGCAGCTAGACGCCACGATCGTGCTGACAGGCCGCGAACACGAACTGACGATGACCCGGCACATCGCCGAATTGATGACGGCGCACGCCGTCGTTGCCGCAGGAGACACAAGCCTCGGCGCGCTCGCCGCGCTGTTCGCGCGCGCGTTGGTCGTGCTGGGGCCAGACAGTGGGCCGATTCACCTCGCGTCCGCGGTCAACACGCCGACCGTGGCGCTGTTTGGCCCGGCCCGCGTGTATGAATTCGGCACGTGGGGGCCGCCCGACCGGCACGCGATCTTGACCTCCGACATCGCCTGCTTGGGCTGTGGGGTGCTGGATTGGGGATCCGACCTGCCCGAATATCACCCGTGCGTAACCGACATCACCGTGGGCAGCGTCCTCGAAGCGGCGCGGCGCGTTACGGCCATCAGTCCGGAATAACGACCTTGTCCAAGCCCGGCTCGGGTTTGGGATACTTCGGGTTCATATCTTTGAGCGTCTCGATCAGGATGCGCGTGACGAAGTAGTTCCGCTGCCACTTGCGGTTAGCCGGTATGACGTACCACGGCGCGCTTTCCGTGCTGCACCGCTTCAATACCTCCTCGTACGCCTGCATGTAATCGTCCCAACGTTCGCGCACGGGCAGATCGCTGGTGCTGAACTTCCACTGTTCGTCCGGGCTGTTGAGACGGTCAACGAGGCGCTCTTTCTGCTCGTCTCTGCTGATGTGCAGATAGAACTTGACGATCCGCGTGCCAGCTTCGGAGAGCATCTGCTCGAACGCGTTGATCTGGTCATAACGGGCGCGCCACACTTTCTCTGGCACGAGTTGATTGACCCGTACAACCAGCACGTCTTCGTAGTGGCTCCGGTTAAAGATGCCGATCTGCCCCTTAGCCGGCGTGCGCTGATGGACGCGCCACAGGAAGTCGTGCGCGAGTTCAGCCGGCGTGGGGACTTTGAACGGCGTCACCACGACGCCTTGCGGATTCAAGCCGCGAAAAACGGACTTGATCGTCCCATCCTTGCCGCCCGCATCCATCGCTTGCAAGACGACGAGCAGGGACTGTTTGCCCTCAGCGTAAAGGCGGGACTGGAGCTGATACAGCTCATCGTGCAGCGTCTCCGTGAGCGCCTTCGTCTTGTCTTTATCGAGACTGCCGTCCCCCTGCGCGTCGAACTGGCTGAGCTTGACCGGCTGGCCGGGCTTGATCCGTAGGTCGGCGCTGTCAAAACCGTGCTTGCTCACAACATCAACTCCTTCTCGAACGCCTTTTCAGACTGCGCGCTGACCGTCAGCGTGGTTTCGTTGCGATACGTCACTAACCCGGCCGCGGCACCTTTGATCTTTTTGACGTATTTTACGCGGGTAACGTCCACCGGCGCTTTCGATTCACCGCGTTTAGCGCTGTAATGCGCAGCGATCGACGCGGCAACGGCGGTAACTTCGTCAGGGATCACGCGGCCGTCCATCTTGATGACCACATGCGCGCCGGGCACGCCGCGCACATGCAGCCACACGTCCTCCGGGCTGCCCTTGCCGAACGTCACAAGATCATTTTGACGGCTGTTGCGGCCCACCCAAATGACAAATCCGTCGCGCGTGACCAATCGTAGTGGCCCGCTGCTGACCCCGCCGCCAAGCCGCTTCAACGTGCCGCGCCGCGCGAATCCGGCCGCCATCAACGCCGACTGAACCTCGTCGATCTCCGGCCAATTCGACGCGAGATCGAGGTCGGTCTGAAGCTGCGCAAGCTGCTGAAGCGCCGCATCGGTATCAGCGATCAGGCCGGGGACGTCCTCAAGCGCACGCTTGGCCTTGTTGTAACGGGCGAAATACGCCTGCGCATTCTCGACCGGCGTCAAGTCGGGATTAAGTGTGATCGACAGCGGCGGCTTGTCGGACTCGTATTCCGCCTTGAACACGGTTTGACCGGGCTGAATCGCGTATTGATAGGCCAGCACCAGTTCGCCCGACAGCTTGAGCAGTTCGCGCTCGCTGTCGTCAGTCATCGACGCGTTGAGTGACGCAAGCTTGGCGGATACGCGTGCAGTCGCCTCGTCGATGATCGCGCGGATCGGCGCTTTGGCGGCGGTATAGGCTTCCGGGCCAACCGGCGCGCCGTAATACGTCGACAGCGCCTCGCTCACTGAGCCGACGCGCTGCCAGCCGTCCAAGTGCGTCAGCGGGTACACGCTGAACGCCGTCACCCCGCGTTCGTCATGGGCGATGCCGGGCTGCCACTCGCGCGCTTTGAGCGGCCCCGCCAGCGCGCTCAACGCCGCGAACAACGCGCCCGCGTCGGCGTGCTGTGCGAGTATGTCGGCATCGCCATGCGCGGTGAAGACGATCTCGCGCGCGAGCAGCGGTGACGCGCCAAGCACCCGCCGCGAGAGCAGCTGCGCCGCCTTGAGCTTGGGGTCTGTGTTGGCGGCAAGCAGGCTGGCGATCTGCCCTTCGTCAACGTCGAACAGGTCAACTTTGCCCAACTGCGGCGGAGGTTCGACATACGGCTTTCCGGGCAGGCTCACCCGCATACGGTTCTCGGATGATCCGACACGGCGCAAGCAATCGCGGATGATACCGTCCTGAACGAGAAGCAGGTTCGCTCGCCGTTCCATCGGCTCGATAATCAGCGTGCAGTCGCCTTCGGGGCCGATGATCTCGAAATGCAGCACGCGCTCCCACGGCGGTTGTGAGATGTGGGCGAGCGTTCCACCCTCGGCATAGCGTCGCAGCAGCAGCCCGAGCTGAGTCGGCGTCGAACGGCCGCGCCGCAGTTTGTCGGTCACGAGATGCACGCGCGGCGTTTGCGGGTCGGCGCTCAAGTACAGGTAGTGCCGCCGGTGATCCGCGTAGATTTCGAGGCCGACTGAATCATCGTTGACGTCGATGGCGTCTTGAATGCGCCCACCGACGATGGTGTCCATCAATTCGTCAAGCAGCGCCGAGAGGGTCAGCGCGTCGAGGTTCAATCCGAATCGCCCCGATACGTCATCAGATATGCGATGATGCTGCCGAGATCATCGTCGGGAATTTGACTTCCGTAGATCAACGGCATCGTGCCAGTATACCCCTCGATATCGACCGCGCGGGGATACACGATCGATTCGTAGAGATACGCCTCGGCGGACAGCGGCGGGTGGCGTTCGGCGGCGCGATCGGGTAGGCCGGCCCAGTTCGGCGCCAAGCGGTTATCTGCGCCTGCGCCGGTATGACATGCCACGCAGCCATAACGCTGAACGAGCGCTGCGCCACGTTCGACGTCGGCATTCACCAGCAGCACATCCACGACATCCTGATACGTTTGCGCCGTGAGCGTTTCGCCGGCGGGGGGCAGGCTGGACTCATCACCGCTCAGCTGGAGCAGTTCGCTGACGAACAGCACGGTAAACCCGACTAGAAACAGGCCAGCGACTACGACCGGCCAGACCGAAGTCTTGCGAATTGTTTGGTTATTCATTCGGGATTTCCTGACGTTCGGCGGCCCCGCGCATAGGGCCGACACCGCATCCGTTACAGCAAAATGCGGTCGATAATCATCAACAGAAACAGAAACGCGAGATAGGACGTGCTGTACTTGTACGTCGCGCGCGCGATGGCCTTGTCCTTCTGCCGTACCAAACGAACCGCCATCACTACCAGCCCGATGCCCAGCACGAGCGCGCCGAGCAAGTAGATTCCGCCCAGCGTCCCGAACAGGAACGGCATCACCGACACCAACAGAAGCTGCACCGAATACAGTAGAATCTGCTGTCGTGTCGCCTCCTCACCACGCGCCACCGGCATCATCGGGACATCGGCGCGGGCGTAATCGGTGTGGACGAGGAGCGCCAGCGCCCAGCTGTGCGGCGGCGTCCAGTAGAACACAATCGCAAACAGGATGAGCGCCTCGAACCCAATGGTTCCGGTGACTGCCGCCCATCCGACCAGCACGGGCATCGCCCCTGCCCCACCGCCAATCAAGATGTTGACGACCGTATTGCGCTTCAGCAGGATTGTGTAGATCACGACGTAGTAGAACGCGCCGCCCAGCGCCAACAACGCGGTGAGCCAGTTCACGATGCTGAGGATGAACGTCGCCCACGCGATCAGCGCGATTCCGAAGATCAGGGCGTTGGTCGGCGATACACGCCCGGATGGGATGGGACGGCGCGAGGTGCGCGACATCTTGGCGTCCATATCGCGATCCCAGAACTGGTTGATCGCGCTGGCGCCGGCCGCCGCAAGCGCCCCGCCGAAGGTCGTCAGGATCATGACGTCGGCGCGCGGCGCGCCATCGGCCGCGATGAACATCGCCGTGACCGTTGTAAATACCAGCAGCAGAACGATCCGGAGCTTCGCAAGCGCCAGATAGTTGCGTAACGTCTCACTTAGCTGGGGAGCTTGCTCCCGGACAGTGGATGCCATTCCGCCTCACGATTATCGAACTTCAACCAACCGGTGTTGACGGCCTCGACGATCAAGATCAGCACGAGTGCGGCCCATGTCAACGCTGCCAAACCGACATGCAAGGTTCCCCACAACGGGGCCGCCGCCGCGAGGACAAACAGCGCCCCGACCACGGCTTGCAACCCATAACAGACCAGAGCGGCGACTATCAGTTTTCGCATGAGCGACGGCCGGCCGGAACGAATGATGTACCACAGCAGCAGCGCCAGCAGAACACCGAGCGCCACGACGGCATAGCGGTGGGTCATGTGTACGACTTGCAGCGGCCCTTGTTCAAATGGGAACGCTTCGCCGTTACACAGCGGCCAATCCATGCACGCCAGCGTCGCCCCGCCACCGCGCACCAACGCGCCGGTGAGGATAATCAACAGCGACACGCCTGTCGTCGCAAACATCAGCCAGCTCACGTGATCGCGGCCGTAGCTCATTGCCGGATGGTAAACCGCCCCGATATAGGTAAAGAGCAGCGCCGCGAGCAGCAGCATCGCCGTGCCGAGATGAATCGTCACCATCGTGGGCGGCAGGTCGAGCTTGACCACCAGCGCGCCGAGGAACGCCTGAAACAGAAACAGCACTGCCGCGATGACTGTTCCGTACAACACCGCGCGGTTACGCTGACGAAACGCGCGCACAGCCGCCACCAACATACCGACGCCCAGCAGGCCGATCAGGATGGCGAACAATCGATGCAGCCACTCGATCCACGCGGTCAGATTATCCAGCGGCGGGAATACGGTGCCCCCGCACAGGGGCCAGTCGCGGTTACACCCTAATCCGCTGTCCGTCACGCGGACGACCGCGCCAAAGACCACCAGCGCAATCGTCAGTACGGTTACCGTCAGCGCAAGCCTGATGAACAGGCGCGGTCGCTGCGAAAGACTCTGTTTCGCCATGGATTTGATATTCCCCTCACGCGAGCGCCGAGGCAGCGGCCTCACGCCTTTTCGATGGAGGCGGTGTTCTGCGTGTCGGCGGAGGGCTGCGCCCGAACCGTAGCCACCTGCTTGTTGAGGAACCACAGCACGATCGCGAGCGTCGCGCCGATTCCGATCATGTTGAACAGGATGAACCCCACCAGCAGGATCAACTGACCGGCCTGCCACGGCTCAGCCAAGAACACCGAACACGCCGGATCGGCGCATTGTACTTTAGCGCCCGGCATCGCCGTCGCCGACCAGTCCGAGCCTGTCAGCGCCGTCAGCGTACCGCCTGCACCAAGAATTGCCAAGATCAGGATGAGCAGGGCCAACCGCTTCACAGGAACCTCCCACAGTCATGCTGCCATTGTACAAATCGTCACAAGCTGGCGCAAGCAGCGCCCGCTTCTGCTCAGGGGTCTCTCACGCGTATTGTAGCGCACACGCACGCCGTGCGTTAGGGTCTCAGGAGATCATCTGATCGTCGCGGCCCTGCCGGTCATCCAGCATGACGGGCGCGTCCTGAAAGCGATCATCGAGCGGGTCGGAGTGTTCCAGCGCGTTCCAGTGTTCACGCGCTGCCACCGCCGGCGGCCGGTGCGGCGGCGCGCCAGTCGTATGCTCGACCACACGAAGGATCGACTGCACGGCATACAGGGCGGCGCGCTGATGGTCATTTTGCTGTTGGCCCAGTTCACCGGTCGAAGCAATTTGGCTCAAGTGTAGAAGGGCAGCGTTCGCCCCAGCGCGGATATCGTGAAGCGCCGCTAGTAGGACTTCTTGTGACGGGGGCGTGCGTTGGTGGCCGCGCCGATCATCGGAGGGTATCGACATGGGGTACCTCAAGCAATACCGGCAGCTCTTGTAGGGCAGCGGCCAGACGAGTCCCGTGCCACGTCAACAGTGAGCCATCGACCAGATGAATGCGTCCATGTCGCGCGGCGGGGATATTGAGCGATTCAAACATACTCCGGTGCTGTTCGTCAAACCGGAATGGTTCATCAGGCAGCAAGATGATGTCAGGCTGCGCGGCTTCGACCTCTTCGAGGCGGATCCGTGGGTAGCGCGTGTCACGTCCTGCAGCGCGCGGATCATCCGGCGCGTAAGCCTCTGCGTCCCCGATGTCGGCCGCCAGCGGATAGCGACGCTCGCGATCTGCAAAGCTCGACAGCGCCCCGCAAACATGGAGGATGTCGTGCATGTACGTATCACCGTTGAACGTCATCAGCGGATCGAGCCATATCGGCGCGAACACCGTCGGCAGCCTGCCTTTTCGTTCCTTGGCGCGAGTCGCGCTTGAGACCCAGTCGTACATCCGCTCTAGGTGGCGCACTCGCTCGGAACGTTCTGGCGCTTCGAACACGGACATGATCGTCCACAACAGATTAATCGCGTCGCGCACCGTCCGCGGATGCGTGACCCACACGTTCAATCCCGCCGCCAACAGCGCATCGGCGTCTTGACGGCGATTCTCCTCGACATTGACGATCACCAGCTCCGGGGCAAGCGCCGCGATCTTGGCGATGTCCGGATTCTTCGTCCCACCTACCCGCGTCTGATACTGCACCTGTTCGGCCGGGCGCGTGCAGTAATCGGTGACGCCCAGCACGCGCGCTCCCAGCCCCAGCTCATACAGCGATTCGGTGACGCTGGGTACTAACGACACCACCGTCTGCGGTGGATACAGCCGTGAGGCGAACGGATCAAAGGCGCCGGGATAGTCAAACACGGGTCGGCCTATGCATGGACAAGCTGCGCACGCTCCGGCCCGACGCTCACAACGTCGATCGGGGTGCGGCATAGTTCGGCAATCGCATCGAGGTAGCGCCGGGCGTTGGCAGGCAGATCACTCATACGGCGTATCTCGCTGACATCCTCCGACCAGCCGGGAAACGTCTCGTATACGGGCGTCGCGCGCGCCAACCCGTCAACCGAAGCGGGAACCTCGGTCGTGCGCTCGCCGTCGATCTCATACGCGGTGCAGATCTGGAGCGACTCAAATCCGCTGAGGATGTCCAGCTTGGTCAGCACCAGTTCGGTAAAGCCGTTGATGACACAGGCATAGCGCAGGATCACACCGTCGAGCCATCCTACGCGCCGTGGCCGTCCGGTTGTTGTCCCGTATTCGTCCCAGAAATTCGCGCCGGTTCCACGCAGTCGGTCGGCCAGCGGGCCGTCCAGTTCAGTCGGCATCGGGCCGCCGCCGACCCGCGTCGAGAACGCTTTCGCCACGCCAACCACGCGATCGACGTAGGTCGGGCCAAAGCCGAGGCCCGTCAGCGCGCCGCCAACCGTGGGCGACGAGCTGGTGACGAACGGATACGAACCGAAGTCCACGTCAAGCAGCGTGCCTTGCGCGCCTTCGACCACAACACGTTTTCCGGCGCGCAGTGCGTCGTCGATGAACATCGACGTATCGGTGATGTATGGGCGCAGACGGGCCGCGGCCTTGACATACTGCTCGACCGCCCCGTGTATGTCGATCAGATCGGCGCCGCGCCGGGCGAGATCGCCATTCGTGCGTGACAGCGCCTCCTCGAACCGCTGCGCAAACGCTTCGACATCAAGCATCTCGCCAACCCGGATTCCCCGTCGATCGACCTTGTCGCCGTAGGCAGGGCCGATGCCGCGCAGGGTCGTCCCGATCTTGCTGTCGCCGCGCTCACGCTCGCTGGCCCGATCAAGCGCAAGATGCGCCGGCGTGATCAGGTGCGCTCGCGTGCTGACTTTAAGGCGTTCCGGCGAAACATCCAGACCGAAGCCGCGCAGTTCTTCGATCTCCTTCACCAGATTCACCGGATTGATGACCATGCCGTTGCCCAACACACACGCGACATGCGGATGCAGGATCCCCGATGGCACGAGGTGCAGCTTGAGCAAATGCTCGCCGACATTCAGTGTATGGCCCGCGTTATCGCCGCCTGTCGCGCGCGCGGTGACGTCCGCCTGTGCGCTCAGATAATCGACAGCACGGCCTTTTCCCTCATCGCCCCATTGGGCGCCCAGTATGATCGTGACAGGCATGCCAGTTTCCCCGTCTCAAACCCGGATTGTGGATAGATGTTAGTTGGAGCGATTGGCGGGGTTAGAAATCTTCCCCGGCCCAAGCGTAACCGAGATCGGGCGCGGCCCCCAGACTTCGATCTGGCCCGATGGCCCAAGCGCCAGCGCCGATCCGCTGGGGACGCCCAGCGCGACGGTGCGCGGCCGCGTTTCAAATGTTGGGCGTGCAGCCGCACGCAGTGCCGCCTGATCGCCGATTCCGAACAAGAGCTGCGCATCGGTGATCCAGCCTAAACCCTCGTGCAGCCCGCCGCCCGCCGACCGCCAGCACGCACCGAACAACGACGCGCACGGGCCTTCCGCATAGATCACCGCGCCGCGCAAGTAGGCGTCTCGCATCGCCAGCGAGGTGGCGCCGATGAGCGCGTCGAGCATCCGGCGCGGGTCGGCCGACGGATCGAGCATAATCAGCCCGACATCGCGCAGGTTACTGATGATTGTGTCGTCGTCCTCAGTCACCACGTTGATCAAGTAGCCTGTCGGCGCGCCGAGATCCTCCATATCGGCCATCTCGGCGTCGCCGGTCGTTTCATTGAGGCCGAGGAACGCAAATCCACGATTAACGCCGAGTTTGTGCAAGGCACTTGCCCGAAGCGCGCCCGACGGGTCGTCGTCGGGTTCGGCCAGCACGAGCCACCCGTCGCCGCTGATCCATTCGAGTGCTACAGGTTCGGTCATCCCGGTATCACATACTCCGCGACCGCCGTCGCCAGCAGCGCCGCCCCAAGCGGCAGCACGTCTTCGTCAATATCGAACTGCGGATGATGATGGCCGTAGTTCAGGCCGCGTGCCTCATTGGCGGAACCTACGAAGAAGTACATCCCCGGCACGTCGGTCATAAAGAACGACATATCCTCGCCGCCCATCGTCCGCGTCGTGAGGTCGAGATTGTCGGCGCCTACGATGTCGCTGAACAACGGGCGCAGGCGGTTCCCGACATCGGCATGATTGACCACCGGGCCAGTCCGATGCTCGATCTGGAAGTCCGCCTCGCAGCCGAACGAGGCTGCCACGCCGCGAATGATCTCATCCATGCGCTGTGTCACCAGATCGCGCACTTCCGTCTTGAATGACCGCATTGTGCCGGTCAGCACGGCAGTCTGCGGGATGACGTTGTGCGTATCGCCGGCATGCACCTGAGTCGCGCTGACGACTGCCGTGTCCATCGGGTCGACGTTGCGTGAGACGATGGTTTGCAGCGCGGTGATGATATGCGCCGCGCACACCACCGGGTCGATGCCTAAGTGTGGGGCAGCACCGTGCGCCCCCTTGCCTGTGAGGGTCGCCGTCCACAGCGAAGAACCCGCCATCGTCGGGCCGTCGGCCACACCGAGCCTGCCGAGTGGGAGCGTATTCCACACATGCAGGCCGAGGCTGACATCCGGCCGTGGATTAGCCAGCGCGCCGTCCTCGATCATGGCCTGCGCCCCGCGCGCAATCTCCTCCGCCGGCTGAAACACGAACTTGACCCGTCCGTGGATCCGATCTTTATGCTTGGTGAGCATTTTGGCGACGGCTAGGCCGATTGCCGTATGCGCGTCGTGGCCGCAGGCGTGCATCTTGCCTGCTGTCTGAGAGACGTAATCGACTTTGTTGGCCTCCTCAATCGGCAGCGCATCCATGTCGGCACGGACAAGCACCGTCGGCCCGTCGTCCGAGCCGTCAAGCATCGCTACGACGCCGGTCTTGCCCACTCCGGTTTGGACTTCCAGACCCAAAGACGACAGCGTCTGCGCGACAATCCCTGCCGTGCGAACTTCCTCGAAGGCCGTTTCGGGGTGCATGTGCAAATCACGCCGAACGGCGACCATCTCCTCGCGCAGGGCTTCGGCCTCGGGCACAAAGTCGATTTTGCTCATGGTGATTATCCTATAGTGATCGCACGGAAGCGTTCGATGTAACGCGGTTGATCCAACGGGGCATTCGGGTCAAGCATACGGCTGGTGACCCGCTCGACCATGGCGTCGTAGTCGGCAATCTGGCTGGCGTGATGCTTCAACGCCGCGAGCTTCACCGGCAGGTAGTCCGTGACGTCGACCATCACGTTCGGCTCAGCCGTGCCTGAGATGTACACTAGCGGCGTCTTATGTACGTCCAGTCCCTCGTCCAGCTCAAGCTCCGGAAAGTTCAAGCGGTCACGCGCGGTCGGGAACACCGCGGCCAACGTCGCCTCGCCAATCGCGCGATGATCGGGGTGGTTGATCCCGCCGTTCCCCCACCAGTACACCGTCGGGTCAAGCGACACGACCAGATCGGGCTTCACACGCCGGATTTGGCGGGTGATCTCGCGGCGCAGCGCCAGATTCGGCTCCAACTCGCCGTCTGTTTGACGCAGGAACACGACCTCCGCCGCGCCCAGTTCGGCCACAGCTTTGCGCTCCTCCGCCTCACGGATCACGGTCAATTTGTCGCTGGTCATCGTGGGATCGGCGCTGCCCTTGCCGCCGCTGGTCGCGACGACGATCACGACATGCGCGCCGAGGGCCGCCCAGCGCGCCAACGATGCGCCGCAGAAGAATCCGGAGTCGTCCGGATGTGCAAACACCCCCAGAACACGCTTAACTGTCGCGTCGGTCATTGCGCTTGCCGGGCTTCTTCTTGCCCTGCTTATCCTGATTGCGCTCACCCGGCTTCTGGCCGCACTCGCACGCCTCGCCCTCGCCATGCTTTGTGCACGGCTCCTGCGCTTTACGCTGCAGCGCTTCGAGTTCGTCCAGCGGGATCAAATCCTCACGCGTGAACGTCTTGACGCCCTGTTCCTCGATATAGACGGTCACCAAATCCGCCAGCGGTTGAAGGTCGATCACCTTGCCCACGCCCAGCGGCGTCCCGATGCGCTTGCCCTTCTTCGGCAGGTGCTTGCGCGCCTCTACATACTGCTCGTATTCATACACCAAGCAGCAGCGCAGGCGGCCGCACATGCCTGTGATCTCTTCGGGATTGAGCGAAATCCCCTGCATTTTCGCCATCTTGATGCTGATGGGGCTGAAGTCGGTCAGGAAGGTCGAGCAGCAGCGCAGTTCACCGCAGGCGCCAAAACCGCCCAGCAGCTTCGCGACGTCACGCGGGCCGATCTGCCGGAACTCGATGGCGGTATCGAACTGGCGCTTGAGATCGTTGGCGAGCCGCTGTGTGTTCACACGGTCTTCCGCGCTGAACAGAAACGTCAGCAGGCTGCCGTCATAGTTGTACTGCGCGGCATGAAATCGCACGTCACGCAGCCCGCCGATCTCTTTGGCGCGGTCGATACACGCTTTCAACGCATCGTCCTGCCGCGCCTCCCACTCTTGTCTCAGCACCAGATCACGCGGTGTGGCCGGGCGCAGGATCGGCTTGAGATCACGGCCGGCATCCGGCACGGTGAAACCCATCACCTGCCCCATTTGGCGGCCGCGCACGGTTTCGACAATCACGTAATCGCCCGGCTGAAGCTCGGGGTACTCGGAGTAGTCGAAGTAGTAGAGTTTGCCAACCTTTGTGAAGCGTACACCTGCGGCGCGTTCAGCGACGGCGGCAGGAGCATTCGTATTTGCCATAGCGAAAGTCTCACCCGTATAATCCAGCGCACAAGCGGCACGGTGCATGCGGCCGCATCGCTGGTCTGTGTCACGACGATGGCCGGGGGCCAGCAGCGATTATAGCGTCTAATCCCAACTTGGAACAACGGGAGGCGGCCACGCGGCAGGCGCGGCAAAGCGAACTCGATGACGACTCTGGTCATGAAATTCGGTGGGGCGAGCGTCGGCACGACAGCGGCGCTGTCGCAGATGCTCGGTATTGTACTGTACGAGGCAGCGCAGTGGGATCATGTCGTGTTGGTCGTCAGCGCGCTGGACGGCGTGACCGACGCGCTGATCGACGCGGCGCATCTGGCGCAGTTCGGCAACGAGCGCGGCTACCGGCGGATCGCTGCAAATCTGCGCGCCCGGCATCTCGCGCTGGCTGAGGGGTTGCAGCTGGGCAAGACCGAACTGGCCGCGCTGCAAGCCGACCTGGACAAGCTGCTGTTCGATCTGCTGAGCGCATTTCAGCGCATCACCCAGAAGAACCGTGACGCGCTTTCCGCCGAGAACCTCGACGCGGCCGTAAGCATGGGCGAACGCCTCGCCGCGTTGATCGTCGCTGTGCTGCTGCGCCAGCACGGCTTGCGCGCCGTCGCCATCGACGCCGCCGACATCATCATCACAGACGCCAATTTTGGGGCGGCCACGCCCAACCTCACGCTGACGCAGGAGCGTATCGACCGCGACCTGCGCCCGATGCTGGAACGGAATATCCTCCCGGTGTTGACCGGGTTCATCGGCGCGACGCCCACTCACAAACCGACGACGCTCGGCCGCGGCGGCAGCGACTATTCCGCGTCGATCCTCGCCGTAGGCACCAAGGCCACCGAGGTCTGGGTGTGGTCGGATGTCGACGGAATCATGTCCGCCGATCCGCACGAGGTGCTTGACGCCCGTGTCATCGGCGAATTGAGCTACAACGAAATGGCGGAGTTGGCGCATTTCGGCGCGCGCATCCTGCACGCCCGGATGGTCGCGCCCCTACGCCAGCATCAAATCCCGCTTCGCGTGAAGAATGTGTATAAACCCCAGCTTGCCGGTACGCTAATCCACGCCAAGACCGGGTCGGACAATCAGATCAAGTCCGTCACGCAGATCGCGGGCGTCGCCCTCGCAATCGACCGTTCCGGCCCCTACGGCGAGATCGCGAATCTGGTGGATCAGCACATGCAGCGCGAAATCGGCACGTCCTCCGATGTGATGATCGCCGCCCAGTCGGCGCAGCGCACGTTCATCACGTGTGTCGTCCCGGCCAGCGCAGGCCCCGATGCAGTGAGCGCGTTGGTCGAGTCGCTCGGCCGCGAGCTGAACACGACCGGCCCATCACCGCGCTGGCATGTCCAGCAGGTCAGCATCGTGACCGCTATCGGCGATGGGATCAACAGCGTGCCGCGCTTGGCGGCGAAGCTATTTGCCGCGCTCGGAGACATCCCGATCCTCGCGGCATCGTTCGGCGCGGGCGGGTGCAGCCTGTCGCTGGTCGTGAGTCAAGCGGAAGCCGATACCGTTCTGCGCGAAATCCACAAGGTCGCGATCAGCAGCTAACGTGAAGTGGCGAGTGACGAGGGTCTGATCGCCGTTTCTCACCACGCATCACGTCCCATGTCTCGCTCAAGCCATTGACCGAAAGCAGCCAGCTGCCAGTCAAAATGCGGCATCTCCGCTCAACAGCGTATCTGTAACACAATTCTGGAGACTGGCGACTGATGACTTGCCGCTTAGTAGCGCGTGATGTATCGCTCGACTTCCCAGCGCGTGACCTGCCGCTTGTACTCGCGGTATTCCTGCCGCTTAGCTTCGAGATAGCGATCTCCGACGTACGGCCCTAGCGCGCCCAGCACGACGTCATCGAGTTCGAGGTCGTCGAGCGCCTCGCCCAGCGAACGCGGCAGGATGTTCGGGATTTGCCGGCGTTTCACCGCCACGTTGACCATCGTCTCCTCCAGCGGGGCGGGCAGCACGGCGTTCTGGCGAATGCCATCAAGACCGCTGGCGAGCATCACCGCCGATGCCAAGTAGGGGTTGGCGCTCGGATCGGGACAGCGCAGTTCAAGGCGCGCGCTCGTCGCCGGAACGCGGATCAGCGCGCCCCGGTTGATATGCGCCCATGTGATGTGCACCGGCGCCTCGATGCTGGTGCCCAGCCGTTTGTAGCTGTTTACAAGCGGCGCCAGCACCGCGCACATCGCCTTGGCGTGCTGCAGTTGGCCGGCGAGGAACTGCTTGGCGATGGACGACAACCCATACTGATCGGTGGCGTCGGCAAACGCATTGACGCCGCCGTCCACTGTATACAGGCTCTGGTGCGTGTGCATGCCGGAGCCGGGCATATCCCCCCGTGGACGCGGCATAAACGTACAGTAGAGTCCGTGCTCGGCGGCGACATGCTTGAGCACTACGCGCGCCGTGAGCAGGTTATCGGCCGAGACGAGCGCCTCGTCGTGCATGAGGTCGATCTCGTGCTGCCCGTTACCGATTTCGCTGTGAGCAGATGTCACGTCGATTCCCATTTGCGCAAGCACGCGGATCATCTCGCGCCGGATCGCCTGCGATGCCTCGTCCGACATATCGAAATAGCTCGCCTCATCGGTCGTGCCATCTAACAATGGGCGGCGGTCGCTGTCGGTTTTGAACAGGTAGAACTCAAGCTCCATCCCGGTCTCGAACGTGAACCCCATGTCGCGCGCTTCCGCGGTGATGTTTTGCAGCACTGTGCGCGGATCACCGACGAACGGGTCGCCGCTCAAGGTATGCACGCTGCAAATCAGCCGAGCGACTTTCGTCCCGCCGCTGCTCCACGGCAAAACGCAAAACGTGCGCAGATCGGGCACCAGCAGCATGTCGCTTTCAGCCACGCGCGCGAATCCATCCAGCGCCGATCCGTCGAAATGCGCGCCTTGATCGAGGACGCGTGGCAAGCGCGACGCCGGCACGGTCACGCTCTTGACTTCGCCGGTGATGTCGGTAAACCACAGGTCGATAAAATCGACGTTCTGACTTTCAACCGCACTGAGGATCGTGGATTTGTCAAACATCACTAATTCGCCTTAACTGGTTCGAAGATCATAACGAGATTAGCTGTGCCCTATCACCGCGCCAACGGTTCACTTGTCCGACCAAACCCGTCAACACGTTGTCCATTATCACCAAAGAACGCTTATTCGTCCGGCGCTACCAGCAGCGGAATCTCCAGATGATCCAGCAGCGCCTGCACACCCAGCGTGTAGCTGCGCCAGCCAAAGCCGGCGATCTGCCCGATGCACACCGCCGCGATCATCGACGTATGCCGGAACGCTTCCCGCGCGTGGATGTTCGAGAGATGCACTTCGACGGTCGGAAGCTGAACGGCGCTGATGGCGTCGCGTAGAGCAATCGACGTATGGGTGTACGCCCCCGCATTGATGACGACGCCCGCGGCCCATGTCCGCGCATCATGAAACGCGTCCACCAGCGCGCCTTCATGGTTCGATTGCCTCGACTCGACGGTGGCCCCGTAGCGCGCCGCCACTTCTCCACACGCACGTTCGATGTCAATGAGCGTGGTCGTGCCGTAGACCGACGGCTCACGCACGCCGAGCAGGTTCAGGTTAGGGCCGTTTAGGATCAAGATCTTGCGGCTCATGGCGTTATCTCACTTTATCCAACGCCTCGATTACGGCGCTGCGCGGCACGTCCTCAACTACTGTAACATGCTGCGGGCCGTGTATCAGCACAAACCGCGACCGGCCTGCACGCCACTTCTTATCGGTCGCCATCGCATCCCACAGCGCGTCGGCGGACACGTCGCCCAAGCGGGTCGGAAGCCCAACCTGCCGCACCCACGCTCCGACCTGCTCAGGGAGCGCCGCGTCACACAGCCCCATGACGGCGGACAGGTGCGCCGCGGCAATCAACCCAAGCCCGACCGCTTCGCCATGCCGCCACTGATATTCCGTGACCGTTTCCAACGCATGCGCAAACGTGTGGCCGAGGTTGAGATGCGCGCGCACGCCTTTTTCGAACGGGTCAGCTTCGACGATCCCGACTTTGACCTGCACCGCACGCCGGATCACGTCCTCGGCGCGCGTCGGCGACCACAGCGACGGATCAAGGATCGCCGCGTCGCCGATCAGGCCGGCCTTGATGATCTCCGCCATGCCGCATCGCCACTCGACCTCCGGCAGCGTAACGAGGAAGTCGGGGTCGATCAGCACCACGGCGGGCTGCTTGAACGCGCCGACGAGGTTCTTGCCTTCGGCCAGATCGACGCCCACCTTGCCGCCGACGCTGCTATCGACCATCGCCAGCAGCGACGTGGGCATCTGGATCAAGTCGACGCCGCGATAGTACGTAGCTGCCGCGAAGCCGGCCGTATCCCCGACCACACCGCCCCCCAACGCCAGCACCGCGCCGTGCCGATCCAAGCCTGTGCGCACGTAATCGTGATACAACGCTTCGACTGTGGCGAGCGTCTTGTACTGCTCGCCGTCGGGCATCGTCACCAGACGGCCAGTGGGAAGCGCATCGAGGATCGTTTGCGCGTGCAGCGGCGCGATCGTGGTATTGGTCGTGACGGCGACGCGTGGATGCGCGCTAAACCCGAAAACACGCCGGGCCACTCCACGCTCGATCACGAGTCGATACTCGCCCTCCGGTGAATGAACGGTCAGGATGCCTGCCACAGCGCGATGACCTCCTGTGCGGTGTCGTGGGGCGCGCGCCCCGTCGTGTCAACGTGATACGGAAGCTGGCGATAGATCGGCGTCCGCTGTTCGAGCAGGCCGCGCCATGTCGCCGCCAGCGGCCGGTGACCCGTATGGGAAAGCCGCGACTCGATGGCTTCGGGCGATGCCCACAGACACACGATCATGGCGTTCGGCGCTAGAACCGCGCAGTTACGCGGGTCGATCAACGTGCCGCCGCCGGTCGCGATCACGAGGCCGCGCTGGTCAGCAAGCTCGGCGCACACGTCGCGCTCCATGGCGCGAAATGCCGACTCGCCGTCCTCAGCGAAGATCGCCGGGATCGTGCGGCCGGTGCGCGCCTCGATCAACGCGTCCGTGTCGATGAACGGGAGTTTTAGCCGGCCAGCGACGAGCCGCCCAACGGTCGACTTGCCCGTCCCCATAAACCCGGTCAATACGATATTCGCCGGCTTACTCATAACCGAAACGCCACGACCTGTCGTTCATCGGCAAATCGTCGACGTGGCTGCGCCGCAAGCGGTCAAAGCGCGGGCGCATCTCTTCGATACTGTCGCCGCCGAGCTTTTCGAGCAGCGCATCCGCCAGCACAATCGAGAGCATCGCCTCGCCGATGGGGACGGCACGCGGCAGCGCGCAAAAGTCGCTGCGCTCGTACTTCGTGGGGGTCGCTTCGCCTGTCGCCAAGTCGACGGAGTCGAAGCCGGCCAGCACTGTCGCGATCGGCTTCATCGCTGCGCGCACGATGATCGGCTCGCCGGTCGTGATACCCCCTTCAAGGCCGCCAGCCCGGTTCGTCCGCCGCACGAGCTTACCGTCCAGCGTGTCGATGGCATCATGCGCGCGCGTCCCCGGTATCCCCGCCTGCGCGAATGCGTCACCGATCTCGGCGCCTTTCATCGCGTGGATGCTCGTCATAGCGCCGACGATCCGTCCGTCCAGCTTGCGGTCGTGCTGCACATGCGACCCAAGCCCCGGCGGGACGCCAAGCGCGACAATCTCCATGACGCCGCCGAGCGTATCCTTGGCGATCTTCGCCTGCCGGATCGCCTCGCGCATCTGCTCCGAGGCGTCGCTCAACGGGCAGCGCACGTCCGACTCCTCGGCCAACCGGAAGCGGTCTGCATACGCCAGATCGCCCGGAATTTCGGCGCGCACACCACCGATCTGTGTGACATAGCCGCCGATCACGACGCCGAACTGCGCCAGCAGCTGACGGCAAATCGCGCCGACAGCGACACGCATAGTCGTCTCACGCGCGCTCGCGCGTTCCAGCGCAAGCCGCAGATCGCGATAGCCGTACTTCACCGCGCCAGTCAGGTCGGCGTGGCCGGGGCGCGGGATAGTCATCGGCTCAATATCTTTTTCCTTCCAGTTCTTGAAGTCGCGGTTCTCGACCAGCAGGCCAATCGGCGCGCCCGTCGTGTGTCCGGCCATCACCCCCGCCGTGATCCGCGCGTGATCCTTCTCGATCTGCATACGGCCGCCGCTGCCATATCCCTGCTGGCGGCGCGCAAGCTGCACGTCGATAGCATCACTGGTCAACGGCAGGCCGGCGGGCATCCCATCAAGAATGGCGGTCAGCATCGGGCCGTGGCTTTCCCCGGCGGTCAAAAAGCGGAGTACGCTCATCGGCGCGTGTCCTCGTCATTCGCGGCGCCGTTCGCATCGTTCAATCCCAACTGCGCGCGCACCGCATCGAACATCACATCGACCGGCGCGGCGACCCCAGTCCAACGCTCGAATGCCGCAGCGCCTTGATACACCAACATGCCCAACCCACCGACTGCGCGCCCATCGTGCATCTCGGCTTGCTGCATCAAGCGCGTGCGGGCCGGCTTGTAGATCATATCGTAAACGACGACTCCATCGGGGAACGGCACGGTGTCCGGCCACGGTGTCGCGCCGACCTCCGGCAGCATACCCACCGGCGTGCAGTTGACGATCATATCAGCCGGCCCGGCGAGTTCGGTCAATGCCACCGCACGCGCCGCTAGCCGGATGTTGCTCAAAGCGAGGTTGGCGACCATCGTACGCGCTTTGTCTAGGCTGCGGCTCGCCACGCGCACGTCCGCGCCCGCGCCGCATAAGCCGACCACCGCTGCCCGCGCTGCCCCTCCCGCCCCCAACACGATGACGCGCTTGCCCGAAACGTCAACGCCGTGCGCTGCCAGATCAGCCATGAATCCCGCCAGATCGGTATTGGTTCCGATCATTTCCAGCAGGTCGATGGTGTTGACAGCCCCGACGGCACGCGCCACATCGTCGGGTGTCACGTACTTCATCGCTTCTTCTTTGTGTGGGATCGTCACGTTCAGCCCCACATAGCCGTGACGCTGCGGCTCAAGGATCCCTTCGCGCACGATGTCAGGCGGGATCGCCATCGCGTCGTAATACCAGTCCATGCCCAACGCGTCGAAGGCGGCGTTGTGCATCGCGGGGCTGAGCGTCGTGGTCAGCGGCCAGCCGATGATCCCGACTTTAGTGGGCATGTGCGCCTCCCGCCGACTCGACGATTGGAGCGCCCAACGCCGACATGATCGCCGCAAAGCCGGGGAACGAATCGGCGGCGCATCCCGCGTCCAGCACAATCGTCTCTCCACTGGCGACCAGCCCAGCGACAGCGCAGCTCATGGCGATTCGATGATCGTCGTGCGAGTCGACCGTCGCGCCGTGCAGCTGCTGCGGCCCTGTGATCGAAAAGCCGTCGTCCGTCTCGGTGATCTGCGCGCCGAATTTGCGAAGCTCGGCCGCCATCACCGCGATCCGGTCGGTCTCTTTGACACGCAGTTCCTGGGCATCGCGCACGGTCGTCGTGCCTTCGGCGCACAACGCGGCGATCATAAAGACCGGGAATTCATCGATCATCCGCACGACCACCTCGCCGCCCACATCGATTGCGCGCAGCGGCGCGTACCGCACGCGCACCGTGCCGACCGGCTCGCCAGCCTCAAGGCCGGTTTCGGTCACGACGAAGTCGGCTCCCATCTCGCGCAGCACGTCGATAATCCCGGTGCGCGTATCGTTCAGGTTGACGCCGGTCAGCGTGATGTCACTGCCGGGGATAACCGCCGCGGCGACAATCGGGAACGCCGCGCTGGACGCATCGCCCGGCACGGTCATGTCGAACGGGCGAAGCGAAGCGCCACGCCGAATTGTCGATGTCATGCCGTCCACGGACAGGTTGGCCCCCATCGCCGTCAGCATGCGCTCGGTGTGATCACGCGCCGGCCCCGGCTGAGTCAGCACCGTCTCGCCCTCGGCGAACAAGCCGGCGAGAAGCACCGCGCTCTTGACCTGCGCCGACGCCATCGGCATATCGTAATGGATGCCATGCAGCGGCGCAGGTTCGATGCTCAGCGGAGCGCGCCCATCGTTGGATGCGATCTTCGCACCCATCCGGCCAAGCGGTTCGATGATGCGTTTCATCGGCCGGCGGCGGAGCTGTTCACTGCCGTCAAGCACACTGGCGAACGATTGACCCACCATGATACCGGCCAGAAGCCGGATACCGGTGCCGGCGTTGACAAGGTTAAGCGGCGCACCCGGCGGCTGCAGCGCTCCGCCGTGGATCGTCAGCGTGTTGAGGTCATGCCGTTTCACGCGCACGCCCAACGCTTGAATCGTCGCCAGCGACGCCTCGGTATCTCCGGCGGCAAGCCACCCGCGCACGGTGCTTGTCCCACCGGCCAGCGCGCCAAACAACACCGCGCGATGACTCAGCGACTTGTCTCCGGGAATGGTCGTCATCCCGGCCAGCGCGGGCGACGGCCGTACGGCCCACTGTTTATCTGCGCGTGCCATGCGTCCTCTTCTCGTATTGTGCCGACCACTCCATCCGCGTCTTGCGCAGCGGGGTCAGGGCCTCGGTAAGCTGCTCTTCATCCTGCGCGATCAACATGGTTTCCAACAGCCCCAACTGCACGCGAAACATCGCCAAAAGCGTAGCGACTGCCTGCCGGTTGGTGCTCAGAATATCGCTCATCATGCGGATGTCGCTGCCAGCCAGCCGCGACGTGTCGCGAAAGCCGCCAGCCGCCAAATCCCACACTTCGGGCGTCTTGCCGGCGGCGTTCGCCACGGTCGCCACGAGCGACACGCTTAACAAATACGGCAGGTGGCTGATCGCCGCGACGACTTTGTCGTGCCGGTCGGCGTCCATCTCGATCGCGATGGCGCCCACCGCCTCAAGCAGCGCGAGCGCCCGGATGCGCGCCGCGGGTGTGGTGCGGCGTGTCGGGCACAGCACCCACGGGCGGTTCACATAGAGCGTCGCATCGGCGTTCTCAATACCGCTGACTTCCTTGCCCGTCATCGGATGCCCGCCGACGGCCTGAATCCCGATTGGAAGCCGTCCCATCACATCACAGATGTCGCGCTTGGTGCTGCCGATGTCCATGAGGAGTGTGTTGGAGCGCAAGTACGCGCCGATTTGCCCGGCGACGATCCGCGAGATCACGCGCACCGGCGCACACATCAGCACGACGTCCGAGTCGCGCACGCCTTCGCGCAGATCGTCCGTGACGCGGTCGGTGATGCCGTTCTCCAAAGCGTATGTCCGGGCCGACGCATCCATGTCCACGCCGACGATCTGATCGGCGTAACCACGCAGCGCGAGCGCCAGCGAGGCGCCCATCAGGCCCAGCCCGACAACGGTGAGCTGTTTCGATGCAAACCCCATGGAGTCATGCGCTCCGATCTACCGCGGCCGCCACCCGCCGCACCGCCTGCATCATCGCGGTGAACTGTGCAGCCGTCAGGCTCTGGCGCCCATCTGACATCGCGTTGGGCGGGTCGAGATGCACCTCGACGATCAGACCATCGGCGCCCGCCGCGACCGCTGCCCGCGCGACCGGTTCGACATACTCGCTCTTGCCGACGGCGTGGCTGGGATCGGCGATCACCGGAAGATGTGTGAGTTGTTTCAGCACCGGAATAGCGTTCAGATCGAACGTGTTGCGCGTGGCCGTCTCGAACGTCCGAATACCGCGTTCACACAGCATCACCTGATGATTGCCGCCGGCCAGCACGTACTCCGCCGCCATGAGCAGATCTTCGACGGTGCTGCTCATCCCGCGCTTGAGCAGCACCGGCTTACGGCTGAGGCCGACGGCGTTGAGCAGCGTGAAGTTCTGCATGTTGCGCGCCCCCACTTGCAGCACGTCCGCATACTGGCCGACCATGTCGACCAAGTGCGGATCCATCACCTCGGTGACAACCGGCAGGCCGGTGACTTCGCGGGCCTCCGCGAGCCATTGCAAGCCACGCTCGCCGTGGCCCTGAAAACTGTAGGGTGATGTGCGCGGTTTGAACGCGCCCCCGCGAAGCGCGGTCGCCCCTGCCTCTTTTACCGCGCAGGCCGTTTCGATGATCTGCTCGCGCCCCTCAACCGAACACGGCCCAGCGATCACCAGCACCTTGTCCGCGCCGATCTTGCATCCATTCAACGGGAACTGCGTGGTCTCCGTGTGAAATTGGCGGCTCGCCAGCGTATAGGGGACGCGCGTCGGCGTGACCTTCTCGACACCGGACATCTGCTCGTAGACGGCGGGGGTCAGCGGGGTGGCGCTGTGGCCCACAACCGCCACAATCGTCCGTTGGCCTGACCATACATGCGAGGTGTATCCGTCCTGCTCGACCTGTGCGGCGACCGCCGCAACATGCTCCGTCGTACTCTCACCCGCCATCAAGATGATCATGATCGATCCCCTTCTCGATCTCTGCCTACGGATTCGCCTTGCAGGATCTGCCGACGCTGTGCCAAGTCGGGCCTCAGCCCCTGCGCGCCATGCAGATACACGTGGACAATGTCATCAAGTCCCTTGTCGGTATTCCAATGGATCAAAATCCGCACCGTCCGTTCAATCCCTCCCGGCACGGCCAACTCCTGCATGCCGAGCAACGCCACCCGCGACCACCCGACTTTGCGGCCCGCCGGCGCCGGAAACCCCGCGTCTAAATCCGGTGTAGAGGTGAAGATCACACTCGCCACTTCATCTTCGATGATCCCGTTCACTTCGATCATCTGCGCCAGCAGTTCGGCCGCGGCATCCACGATCGCGTCTGCGCGATTCTCCGCTACCGTCGTTGCGCCACGCACACCCCGCACCATCATAGGAATCCCCTCCAGCAAGACATCGCCTATTCCCCTCCAACCCGCAAAAAAAGGCGCAGAGCGTTGTGCTCTGCGCCTTTCAATTCCGGTGTACGTTCGCTCCTAGCGAGCCGTCCTCCGCGCAGCGGTCAACGCCGAACCTGCCCCTATGTGGCCCGTAAAGTAATAAAAGGCGTAGGTGCGGCAGGATTCGTGCGACACGCGCGGATTCCCACAGGCGAACGATGGGCACAGAGCTTATCGCGGCGGATGGGGCGTGTCAATCAGTTGGGGCAGCCTCCTTCAAATTCCGTACACCTTGCACAAGTCTCTCCCTCACGGGCGCACATCGTTGAGCGCCTGAGCGAGACCGATCACCGAGTCCAGGCCTTCCGACGCCTTGCGGATCAGCGCGCTGGCGACGATGTAGCCGTCAAGCAAACCGTGGAGCGTGCGCACCTGTTCCGGCGTGCTGATGCCGAAGCCGAGCACCAGCGGGGTCGATGTGCGCGCGCGAATGCGGCCGATGTAGTCGCTCAACTCCGGCGGCAGGTCGCTGCGCGCGCCGGTGATGCCGGTCACGCTGACGACATAGATAAACCCACGGGCGGCCTCTGCCACGGCTGCAATCCGGCCGTCGCTGCTGGTCGGCGCGAGGAAGAACGGCTGCGCAAGATGGTGCTCGCGCATACCCGTCAGCAGCGCGGCTTCTTCCGGCGGCAGGTCGGGGCAGATCAGCCCGTCAGCGCCGGCCTCCGCCAAATCCTGCGCGAACTTGTGCCCGTATGCCAACAGCGGGTTCAGGTAGCTGAACAGCAGCATCGGCTGACCGACGCCGCGCGCGCGCAGCTCGCGGATCGCCTGAAGCCCGGTCTCGACCGTCACGCCGTTTTCCAGCGCCACTTGCGACGCATGCTGAATCGTCGGGCCGTCGGCGACCGGATCGCTGAACGGCACGCCGATCTCGAACCCGTCGACCCCCAGCGCGGCGATCCGCGAAACCGTCTCGATAGACTCCGCAAGCGTTGGATAGCCAAGCATCACAAACGGAAGAAAAGCCGCGCGTTCTTCACTGCGCGCGCGTTCGAACATCGCGGCAACCGCAGCAGTTCCGGTGGCTTCGCGTGGTACTGTAGTCATTCGGGTATCTCCAACGTGCCAGCGGCATATTCACGAAAGAAACGGCGCAGCGGCTCATGCTGCCAGAAGGCGAGTTCCATCGTCCCAACGGCGGCGGCATCAAAAAGCGCCATCGCCTGCCCTTCACCCAGCGTCAAGTCGTTCGGCGATACGGTCAGCCGTCCAACGTAGATATGATTGTGAACGGCGTGCGTGTCCGGCGCGGCGACGTGCGGGCGCACCTGTGTTGTCCAATAGACGAGCTTCGGGTCACGCCAGCCCAGTTCCTCAGCGACTTCGCGGTAGACGGCCTGTTCGTGCGTCTCACCCGCCTCGACCGCGCCTCCGAAAAACGTCCACATCCCGGCGAACGCCAGATCCGGCGCGTCATCGCGCTGCTGGAGCAGCACACGCCCCCCGGCATCGACGAGCAGCGCAGACGCAGCGTTGAGGATGATCATGCTAGTCGATCTCCAACGCGGACATGACGGTGTTGAGGTCTTTATCGCCGCGCCCGCTCAGGTTGACGAGCATGATGCTGTCGCGCGGCATCGACGGCGCACGCTTGATCGCCTCGGCCAGCCCATGCGCGCTCTCCAGCGCCGGGATGATGCCTTCCGTCCGGCTCAGGATTTGCAGCGCCGCAAGCGCCTCCTCATCGGTAGCGTAGGTGTAGAATGCGCGCTCAATCTCACGTAGATAGGCGTGTTCCGGCCCCACCGACGCGTAATCGAGGCCGGCTGAAATGCTGTGCGTGTTCAAGATCTGCCCGTGCGGCGACTGGAGCACATACGAGCGCGTGCCTTGCAGGACGCCCGGCCGCCCGATGGCCGGATCGGCGAAGCGTGCCGCGTGCTGACCGCTTGCGATCCCGTAGCCACCCGCCTCGACGCCGATGAACTCGACATCATCATCGCGGAACGCATGAAACAGGCCGATCGCGTTGCTGCCCCCGCCGACGCACGCGATACACACGTCAGGCAGCCTGCCGGTCATTTCGAGCATCTGCGTGCGCGCCTCATGCCCGATGACACTCTGGAAGTCACGGACGATCATCGGATACGGGTGTGGGCCAAGCGCCGACCCGAGCAGATAGAACGTCGTGCGCACGTTGGTCACCCAATCGCGCAGCGCCTCGTTGATGGCGTCCTTGAGCGTCTTCGTGCCGCTCTCGACCGGAATGACCTCGGCCCCCAACAACTTCATACGAAAGACGTTCGGCTCCTGCCGCGCGATATCGACGCTGCCCATATACACGTGGCAGTCGAGGCCGAGCAGGGCGCTCACTGTTGCGCTGGCGACCCCATGCTGGCCCGCGCCCGTCTCCGCCACCACTCGCTTCTTGCCCATCCGGCGAGCGAGCAGCGCTTGGCCGAGCGCGTTATTGATCTTGTGCGCGCCCGTATGCGCCAAGTCCTCGCGCTTCAGGTAAATCTGCGCGCCGCCCAACTGTTCGCTCAATCGGCGCGCATAGGTCACGGGCGTGGGCCGGCCGACATACGTGCGCTGAAGTTCGGCCAGCTCTGCGTGAAAAGCCGGGTCGGAGATCGCATCGTGATAAGCCGCGACAAGCTCGTCCAACGCCGGAACCAGCGTTTCCGGCACGAAACGCCCGCCGAATTCACCGAAGTAGCCGCGCTCATCAGGCACATCCGCCAGCCCGGTCTTGATGTACTGATCCATGCTCACCTGCTCCTAACGCCTTGCTTGATCCATTTACGCCGCGCCGTGTGCCGCCGCGATGAATGCAGCCACCTTATGCGCATCCTTGATCCCCGGCTGATCGCCTTCTACTCCGCTGGCGACATCAACGCCCCACGGCCGAAAGGTCTGTATCCGTTCCGCGACGTTGACCGGCGTCAATCCGCCCGCCAACAGCAAGCGCGGTGTTTTCTCGACCAGCCACGTTACGACCTCATCCGCCGCCGTCCGGCCCGTGCCGCCGTACTGCCCGCTGACCGACGCGTCGAGAAGCAGCGACGGCATCTGCGTATCCTCAGGCATAACCGGCGCGAAGTACGCGTAGTCCTCCTCGGCCTGCGCGAGCGCAGCCGGCCGGATACCCTTGAAGGCGATCCCGCGTAGTTCGCGCAAAACAGAGTCCGACTCGTCGCCGGAAAGCTGCGCATAATCGAGGCCCACGACGTCCATCACCCGCGAGATGTCGCTGACCACCGCGTTAACGAACACGCCGATCAGCGCCGGGCAGCCGTCGCCCAACTCCGACCGGAGCCGGTCACACAGCTCGGCAGCAGCGGCCGTCGCGATATATCGCTTGGAGCGCGGCCAGAAGTTAAACCCGATCATGTCGGCCCCGCTTCGCGCGGCAAATAACGCATCGGCCAGCGTCGTGATCCCGCAGATCTTGACCTTCATGACGCATTCTCCGGACGTGCTATGCTGGCGTATTGACGCACGCTGGCCGGACGGTCTACGGCCTTGATAAGGCCTTCCCCGACGAGCACGGCGGATGCTCCGGCGCGCGCCATGCGTGCGACGTCGACCGGGCTGCGGATCGCGCTCTCCGCCACCAGCACGATTCCTTGATCCAGCCCCGCCGCGAGGCGTTCCGTTACCGATAAGTCCTCGCGGAACGTTTTCAAGTCGCGGTTGTTGACCCCGACGACCCGCGCGCCCATCCGCAGCACGCGTTCCAGCTCTCGCTCGTCGTGCACTTCGACCAGCGCGTCCATGCCGAGCGCGGCGATGCGTGCCGACAGATCGCGAAGCTGCACGTCGTCAAGCGCCGCCGCAATGAGCAGCACGGCGCTCGCGCCAAGCGATCGAGCCAGTTCGACTTGCAGCGGATCGATCACGAACTCCTTGAACAGCACGGGCAGCGTGATCGCCGTGGCGACGTCGCGCACGAGATCCGGGCTGCCCATGAAGAAGCGCTCGTCAGCCAGCACCGAGACCGCCGACGCGCCGTTCGCCTCGTACTCGCGGGCGATGCGCACCGCGTCGAAATCGGCGATCAACACCCCTTTCGACGGGGACGCACGCTTGACCTCGGCGATCAGCGCGACAGTCGGCTTGCGCAGCGCCGCCGCAAACGCGGGCGGGGCCGGTGCATCTTCAGCAGCACGGCGAAGCTCCGCCGCGCGGTGACGCATCGAGTCGATCTCGTCCACCTTATGCGCGAGGATCTTGTCCAGCACCGAGTCCGTCGTAACGAACCGCGTCATGCCGATTCCGACCGTGAGAACTCAATCAGCGCGTCCAGCTTGCCCAATGCCGCGCCGCTGTCGATCGAGCGCGTCGCCATCTCGACACCGTCCAGAAGATCGCTTACCTTGCCGGCCGCAGCGAGCGCCGCCGCCGTGTTGAGCAGGACGACCTCGCGCTTGGCGTCGTGTATCTTGCCAGCGAGAATCCCGCGTAGAATGCGGGCGTTCTCCGGTGCATCCCCTCCCAGAAGTTCGTTGATCGAAGCAGCCCGAAATCCGATCTTCAACGGGTCAAGCTCGTAAGATTTCACCTCACCATCGACAAAATGGCTCACGCGGTTCGGGCCGGTGGTCGTCAGCTCATCGACACCGCCGTAGCCGGAGACGACCATCGCCGAACGGCTGCCCAACATGCCGAGCACGGTCGCCAGCAGTTCAGTCAGGTCGGGCGCAAACACGCCCATCAACTGATTGCGCGCGCCGGCGGGGTTGGTCAGCGGGCCGAGCAGGTTGAACATCGTGCGCAGGCCCATCTGCTTGCGCGGCCCGACAACGTAGCGCATGGCGGGGTGCAGTTTGGGCGCAAAGAGAAAGCCGATCCCGACTTCGTCGATCGCCGCGCCCACAATCTCAGGCGAGAGGTCGAGGTTGACGCCCAGCTCGGCCAGCACGTCGGCGCTGCCACATTTGCTGGACGCCGCACGATTGCCATGTTTAGCGACCGGCACACCTGCCCCCGCCGCCACAAACGCAACTGTCGTGCTGATGTTGAACGTGCCGCTGCGATCCCCGCCTGTGCCGCACGTATCGAGCAGTTCGAACTTGTTGTGACGGGTCGGCACGTGCGAGGCGTTGGCGCGCATCGCTTGCGCGCTGCCGGTGATTTCGTCGTGCGTTTCACCCTTCATGCGCAAGCCCATCAGATATGCGCCGATCTGGGCCTCGGTCGCATCGCCACGCATGATCTGATCCATCACGGCCTCTGCGTCGGCCACACTCAGATGACCGAACCGGCCAATCACATCGATCGCACGCTGAATGTCCATTCGTGATCGCGTTTCCATTACTTCCCCCCTACCTTCTCCGCACCAGCAACCGTTGTCTTGCCGATTGCCATGCGCACGCGGTCGATGACTCTTGCAGCGATCTCGCGCATCTTGACCGCGCCTTCAGCCAAGATCGTGTCGATTTGAACGGTGTCCGCCATCAACGCATCGTACTTGGCGCGCATCGGGCTGAGATATGCGTCCAACACCTCGAACAGTTCGGCCTTCATCTTGCCGTAGGCCAGCCCCCCGTTGAGGTACAGCTCACGCACTTCCGTAAGGCGCTCCGGCGTGGCGAAATGCTTGTAGATCGCGTAAATGTTGTCCTGATCCGGGTCTTTCGGGTCTTCGGGCCGGCGCGAGTCGGTGACGATCCGCATCACGGTCTTGCGCAGTTCGTTAGGCGGCGCGAACAACGGGATCACGTTGCCGTAGCTCTTGCTCATTTTACGCCCGTCGAGGCCGGTGATCGTCGCCACTTCTTCGCTGATGAGGCCGTCCGGCAGCACCAACGTATCGCCGTAGATCGCATTGAAGGCGATAGCGAGGTCGCGCGTGATCTCGATATGCTGCTTTTGATCCTGCCCGACCGGCACGAGATCAGTGTCAGCGATCAGGATATCGGCGGCCATCAACACCGGATAGTTGTACAGGCCCATGTTGATGCCGTCGTCGACGAGTCGGCCCGCCTCTGTGTTGGCATCCGCCGCGGCCTTGTACGCGTGGGCGCGGTTGAGCAGCCCTTTCGGCGCGTTGCACGCCAGAATCCACGTCAGTTCAAAGATTTCCGGAATGTCGGACTGGCGGTAGAACACGACATCGTTGGGGTCGAGTCCGCAGGCCAGCCATGTCGCGGCTAGTTCGTGATTGGCATGGCGAAATTCCGCCGGATCGCGCATCGTGGTCAGGGCGTGATAGTCGGCGAGGAAGTAGTGAGCCTTATAGGTCTTGCTCAGTTCCAGCGCGGGCTGAATCGCCCCGAGGTAGTTGCCGATGTGTGGTGTGCCCGACGGCTTGACCCCGGTTAGGCTGTTCTTACGTTGTGTCACGTGCGCGCTCCTATGCCAGCACTGAAGTAAGTTCGAGGAAGTTCTTGAGCATGCGCGGCCCCTCGGTCGTCAGGATGCTCTCCGGGTGAAACTGAACCCCATACACCGGCAGGGTCTTATGCTGCATGCCCATGATTACGCCGTCGTCCGTGCGGGCCGTCACCTCTAAACAGTCCGGCAGCGTGCGTTCATCCACCACGAGGCTGTGATAGCGGGTCGCCGTGAACGGATTGGGCAGGTTGGCGAACAGGCCGCGTCCGTTGTGATGAATCGCGCTCGTCTTGCCGTGCATCAGCTTGCCGGCGCGATGCACGATCCCACCATACGCCTGACCGATGCACTGATGCCCGAGGCAGACTCCAAGAACCGGCCGCGACTCGCCGAACATGCGGATCGCCGCCAGCGAGACACCGCCGTCGTCAGGCGTCCCCGGCCCCGGCGAGATGACGATATGGCTGGGGTCGAGCTGCGCGATCTCATCCAGCGTGAGTTCGTCGTTACGCGCAACGTGAATCTCCCCGCCTAACTCACCGAGATACTGCACGAGGTTGTAGGTAAAGCTGTCGTAGTTATCGATCACGAGAATCATGAATTGTGATCCTCCAGTTCTACTGCGATGCGACTTTCCAGTCCCTCAAGATGCGAGACATCGTTAGCGACCACGATGCGCCAGCCCGCGCCGCTCGGTTCAATCGTCGTCACCGAACTGTTGCCGAGGCGTGCGGCCTCGGCGTCAAAGCCGGGAATCAACCGCTGGAGCAGCACGCGAATCGAAACGGTGTGCGTCACGACCGCGAGGGTCTCGATCTCGTCCTCAGCGACGATCTCGCGGAACGCCTCCTCCATGCGGTCGCCGACTTCTTCCAGCGTCTCGCCTTCGGGAATCCGAAACGTGTACCGGTCATTGGTGTAACGCTCGTACTGATCGGGGAACCAGTCGCGTACCTCATCCAACTTCATGCCCTGCCAGCGGCCGATATTCCGTTCACGCAGGCGCGGATCAGAAATCGGTGTGACGCCGCACATACGGCCAATCACCTCGGCTGTTTGACGCGCACGACGCAGATCGCTGGTATGCAGCCGTGCAACCCCGATGTTACGCATCAACGTCGCAAGCTTCTTGACCTGCTGCTGCCCATGCGCGTTGATCGGCGTATCGAGCCAACCCTGCCAACGTTCGAGGTTGTTCCAGTCGGTTTCACCGGGACGGACGAAGATTACTCGCTTGAGTGTCATTACAGGATTCTCCTTGGCATTACATCAAGCCCCGTTCTGCGAATCGTATCGCCTCGGCAAGCGCCTTGCCTTTGTTTAGGGTTTCCTCGAACTCTCGCGTCGGGTCGCTGTCGGCCACCAGCCCCGCCCCGACTTGCAGATGTACCCGGCTCCCCTGCATCAACAGACTCCGTATTGTGATACAGGTGTCCATCGAGCCGTCGTAGCTGAAGTAGCCGACCGCGCCGCCATACGTTCCGCGCCGCGACCCTTCAAGCTCCTCGATGATCTCCATCGCGCGGACTTTCGGCGCGCCGCTGAGCGTCCCAGCCGGAAACACCGCGCGCAGCAGATCGAACGCATCTGAGCCGGGCCGGACGCGTCCCTCAACCTGACTGACGATGTGCATCACGTGGCTGTAGCGCTCAACCTCCATCATGCGCGTGACCTTCACGGTGCCGTACTCGGAAACACGGCCGATGTCGTTGCGACCGAGGTCGACCAGCATCACGTGTTCGGCCAACTCTTTCGGATCGGCCATCAGTTCCGTGGCGTAGGCATCATCCTCTGCCTCGGTGCGTCCACGTGGACGTGTGCCGGCAATCGGCCGTGTGGTAGCGATGCCGTCTTCGAGGCGCACCAGCATCTCCGGCGACGCGCCCATCAGCACGAAGTCCGCCCCAAAATCCAGCAAGAACATATACGGCGATGGATTGGACGCCCGCAGCGCGCGGTAGATCGTGATCGCCGAGGCTGAGGTTGTCTGGCTCAACCGCTGCGACAGCACGATCTGGAACGCGTCACCCGCCGCGATGTACTCCTTCGCAGCCACCACGCGCGCCTCGAATTCCTCTTGAGTGACGTTGGATACCGGCGGCGTCGAAACCGCGTCGGTCAGCACCGGCACGTTCGGCGTCGCCCGTCCGAGCGCGGCGACGATTTGATCGATACGGCGCACAGCGTCTTGATAGGCCGCTTCGGGGCTGCCAGTGTTGTGCGCGTTGGTGAGCACCATCAGCGTGCGTTTGGCGTGGTCGAAGATGACCAGCGTGTCAGGCACCATGAACCCCAAGTCCGGGACGTCAAGGTCATGCGCGGCGGTTTCAGGCAGGCGCTCAAAGTAACGCACGGCGTCATAGCTGACGAAGCCGACAGCGCCCCCGACGAATCGTGGCAGCCCCGGCAGGCGGATCGGCTTCACCGCCTCGAATTCCGCCTTGACCGCATCCAGCGGATCCTCGCCCGGCGCCAGCGGTGTGCGGGTGGCTTGGCCATCCTCAGTCCGCGTCACGACGCCATCCTTCACGGTGATCACAACGCGCGGGTTGACTCCGAGGAACGAATAACGGCCGACCTGCTCCCCTCCTTCGACGCTTTCGAGCAGGAAGGCGGGTTGTCCTGCTTGCTTGAGTTTGAGATAAACGGAAACCGGTGTTTCGAGATCGGCAAGCAGTCGGCGGTAGACGGGCAGTAGGTCGCCCTGTCCGAACAGCTCCAGCGCCTCATCTCGGCGTGGCACGATATCGACACGCTCACGGGTCAGGCTTGGTGCGAAAGCCATGATTAGCGCCTCCAGTCTCAACCAACAAAAAACCCCGTTCGTCATCAAGGACGAGACAGGGTTCCCGCGGTGCCACCTTGCTTCCCACGGACATGACCGTAGGCGCTCTGCGATACAGGCCAACTAGGGGCCGATATCGTGCGTCATGATAACGGGACGCTGCCGGAGGGCGCTACTAACTCGCGTGTTCGCGCTCACGACTCCTCGGGCCATTCCGCCTTGACGAACAGGCCAGCTTCACACCCACCGCTGACTCTCTGTGCTGCCGTACTAAAGCGTACTTGTCCGACTCAACGTCGTTGAAGATATTGCGTTGAAGTGAGAATAGCGCGCTGGCCGGGCTTTGTCAACACAGCCAGCGTGCGGGTTATTCAACTAGCTGCGTGCTTTGATGCTTTCCAGCAGTGCGCGGCTGTCTTTCGTCGGCTGTAGGTTCATCGATGAAGAGAGCGCTTGTTCCATCACATCATACTGCTGGCGTGCTTCGTGGATCATGCCGAATTCGAGATAGAGCCTAATCACGTCACGGTGGACATCCTCGCGTTCTGGAGCCTCCCGCGCCGCCCGCGATAGGAATCCGAGCGCGCGGTTCATCTCTCCTTTACGCAAGAAGATCCGGCCCATACCGGTCAGCGCGACGGCATACAACCGCCGGAGTTCGTCTCTGCGATCGTTCGCCCACGGCTGATTGACCGTCTGCAGGAAGGGCGCGCGGTAGAGATCGATCGCGCGCTGATACAGCAGTTGTTCGCGGCGGTCGTCCGAGGCCACCAGCGCCTGCTGCACCGCTTCTTGGAACTCCTGCACGTCATAGTGGCGGACAAGTTTTTCGCTAGCAACGTAGAACCCACTGGTGTACTGCGTGAGTTCATACTGTTTGTCGTCGTCTATCCGGCTGGTCACACGCTCGTTAACTTTCCGCTTGGTGACGTGAAATACGTTGGTCGCATCTTTGACGCTCAGATCCGGCCAGAACGCGTGAAAGATCTCATCGCGGGTCACAAGCGGATGATCGATGAGGAAAAAGGCCAATGTGCGCGGCAGCGTGCCTTCCCACGTCGTGACAGGCTTGCCATTCAGCAGAATGTTGCCACGCCCGAACGCATAGCACTCGAGCTGTGGTCTATCGTCGGTGTCCACCGTGAACGCCATCGCGCTCTTGCGCGTTTCGACACCGATCACGACCGCATCGCCAGACGCGACCATGTGATCCCACGGGTGACGTGATAACATCCGGGCGCTGATCACGAGTTGGAGCTTTTCAGGCAGCGCGCTGACGAACGCCTGCGCCCAATGATTGAACTCGTCGTCAAAGTTGATCTGGTCAAGATCGTCGAGGTAGAGGATCGTCTCGGACTTGACGACTGCGCCGAGGTCAGAAGCGAGCGCCTCTCCGATATGTGCGGGTATCCGTTCAGCTAAAGCAGCAGAGGTTTTCTTGCCGAACTTGTCGCCGAGGACGGTGCGAAACTCGTTGAGCATCCCGTCGATCCAATCCACGAGGTTCACGGTCTCGCCGGGGACACGGTAGTACAGGATGCCGTCCTTGGCCTGATCGAGATAACTGGAGAGGAACTGAGTCTTGAGGTTCGACCACGGGTAGATCAGGACGACCTTCTTCCCTTGCGTGCGCTGAAGGAAGGCGGAAAGCGAAAATGTGGACATGGTGAGGTTTCTCATTGTTCTATCCCCCGGTAACATCGCGATACGAAACAGTTTGTTAGTTTATGAAGTGCCGATCTTCTACTGTGATTATACGTTAACATCAGATGGCCTAGATGCGCAACTTTAAGTGTTCATTCCGTATAAGACGCTTCACTTCAGCGTTATGTTCCCGACCTATCTGTTCAGGCAAACGTATGCGACAAAATCGCTCAACGATGAACACCTTGTTTAATCAGTATAGTTACATATACGTAATTGAGTTTAGCTTATGGATTGCGCTGAGTGCAACCCATTGGCTGCCCAGCCCTCAGCGAGATCACTGGGTATTCCTACTGATCCCCGCGATTATACTTTCTACGTATGATTTCGTGCATAAAGATCGCTCCGAAACGCTGCATTACCAAAACCGATTAGCGTTCTCTTCGATTGCCCTACTACTTCTATACGCACTGAGCATCTATACGGCGCCCTTTACGACACGCGGCTGGATTCTGTTGTACCGGCCGGCGATTGGCCTTTGGATGGTGCTGCGCTTCCCGTATTGGTGGCAGGAACGGGCTGCACGAACCTGTGTTAACTGGGTGATTGCCGGCACGGCGCTGCTCGTCTTCATCATGGGATTTACCGCCATCCAATGGACGGGCAAGGCGGCGGTATTTGCGAGCATCACCGATCATTTCCCGCGCTGGCAGGACTTCGCAGCATGGCCGGGCGGGTTCAATCCGAACGAGTGGGCGGGCGCGGCAGCGTGGATCGCACCTGCACTATTCGCGTTGATCCGCTACCGCGTTGTGACCGGTTGGCGCGCGGCGGGGACGACCATCCTATTCGCTGCCCTCACAGCCCTGCTGTTCCTCTCGCAAAGCCTGTCGGGCATCGCCGGCGCAAGCATCGGTGTGATGTTCGCGCTTGTGCCGCTGAGTCGACTACGGTGGGCGATGGCTGCCGGCGGTGCGCTGCTGCTGATCGGCAATCTTGCCGTGCTGCTCGCGCCAACACAGAGCGCCGATGTGCTCGCCGCCGTATCGGGACGGCCCAGCGTCCACAGCTTGGAACACCGCGCGGTTATGTGGGAGCGCGCCAATCATATGCTGGCCGATCATCCGTGGACGGGCGTGGGCATCGCGCTCTATCGCAGCCTGCGCGCCGAGTACCCTACCCCCGGCTACGAGCATGTGCTGCTACCGCACCCGCACAATGAGGCACTTCAATTCGCGACCGATCTCGGAATACCGGGGCTGATCGTGTTCGGCTGGATCGTGCTGTCGGTAGGCTTGACAGCGCGGCGCGTGATGACGACCGGATCACGTCGGCACGGCGCGATGGCGGCGGCGCTCTGTGCCGGGCTGCTGAGTCACGCGGTGTTCGGCCTAACCGACGCCATCCCGATCTGGGATCGATTCGCGATTCTGGGATGGGGGATGCTGGCGCTGCTCGCTGCTGTAGAGCGAGCAGCTACCGCACACGGATCGTCGCCTGACTAAGATACGCCACCACCTGCGAAACTGCGTGTGCGTACATCGCGGTCTCGGTCACTGTGAGCAGGTCGCGCGAGATGTACTGCCACAGCGCGTCATGCATCCGGCCGGGATCATCCAGCAGGGCGCGCAGGTCGGCCGGTGTGCGGCCCGCCCGCGGCCCAAAGATGTCCAGCGTGAGGCTGCGCCCCCCCGGAAGGAGCTGGTTAGCGACGAGATCGCGCCAGCGCATCAAGTCGGGATCGGGCAAGAACGGTGTCCACGCCCGCGGACAGGCCGAGATCAGCGCCTCGCCCCGCCCCGCGGCGATCGTCTGAAGGTCGCGCTCGTCCATCACGATCAAGATGACATGCAGCATCACCCACCGATGCTGCTGCGTGGCCCAGTCACGACTGATAAAGTGCGGCCCGACCATCTGCCGCGACCAGATTTCGTCCATCGCCAGATGGCCGACATATCCCGCGACGAATGCAGCGTGGGCGTCGTCATACGGCATCCACAGGGATGGGTTGAGGCGCATCATCGCTTCCCACGGCATCTCGTCCGTCATGGACTGTGAGTACTCGTAGAAATGGGTGGCCGCACGCGGTGCCCCCGCTTCGATGCGCGCGTCTGCGGCGACGCTGCCCAGCAGGAACGCGCCCAGTTCGCGATGCAGCAGCGACCGTTGATTGGCGGCGAGTGTCGGCTCTTCGAGGAGCCGTTGAGCGACGGCAAGATGGCTGAACGGCGTGGGCATGCGACGATTGTATCACGCAAAGGCGGGTAGAAGCACCCTCTGACCGTCGAGAGCCATCATCCAATTTGGCTGCCACCCGATGCCGAACACTTCGAGATAGATGTCCTTCTTCAGCGGCGAGATGGGTGAAACCTGCGTCTGCTCGACCGCCTGCGCCCATCGTTCGCCGGCCTCACGTAGTGCAGTTTCGTACTCCGCTTCGAGTTCTCCCATCTGCCGTTCGATGTCGTCAATCGAGTACTTGCTCTCGTTGAGTCGTTCGTCGGTCATCGTCCGGTAGCGCGACGCGCGGCTCATACGCGACACGGTATAGGTTGTGCGGCCGCGCATCAAGCTCAACAAGCTTTCGCCGACCGTGAACATTTCTTCCCGCCGGCGCGCAGCGAGTTCACGCTCTTCGGAACGCAGCTCGACATACTTGCGCCGCTTGCGTTCTTCGAGACGATCCATCGCCGTCGCGAATTTCTGGTTGATCTTGTCGATTTCCTCGTCGCGCTTCTCGCGGGCCGCCTGCTTGACGCGCGCTTCAAACGCGCCGGGCGGCTCATCCGGATCGGCATATACCTTCAGCACCGGATTCAGTCGGACGTTCAAGCGCGCCGTGCCATACAGCATATCGATGAAGTCGCGCTTTAACTCAGTGATGCGCTTGCTGTCGGCCATACCGTTCGTGATCGGCAGGTAATACGCGACCCCCTCCCACGGCTGAGAAGCGAGCATCTCCATGCTGACCGGTTCGGCGGCGAAGTTCTCCCACTGCACAAGGCCGGCGCGCTCAAGTTCCGGCACAAAGTAGGCGAACGATCGCGCCGTGTATACGTTGGCGCGCTTGTCGGCAAAACGTACAGACGCCTGCGCAGTCAGCACCGGACGATACACCAGCAGCGGTTGACTGGTCATTCGAGCACGCATGCCATTGGCGCTGTCATAGTTGGCGACCGCCTGCTGCGCAGCGATAGTGGCCGGGAAGAAATACTGCACGATCGCGGCGGGAAGCGGCGGCGGGGCGGACAGCAGCCCATTCGACGGCTGTGCGCTTGACGACGCGGGCGGAGGCGGACTGGCGGCTAGGGCGGCGGGCTGCGCGGCGAACGCCCCCGGCGGTGGCGGCATCGCCGGGCTGCTGGGCGGAGGAGCGAACATCGGCCGGGGCGGCGTCGCCCGCAGCGCAGCAGGAGGTAGGGCCTCACGCTGCGGCTGCATCAAGGTCATTACCTGCTGTCGTGTCAGCGGGCCGCGCAGATAGCTCATCGCCCAACGGCTGTGCACCATGACGCTGCCGTCCGAATCATGGACGTTGCGCATCACGAACACGCGCGGCGGGATTTCCGCGATAAGCTGTTCGACCTCGCTCATGTCTAGCCCGCCCTCGCTCAACGCTTGAAGGCCAGAGCGGACGCGTTCACGATCCTGATCGCTCTGCAACCTTCCGATGAACCACGTTCCGGCGTTGGTTAACCCCTTGTAGTCAAGATCGCCCGGATTCTGCGTCGAGAGGATGAGACCGAGGCCATACGCGCGCGCCTGCTTCAGCAGAGTCATCAGCGGCGACTTGGTCGGCGGATTGCGCGGATACGGCGGGAAATAGCCGTACAGCTCGTCAATGTACAACAGGGCGCGCAGCGATGTTGTGCCGCTCTGCTGGCGCATCCAGCCGATCATACTCTCCAGCAGCAGCGTCATGATGAACATACGCTCGGCATCGGGCAGATGCGCAAGATAGAAGATGCTCACGCGCGGCCGGCCGTTCGACTGATACAGCAGGCGTTGGATGTCGAGCGGTTCGCCGTTCGTCCATGACTTGAACGACGGCGCGGCGATGATATTGTTCAGGGCCATCGCCAACTTCGAGCGCTGCCGCTCGCTGATCGCCTGATCCACGGTCAGCGCGCCGAGCATGGTGAACGGCGGTGTCTTGACCTGCGCGATCAGATCGAGCAGCGTCACGTCGCGGCCAGCCTGCCAGTTATGCTCAAAGATATTCGCGATCAAGACGTGTTCGACATCCTTGACCGGCTCGGCGGTAATGCCGATCAGCGCGAGGAGCGCCGTGGTCACGGCATTGATCTTCTCGCGCAGGAATTCTTCGTTACCAGCCCAGCCCCCTTGCGGAGCAGCGAGCGACGCCACGATGCTCACCGGCAGGCCCGTGTCGGAACCCGGCGTATAGATGCTGTAGCGGGTCGCCATCTTCAGCCAACGAATGCGGTCAGGCACGATTCCCCAGTCGGCAAGCCCCGCCTTCCAGCGCCTCGCCTCATCGCTGGCGAACTGCCCCACGCTCATGTTGGCGCGCCGCGCATCGTCGACGTTGACCCACGGCTCAAACTCGGCCGGGGATTGATCGGGGAACGACAGCAGCAGGTTGGTGATGTCGCCTTTCGGGTCGATGATGATCGCCGGCACATCGTCGAGGATGGCTTCCTCAAGCATCGTGATGCACAGGCCCGTCTTACCGCTGCCAGTCATCCCCAGCACGACCGCGTGTGTCGTCAAGTCGCGGCTGTCGTAGTAGACGACGTTGTCGGTCAACCGGCTGGACTGCGGGTCAAACTGTCGGCCGAGGTAGAACGTCGTCGGTGCTTCGATGAATTTCATCGGGCAAACTCCGTCTCAAGCGGCAATCATCACTCAAATGTTCTGATAGGCAGTATAGCACATCGAGCGTCGCGGTCACGACGTGAAGTACGGCACGAAAAACACGACGATATTAGCGACGATCTGCGTGATCCACGCCGCTGCCATGCCGTTGCGGGTTCGCACATAGCCGTACATGATGTTGAGCAGCACGAGCATCAGCGTGATGATGACCGCGACCAGTGGAAAGGCGGCGATGTCGAGCAGCGGAAGATACAGGATGAACGACCAGAACGCGCTCATGATGGCGACCATCCAGAACGCGCGCGACCCGTGCAATATCCCCCGGAAGAACAGTGTCTCGGCCAGCGGCATCACAAAGACCAGAAACGCCAGCAGCTCACCCGCCGTCATGTCGCCGAACATGCGCCGCACAGCGCCGCCCAGCAGCCCGCTGCCGAACAACAGCACCGGCACGCCGATCAGCAGGCCAAACCCAACGCCCCACACGACGTTCTCCGGGTTCTCACGCCCAATCGGCCTGAGGTTCCCCAACAGCCACGCAGTCACGCCAAACACGGCCAGCACGCCCCAACTCAGCGTATAACGCAGGGCGGGATCGCCGGTGCCGATCAGCGGCGCAAGCCCGATGCTGACGGCCAACGCCAGCAGAAAACCGAAGGTCGGATCGCCGGTCGTGCTGCGGTATTGGCGAAGCGGTAGCTCTGGCTCGTCCGGCGGCTCTTGCTGATCGTACGGCTCATCATACGGTTCGCCGTGCGAATCGTCATAGGCGGATTCCGGGTATGGATCCGGCGAAGGATCGTCGTACGGCGTCATGCCAGTAGTTCCTGTACGGCCCCAAGCGTCTGCTCAATGCGCTCAGGCGTGATCCAGTAGTGCGTCACGGCCCTGAACGTGCGCTTGAAGCCGGGGTACGGGCGCATCAAGATGTTGTGCTCACGCTGAAGCCGCGCAACAAACTCGTCGGGTGTCACCGGCGCGCTGTCCAGCAGGTCGAACATCACGAAATTTGTCTTGACGCGGCTGAGGTCGACGTGGATATGCGGGATCGTGGACAGGCCCTGCGCAAGCGTGCGCGCATTGGCATGATCCTCCGGGATGCGGCCGATCATCTCACGGATGGCGACCAGCCCGGCCGCGGCGATCACGCCCACCTGCCGCATACCGCCGCCGAGGATCTTCCGCACGCGGCGCGCCTCGTCGATAAACGCGCGGTCGCCTACGATGATCGACCCGACAGGCGCGCACAGCCCCTTGCTCAGACAAAACGTCATCGAGTCGGCATCCGCTACGAGGTCTTTGGCGGAAACACCCAGCGCGGCGGCAGCATTGAAGATACGCGCGCCGTCGATGTGCAGCTTGAGCTTGTGCTCGCGGGCGATCTCCGCCACCGCGCGCGTGTATTCCGCGCTGACCGGCATTCCGCCGACCGTGCCCTGTGTGTTTTCCAGCGCGATCAGTTTGGTACGTGGAAAGTGGATGTTGTTGCCGCGCACGGCGCGCCGGATGTCGTCCAGCGCCAGCGTGCCGTCGGGATGCACCGGCACGGTATGCGGGATAACGCCGCCCAACGCCGCGATGCCCCCGGCTTCGTACACGAACGTGTGCGCCTTATCACCGAGGATCACTTCATCGCCGCGCCCGCAGTGAACGAGCACCGACACGAGGTTGCCCTGCGTGCCGCTGGACACGAACAGCCCTGCTTCTTTTCCGCACAGCGCCGCAGACTCAGCCTCTAAGGCGTGGACAGTCGGGTCTTCGTCGTAGACATCGTCCCCAACGGCCGCGTTGTACATCGCCTCACGCATCTTGGGCGTCGGATGACTGACCGTATCACTGCGAAAATCAATCGTGTCCACCATGCACTCCCCTCGCCGTGCCCGCGCTGTTTCGCCTGTGGTGATAACGCCCCAATGATAAGCGAAACCGGCGTTCCATCAACCCGCACACTGCGATCCGACATTCTCATGTCGCGCCAAGTTAGGATGGGTACGGTTATGAACGTGATCTCATGTCACAGGAGAACTTTGAATGCAAAACGGCACGATCGATATCGAACTGATCTACTGCGCCCCGTGTGGTTATCAGGATCGCGCGCTTGAACTCGTGCAAGAAGTCATCAGGATACGCGAGCTGGAGTACCACATCCGGTCATTCCGCCTTGTGCCGGGCAGCAAAGGCATCTTCGACGTCCTCGTCAACGGCGAAAAGGTGTTCAGCAAGCACGACGCCGGCAGGCACGCCGAACCGGGCGAGTGCCTGTCGCTGATCGACTCTAAAGTGAAGGCGTTGGTCGGGCAATCCACAACGCCGGCGTAGGCTCAGGCGGGACGGGTCGCAGGCGGGGCTAGGCCAGCCACTCGTGCGTGACCGATCCGTAATGCAGCACGATGCGCTCTTCAACCATTTCTGACGACGCGGTGTCGAAGTCCGAGTAGGTGACGGACTGCACATGCGCGTCGGAGTAGACCCACTTCCGCGTCGGCACGCCGTCGTCAACAGCGATGACCGAGATAGTGCGGGTCGGGGCTTTTCCGACCGCGTTCAACGTGTCCTTGAGCCACTTGTTGAACGACGAGTTCGGATCGCGCTGCACCATTTTGGTGATGACCAGCGGCGTGTCCACGGTCGTCTTGAACAGAGTCAGCCCGGAAACGCGAAACACCCCGGCAACAGGAGTACCGTCCAGTTCAACCGCAAATTCGTTAGCAACCAAACTGTCGACAACTTGTTCGCTCATGCACGTGACCCTTTCGCTGTGTAGACCGGTTTAGGAGCGAGTATAACACCCCATGCCGTTCCGTGCGCAAAACCGCACAACCGTTCGGAAAACTGGTATAATTCTATCGGTCTTCAACCAACGCGGAGCACCTTGTGACCCTAACCAATCGAGACATTGCCGATCTCTTCGAGAGGATTTCCGACCTGTTGGAAATCAAGGGAGAGATCATCCATCGTGTCCTCAGCTATCGCCGCGCATCGGAAAGCATCCGCGACGTCCCGCGCGACCTGCGAGTCATCGCGCGCGAAGGCGGACTGACCGACATTCCCGGTATCGGCAAGACACTGGCCGAAAAGATCGAGGAGCTGTTGGAGACCGGCAAGCTCGAATTTTACGAGAAGCTTACGGCTGAAATCCCGGCGACGCTGGTCGACGTGATGCGCGTCACCGGTGTCGGCCCAAAGAAGGCCGCGATGTTCTGGAAGGAGCGCGGCATCACTGACCTCGCCAGCCTCGAAAAGTCGGCACGGTCGGGGCGGTTGCGCGACCTGCCGAAGATGGGCGAAAAGTCCGAAGCCAACATCATCGCCGGGATCGAGATGCTTTCACGCCGAACCGGACGCACGCCGCTCGGCCAAGCATATCCCGCGGCGCAGGCGATGCTCGACGCGCTGCGCGAGCTGCCGCAAGCGGTCGAAGGCGCAATTGCCGGCAGCATCCGGCGCGGCCGCCCAACCATCGGCGATGTTGACCTGCTCGTCGCGGTGTCGTCCATAGACGACGCGCCGGCCATCATGGAGGCATTCGTCGCACAGGAGCGTGTCGCGCGTATTCTCGGTCAGGGGCCGACCAAAAGCTCGGTCGAACTGGTCAACGGGCTGCAAGTCGACCTGCGCGTGCTGGAGCGCGAACGTTGGGGGACGGCGCTCGCTTACTTCACCGGAAGCCAGCAGCACAACATCCGTATGCGCGAGCGCGCCTTAGAGCGCGGCTTGAGCCTCAATGAGCATGCGTTTAGCCCGGTCGACGATAACCGCCAGGTCATCGAGGGCGCCCCGAAGATCTTGTGCCGCACCGAGGAGGAAGTTTACGCAGCAGTCGGGCTGCCGTGGATCGCGCCTGAATTGCGCGAAGACGCCGGCGAGTTCGACGCCGCGGAATCCAACACGCTGCCCGATCTCGTGACACTGGACGCGCTGCAAGGCGACCTGCACATGCACACGACGTGGAGTGACGGCAGCGCGTCGATTCGTGAGATGGCCGAGGCGGCTCTGGCGGCGGGGCGTAAGTACATCGTCATCACCGATCATTCGCGTGGGGCGGTCATCGCCAACGGGCTTTCGATTGAGCGGCTCCTCGCGCAGCAAGCGGAAGTCCGCGCGGTGGATGCCGAGATGAACGGGCGAATCCGTGTGTTTCACGGCACCGAAATGGACATCCTCGCCGACGGCTCACTCGACTTCCCCGACGACGTGCTGGAGCAGCTGGATTTTGTCGTCGCGTCGCTGCACGTCAGCCTGCGCCAGCCCCGCGAGCAGATCACGCGGCGGTTGTTGAACGCGCTGGAAAACCCGCACGTCGACCTGATCGGCCACCCGCGCGGCCAGCTCATCCCTGACCGGGAGCCGGCCGATCTCGACATGGACGCGGTGTTCGAGGCAGCGGCGCGCAGCGGGACGGCGCTGGAGATCAACAGCAATCCGCAGCGGCTCGACCTTGAGGCGCAGTATGCCCGCCGCGCCGTTGAAATGGGCATCAAGATCGCCATTGACACCGACGCGCACCGCACGACGGAACTACACTATCTGTCGTACGGCGTCTTGACCGCACGGCGTGGATGGGTGTCAACCCGTGATGTCCTCAACGCGCTGCCCGTCGACGAGTTCCTCGCGTGGGCTGCGGGACGCGGCCGCTAAATGCACGTATCCCCCCCGCCCCGCCCGCCGGGCCTGATGCCGCCGCTTTGGTCGTGCGCGGCCGTAACGGCGCTCACGCTGCTATGTGTCGCCGGAGCAGTCGCCGCGTTTCTTGCGTTGGGCGGCCAAACACCGCCTGCCGCGCCGATCACACTCGCTGTACATACGGCCCCGCCCGAACTGCTGCTGACGGCACAGTCGGCGCCGCTTGAGGCGGGCGCGCCCGTGCTGGTGGTCGAACAAACCCGCGCCAACCAGCTTGCGATGGTCGGCCCGACACTTCCGCCGGTCGTCTTTACCCCGACCCCGGAACAGATCGCCATCGGCAAGACGATTCAGGTCGTCGACGTCGGCGATCAGCAGCTCAACGTGCGCAGCCAACCCGGTGTTGTCGACACGGAGATTTTGTTCCGCGCGCCGGAAGGATCGTATTTCATCATCGGTGACGGCCCATCACAGGCCGATGGCTTGACGTGGTGGCGCATCGACGATCCGTCGTCGGGCCGCAGCGGATGGGCGGCATCTAATTATCTTGAACCCGTTACCTTGCCTTGAGGTTCGACCGATGAACGACGCAGAACGCGCCGCAGAACTCCGCAAGGAAATCAACGAGCACAGCTACCGGTACTATATCCTCAATGCGCCGATCATCCCTGACGCCGAGTTCGACCGGCTGTACCACGAGTTGGTCGCGCTGGAGACCACGCATCCTGAACTCGTCACGCCGGACTCCCCGACACAGCGCGCGGGCAGCGACTTGCAGGGCGATTTTCCCAAACTCACCCACCCCGCGCCGATCCTGAGCCTGTCGAACTGCTTTTCGGAGGATGACATTCGGGAATGGGAGCAGCGCAACCTCAAACTGCTGCCTGCCGATACGCGGCTTGACTATACGCTCGAACCCAAGCTTGACGGCCTGACCATCGTCATCACGTACGAGGACGGCGTGCTCGTCCGCGCGGCAACACGCGGCAACGGCCTCGTCGGCGACGACGTGACGGCGAACGTGCGCACGATCCGCAGTATCCCACTGCGCATCCCGGCAAATCCCACATCCCCGCACGCCGTCCCTTCGCGGCTGGTCGTGCGGGGCGAGGTGATGTTTCTGAAACACGACTTTGCCGCGCTTAACGAGCAGCAGAAATCGGCCGGGCTGCCGCTGTACGTCAACGCGCGCAACACCGCCTCTGGCACGCTCAAGCAGAAGGATTCGCGCATCACGGCCGGCCGGCCCCTGACCGCGTTCATCTACGCCATCGTCGCCGCGGACAGTTATCCCACACGCACACAGTGGGAAACGCTGGAATATCTGCGGGATATTGGCTTCACTATCCCACAATCTGCCCAACACTTTCCCACACTTTCCGACATTATCCAGCAGATACCCACGTGGGTATCCCGCAGAAACCAACTCGATTACGAAATTGACGGCTTAGTCATCAAAGTCAACGATCTGCGGATCGCTGCCGAACTGGGTGTCGTGGGAAAGGATCCGCGTGGGGCGACAGCGTACAAGTTCCCATCGGAAGAAGCATCGACGCAGCTTGTCGGCGTAACCCACAACGTCGGCCGGACGGGCAAGCTCACGCCTACGGCCCAGCTTGAGCCGGTGTTCGTCGGCGGCGTGACGGTCACGAACGCGACGCTGCACAACTACGATTTCGTGCGCAACCTCGATATCCGCATCGGAGACCGTGTCGTCATCAAGCGCAGCGGCGATGTCATTCCGTATGTCATCGGGCCGATCCTTGACGCACGCACAGGCGGTGAAACACCGATCCCGCCGCCTGAGCGCTGCCCACACTGCGATTCGCCGGTGATTCAGCCGGAGGGCGCGGTCGATTACTACTGCACGAATCCGCAGTGTCCGGAACGGGTGTTCAGGCAGGTCGAGTTCTTCGCCTCACGCGGGGCGATGGACATCGAAGGGATGGGGCCGCAGACCGTTAAGCTGTTCTTCGACCGCGGTCTCATCAAAGACGAAGCTGACGTCTTCACGCTGACCGCCGACAAGCTGCAAGGGTTGGAAGGCTTCGCTGAAAAGCGCATCGAGAACTTACTCAAGTCGATCGAGGCGGCGAAAGGCCGACCCTTGGCGCAGGTGCTGTCATCGCTTGGGATCGACGGGGTCGGCAGCACCGTGGCGGAATCACTCGCTGCCCACTTCCATACGGTCGACGCGCTCGCCGCCGCTTCTCCCGACTCCATTCAGGAGGTTGAAGGCATCGGGCCGATCCTTGCCGCCAATATCGCATCGTGGTTCAGCGATCCGCTGCACGTCGACCTGATCCAGCGGATGAAAGAGGCGGGCGTACAGTTCGCGTCGGCCGCGCCGGTGACGGAATCGGACTCGCTGGCCGGCCTGACGTTCGTGCTGACCGGCACGCTGCCGACGCTAAGCCGCGAGCAAGCCGAAGCGTTGATTAAGTCACACGGCGGCAAGGTGTCGGGCAGTGTGAGCAAAAAGACCAGCTATGTCCTGATGGGCGAGTCGCCGGGCAGCAAGGCGGACAAAGCGCGGCAGCTCGGTGTGCCGATTCTCGATGAGGCGGCCTTCCTCGCCATGATTTCCCACAACTAGGCACGGACAGCGTGGGATAACCCGCCCTATCGCGCTAGCCAAATGCAGCGAACCGTTCCGAGACTTCGACGTTCAGACTCACGTCGTCGATCTCCCACGTCGCCCACGGCGCTGCATCACCCCACTGCGTTGTCGAGGTCAACGGGACGACTGTGCCGTTGAGGAGCTGCCAGTTGAACGCACGGTTATGCCATCCGAGCCGGTCAGGGTTCTCCTCCGACTGATACCGCATCGTGTCGATACGATCCAGCAGGCCGCTTTCAGGGTCGAAGATCACAGTCAGTGCCTCGACGGGATCCAGCTCCGGTAGGATGAGCCGCGCCGTGTTGTCATCAAACGGCTCCCACGTTACCCGCGGATCGGTCAGCGTGATCGCCGGTACCCACGCCAGCACCTCAGACCAGTAGCCTTGAATGCCAGCGCGATTGGTATGGGGCTGATCGTCTACCTTGCCGAACAACGACAGGTCAAGCGTGGCATGGCCTTCGAGGTTGCGCTCATGGATGCGCATAAGCGGCAGCTTGAACCACGTCACTTCAATCTCGTGATAGTGGCTGCTGCGCCGCGCGTCGTAATAGAACCGGAAACGTGCCGGCATTGGCAAGCCGGTCGGGGCGAGCCGCGCGCGCCCGATCACCACTGCGCTCTCGACAACCGGTATCGCATCGCCATACACGACGCGCGCGAACCGTTCAACCGGCGCAGGCAGGCCCGCCGGGATGGGTACCGTGTCCGGCGCATGACCCGCCGGGATCGAGTCGAAACGATTCGACGCAACTTGCAGCCCCAACCACGTTCCGCCCACAAGAATCACCAACGCTGCACCCAAGATCATCAGCACTTTTTTCACCATGGAGGATTTGGCCTTTCCCGCTGCGAGAAACGGCACAACGGACGAACTCATCTTCAGCGTATGACGCACCATTTCGCCGCGCGAGTGAACGCAAGCACCGCGCCGGGGTGATGTTTGTCATGCGCTGTCACCCACCATTCCTACCCAACGTCAGAACGCGTTCCAGCCCACTCTGCGGTATGGTAGCGCCCGCCCACGAGGTCTGTGTCGTTACAAAACCGTGTCTTGCACGTCGTGCCGGCAGGCAGTACCGTTGGGATCGATTCTGGACGTAGATTCTCCTGAGGCCCCTTGGATACTCTGCTGCTCTATACCGTCATCGGCTTTGTGTGCCAGCTGGTCGACGGCAGCCTCGGCATGGGATACAAGACGACATCGACCACGCTGCTGCTCAGCACAGGACTCCCCCCAGTAGCGGCGAGCGCGGCAACGCACACCGCGGGGATCTTCACCAGCGCGGCGTCCGGCTATGCTCACTATCGCATCGGCAACGTGAACAAGCGCCTGCTCTTTCGGCTGTCGGCGGCCGGGATCCTCGGCGGCATCATCGGAGTCACGCTGCTTTCGAACATCCCCTCCAGCGTGATCAAGCCAATTGTTGCGCTCTACCTTGCGGCCCTCGGCGGCCTCATCATCTACCGCTCGCTCGGGTCATCCGCGCTGATCTGGCGGCGCACGTCAACCGCGATCCTCGGATCGGCCGGCGGCTTCCTCGATTCGATCGGTGGCGGCGGCTGGGGCCCGATCGTTACCGGCACGCTGGTCGTCAACGGCAATAACCCGCGCAAGGTGATCGGCACAGTGAGCATCGCCGAGTTCTTCGTGACGCTGGCACAGGCGGCGACGTTTGCGACGGTAGCGCACACACTCGACTGGACGCCCGTACTTGGCCTCATCTTGGGCGGCGTGCCGGCGGCGCCGCTTGCCGCCCTGCTGTGCCGACGGCTCCCCGTGCGCCGCATGATGCTGCTGGTCGGCCTTCTCATCCTCGTGCTCAGCGTTCGCACGCTGATCCTTGCATTCGGAGCATAGCGTGACCCAAATTACTCTGGTCGCCGGGCGTGAAAAACCGGTTCGCAATCAGCACCCGTGGGTGTTCAGCGGCGCCATCGCCGACATCGCCGGCAGTCCGAAGCCCGGTGACATCGTCGATGTGCGCTCCAGCACGAACGAGTGGCTTGCGCGCGGATATTACAACCCGAAGTCGCAGATCGCCGTGCGCTTGCTGACATGGCGTGACGAGCCGATCGACGGCGCATGGTGGCAGTCTCATGTGCAGCGTGCAGTGGCCGCGCGCAGTCACCGCTCGCAGCGTGGGCCGCGCGCCGCCTACCGGCTGATCAACGCGGAGAACGATTATCTGCCGGGTTTGATCGTCGACCGCTATGGCGATTGGCTCGTCATGCAGGCGCTGACGCTCGGCATCGACCAGCGCAAAGTCGAATTGGCCGAGCATCTCGCGCGCATCACACACGTTCGCGGCGTGTTCGAGCGCTCGGATGTCGATGTCCGCAAGCTGGAAGGGCTTCGCCCGTCGGCCGGCGTGCTGTGGGGCGAAGCACTCCCTGAACACATCGAGATTCAGGAAAACGCGCGGCTCCTCGTCGACGTGCGCCACGGCCACAAGACCGGCCATTACCTCGATCAAGCGCCCAACCGGGGTTTGCTATACACCCTGATCGAGCGCATCAAGCCGGCGCGCGTCCTAAACGTGTTCAGCTACACGGGCGGGTTCGGCGTTCACGCGGCGCTGGCTGGCGCAGAGGTCGTCAACGTCGATTCGTCGTCCGACGCGCTGGCGCTGGCGAAGGCGAATTTCGACCTCAACCAGACCGAAGGCGAGCTGATCGAGGCCGACGCGTTCTCTTACCTGCGCGAAGCGCATGAGGCCGGCGAACAGTTCGATGTCGTCGTGCTCGACCCGCCCAAGTTCGCGCAGAACAAACAGCAGATCGACAAAGCCGCGCGCGGATACAAGGACATCAACCTGAGCGCGTTCCGCATCGTCAAGCCGGGCGGCTATCTGATGACGTTCTCGTGTTCCGGTGCGATCACCGAAGACCTGTTCCAGAAGATCGTGTTCGGCGCGCTGGCGGACGCCGGACGGCAGGCGCAAATCTTGCGTCACCTCGGCCCCGGCGAAGATCACCCCGTCGCCCTGACGTTCCCGGAAGGCGCGTATCTGAAGGGCTTGCTGCTGCGCGTGTATTAGGATGGATTCGTTTCCGACGTACGTCGCGGGGAACGCCTTCAGCCTTCGTACTTTCCGGATGAACCAATAAGCTCGAAGCGCCGCCGGTTCGACTGCGCCAGAAATTCGTCCATCGGCATCCCGACACGGGGTTTCGTGATGTTCATCGCGCATTCCCTCATATTCCCGTCGATATATTGTAGTACGGTGCGCGCATGTCGCGTCTTTGTTTCGCGCGCGGGTCATGTTATCCTGATGCGCCGTAATCCTGTCGTACACCCATTCGGAACTTACCTATGATGAAGACGCACACCTGCGGAGAACTGCGCGAATCGCATATTGGTCAAACCGTTACGTTGGCGGGTTGGGTCAATCGTCGCCGCGATCAGGGCGGCTTGATCTTCATCGATCTGCGCGACCGCTGGGGTTTAGTGCAAATCGTGGTCGATGAAGAGACGACGCCCGAAGCGCACGCGGTGTGTCATCAGGCGCGCATGGAGTACGTGCTGCAAGTTCACGGTGTCGTCCGCCGCCGTCCCGAAGGCACCGACAACCCGGAGATGTCCACCGGCACGATTGATGTCGTGGCCGACCGGGTAGAAATCCTGAACGCATCGAAGGTGCCGCCGTTCCTCATCAATCGTGACGAGAACATCGACGAACTGCGCCGTATGCAGTATCGCTACCTCGACCTGCGCCGCCCGAACATGCAGCAGAACATGATTCTGCGTCATCGCACCGTGAAGTTCCTGCGCGACTTTTTGGACGGTCAAGGGTTCATCGAGATCGAGACGCCGATCCTGTTCAAGACGACCCCCGAAGGCGCGCGCGACTTCCTTGTGCCGAGCCGCTTACAGCCGGGCAAGTTCTACGCGCTGCCGCAGTCCCCGCAGCAGCTCAAGCAGCTGCTCATGGTGGCCGGCTACGAGAAATACTTTCAGGTCGCGCGCTGCTTCCGCGATGAAGACCTGCGCGGCGACCGTCAGCCCGAATTCACCCAGCTTGACATGGAACTGAGCTTCGTCGAGCGTGAGGACGTGATGCGGCTGATGGAGGCGATGGTGCTCGCGCTGTGCGAGAACGTCGTCCCGCACATGCCGCTGAAGTACAAGCCGCTGCGCCGCCTGACGTACACCGAAGCGATGGAGGCTTACGGGTCGGATAAGCCCGACCTGCGCTATGATCTCGAAGCGGTCGACGTGACCGACATCGCCGGGCGCAGCGCCTTCCCGATCTTCCAGCAAAACGCCGAGGCGGGTAAGCCGATCAAGGTCGTGCGCGCGCCGGGGCTGCATGTGCGGCGTGATGACCCGGCGCAAATCCTGAGCGGCGAAGGTCTCAAGCGCCAGATGAAGGAACTCGAAGACCTTGTGCGCACCGTCGGCGCGAAGGGCTTGGCGTACATGGCGCTCCCGCTGGATGAGACCGGTGAGGTCAAGGGGCCAATCGGCAAGTACTTCACCGTCGAACAGAAATTGGCGCTGTTCGAGCGCACCGGCGCACAACCGGGCGACATCCTGATGTTCCTCTCGGACAAGCGCGAGACCGTGTGGGCGGCCGTAGACAAGCTGCGCCGTTCGCTGGCCGAGACGCTCAATTTGGCCGATCCCAACCAGCTCGCGTTCGCGTGGATCATCGACTTTCCGATGTTCTACTGGGACGAGGAGAATCAGCGGTGGGATCCGTCCCAGCACATGTTCACGATGCCGATGCCTGAGGACATCCCCTTGCTCGACACAGATCCGGGCAAGGCGCGCGGGTCGCAGTACGACCTGATCTGCAACGGTTACGAGATCGGCGGCGGCAGCATCCGTATCCACGATCGCAGCTTGCAAGAGAAGATGTTCCCGCTGATCGGGCAGTCGATGGAGCATGCGCGCGAGCAGTTCGGACACATGCTCGAAGCGTTCGAGTACGGCGTTCCGCCGCACGGCGGCATGGCGTGGGGCGTTGACCGGTTGGTCATGCTGTTCGCGCAGGTCGACAACATCCGCGAGGTGACGGCCTTCCCCAAGACACAGTCCGGCCTCGATGTCATGGCGCATGCGCCGTCGGCAGCCGAACCGAGCCAATTGGAGGAGCTGTATATCCGCCTTGCGCCGCTGCCTGAAAAGGGCGAGACCGCTGCGCCGTAAAACCGGCCGGTGTTCCCGTACTCCATATTGTTGTGGAGGCGGGATTCTGGTATAACTGCTCTATCCTGCGATGTGCGTGATGTCATATCGCGTTTGGGCCAACACCCACAAAACGGGAGGCTCATTTCACTGGCGAGCGTGATAGGCCTGCGCGGCTAAGACGCGACCCGGGGGAAGGTTTCCCACCTGCACTTGCAGGTTCAAACAGAGTGGCACACGGCATTGCGGGTATTGAATCAAGACGGCACGGGGCATTATCCCGTGCCGTTTGCGTTGATATATGCGCTTATTGGTTATACGTCGTGCCGAAGACCTGCGCCATCAGCCCGCCGAGACGTGCCCGATTCGGGATCAGTACGGCGGCGCCACTGGCCGTCGTATAGTTGCTGAGATACGAGAAGTCGATCACACCACGATTGATGTTTTCCAGCGTCAGATCTTTGATGTACAACCCAAGCTGGATGAGCTGCTCAAGCGACATATCAGTATAGAAGTTGTCGCGCACGGCCGTCCACAACTGCCCGGCGTTGGCAAGCAGAATCGGAATCATCTCCGGACTGGTCGCCTTGTCCTTAATGGCGATGATCACCTGCTGTTGGCGCTCGGCGCGCCTGATGTCGCTGTCGCCGTGGCGCGTGCGCGCATACTTTAAGGCCGTGACCCCGTCCAACAGATGATGGCCCGCGCGCAGGAAGAACGGGTCGTAGCCGTAGTTCATGTTGGGATACAGCGGATCGTTGATGGTATACGCCAGATCGACTTCGATACCGCCTAACGCGTCGACGATCGTGACGAACGCGTTGAAGTCGACGACCACATAGTGATTGACGCGGATGCCGAGGTTGTACTGAACGGTCTCCATCGCTAACCGTGGGCCATAGCCGACCTGCCGAAGCTCGCCCAGCACCATCGGCTCGTTGATACGGCGCGCGCCGTATCCGGGAACCTCCACATACATATCGCGAGGGATACTCAACATGCCGGCGCTGCCCGTCTGCGGATCGAGGCTGAGCAGGATCATCGTGTCGGTGCGGAAGCTGAGTCCGCGCTCGCCCGGCCGCCGGTCAATGCCCATCAGCAGCACGGTCAGGCGGGACTGGCCGTCCCACGGCTCCAGAATTACGCGCGTGCCATCCTCGAACGTGACGGCTTGCCCCATCGCCAGCAGGCCACCGTCATTGAGAAACGTCATCGGAGTCGGCAGCGCCGCGATAATCGGTGACTCGCTGGTCGGCACGATCTCAGGCGCGTCGCGCGCCGTGCGCACCAGCACGACCATCGCAAGGCTCATGACGACAGCCACGCCCAGAAGCGCCGCCCCGATCACCAGCCACGCCCATTCGCCGCCGGGCTTGCGAGCATACGCCTGCCGGTGAAAAGCACGCTGACGCGCGCTGTTCGGGCGCGGGATAGAAGGCGGAAGCGGGAGGTTAACTCGCGGCGTGCTGGGCTGGGTCGGCATCGGGCCTGCCCCAACGCTGCCCGCACGGTCGGCGCGTGGTAGGCGAATGACCTCCGGTGCATGGGGAACGATGTCAGATTTGATGGTCTGACCCACGTCTGTAGAAATGACGGTGCGGCCGCTAATCAGCGTGTCTTCAGGCGATGGCTGGCGCTCTGGGATCGGTGGTGTCGACGTCATAGTTTACCTATGCTTGGCGATGATCGAGCGAGTGAGTACACTACAACCATCTAAGGGAGAGTATAGGTTGAGCGAAAAATCGCGTCAATGGCGCTTAATCTATGATGAGCCAGCGTCTGGCATGCGCAACATGGCGGTAGACGAGGCGATCCTCGATGCCGTCGCGCGCGGCGATCAGCCGCCAACCCTTCGGCTGTACGCATGGGATCCCGCGTGTCTGTCGCTCGGCATCGGGCAGCGGATGACCGACGCCGATCCCGGCCGGATCCTGTTACAAGGTTGGAATATCGTGCGCCGTCCGACCGGCGGACGGGCCATTCTCCATATCGATGAACTGACCTACAGCGTGACAGTCGCTTCGGGGCATCCGTGGGCTGCGCTCGACATCATCAGCAGCTACCGGCAGATCAGCGCCGCGCTGATGCGCGCAGTCGAGTCGTTGGGCGCCGATCCGCATGCCGAGCGCCGCAGCGATGCATCACCCGCCAAACCCGGCCCGGTATGTTTCGAGGTGCCGTCACACTATGAGATCACCGTGGACGGCCGCAAGCTGATCGGAAGCGCGCAAGTCCGGCGGCGTCAGGGGCTGCTGCAGCACGGCAGTCTACCGCTGACGGGAGACCTCGCCCGTATCTGTGACGCCCTTGCCTATCGTGACGACGATGCACGGGACGCCGCGCGCGATCAGGTGCGCGGGCGCGCTGTGACGCTGTCCGAGGCGCTGGGCCGTGAGGTGTCGTGGCGGCAGGCGGCCGACGCAGTCACCGCGGCCTTCGCCTCGGCCTTCGACATCTCGTTCATTCCGTCGGTTATCAGCCGTGATGAACGCGCGCTTGCCGACACCCTCGAACACAGCAAATATGCGTCAGTCTCTGCGCGGCAGGTGGTATAGGATGAGCGAACGTCAACTGCCGCTGTTTCAGAAGAATCCGACGAGCACCGAGGATTTCACCACGCAAACACCGTTCAATGCAACGTGGGAACTGTTCGCCGATCATCTGACTGCACAGGGCAAATCCGACTACACCACCGTGGCCTTCACCGCCGACCTCGACCTCCTCGGCCAGCACCTCGGCAAAGGGATACCGGTCGGCACGATCACCACACGCGACCTCGAAGGGTTCCTGAACTGGCTTGAGTTCGGCCGGGGCGTGCCGTGCAGCCGCAAGAGCTATGCACGACGTGTAACGACGCTCAAGGTGTACTTCCGCTGGCTGCACGAGCTGAAGGTGATCCGCTTCGACCCGGCCAAAGAGATTTTGCAGCGCAGCGGGCCGGCCCCGCTGTCAGACGTGCTGGCCCCGCAGCAGATCGTCGACTGCATCCGCGAGTCTCACACATTTACGTTCCGGCGCGGCAAGGAGCCTGACACCCGACCCCCGATGCTGCTTACGCTTTTGCTGGAGTCCGGCATCAAGAAGGGCGAGGCGATGAAGCTGATCCCTGCGAACATCCTGCGCGATAATCCGGCCGCCCCCGAGCTTGAGGTGCGCTTTAAGGTGCGCAATGTGTTCAAGGAGCGCAAGGTCGCGGTATCGGCGCGCTGGTTGGGCCTGTATGACGCGTATATGGCACAGTACCATCCCAAGCAGGAGATTTTCGGCTGTACCCCCCGGAACCTCGAATACGTGCTTGCCGACATCGGAGACCGTGCCGGCTTGCCGTTCAAGCTCTCGTTCGAGATTTGCCGCTGGACATGCGCGCTCAACGACCTGCGCGCCGGCATGCCCGAGTCGGAGATCCGGCAGAAGCTCGGCCTGAGCGACATTAGCTGGTATGAGACGGGACAAAAGCTGAAGACACTGAGCCAAAAGCTCGACGAAGGACGCGCATGAGACATCTGTTTTCCCTTGAGTTCACCTTCAGCAAGCGCCTGCTCGGGCTGATGCTGGTTGCCGTCGGCCTGCTTGGAAATGGGGCGCTCATCGCGTTTGACATCATCCGCCAGTCCGACCAAGGCATTGGCCCGGCGCAGCGCGTGGGCATGATCGCGCTGGGCGTCGGCGCGGTACTCGGCTTGACGTTGATCCCGCTCGGCCGCGCAAAGGCATAGTCGCCGATGACCCGAATCCTTCGGTCAGCCCACTGGGTCTTGATCGGTGCGGCGCTCGTGGTGATGGCGTTCCATCTGGCGGTATATGTCGTCTACGCCAATAACCTCATCCACTTCCCCTTTGACTACGATCAGGGCGAAGGGTTTGAACTCTACGACACGATCTTGATGTCGCGGGGCCAATCGCCGTACCGGGATGTCGAGCCGTATCCGTTCTATTCCAGCAACTATCCTCCGGTGTTTCACGTCATGGCGATCCCGTTCGCGTGGGCGTTCGGGCCGCAGTATTGGTATGGCCGCCTGCTGGGATTTCTCGGCACGCTGGTCACTGCTGCCGCAATCGCCTATGCGGTGTATCGTGACGGCGTGCGGCGCACGGGCCGCGGCCGCGCCGTGATCGCGCTGTTGGCCGGCCTCGCCTTTCTCGCGTCCAATATCACGTATCGGCAGGGGCCGCTGCTGCGGCAGCACATGACGATGGTAATGTTCGAAACGCTGGCGGTCGTGCTGCTGACCCGCGCCGAACACCTCGCCTTCAACCGCCGGCGACGGTTGATGACGGCGGCAGGTTTCGCCATGCTGCTGCTCGCCGGCTATACCAAACAGCTGGCGGCTTACACGGCGGTGGCGGTGTTCGTATGGCTGTTTCTGCGTAACCCGCGCCGCGCGCTGACATGGGGCGTCGTGTTCGGCGCTGCCGGGGCGGCTGTGTTCGCCGGCTTGTACGTCGTCACAGACGGCGAGTGGTGGCGGCAGGCCATCGTCGCCAACGTCAACAGCACGTTCTGGCCACAGGTCGAGGGATTGTTCCGGCTGTGGTTCGCGCTGCACGGATTCCTGATCGTGCCGGCCGCAATCCTGATCGTCTACGAGATCTACTTTGACCGTATCTCCCTATACGCCGTGTGGTTTGTCATCACCGCTGCGCTGGGCGGGTTCTCATCCGGCACATGGGGCGGCGGTGACAGCTACTTCGCAACCTCGGTCGCCGCGCTGTGCATCCTGAGCGGCATCCTGTTCAGCCGTTGGCTGTCCGGTGATCTGAAGCTGCCGCTGAATTACGTGTCCCGCGTCCTGAACGTATTCCGCCCGTTCGCGCCCGTGGTGACCGCCTCGGCGCTGATCGTCGTGCCGCTGCTGTACGTCGGCTATGGCCGCGCCGTGCTCAAGATGCCGACGACCGGGCCGGTGTTCTCGGAACTGGCTGAATGGTGGGACATCGAACCCAACGCGCTCAACGGATTCTACGATTCGGCGGGGCGGATCGCTGGGGGCTACTCCGACATCGGGCATCTTGTCACCGCGCAAGACCTCGAAAACGCCGAGCGCATCGCCGCGATCGTGCGCGAGTCGGAACTGCCCGTGCTGAGCGAGGAGGCGGGGTTCAGCTTCCGCGCCGGCCGCGATGTCGTATCGAACCCGACCCAGCTTCTGAACGTGTGGCTGCGCGGTCAGTACGACGGAACGGAACTGATCCGGATGATCCATCGCCAGCAGTTCGGGGCAATTATCTTGCGCGCGCAGTTCTATCCCGTGCCGGTTCTGCAAGCGATCGACCACACGTACCGGACGACCGAGGTCATTCCGATGAACGGGTTCGAGTACATCATCAAGCGGCCGGTGGCAGAGCTTGGTGTGAGTCGCCCCGTGGTCAAGTAGAGATGCGAGCAAACCCTGCCGGTATGCTAGAATTGCCGCGACCGCCTCATGCGTCCCGTGTGAGCGGCCGCTGTTGTGCCGCGTCACCGCACGTTGGCTAGAGAGACCTGTTCGCCATGACCACTGCGTACATCACCCATCCTCTATATGTTGACCATGATTATCCCGGCCACCCCGAACATGCCGGTCGCATTAAGGCGGTTTGGCGCGAGTTCGAGGCGAACGGGTTGGCCGCACGCCTGCTTCAACTCACCCCGAGTGAAGTCAGCGAAGAGCTGATCTGCTCTGTTCACACGTCGAGCTACTGCGCCGCATTGAATATCCTTCCGATGCAGGAACGGACTGTCATGTTCGACCCGGATACGTATGCCCTGCCCGAAACCGGCGAAATCGCGCGGCTGTCGGCCGGGGGCGTAGTGCTGGCAGTCGATGCCGTGCTCACCGGTCAGGCGAAGAACGCTATCGCGGCGGTACGCCCACCGGGACATCACGCGCTGGCTGACCGGGGCATGGGGTTCTGCATCCTCGGCAACGTCCCGATCGCCGTCAAACACGCGCAGAGCGCATACGGCATCAAGCGCGTCATGATCGTGGATTACGACGTACACCATGGCAACGGCACGCAGGAGATGTTCTACGCGGACGAGGACGTGCTGTTTGTTTCGACGCATCAATTTCCGTTCTACCCCGGCACCGGCCGTGCCGAGGAGATCGGCGCTGGACGCGGGCGCGGAACAACGATCAACATTCCGCTGCCTGCCGGCGTCGGCGATCAGGGATTCGCGCGAATCTACGAACAGCTTGTCTGGCCGGCGGCCCGGCGTTTTCAGCCGGAGTTGATCGTCGTTTCGGCGGGGTTCGACGCGCACTGGCGCGACCCGTTAGCGCAGCTCCGCCTCAGCCTCACCGGCTATGACCACCTGACGCGCGAACTCATCCAGATGGCGGACGAGCTGTGCGACGGGCGCATCGTCTTTGCGATGGAGGGGGGCTACGACCTCGAAACCCTCGCTCATGGCTGGCGCAACGTCGCGTATGCGCTGCTCGGTGACGATGCCGTGGTCGATCCGATCGGGACACGGCAAGGGCAAGAGCCGGATTTGAGATCGCTCATCGAGTACATCGCCAATTTGCATCATTTGTAGCACCATGCCGGCTGTGGCACACTCTGAGCCTTGCCGGCGCGAAGCCACTTGTTTTCTCTACGCTTGAGTCTGGATCGGAGCATTCGAATGTCGTGGGCTACCAACGCCATCTTCTATGAACTGTATCCGCGTGCATTTGCCGACGGGGACGGCGACGGACACGGCGATCTGCGCGGCCTTCGGCAGCGGCTCGACTACATCGAATGGCTGGGGATCGACTGCGTATGGCTGACCCCGATCTATCCCTCGCCGCTGCGAGATGACGGGTACGACATTTCGAGCTTCTACGGCCTGCTGCCGAAGTTCGGACATCTCGAAGAATTCAAGTTCACCGTCGATGAGATGCACCGCCGGGGCATCAAGGTCATCCTCGATCTGGTCGTCAATCACACGTCGGATGATCACCCGTGGTTCGTGGAGGCGCGCAGTTCGAAGGAGTCCCCGCTGCGCGACTGGTACGTGTGGAGCGATACCGACGACAAGTACGCGGACACGCGCATCATCTTTCTGGATACCGAGCCGTCAAACTGGACATGGGACGAGGGCAGCGGTCAGTTCTACTGGCATCGATTCTTCCGCAGCCAGCCCGACTTGAACTACGACAATCCCGCCGTCCGCGCCGAGATGCTGCGGATCATCGACTTCTGGCTCAAGCTCGGCATCGACGGCTTCCGTGTCGACGCCGTGCCATACCTGATCGAGCGTGAAGGCACCAACTGCGAAAACTTGCCGGAGACGCACGATATCCTCGCCGAGTGGCGGCGGTTCGTCGACGAACGCCACCCCGGCACAATCCTGCTTGCCGAGGCGAATCAGTGGCCGCGCGACCTGATCCCGTACTTCGGGACATCCAGCGCGCCGGAGTTCAATACGTGCTTCCACTTCCCCGTCATGCCGCGCCTGTATATGGCGTTGGCGCGCGGCGACCGGTCGAGCGTGGTCGAAATCCTAAATGAGACCCCGCAGATTCCGCCCGGCACGCAGTGGGCGACGTTCCTGCGCAATCACGACGAGTTGACGCTCGAAATGGTGACGCCTGAGGAGCGCGAGTTCATGTGGGATTACTACGCGCCGGAACCGCGCATGCGCCTCAATCTCGGCATCCGGCGCCGCCTCGCACCGCTGATGGGCAACGACCGGCGTAAGATTGAGCTGATGAACTCGATGCTGTTCACGCTGCCGGGATCGCCCGTGCTGTATTACGGCGACGAGATCGGCATGGGCGACAACATCTACCTCGAAGACCGCAACGGAGTCCGCACGCCGATGCAGTGGTCGGCCGACGCCAACGCAGGTTTCTCGACCGCATCGCGCGAGCTGCTTTATGCGCCGCCCATCGAAGATCCGGAGTTCGGGTTCACGCACGTCAATGTGGAAGCCCAGCGCAGCGATCCATCGTCGCTGCTGTGGACGATCAAGCGCATGATCGCCGCGCGCAAGCAGCTGCCCGTGTTGGCAACCGGCCGCCTCGATTGGTTACAGGAGATTCCCAATCAGGGATTGTGCTTCTGGCGCACCGAAGGCGACACGCACTTCTTGGCGCTGCATAACCTGAGCGACGAGCCGCTGTCCATCAACCTTCCGGGCACAGGATCGTATCGAAACGCGCTCGACCCGGAAAGCGGCGCACTATCAGGGGATGTCTCGCTGCCGCCGTTCGGCTACCTGTGGTTGACGCCGGCGTAATCCGCTACAGCGCCGTCAGGATCAGCGGGCCGTCTTCGGTAACGGCGATGGTGTGTTCAAAGTGCGCGCACAGCGAGTTGTCCGTGGTCACGACCGTCCAGTGATCGTCAAGCTCGCGCACGTCGCCGGTTCCGGAACACACCATCGGCTCGATGGCGAACGTCATGCCGGCTGCGAGCTTGACGTTATCGAACTGTAAACGGCTCTTCGCGTTACGCGGCCACCAGTTCGGCACCTGCGGCTCCTCCCACATCTTCTTGCCGACTCCGTGCCCGGTGTATTCGCGCACGATTCCGTAGCCGTGCTCGTCGATGTAGCGCTGGATCGCCCGTGACAGATCGCACAATTCGCGCCCGACAACCGCCTGCTCGATCCCGATGTACAGCGCACGCTCGGTCACGTCAAGCAGGCGCTGAACACCCGGCTTGATCTCACCTACGGCATACGTCCACGCGCCGTCACCGATGAAGCCCTGATACAGCACGCCGGTATCGAAGCTGATGATGTCACCGTCCGCAAGAATCTGCGTGTCGCTTGGGATACCGTGGACGACTTGATGGTTCACGGACGTGGTAGTCGCAAACTGATACGGTGGCGAGTTCGGCTTCTGCTGGCCGATGAACGCCGGCACGCCGCCGTGATCGCGAATCACCTGATCGGCGACACGATCTAACTCTGCCGTCGAGACGCCGGGACGAATCAGCGGCTTGATCGCCTCGTGCACCTTCGCCACGATACGCCCCGCCTCGCGCATGAGTCGCAGTTCCGACTGGTCTTTCAGCGAGATCGTCACATGCGGCTGCGGGCGGTACAACTTCATCGTACGTCCTCGACGATCTCGACCAACCTGTCACGCACCTCGTCGATGGACAGGCTCGCGTCGACCGAGCGCACAAGCCCCAACGCCTGATAGTACGGCAGCACGGGCTGGGTCTCGCTCAGAAACTTCTCGATACGCTCAATGACGCCAAACGCGTTCGCATCGTCCGGCCGGCGGTTCAACACCTCACCGGTCGTGTCCAGCGTGCCGATCAGTCGGGGCGGGAATTCCTTATCGGGATCCTGCTCGACCGACCATGAGACCCCCTCGGACTTATTGTAGTAATTATAGGCGCGGCCGTCCTTCGACGTGGCCCGTCCGAAGCTGCGCTTGAACGCCGTGTACAGGTCTAGTTCGAGCTGCAGCACAGCGTTGAGTTTTTGCCCGCGCGACGCGAGGTAATCGGTCAGGAACTGCGCCTGTACCAAATTACGCGGGTAGCCATCCAGCAGCGCGCCGTGCGCCGCGTCAGACTGCTCCAGACGATCCTTCAGCACCTCGTTGGTGGTGGCGTCATCGATCAGCTTGCCGGCCGCCATCTCTGCTTGGATACGCTGCGCGAGCGGATCAGAACGGGTGCGCATGGCACGGAATAGGTCGCCAGTGGAGACATGCGGGATGCCGTAGCGTTCGGTGAGGTGGGCCGCTTGCGTGCCTTTGCCGCTGCCCTGAACGCCGACGATCAACAGGAAGAGGTCGCCCATGTAGTGCTCACCTTATGTCATGCAAAACAAAACGCTCGCGCCCGGCACGGTGTCCGTAGCGCGAGCGCGAGGGGAACTGCTCTGATCGATGCCGCCTACTTCATGAAGCCGCGGTAGTTGCGCATCACGAGCTGCGCTTCGAGCTGCCGCATGGTTTCAATGACGACACCGACAAGGATGATAAGCCCCGAGCCGGTCAGAACGCTGGCGGCGTTGGCCGAAGCGCCCGCTGTATAGGCGCCGCTGAACAACACCGAGTTGACGAGATCGACCACGCCCGGCATGACAGCGATCACACCGAGGAAGATCGCGCCCACCAGCGAGATGCGCCGCGTCACACGAGTGATGAACTCCTGCGTGGGCTTGCCCGGCCGCGTTCCGGGGATAAAGCCGCCGTTACGCTGGAGATTGCTCGCCAAATCCTGATTGCCGATCATGACGTCCGCGTAGAAGAACGTGAAGAAGACGGTCATGAAGAAGAAGAACACCCAGTACAGCAGCCCCTGTTGGTTGCCGAACGTATCGCGAATTGAGTTACCGACCGGGCCTTCAGGGAAGAAGCTGACGAAGACGGCGGGCAGCGTCACAATCGCCTGCGCGAAGATGAGCGGGATCATGCCGACCGGGTTGACCTTCATCGGGATGAACGTACGCGCACCGCCATACTGCCGGCTTCCGCGCACGCGCTTGCCGTACTGCACGGGGATACGCCGTTCACCTTCCTGAATGAAGATGATCACAAGGATGCTGATCAACGTGATGGCGACAAACAGCGCGATGTTCCAGATCGGCGAGATCGCCGTATCGGCGACCAACCGCGCCAAGTTGCCCGGCGCCTGCGCCACGATACCGCCAAAGATGATGAGCGAGATACCGTTGCCGATGCCCTGTTCGGTGATCAGCTCGCCGAGCCACACCGCGAACATCGTGCCGGCGGTCATCGTGAACAAGACCGAGACGGTCAGCAGGAAGTTGCTGGCAAACCCCGGAATGATCTGCTGCGTACCCAGCAGCGCGTTGAAGATCTGGATTTGCCCGAACGCTTGCAGCAGCGCCATCGGGATCGACAGGTAGTAGGTGTAGCGTGTGATGGTATCGCGACCGCCCGGCTCCTTCTGCATTTCTTGCAGGCGCGGGATGATCGGGATGAGCAGCTGAAGGATAATCGACGCGGTGATGTAGGGGTACACACCGTTGGCGATCACGCTGAAGTTCTGCACCGCACCGCCCGAAAGCAGGTTCAGCACGTTAATCAGTCCGGCGCCCGTTGCGCCGGGCTGGAGCAGCGATTGCAGAGCGTTCGGATCGACACCGACGACCGGCACATGCGCCGCGAACTGATAGATGAGCAGAATCAGCCCGGTGATCAGCAGTTTGTTGCGGACATCTGGAAGCTTCCAGATGTTACGAAACGCTTGCAGCATGGTTCAAATCCTCTAGGTAGCCCAAGTCAGACAAACACGCACGGGCCGGAACCGCGATTCCGACCCGTTGTGAGCGACGTTAGGCCTTCTCCGCCAATTTAGCGAGGTCTTCCTTGCGCATCTTCTTGACGGTCGCGCGAGCACCGGTGACAAGGTACTCGAGCTTCTGAACCGTACCACCCGCCTTTGCGATCCGCTCGGCGGCGCTCTTGGTCACGCGGTGAGCCTGAACCGTCAGCGCACGGTCGATGTCGCCGTCGCCGAGAATGACGACCGGCTGATCGGCTTTGCGGATCAGTCCCGCCTCGGCCAGCATGGCCGGTGTAACCGTGGCGCCGGCATCGAAAGCGTTCAGGTCGCCCAGATGGACTTCCTGATGCTCGATGCGGAAGATGTTGGTAAAGCCGCGCTTGAACGGCAGACGGCGAACCAGCGGAAGCTGACCGCCTTCGAAGTAATGGGCAATCCCCTTACCCGCGCGGGCGCCAGCGCCCTTCGTGCCGCGGCCTGCGGTCTTGCCCTTGCCTGCCGCGATACCGCGGCCTACGCGCGTCTTCTTGCGCGTAGCGCCCTCTGCGGGCTTCAGATCGTGAAGTTTCATGTCGACCCTAGCCTTCCTGCTCGACTTCTTCAACCTTCAGCAGATGGCTGATCGCGTTAATCATGCCACGAATCTGCGGGGTGTCATTGTGGATCACCGTCGCGTGCAGCTTACGGAGTCCCAACGTGTTTGCGGTGACACGCTGGCCTTTGGTGTAGCCGATCGGGCTGCGCACCAGCGTGATCTTAAGCTTCTTATCGCTTGCCATCGATTACTTCGCCTCCTCGGTCGGCGCGGCGCTGGCCGCTTGCCGGGCAGCGCGCTCCCAGAACGGGCGCATCTGATCGACCGGCTTGCCGCGCATCGCCGCAAGCTCCTCGGCGCTGCGCATCTGCTTGAGCGCGTCGATGGTCGCCATCGCCACGTTCAGCAGGTTCGGGCTGCCCTGCGACTTGGTAAGCACGTCGTGTACGCCGACCGCCTCAAGCACAGCGCGCACACCACCGGCCGCGATAACGCCGGTGCCGGGCGCAGCCGGCTTGACCAGAACACGCGCGCCGCCCCAGCGGCCCGTGGCCTCATGGGGGACGGTGCTGCCGCTCAGCGACACTTTGGTCATGCGGCGGCGTGCCCGGTCGGAGCCTTTGCGGATGCTGTCAGGCACGGCGCGGCTCTTGCCGACACCGATACCGATCCGTCCTTTGTTATCGCCAACGATGACTACCGTGCGGAAGGCGAAGCGCCGACCGCCTTTGATCACCTTAGCGACGCGCGTAATGTCAACTACGCGCTCGTCGAGTTCTTCACGTTCTTCATCACGGTCGCGCCGATCGCGCCGTTCGCGCTTGTCAGCCATGCGTTCCTCCGATTCGTCTAGAATTCGAGGCCGGCTTCACGGGCGCCTTCAGCAAGCGCCGCGACGCGACCATGATAACGATACCCACCACGGTCGAAGACCACCTGCGTGATCCCGGCCGCCTTGGCGCGTTCGGCGACAATCTTGCCGACGATCTTCGCCGCGTCCTTCTTGTTCTTGCCGTTGGCCTGCGTTTGGACATCCGCGTCGATGGTCGATGCGGAGACCAGCGTGTGGCCGGCCTCGTCATCAATCACCTGCGCATAGATGTTGGCAAGGCTGCGATACACGTTCAGGCGCGGGCGTGCCGCGGTGCCCTCGATACGCGCACGTACGCGGGTGTGGCGGCGGTCGCGCTGAAAGCGCTTGTGCTTGTTGGTTTTTTCCGACATTGTCTACGCCCTACCCTACTTCTTACCAGTCTTGCCGGCCTTGCCAGCCTTGCGACGGATCGTCTCATTGACGTAACGCACACCTTTGCCCTTGTACGGCTCAGGCGGGCGGAGTTTGCGAATATCAGCGGCGACCTGCCCGACCAGCTGCTTGTCGAAGCCATCGATATGCAGCAGGGTGCCTCTGCGGTCGCTGGGGACATCGAAGGAAATGCCAGCTGGGGCATCGACCGGGATCTCGTGCGAGTAGCCCAGTTTTAAGATCAGCTTGCTGCCGCGCATCTCTGCGACGTAGCCGGTTCCTTCGATAATCAGGGTCTTGCGGAAGCCGGCCGACACGCCAGTCACCATGTTGGCGATCAGCGCGCGGGTGAGGCCGTGCAGCGCACGTTCCTGCCGGGCATCGCTTGACCGAACCACGTTGTACACGCCATCTTCGCCCTTTTCAAGGGAAATACCCTCAGGGATGGTGTGCTTCAATTCGCCTTTCGGGCCTTTTACCGTGACCTCGCGGCCGTCGACCTTGAAGTCGACCTTGGGCGGGAGGGCAATTGGCATCTTTCCAATTCGCGACATCGTCAGTCCCTCGCTTACCACACGTAGCAGATGACTTCGCCGCCGATGCGCTCGCGACGAGCCTGCGCCGCCGTCATCACGCCGCGAGGCGTGGTCATAATGGCGATGCCGGTTCCGCTGAGCACCCGCGGGAGATCCCGGCTGCTACGGTATACACGACGGCCGGGCTTGCTGACGCGCGTCATATTGGTGATGACCGGGCGGCGCGAGCGGCGGGGGCCGTAGTACTTCAACTCGATGTGGATGAGACCGAACGGCTTCTCTTCGCCGACCGTGTACCCATCGATGAAACCTTCTTCGTGGAGAATACGCGCAATCTCCAACTTCAGCTTGCTGACCGGGATCGAGACGGATGGCTTGCCCGCCATCAGCGCATTCCGGATGCGCGTAAGCATATCGGCAATCGGATCATTCACCATGGTATCTCGCTCCCTTTACCAGCTCGACTTGACCAAGCCGGGAATTTCACCCCGCAGGGCCATCTCGCGCAGGCAGATACGGCACAGGCCGAACCGGCGGACGTAGCCGCGCGGGCGGCCGCACTTGTTGCAGCGGTTGCGCACTTGCACCTGATACTTACGCCGCGTTTCACGCACGACGATTGACTTCTTCGCCATCGATGTACCGTCCTAATTCTCGCGGAAGGGCATGCCGAGCAGCTTCAGCAGCCGACGGCCTTCTTCGTCATTGCGGGCAGTGGTCACGATCGTGATCTCCATGCCCCGGACTTTGTCGATCTTGTCGAACTGAATTTCCGGGAACACCAACTGTTCGCGCAGACCGATGGTGTAGTTGCCGCGGCCATCGAGCTTAGCAGGCACGCCACGGAAGTCCCGGATGCGCGGCAGGGCGATATTGATCAGCCGATCAAGCAGCGCCCACATCTTCTCACCGCGCAGGGTGACTTTCACGCCAATCGCGCGGCCCTCACGCAGCTTGAACTGCGCGATGCTCTTCTTGGCGCGGGTGATGACCGGCTGCTGGCCGGTGATCTGGCGCAGGTCTTCGACCGCAGCATCCAGCATCTTGGGCGCGTCCATCGCCTCGCCCATTCCGATATTGACGACAACTTTCTCGATGCGGGGAACCTGCATCGCGTTGTCGAACTTAAACTCGTTAATCATGGCCGGCGCGATCTCTTCGCGGTAGCGAGCGAGCAGCACCGGCACGGTCTTGGTCTCAGCCATGGGTTACCTCGCTCCGGCCTAGTCGATGTCCTGCTGGCACTTCTTGCACCAGCGGACTTTATTGCCGTCGTCCTTGAAACGGTAGCCCACGCGCGTGGACTTGCCGCAGGATGGGCAAACCAGCATGATGTTGGACAGATCAATCGGCGCGTTGAATTCCACGATTTGCGCCGGGATCTGCCTGCCGCCGACCTGTTGGGCGCGGCGGTGGCGTTTGCGGAGGTTGATGCCCTCCACAACTACGCGGTTATCTTTCTTCTGAACCTCGAGGACCTTGCCCGTCTCTCCGATATCGCGACCGGCGATAACCGCGACGGTATCCCCTTTCTTGATGCGCTGCATATCAACTTCTCCTACAGCGTTTCAGGGGCCAGCGATACGATTTTGACGAACCCTCTATCACGAAGTTCGCGCGCCACTGGGCCAAATACGCGCGTCCCACGCGGGTTTTGCAGGTCGTCGGCCAGAATGACCGCGGCGTTGTCGTCAAACTTGATATACGACCCGTCGTCGCGGCGGTATTCTTTGGCGGTTCGCACGATGACAGCCTTCACCACCGTGGACTTTTTGACACTGCTCTGCGGTGTGGCCTGCTTGACAGCGGCCACCACGATATCCCCAACATACCCGTACCTGCGCTGTGATCCGCCAAGCACGCGGATCACCAGCAGCTCTTGCGCGCCGGTGTTGTCGGCCACCTTCAGTCGAGACTCGGTTTGGATCATGACTTACGCCTCCGCGCTGCTCGTCTCGATCAGCTCAGGCGTCTCGAGCACCGCTTCCACCGCCCAGCGCTTGTTCTTGCTGAGCGGCTTGCTCTCGACGATGCGAACGACGCTGCCTTCCTGAATCTCGTTCGATTCATCGTGCGCCATGACCTTCTTGGTCGAGACGACGATCTTCTTGTATACCCGGTGCATCTTGCGGCGTTCAATCGCAACGACGACGGTTTTCTCCATCTTGTTGCTGACGACGCGCCCGACCAACCGGCGGCGAGTGTTTGCCATCGCTAATTCCCCTTCTGCGCGCTGCCGGCCTGCCGCTGTGAGAGCACCGTCTTCAAACGCGCCAGATCGCGACGGTTCTGCCAGAGCAGGTTTTCGTTCTTGAGTTCGCCGTTGGCCTTTTGAAGGCGCAGCTGGTACATCTCGGCGCGGTTGTCCTCGATCGCATTCAAGATATCTTCATCGGACATCTTACGAACGTCACGGATGTCTACCATTAGCCGACCTCCTGACCGCTGATCGGGTCGATCCGCCTGATGATCTTGCACTTGCACGGCAGCTTGAAGGCCGCAAGGCGAAGCGCTTCGAGCGCGTCCTGCTCGTCCACGCCGCCCATTTCAAACAGGACGCGGCCGGGCTTGATGACTGCGGCCCAGTATTCCACCGACCCCTTGCCGGAACCCATGCGGGTCTCGGCGGCCTTCTTGGAGACCGGCTTGTCCGGGAACACACGGATCCAAATCTTGCCGCGGCGCTTGATATAGCGCACCATCGCGCGGCGGGCTGCCTCGATCTGCCGGCTGCTCAGCCAGATCGGCTCGAGGGCTTGCAGGCCGTATTCACCGAATTGGACGGCAGCGCCGCGCAGTTCGGTGCCCTTCCGGCGACCGCGGAACTGCTTACGGTATTTGACGCGCTTAGGCATCAACATGCTTGATTGCTCCTTTTCCTTACGCGAGGACGCGGCTCAGCCGGCTACGAGCTGACGTACACGCCGGACTTCTCATCCGTCCGCGTGTTGTCCTGCTGCAGGATTTCGCCCTTGTAGATCCAGACCTTGATGCCGAGCTGGCCGAACGTCGTTAGCGCTTCCGTCTTCCCGAAGTCGATTGACGCACGCAGCGTATTACGCGGCACGCGGCCCTCGCTGACCATTTCGCGGCGGCTCATGTCGCCACCCGCCAAACGGCCACTCACCTCGATGCGGATGCCCTGCGCGCCTAGCCGCATCGCCTGCGACACGGCGCGTTTCATAGCGCGGCTGTGGCCGATGCGCCGGACGAGCTGCCCTGCGATATTGGCGGCGACCAACTGGGCGTCAAGATCCGGCTTGTCGATCTCACTGACCTCAACCTTGACCTTCTTGTGGGTCAGCGCTTCGAGATCGGCGCGCAGTTTCTTGACGGCCTTGCCTTCACGCCCGATGATGATCCCCGGCCGCATCGTGTGGATAGTCACCACGACTTGGTTCGGGAACCGTTCGATCTCGATACGCGAGACACCGGCCTTTTCCGCTTCCTTGCTGATGAATTTACGAACCTTGCGGTCTTCCTTCAGCAGATCGACGTATTCGGGGCCTTCCGCGTACCAGCGTGAATCCCAATCCCGGTTGACCTTGAGCCGGAACCCTACCGGATGAACTTTGCGACCCATTAACTGATCCCCCGCTGTCCCAACACAACCGTCAGATGAGAGATCCGGCGAACGCGAGGCTTGTAGCGGCCGCGTGCGCCCGCCTTCACCCGCTTCAGGCGCGTCCCTTCATCCGCGAAGATCTGCGCGATGAACAGGCTGTTCGGGTCCAGATCAAGATTGTTCTCTGCGTTGGCGATTGCCGACGCGAGCGTCTTGCCGACCATCTCTGCGCCCTTGTGGGGCATGAAGCGCAGGACGGTCTGCGCTTGCAGCGCATTCAGTCCACGCACCTTATCGCAGACCAGACGCAGTTTGCGAGGGGAGATGGACAGATGTTTCGTGTATGCACGCACTTCCATGTGTCCTCGCTCCTACTTCTTCTTTTCCTTCGCGACGTGCCCCTTGAAGGTGCGCGTCGGGGCGAACTCGCCCAGCTTGTGGCCGACCATGTTCTCGGTCACGAAGATCGCCACATGGCGACGGCCGTCGTGCACGGCGATGGTGTGGCCGACCATCTGCGGGAAGATGGTGCTCGCCCGGCTCCACGTCCGGATCACCACCTTCTTGTTCTCGGTATTCAGCTTCTCGACTTTCGCGAGCAGCTTGGGATCGATGAACGGTCCCTTCTTCAGCGAACGACCCATATTCCTAGTCCTCGTCCTATCTCACTGACCAACCGAACTAGGCGCGCCGGCGCACGACAAAACGGTTCGTGCGCTTGTTGCTGCGGGTACGCTTGCCGAGGGCCGGCTTACCCCACGGCGTCTTGGGCGCCTTCATACCGATGCCGCTGCGACCCTCACCACCACCATGCGGGTGACTGTTGGGATCCATGGCGATACCGCGGACGGACGGGCGAATACCGATCCAGCGCTTGCGGCCAGCCTTACCGAAATTCACGTTGCCGTGATCGACGTTGCCAACCTGTCCGATCGTCGCCATGCAGCGCTCGTGGACAAGGCGAACCTCACCGCTCGGCAGGCGAACCTGCGCGTACGTGCCTTCCTTCGCCATCAGCTGCGCCGAGACCCCCGCCGAGCGCGCCATTTGGCCGCCCTTGCCGGGCTTCAGCTCGATGTTGTGAATCTCCGTGCCGACCGGGATATCCGCGATCGCCAGCGCGTTGCCCGGGCGCAGTGTCGCCAGTGGCCCATTGCCGATCACATCGCCGACCTTGAGGCCGAGCGGCGCGATGATGTAACGCTTCTCGCCGTCTTCGTACTCCACCATCGCGATGCGTGCGCTGCGGTTGGGATCGTATTCGATCGCGCTGACCGTCGCTTTGCAGTCGAACTTGTTGCGCTTGAAGTCAATCACACGGTAGCGACGACGATGGCCGCCGCCCCGGTGACGGATCGTCACCCGGCCCTGATTGTTGCGACCACCCCGCTTGCGCAGCGCCTCTGTCAAAGAACGCTCTGGCCTGCTTTTGGTGATCTCTTCGAACGTGTGGCCCGTCATTCCCCGACGGCCAGCCGAGGTGGGCTTATAGACCTTAACCGGCATTTCTCCGCCCCTTACACTTCGAACAGGCTAATCGTGTCGCCCGCGGACAGGGTCACGACCGCCTTCTTCCACTGCTGCGTGCGGCGGTAGAATTTCCGACCGCGGCGGCCGCGCTTGTACGGCATCACCATCGTATTGATCTTGACGACTGCGACGTCGAAGATCACTTCCACCGCTTCCTTGATCTGAACCTTGTTGGCGTTCAGTGCGACCTCGAACACGTATTGGTGGTTCACGGTCATCACGTTCGACTTCTCGGTGATCACCGGGCGGCGGATCACATCATACAGGTGCAAATCGGGCATTGTCTCTAGCCCTCCGTTCCAAGCCAGCTCGTCAGCACTTCGAGTGCGTCAAGCGGCACAATAACCTTGTCATACGTCAGCAGGTCGCGCACGTTCAGGTAGCTGGCCCGCAGGTAGAAGGCGCGGTCGAGATTGCCGATGCCGCGTTCGAGGTTCTCGTTACGCTCAGCCAGCAGAACCAGCGCAGAGCTGCTGCCCACCAGTGCGTCGAGAACTTTGCTGACTTCCTTCGTCTTGGGCGCAGAAACGCTCAACTTGTCGACCACCACCAACTGCTCGTCAAGGACGGCCGCGCTCAGGGCGTTACGCAGCGCCGCGCGCACCATCTTCTTGGGCATGTCCTTGGTGTACTTATGCGGGATCGGGCCGTGAGCCTTGCCACCCCCAACAAAGATCGGCGCGTTGCGCGAACCATGGCGCGCGCGGCCCGTTCCCTTTTGGCGGTAGATCTTGGCGGTGCTGATGCTGACCTCGCCCCGCGTCTTGGTCTTGTGCGTGCCGAGGCGCGCGTTCGCCATCTGGCGCACATACGCCTGATGCATCAACCCGACGTTGAGATCCTCGCGGGAAATCCCGAAAATCTCGGCCGGCAGATCGACCGTGCTGACCTGCTTGCCGTTCACATCCTTAACTGGAAACTGCATTGTCATAGCCTCCGTTACCTTTCGCCCGCGCTACTTCGTACGAGCTTTCACGGACGGCTTAATCATCACGATGCCGTTCTTGGCGCCGGGAACCGAACCGCGCACAGCGATCAGGTTCTTGTCGGCGTCGATCAGAACGACCTCGAGGTTTTGAATCGTGACGCGCTCGTTGCCCATCCGGCCGGCCATGCGCTGACCCGGCAGCGTACGACCGGGGAAAGAACGCTGGCCCACTGAACCGGGCGCGCGCTCGCGGTCGGACTGACCGTGAGTCTTCGGCTGGCGATTGAAGCCGTGACGCTTGATGGTGCCGGCGAAACCACGACCCTTTGACGTGCCGACGATGTCGACCCGTTCGCCCTTCTCAAACACCGCGACGGTGATCTCTTGCCCTTCCGCAACGTCCGCATCACCGTCCTTGATGCGAAACTCGCGCAGATGGCGCAGCGCTGGCAGGTTGTTGCGCTTGAGATGACCCAGCTGGCCCTTCGTCAGCCGGGTCGGCTTGGTTTCCGCGAAACCGAGCTGCACGGCGACGTAGCCTTCTTTGTCCTTACTGCGAATTTGTGTGACATGGCAGGGGCCGGCCTGAATGATGGTCACGGGGACGATATTCCCGTTATCATCAAAGACCTGCGTCATGCCAATCTTTTTGCCGATCATACCCTTCATTCGATTTGCCTCCAGCGGGGTGCTGCGCGCTTCCGCGCCGGGGATCTTCGGCGTATCCCCGCCCCCTCTCTGTCTCAGCGTACTGGCCCGTACACCCGCAGCGGCGGGCCGGAACGATACCCGCTTGCGTTGCGTGTTGATGGGTGACTTACAGTTTGATCTCGATATCGACGCCAGCCGGCAAGTTCAGACGGGTGAGGTTCTCAATCGTCTTGCTGTCCGGTTCGAGCACATCGATCAGCCGCGAATGCGTACGGATTTCGAAATGCTCGTGCGAATCCTTGTCGATGAAGGTCGAGCGACGCACGGTGAACCGCTCAAGTTTCGTCGGTAGGGGAACTGGCCCGACCACCCGTGCACCGGCGCGCTCTGCCGTGTCGACAATCCGCTGCGCCGACTGGTCGAGGACGCGATGGTCATACGCCTTTAGCCGGATACGGATCTTGTTCTTTATCGCCATGTGCTAACCTCACTGGCCTGCGGCCAGCCTCCATCTTCCTGTGAGATAATGCCGGGAGGCGGTGTTACGCGCCTCCCGGCATCGGATCGTCTTGGCTTCCCGGACCGCTGGGCCTAGGAAATCACATCCGTGATGACACCCGCGCCGACGGTCAGACCGCCTTCGCGAATGGCGAACTTGGAGCCTTTTTCGAGCGCCACCGGCATGATCAACTCGACCTGCAAGTTGACATCGTCGCCCGGCATGACCAGCTCGACGCCCTCAGGCAGCGTGATCGTGCCGGTCACGTCCATGGTGCGGATGTAGAACTGCGGGCGATATCCGTTGACGAACGGCTTGTGACGGCCGCCCTCTTCCTTCTTCAGCACGTACACTTGGCACATGAACTTGCGGTACGGCGTGATCGAACCCGGCTTCGCTAGAACCATGCCGCGCTCGACCTCTTCACGCTTGGTGCCGCGCAGGAGAATACCAGCGTTGTCACCAGCCACGGCCGAATCGAGTTCCTTGTGGAACATTTCGATGCCGGTCACGGTGGTCTTCATCTTCTCTTCGCGCAGGCCGATGATCTCGACTTCCATACCCTTCTGCAGCGTACCGCGCTCAACGCGGCCGGTCACCACGGTACCACGGCCCTGAATGGTGAACACGTCTTCCACCGGCATCAGGAACGGCTTGTCCGTGTCGCGGGCCGGGGTCGGGATCCACCGATCAACCGCATCCATCAGATCGTTGATCGGCTTGTATTCCGGCGCATCAGGGTCGGTGCTCTCCGACTCGTTGGCCTTCATCGCCGAGCCACGAATGATCGGGGTATCGGCCGAGAAGCCGTAGCTCTCGAGCAGTTCGTGCAGTTCAAGCTCAACCAGCTCGAGCAGTTCGGGATCGTCCATCTGGTCGATCTTGTTGAGGAACACGACCATCGCCGGCACCTCAACTTGACGCGCCAGCAGCACGTGCTCGCGGGTCTGCGGCATCGGGCCATCGGGTGCGCTGACGACGAGAATTGCGCCGTCCATCTGCGCCGCGCCGGTGATCATGTTCTTGATATAGTCACGGTGGCCCGGGCAGTCCACGTGCGCATAGTGACGCGCATCGGTCTCGTACTCCACGTGACGGATGTTGATGGTGATACCGCGGGCCTTTTCCTCCGGCGCGTTATCGATCTCATCATACTTCTGACGCTCGGCCTTACCCTTCAGGCCGAGTACTTTGGTGATGGCCGCGGTGAGCGTCGTTTTGCCATGATCGACATGACCGATGGTACCGATGTTCACGTGCGGCTTGCTGCGATCGAACTTCCCAGCCATTGTGCGTCCTATCCTTTGCTTATGGCGTCTGAACTTAGCCTACGAACGATTCGATGGTGGCGTGTGCCCCGACTAGCGGCCTGATTTGATAATCTCGTCGGCGATGCTGTTCGGAGCCACGGTGTACTTGTCGAACTCCATCGTGAACGTGCCCCGTCCCTGCGTGATGTTGCGCAGGTTCGTCGCATAGCCGAACATCTCGGCCAGCGGCACCGCCGCACTGATGGTGGTCGCACCCAAACCGCGCGGTTCCATGCCTGAAACCAAACCGCGTCGGCTCGACAGATCGCCGACGACCGAGCCAGTGAACTCGTCAGGAACGACAACTTCCACTTTCATGGTCGGTTCGAGCAGCACCGGATGCGCCTTTTGGACGCCCTCCTTCAAGCACATCGAACCGGCGATCTTGAATGCCATTTCGCTCGAGTCGACCTCGTGCGACGCGCCATCGACAAGGCGCGCACGGACACCAACGAGCGGATACCCAGCAAGCACGCCGCCCTGCATGGCCTCGCGCATGCCGTTTTCGGTCGGGCGGATGAATTCCTTCGGAATGGCGCCGCCCCTGATTTCATCCACGAACGCGAAGCCGTCCTTGCTGGCCCGGATGTCTTCGTCTGACATCGGCTCAAACTCGGCGACGACGCGGGCATACTGACCCGAGCCGCCCGACTGCCGCTTGAAGATTGTGTCGACCCGCGCGCTGCGCGTGATCGTCTCACGGTACGCCACGCGGGGCCGGCCCACAGTCGCCTGCACGCCAAATTCACGCATCAGGCGGTCGACCAACACCTCAAGGTGCAGCTCGCCCATGCCACGCAGCTTGGTCTGCGAGTCGTCGACCTCGACTTTGAAGGTCGGATCTTCCTCGGCCAACCGGCGCAGCGCCTCGCCCATCTTCTCCTGATCGCCCTTGCTGTTCGGCTCGATAGCGACTTCGATGACCGGCTCAGGGAACTTGATGGTTTCGAGCACAATCGGATGATCGGGCGCCGCCAGTGTCTCGCCGGTGAAGGTCTCCTTCAGTGCGAGGATCGCGGCGATGTCGCCCGCGTGGATCTCGGTGATATCTTCGCGGCGGTCGGCGAACATCCGAACGATGCGGCCAATACGCTCGCGCGCGCCCTTCGTCGTGTTCATGACCGTGGTGCCGCTGCGAAGCACGCCCGAGTACACGCGCACGAAAGCAAGACGGCCAACGTACGGATCGGTGATGATCTTGAACACCAGCGCGGCAAGCGGTTCGGAATCTTCCGCCTTGCGCTCAAGCGGTTCGTCGGTCTTCGGGTGCATGCCGGTGACCGCCGGGATGTCCAGCGGCGAGGGCAGCAGCTCAACGACCTTGTCCAACATGAGCTGGACGCCCTTGTTCTTCAAAGACGAGCCGCACAGCACGGGCTGAAGCTTGCCGGCGATGGTGGCGGCACGCAGCGCACCGAGCAGTTCGTCGTCGCTGATCGCCTCTTCCATCAGATACTTCTCAGTCAAGTACTCGTCGTTCTCGACGATCTTCTCGACCATTTCGGCACGCATCGTCTCGGCCTGTTCGCGGTGGCTCTCAGGGATCGGGTGATGCTGGATGTCCTGCCCGAGGTCGTCGCCATAGATGACGAGTTCCATCTTGAGTAAGTCGATGATGCCCTTGAACTGATCGCCCTCGCCATACGGCGTCTGGATGGGAACCGGGTTCCCGTTGACGCGGTCGGTGATCATCTGCACACAGCGGGCGAAGTTGGCGCCAACGCGATCCATCTTGTTGACGAAGCAGAGGCGCGGCACACGATACTCGTCCGCCTGCCGCCACACCGTCTCCGACTGCGGCTCGACGCCGGCGACACCGTCAAACACGACGACGCCCCCGTCGAGAACGCGCAGCGAACGCTGCACTTCCGCGGTGAAGTCGACGTGGCCCGGCGTATCGATCACGTTGATCTGATGCCCCTTCCACGCCGCAGTCACGGCTGCCGAGGTGATGGTGATGCCACGCTCACGCTCTTGAACCATGTAGTCAGTCGTGGCAGCGCCATCATGCACCTCACCGATGCGATGCACCATACCGGTGTAGTACAGGACACGCTCGGTCGTCGTGGTTTTTCCGGCATCGATATGCGCGATGATGCCGATGTTGCGGACCTTCGAGAGGTCCAGCTTAGTCTCGGTTTGCTTCGACATGCTTTGTCTCTGCTGTCACTCAGCTGACAATGTGTTACTTGTAATGCGCGAAGGCGCGGTTGGCCTCCGCCATGCGATGGGTCTCGTCCTTCTTCTTGATCGAGTTCCCCTGACCGTTCGCCGCGTCGATCAGCTCGGCGGCGAGCTTGGCCGGCATCCCCTTGCCAGCCCGCGAGCGCGAATTGGCCAGCAGCCAACGCATCGCCAGCGATACACCCCGATCGCCATCCACTTCGACAGGAACCTGATAGGTTGAGCCGCCAACACGGCGCGGCTTGACTTCGACGGCAGGCGTGACGTTGCGAAGCGCCTGATCGAAGATTTCGAGCGGGTTGCGACTCAACTTCTCTTCGATGATGTCCATCGCGTCATACATGATGCCCATGGCGGTGCTGCGCTTGCCGCCGTACATCATGCGGTTGATAAACATCGTGATATGCACGCTCTGAAACTTGTTGTCCGGCGCAACTTGGCGCTTGGGCGGGCTGTTACGTCTTGGCATCGTTACACCTACTCGCTACTTCTTACCGGTGGCAGCGCCGGCCTTGGGCCGCTTCGCGCCGTACTTGCTGCGGGCCTGCAACCGGCCCTTGACGCCGTCCGAGTCCAACGTGCCGCGCACGATGTGGTAGCGGACGCCGGGAAGATCCTTCACACGGCCACCGCGAACCAACACGACGCTGTGCTCCTGCAGCGAATGGCCCTCGCCGGGGATGTACGCCGTGACTTCGAGGCCGTTCGACAGACGAACACGGGCCACCTTGCGCAGCGCCGAATTCGGCTTCTTGGGCGTCATCGTCTTGACGACCGTGCAAACGCCGCGCTTCTGCGGGGCGCCCTTGCGGCGGCGCGTCCGCTTCTGCGAGTAGGCGTTCAGCGTGTATTGCAGTGCAGGCGCCTTCGTCTTACTCTTCTTCGACTGGCGGCCCTTACGCACCAACTGGTTGATGGTAGGCATAACACTCCCTGCTGAAATCACTCGTACCGTCGCTGGCTACAGGCGCACAAACGGGCGAATTGCGGCCATTGCGCCGTTCGCCCGGTGCTTCCTGAAATGACGAGCCGCAACGGCATGCCGATGCACTTTCGCCACATACACTCGGTTCGGGGTCGTCATTGCCTGCTGATGAGGGTGCGGCCCCGGTTTAGATTGAGCGGCTATCCTATCAGTCAGCCGGGGCGCTGTCAAGACGCGTTCTCACGTGGTTCTCAAACTCCACCGGCTGAAAACCCGCGTAGGTCTTTCGCACTCGACCACCACGAGGTTAGCATGCGGTGAGAAATTTCCGCGCTGCATGTCGATCCGGGATGCGGCCGCTGTCGCGCGCTGTCTACCGTGACCGGATGACACCACGGCCTCAGCGAATCTAGTCGGCGGCGAACCCGTTTCGGAGGTGCGTGTCGTCGCAGAACGGTTTGTTGCCGCTGCCCCCGCACCGGCACAGCCATGTCTCATTTCCGGCGTACTGCAGTGATCCATCGGAGCCGTACAGTTCCAGCGGGCCATTCA
>JAANMX010000085.1_pt1 | contig 106168 bp, 103 predicted proteins | sample 7279681 | NCBI WGS metagenome assembly JAANMX01 (sample SAMN14094542, study PRJNA606508) | bioreactor metagenome | isolation source: A lab-scale SPAN reactor treating ammonium-rich wastewater day 351 | place: Ireland: Galway | collected 2018-01-01 | reverse complement strand
GCCTGAGCGACCGCGACTTCGACTCGCTCTTCACCACCAACAGGCCGGTCGTATTCGCCTACCACGGCTACCCCTGGCTGATCCACCGGCTGACTTACATAGTAAGCGCGCGAGAAGTGGATGGGACCCAGCTTGGTCTTGACGGTTCGCTTGATGTAGCCCTCAAAGGCCAGCGAGCCCCCGCATTCGTGACAGCGGACCGTGCTGCCGTAGAAGCCCCGAACCTGCCGGAGAAGCGCCTCCATGAGGCCGCGGCCCAGAGCAAACACGACTTGGGGAATGAAGGTCTGGATCAGTGCGGGCAGCCCCCCTTCGCCGCCGCGCTTGAAGGCATCATCGAAGGTTTGCGCCACTTGACTCAGTGTGGCGCCCAGAATCGAGGTCATTTCATTCCACAGGCCCGTAGGCAGTGCTGCGAAGTCTCGCGCCTCCACTCCAAGTGCCTCTGTGTGAACCACGGTCGGCTGCGGAACTGCACGCCGACTGCGGCCGCCTGTTGGCTGTTCCACAGGAGTTTCGGGAATCCGGTCGCGAACCTTGCCGCTCAACGTAACTGTAGTTGTCTCCATTTTGGCCTCCCGTTTCGAATTGCTTGTCTTACATTGAGCTGAATTCGACACCGGAGGCCATTTCCTTGCCAAATTTTCACTGTGAGTAAGAAAAGGAATACCGAGAGTTAACCGAGAGAATCGATCAGCACCCGCCAGCTTTTGACGCCGCCGGGACTCCCAGAGTATACTTGGTCCAGTTGAATCGACCAGTCAAGGAGCCGACTTGCGCGAAATCCAGGCGTCCGAAGCCAAGACTCATCTCCCCAGATTCTCGACGACGTGGAACGGGGCGAAACCGTGATCATCACTCGGCACGGACGCCCCATTGCGCGTCTGGTTCCCGAGGCGGCCTTGCGCCGTGACGAGATCGAGGCGGCCATCGAGAGTCTCATCGCTCTGCGAAAGCGCACCGGCAAGATCAGTGTGAAAGACCTCCTCTCTGCACGGGACGAAGGCCGAAAATCCTGATGCCCTTCGTCCTCGACGCCTCGGTGGCCGCGTGCTGGGCCTTTGATGACGAAGACCATCCCCTCGCTGGTCGCGCTCTCGACCGATTGCGTGACGACAGTGCCCTGGCACCAACCCTGTGGTGGTTCGAGGTCCGGAATATCCTGATCGTCAATGAGCGCCGGGGCAGGCTCAAAGAAACGGACACCGCCAGCTTCTTGCGAGCGTTGTAACGGCGGCAAGCCTCACATCGCGGAGTTCTGCCACCGGTCCGGCGGTCACCGGGTGTATGTCTGTCGCCAGTTCCCTGGCGGTCTGCGGGAGGCGGAGTATCAGGCTCTGCTGCAGCGCCGACCTTTCAGCGACAGGTGGCGGTGGGAGGTGCGCACGGCCAACGCCGAGGTCTTTGTGCGCGGGACGGTTCGCCATCCCGATCACAAGACGATTCGGTTGCGGTGCTGGCACCGCGTCCGGATGAACCGGGAGGCTGAGGCTCCCAGCCGGAGGCAGCTGGTGTTCCTCGACTGAACGATGAGGGCCCCGCGTGAGCGGGGCCCTCCCTTTCTCGTCCGGGTCAAGGTGAAGAGTCAGTGAGCCCACTTCTGCACCTGGCTCGACGCGACGGGCTGCTCGGCCAGGCGCTCGACACGAGCGGCCCGTCGCGTCGATAGGCCATCGCACGCGGGCCGCAGACCCTGGCGCTGGAGCAGGTTTGGCGCGTTGAGGGGCCAGCTGGGCCAGCGCGGACCGGACTTCTGGCTCGCTCTCCCGCTCGATCAGGCCGAGCAGGGCCACTTCATTTCCCTGAACGGGCGTGGAGGCCTCGCCCTGGCCCTCGTCGAGCTGACGCAGCAGGGCAGTAGCCGCGATCAACAGGGGCGCAGCCTCGCTCAGGCCTCGAAGAACTCGGCTACCGGGATCGACCAGCCCGGCAGTAGCTCCGGCAGCTCGAGGCTCTGGTTGGCCTGGAGGAAGAGGCGGCTCGAATCGAATCGGGCCAGGGTGGCGCAGTCGTTCTGAGGATCAAGCAACAGCACGACCCGGACGCCCATGTGCAGGTACTCCTGAACCTTGGCCTCGACCTCGCTGGCGCGGTCGTTGGGGGAAAGCACTTCGACGACCAGGGTTGGGGGGGTCAGGAGATAACCCTCCGAGCTGTACTCCACCTCACCCTGGTCGGCGTGGATGAAGGCCAGGTCGGCGCCCCGCACGGTCAGTGGGCTCTGAGTCACGACCACGCCCACCTCACCCCCATAAAGGTGACCGAGCTTCTGGCTCTTGATTGGCCCGCCGAGAAGGAGAGCCGCGTTGATCTCCACCCTACCGTGACGCCCCCCTGTAGGACTCAAAGGCACGATCTCCCCGCGCACGATTTCAAAGCTGCCGACTCCAGAAGGAACGCTCAGGCTCACCAGGGCTATTTCCTCACTCTTCCGGGAGGGACCTACCACTCCGGCAGCACCCTGCCGGAAGTCGGGGTTGGGAGCAACGGCACCGCAGGCCGGTTGAGAGACTCGACATCGGCGGGAAACGACTTCTCCTTGCCTTGCAGGGCTTCATGAAGGATCTGCGCCAGGCGGCCCAACCGTGACCCGCCACGATCTCTTCGAGACCAGATCAGGCCTGGCGGGAGCGTCTGCGAGCGAGGCGGGCCGGTCCCACCAGGACCAGGCTGTCGGTCACACCCACGCTGGAGCCACCACCTGCAGTCAGCATGCTGCCGCGCACCGTCTGCCAGGCCTCGCCCAGCTCGACTCCCCGCTGGACCAGCCCCTGGAGCATCTCGCGGGCCGGCAAGAGCTTCGAGCGATCCTCGATCTGGCGAGCCAGGACCGTGTCGAAAGCATCGAAGGTGTCGCGCGCATCGCTGGTCTGCACCTGGCCAACGAACTCGGTGAGACGGCTGGCCTCGTGGCGGAAACTCGCGGCATCAGGGCCGTAGGCCAGGGCCTGGATATAGGCATCCAGCGCCAACCGGTCGGGCCTGGAAGCGTCGGGCGCCTGGTGGGCGGCCTCGAGCATACCCACGTAGAGTTGAGCTCGCTCCTGAAAGGTGGTGCCCTCCACAGGTTCGCTGATGGCAGTGAGGGCGTAGTCGGCCTGCTCCGGGGAGAGGCGCCCGGCCTGAGCCTGGGGCGCGAGCAACTCCTGGTAAACCTTCTGGAAGGTGCCGGCCGCCTGGACGGCCTCCGCTGCCCCGAGCGGACCGGCGTGCTGGACTTCCCGGAAAGCACAGGCTCCGATGCGCAGCGCGACGTTGGGCTCGAGCTCGCAGGAGTCCAGAAAGCCCTTCAGGGCCCTGGCCACGTCGGGCTTGCCGGTAGAGCGAACATCCGCGCCCCCCTTCCAGACATCCAGCACGGTGGCGTCATCCGGGGCGATCAGTCGCCAGGAGCTCTGGTCGGGCGCGGTCGCCTGGACGGGAGAGCGAAGCTTGTAAATGAAGTAGAAGTTGTCCAGCCACTGATAGGAAGCCAGAGGCCGGGTGGGAGCCTGCTCGGCCCCGGAGCCGACCCCGAGACCCCATCCCTGCTCGTGAAGATGCTGCAGAGCCCGGGCTGCACCGGGATGGGCAAGCGATTCGGGGGAGTCGCCGAGCAGGAAGACGGCGGCTTCATGCACGCGTCGAAAGCCCTGGATGCTTCCCAATCCGGCGTTCTGCGGGTCATCAGGCTGCTCGAGCTTGAGCAGTTTCCAGGGCGGGTCGGCCTCGACCAGCTCCACGATCCTGGCGGGACTGACCTCATGCGCGGTGCCCGCGGGGGGGTATCCCCTGTAGGTGACCCCCTGACCTGCCAGCTCCTCGAGCACCGACTGGAGAGCTTCTCGCTGTTGGGAGGTCAGCGACGCTGGTCCGCGTTCCTCACCGAGCCAGCCCGTGCAACTCATTCCAGAGCCGGCCGCGAGCGACGGGCGGAAGGTTGGGGCGGGGCGGCGCCGGCTCGCGCGAGGCGCCCACCGAGTCGACCGGATCGCCATCACCCGAGGCTGCTTGCGGACGGCCCGGGCGCAGATGGAAGGCATTCAGGCTCACGACATCGCGCAGCATACCGTTGCTCCATTGGACGGCTGACGGCCAGGTCCCTGCAGGCCGCAGGACTCGGGAGCCCCCGCCCAGGCTCGCCGACTTCTCTCTTAGAGAGCTGGTCGGGCTACGCCGCCAACGACTGCAGCGCGCCGGCCTCCCGACCACCCTGACCGTAGTACGTAGGATGTCGATCCGGGGTCCCGAGGTTTGAGTTTGACTCGAGCTTGCTGAAGCCGGCCTGGCCCATCGAACGGAACATGCTCATGCGGTTGACTGCATTGATGAAGCCGGTGAGCTCGTCTTCGGTGATGACCCCGTCGGCCGCCACAGTGGCGAGCATCAGGGCCGCAACCGACTCCTTCGAATTGTTCTACGTTTCATTTCAAAAGCTTCCGGAATCGATTGAGCATTCCTCCCCGTCCGGACGTGATTTCGCATTAAGATGATTCATCTCTTTACGGGCGGAGCAGGCGGCTGAGGGCCTTCTCCTGGCGTTCCGGGCTTTATGCAACATCCGGGAAACAACTGGCAACAGCCGGTTAACCCGGCCCGGGCACACCTGCGCTAGGCTCCGGCCATGTTGACCAGCTTGCGCAATTTCGTTAGCACCCACATCGGTTCCAGCTCGGACTATCAGGGCGCCTCGACCGGCAAGAAGGCCGCCCTGGTGGGCGGCTGGGCGGCCCTGACCACAGGCGTGGGAGCCGCGGTCGGAGCCGCCCGCCAGGGACAAGACATCGTCACCTATAGCCAGCAGCCCATCTTCGAGACCTACCGGGTCCAGACCGGCACCAGTTGGAACTCCCATTGCACGATTCCGATGCAGGTCGGAGATATGACGATCTACCAGCCCGGTTGCTACTGGGAAGATCCGGTCTACACCACCTACCGGACCGACAGGGTCATCGGGCACGAGCAGGTAGCCCACCACACCGTGGGCTTCCCCAACACCGTCGTCCAGGGCGCTCTGCTCGGATTCGGCTTCGGCATCGCGACCGGCGTGATCGGCCTGGTCGCCCACGAGATGCTCCAGCGCTAATGTGCTCGCACTTTGGTTTGGCACATTAGCACAATCTGACGAACGCGCCGGAACTGTGTTCCAGCGCGTTGTAAAGTGCAAGACCAAAGGCCTTGCACTTTAGACGCACCCGACAAGGCGAGCATCCTTACGATTCCTGCAAATCGAACTCACAGATGCAGTGAAGGAGCGTTATCCGAGGCCCGACGAACTTGAGGTAGCTGGAGAATCCGCCAACTCCACGCGGCTGGGCCTGCCAGGTGAGCCATCGGGAATTCTCCCGAGCCGCGGGGATGCTCGACCCTGGCGATGCTCGAGGATGGGTGAGGGCCGGAAACTGGCTCAAGGAGATTCTGGCGCAGGAGTCGCTCGCAGCCGATAACTCTCCCTAGATCGAGATTTCATCCCGCTCTCCCCCGCCGCCAGAGCCGCTCTTTTTTGAGCCCGCACCAGCGTGTAGTAGAGCGCTTGCTCCCTCGTTCGAGATGATGGACGCCCACCAGGCCTATTTTTCGCCGGGCTCCACGACGGTGCGGGTGCAGGACGACAACGTCCAGGTGGGGGCCGTCAAGCTCCGCGTTCGCAAGCGAACCTGAGCTTACCCGACCCCTCGCCGGCCCAGCAGCCGCAGCAATCCGTCCAGAATGGTCAGCGGGTGGGGAGGACAGCCGGGGATGAAGAGGTCCACCGGGAGGATCCCGCCCACGCCGCTCTCCACCTCGGGGTGATCGCGATAGGGCCCGCCCGCAGTGGCGCAGGCTCCCACCGCGATCACCAGGCGGGGCTCGGGCACCGCCTGGTAGGTCTTGAGCAGGGCCTCGCGCATGTTCTGACTGACCGGGCCGGTCACGATCAGCCCGTCGGCGTGGCGCGGCGAGGCCACCACCTGCACCCCGAAGCGGCCCAGGTCGAAGACCACCGTGGAGAGCACGTTGATCTCGGCCTCGCAGGCGTTGCAGCCCCCCGCGCTCACCTGGCGCAGCTTGAGCGAGCGGCCGAACAGCTGGCGCGAGCGGGCCTCCAGGGCCTCGGCCAGCTTGAGCTCCTGGCCGGTGAGCACGAGGTCGGATCGAGAGCGCACCGCCATGCGGTGATCTTTTCCGAAGCTGATGGCCCCCTCGGGACAGGCCCGGGCGCACTCGCCGCAGAAGAGGCAGGCGCCCAGGTCGAGCAGCGGCCCGGGGCTGACCGCCCCGGTGGGGCACACCTCGGCGCACGACGTGCAGCCTTCCTCACAGCGCTCGGAGGAAAGCACCGGCAGGCCCTGATAGCCCGAGGGCAGCGAGGGCGGGGCCTGGTCGCTCAGGGTCCGGTGTCCCTGTCGGAATCGTTCGGTCAAAATCTTCAGCATCAGAGATCGTGCCCACAGTAGCTCAGATTGAAGCTCTTGTTGCAGAGCGGAAAGTCGGAGATCTCCTGGCCGCGCATGGCCAGTGCCAGCCCGGGCCAGTTGAACATGCTGGGATCGACGATCTGGTAGCGCCCGAAGCGCCCCTCGTCATCGGTCACGGCCAGGTGGCAGACGGCCCCGCGCCAGCCCTCCACCAGGCAGACCGCCAGGTGCGCGGGGGCCAGCGCTCCGACCTCCCGGGAAAGCTCCCCGGAGGGCAGCTCCAGCTGTTGCAGGAAATCCAGTGAGGCCTGCACCTCCTGCCAGCGCACCAGGGCCCGGGCCATCACGTCCCCGCCCTCGGCGGTGCACAGGGCCGGTCGGGGCAGATCCTCCTGGGGCAGCTCGTGGCGAACGTCCAGCGGCAGCCCGCAGGCTCGCGCCGCCGGTCCCACCAGGCCCAGCTCCCGGGCCGTTTCGAGACTCAACCGGCCGGTGTCCTCGAAGCGGGCTCGCACCCAGGAGTTGGCCAACAAGACCTCCACCGCTCCCTGCGTGTCGCGCCGGATGGTATCGAGCGCAGGGATGCGCTCCAGATCAACGCTGACCCCGCCTGACCGCACCAGCCCGCGCCCGAAGCGGTTGCCGCACAGCTCGGCCGTCAGGTTCAGGTAGGCTCCACGCAAGCGCCCGCACCAGGAGGCGGTGGGCAAAAAGGCCACGTCCCCGGCCAGCGCCCCCAGGTCACCCACGTGGTTGGCCAGGCGCTCGAGCTCAAGGGCCACCATGCGCACCGCCCGGGCCCGCCGGGACGCCTGCACCCCGGCCAGCTCCTCACACAGCTCGCTGTAGCAGGTGGCGTGGGCGATGCTCGAGTCCCCAGCGGCCGTCTCAGCGTAGTGAATGCTGCGCCGAGACGGCCCTCCCACCAGGGCCCGCTCCACCCCGCGGTGCTGGTAGCCCAGCGCGATCTCCAGGTGCAGCACGTGCTCTCCGTTGCACTGAAAGCGAAAGTGGCCCGGCTCGATGACGCCGGCGTGCACCGGTCCCACGGCCACCTCGTGCACCTGGGGGCCGCGCACCCGGTAGAACTGCCCCCCATCGCGTAGCCGGCGCAGCGGCTTGAGCCAGGGATGGCCTACCGGTCGCAGGCCGTGCTCTTCGAAAAGGGCCCGCTCCAGGGCCTGGGCCGAGGGCAGGTCGGGGGTCAGCGAGGGATACTCCTCTTCCACCCGGGTGGCCCGCACGACCAGCCCCTCGGGGCGGACGAGCACGGCCAGCAGCTCGCCCTGCCAGAGGGTGAGGGCGGCCAGTCGGCCGTGCCTGCACGTGCCTCTCCATTCGTGCATGTCCAGACGGAGGATCTCGCTCAGCTTGACGATCACGGGGCCGAGGCCTCGCGCAGGAGCCGGGCCAGCGGCTCGGGCAGATAGACCCCCAGCACCAGGGACAGGGCCAGGAGCAGCAGCGGTGGCAGCACCGACCAGCCTGGCTCGCTTTGAGGGGGACGCTCGGGCGGCGCCCCCTGGGCCATTCCCAGCACGGCCCGGGACATGCCGATGAAGACCAGGGCCAGGGTGGCGGCGAACAGTCCCGCCACCACGAACCGCCCGTCCTGGAGAGCTCCCCGGAAGATGATCAGCTCGCTCATGAACGGTCCGAAAGGAGGCGAGCCCGCCAGGGCCAGAAAGCCTCCCAGCCAGAGAGCCCCCGTGGCTGGCAGCCAGCGCATCAGGCCGCGGACCCGGGCGATGGTGCGGGTGTGGTAGGAGTGCATCAGGTTGCCGGCCACCAGGAACAGGGTGGCTTTGACCAGGGAGTGGTTGAGGGCGTGGAAGAGACTTCCGAATCGGGCCACTCCGCCCAGCCCGGTGCCCAGGGCCAGGATGCCCATGTGCTCGACGCTGGAGTAGGCCAGCATGCGCTTGAAGTCTCGTGTGTTGAGGATGAACAGGGCGGCCACGCCGAGGCTGACCAGACCCAGCGCGACCAGCATCCCGCCCGAGTAGGCTCCGATGCCGGCGGCCTCGGTGATCTCGCAGCTGCGCAGGATGGCCAGGAAGGCACAGTTGAGAAGCGTGCCCGAAAGCAGGGCGCTGACCACGCTGGGCGATTCGCTGTGGGTATCGGGCAGCCAGGTGTGCAGGGGCGCCAGCCCCATTTTTGTGCCGTAGCCCACCAGCTGGAGCACGAAGGCCAGCTTGAGCCAGGGGAGGTCCAGCTGTTTGGCCCGGGCCACCAGGGCCGAGAGCTGCAGGGGGGAGGAAGCCAGCTCGCTCACGGTCGAGCCGGCCACCACCAGGAACAGGTTGCCCAGCAAAGCCAGCCCGATGCCCACCGAGCACACCAGCAGATACTTCCAGGTGGCCTCCAGCGAACGGTGGTGGCGGTGAAAGTAGATCAGGGGAGCGCTGGCCAGGGTGGTGGCCTCCACCGCGATCCAGAGCAGGTTGAGGTGGTGGCTCAGGCAAACCAGGGTCATGCTGGCCAGAAAGGCCAGCAGGCAGCCCACGAAGGTCGACAGGGGAGCGTTCTTAAAGAGCAGGCCCTCGATCAGGTCGGTGCGCGATCCGGCCTCCTCACGCTTGAGGTAGCCCACGGCGTAGATCGAGCCCATCAAAAAAAGCACGCTGGTGATGAGCAGAAACATCGCTCCGGTGGCGTCGATTTGGATCCACTCCGCACTCGGGGGGGGCAGCGGCTGGCCCAGCAGCCAGCAGGTCAGGCCGAAGTGGATCAGGGCCGTGCCCACCAGCAGGCTGTAGAGCAGGCCCGGGCGACGCGTCAGGAAGGCGAGCGCGGCGGTGATGGCGGGCAAGGCGATCAGGCTATCCACGGGTTAGTCTTTCAGCTGCACGAGCCGCTCGGTGCTGAGCGAGTCGAAGGTGCGATTGATGTGAAACAGCGTGATGCCCATGACCAGCACGGCTACCAGCGCGTCGAGCAGGATGCCGGCTTCGATCACCAGCGGGGCGTGGGGCAGAACGGCCAACCCGAAAGCGTAGATCCCGTTCTCGAAGACCAGGTAGCCCAGCGCCTGCACCAGGGCCTTCTTGCGCGCCACCACCAGGAACAGCCCCACGGCCACGGCTGTGAAGGCCACCGGTACCAGCAGGTGGGAGGGAGGTGCGGCGGGCAGGGGGATCTCAGCCGTGAAGACCAGTGACGCCCCCAGCACCAGCACACCCAGGAGGAGCGACAGGTTATAGCTCACCAGAGGCTCCACCTCGCGCGTCACCCTGGCCTCGCGCAGGGCTCGCTGCATCAGCCAGGGGAAGATGAGCCCCTTGACGGCCAGACCCGACAGACCCACCAGCAGCACCTCGCGCTCGAAGCCGTAGGCCAGGATGGGCAGCACGCCCAGCAGCACCCCCTGGTAGCCGACCACCCGAATGAGGGAGGGGATCGAGCTTGAGCCGAGCAGCCAGAACAGGCTGAGGATCAACAGCACCAGCGCGGTATCCATCAACTGCCCCTCGTTTGCAGGAGCAGGGCCAGAGCGGCCAGGGCCGAGGCCGTCGCCAGGAGCTCACTGATGCGCAGAAGTCGCAGTCGGGCCACGCTCGACTCCACCACCCCGATGGCCAGGGCCAGGCCGATCTGCACGCCCATCAGCTCGAGCAGGCTCAGGCCGGGAGAGAGCAGGCTGGCCGCCAGGGCCCCCAGGACCCACAGCTTGATGGCCGCCGCCCAGGTCATGTAGGCCAGATCGGGCCCGCTGTGATCGAGGATCATCACCTCGTGGACCATGGTCAGCTCCAGGTGCGTGTTGGGGTCGTCCACCGGCACCCGGGCCGACTCGGCCAGCACCACGATGAACAGGGCCAGCCCCACCAGCAGGGAGGGCTGTTGCTGCGACAGGCTGACGGCCAGCGAAAAGAGCAGACCCAGCTCAGCCAGGGCCGAGAAATGCACCTCGCGGCTGGCTCCCATGCCTTCGAAGCTGGAGCCTGTGTCCAGGGCCGCCAGCACCATCCAGAAACGCTGCAGGGCCAGCAGGGAGCAGGCCAGCAGCAGGGTGGGCAGGGCCCGGGAAGGCAGCAGCGCGGCCGCTCCCAGCGAGCAGGCCAGGCAGACGCTGGGAGCCAGCTTGAAGACCCAGGTGGTGGTGTGGCTGTAGACCGCCCCCTTCTGGACCAGGCGCAGAAGGTCGTGATAAGGCTGCAGCAGGGGCGCTCCGCGGCGGCCGGCAAACCAGGCCTTGACCCGGGTGATGATGCCCAGCAAGAGAGGGGACAAGAGCGCCGCCAGCACCAGGCTCACAATTGCCCCCAGGCCAGCAGGCCCACCAGGGTGACCAGCACATACAACACGTAGAATTGCACGCGACCGTGCTGCAGTCGTCGCAGCAAGCCCGAGAGGCGCACCAGCCCCTCGAGCATGGGGCGATAGACCTCGTCTTCGAACAGGTCCGGGGTCTCATCCGAGAAAGTCTCCTCGGCCGGAAAGATCGGCTCCATGCGCGGCTGATGCACCCGGTGATGCAGCACCGAAGCGAAGAGGTCGGTCAGGGGCTGACTGAAGGAAAGCCCGGTATATTCCATGCGGGTGCTGGGGGCCAGGTAACCGCAGCCCCAGGTGGGCGCCGCCCCTACGGGGCGGGTCTTGAGCAGCTGGCTTCTGAGGGCGTAGAGCGCTGCCGCCAGGGCCACCACCAGGCCGGTGAAGCTGAGCAGGCTGGCAAGCACGGCTGACTGCTCGGGGTAGGTGCGCGAGAGCAGCCAGGGGGTGCCCGCGGCCAGCCCCAGCGCTCCCAGCGCCAGCAGCGCCATGGGAGTGAGCATGAGCGGCCCCGGGTCATGGGCCCTGGCCGCGCGCTGGCTGCGCGGCTCGCCCAGGAACGCGATGCCGAAGGCCTTGGTGAAGGCGGCCAGGGCCAGACCGGCCACCAGCGCCACTGTGAGCAGCGTGACCAGTCCGGCCAGCAGGTTGTGTTGCATGGCCTGCACGGCGCAGAGCAACAAGAGTAGCTCGGTGATGAAGCCCCCCAGCGGAGGTAGCCCGGCCAGTCCGGCCGCGCCCACCAGGAAAGCAAGGCCGGTGAGGGGCATGCGGCGCAGAAGCCCCCCCATCTCCTCCAGGTCGCGGGTGTGGGTCTGGTGCAGCACGCTGCCGGCGGCCAGAAAGAGCAGGCTCTTGAGCAGCCCGTGGCTGAGCAGGTGGAGCATGGCCGCGGCCGTGGCCAGCGGTTGGCCCAGAAGGCCCAGGCCGAGCCCCAGGCAGACCAGCCCCATGTTCTCCACGCTCGAGTAAGCCAGCAATCCCTTGAGGTCGCGCTGGGCCAGAGCGAACAGCACCCCCGTCAGGGCCGTGATGGCGCCCACCAGCAGGAGGGTCCAGCCGATGGCCCGGGCGTGCTCGGGGGGATGGGAGAGCACTCGCATCAATCCGTAGATGCCGGTGTTGATCACGACCCCGCTGAGCAGGGCCGAGACGGGCGAGGGGGCCACCGGGTGGGCCTCGGGCAGCCAGATGTGGAGCGGCACCAGTCCCGCCTTGGAGCCAAATCCGATCAGGGCCAGAACGAAGGCCACCGGTCCCACGCCAGATTGGCCGAAGTCAGGCGCGATCGCGAAGAAGGCGATCAGGAAGAAGCTGCCCAGGTGGGTGGCCACCAGGTAGATCCAGCCGGCTTGGCGCACCTGGCGCTGCTCGTCCTCACTGGTGACCAGGAAAAAGGAGGCCAGAGCCATCACTTCCCAGGCCACCAGGAAGAGCACCCCGTTGCGGGCCAGCAAGACCAGACCCAGGGCGGCCATCATCAGGTGGAGGAAGAACCAGGTCGAGCGCCGGCCGGGGCGGGGGAAGTAGCCCACGGCGTAGATCGAGGCCAGGATCCCCAGCAGGGCGGCGGGGGCCAGGAAGAAGGCCGCCAGGGGATCGAGCACCAGCGAGAAGGAGCCGCCCGGAACGGCCCAGGGGAGCTCCAGGCTCTGGGGGGTCTGCAGCGCCAGCACCAGACCGCAGCCCTGTAAGATCGTAAGAAAGCCCGCCGCGGCTGTCACCAGGGCCACCCAGCGGTGGTTGAGAAATAGCGTGGCCAGCCCCCCCACCACCAGGATGACCAGACCCGTCAGCACCTCGTTCACGTGGCCAGCTGGTCCTCCGCTGCCTTGAGTGCCTGCATCAGCTGCTCGCGGCTGGCCTGACGCAGCAGCGCTTTGTGCCAGCGCGAGGAGCGCAGGGTAAACAGCACCCGATTCAAGAGCTGCAGCGAGGCCCGCTGGGCGGGGCTGATCAGGGCGACCAGGCACCGCACCGGCTGGCTATCGAGGGCCCCGAAGTCGACCGGTCGCTCGAGAAAGAACAGCCCCGCCACCGGCCGGGTGATCTCCAGCACGTTGGGAAAGACCAGCTGGGGCGCGCCCACCCCCAGCCCGAGGGCGGTCGAGGCCAGCCCCTCGCGCGCCTGCAGCAGCGAGCCGAGGTAGCCCCGGTCGACCTCTTCGGGCAGCCGGATCGAATCGGCCACGTGCTGCAAGACCTGGTCCGGGTTGCGTCCCTCCAGGCGGTAGACGATGCCACCGGCTTCGATGGCCTGGCGCAGGGTGGGGATGGGGGAGGCGGGCGGGTGCTCCGAGAGCACCTCGGGGGGCACGTTCAGTCGTCTGGAGGTGGCCCAGGCCAGCAGCTCGGCGCGATTAAAGCGGTACTGCTCGCTGACCTTGTAGACCGGCAGGCTGCCCTGCTTGATCCAGCGGTAGATCGACTTTTCCGAGACCTTCAGCAGCTCGGCCGCGTCCTGGACGGTCAGGCGCATGGTTTCTCAGTAGTGCCCATTGATGGACATCTTTGGACACTGTCTGAAAAGATCCTTCTGCGGTTGGACATGAAGTCCCATGTCTTGTTGCCGTCGGGCGGGACCGTTTGTGCCACTTGTGGAGGTGGCACAATTTGTGCCTGGCCCAGAGCTGGCACTCTCTGCTCGACGCCCCAGGTGGCAAGCAGCGAGCAACCCCGGGTCCGGAGGGGCAGATAGCGGCCGGAGCAGACTTGAACGCGATCCTCCGGCGAGGCGCCCCGGTGCAAGAAATGACGATTCTGGACATGGCCAACCAGTACCGTAGAACCGAGTTTGCGGCCCTGCTTCTGACCCACGGCGCCAAGTCTGCCAGCGAGATTCAGAAGGTGTAGTTCTGAAGTGTCATGTCTCTGCTCAGGCGCCGCGGGTCAGCGCCTGGGCAGAGTCACCCCTCCGACGATCACCTGTCCATCCCGTTCCTCGACCTGACTGTGGCCGGGCTCGGCCTGCACGGTGGTGGGAGAGGGCGGATGCAAGTTGTCCAGGCGCAAGGTGCCAGAGGGCTCGCTGCTGATCAGCCAGTCCGATCCCGAGACCAGTTGCGGAGCCTTTCCCGCCGTCTCCAGCGGAGACCCCAGCGGCTCCAGGGTGCGCGGGTCGAGTGTCATGAGTTCGTTCGAGTCCGAGCGGCTGACATAGAGCTTGCCGTCCTGACCCAGAACGGGCTTGTACGAGCTCCAGTTGTGATCCGGGTTATCGAAGCTGCCGCCGAAGCTGGCCAGAACCCGACCCGTGTTTTCATCCAGGGCCATGAGCTGGTTGGCTCGCGGGTGAAAGTAGACGATACCCTCCGTTCCGGGGGTGACCGAGTCGACGTTGATGTTGCCTCCGTTGTCGACGAAGCTCCAGGTGCTCCACTGCTCCCGGCCTGTCCTGGGGCAGAGTGCCGTCAGTTGGCCGTGGTTGTCCGAGAACAGCCAGCGGTCGCGGCAGTAGATCGGTCGATTGACCGCCTCGGAGAACCTGTAGCTCCATCGATGGCGACCGTCTGGCTCGCGGCAGACGACTCGGAAGGCTTCCTGCACCACCACCGCTCCGTCCGGGGCTGCGCTCACGTCCACTCCGTAGCCGACCCCGAATCGCTGTCCGAGCCAGGTGCGGGCTACGCAGAACTCTGCTTCGGGCTGGCCGGTCTCGGGGTCGAGTCGCAGGGCCCGACTTCGGTCGGTGGAGGTATACAACTCACCGTTCGGCCCCAGGGCCAGATCGAGGCGGACGCTGAAATTGCCCTTCGTGGGATTGACGTAGGACCATCGGGGCTGGCCGGTCTCCCCATCCAGCCGGCTGACCTTGTCCACCTCGGCCACGTAGACGTCCCCCTGAGGGCCGACCACCGGCGGGCAATCGCTGACGTACTCTCCGCCCTTCGTCCACTTGACACGTCCATCCGGCTCGAGGCATTGGAGGGAGGCATCGGTCATCACCAGCGTGTCCCCATCGGGCAGGGCTACGCTGGCCCTGCAGACCCGTCCTGGCAGGCGCGCGACCGGCTCTCCGAGGCGAAACAGCGTGGAGGGCTTCATCCCACCGAGTCTAGTCGGCGATGCTCAAAGGCCGCTGAAAGCCCCTATCTTCGCTCGCATAGACTCAGCGGGTTGAGCTTCGTCGCATCGCCGCGGTTCGAAACAAGTTTCTCACCTGCACGGTCCATGCGACGAAGTTGATCAGCGCTGCAGCTCGCCTTCCACCGGACGGTCGCCGATGCCGAACCACTGCTCGAGCTGCTGCTCGAAGAACAGTGCCGACCGGGCGTCAGACAGGCCGGTCAGGAGTCTCTCTTTGGCCCCGCTCTTGAGCAGCACGCTGAGGTTGTAGCTGCGTGATCCCTTGCTGGAATGGATGAGAAGGAAAACCGATGAAACCCTTGCACGCCGCGAAGACCTCACTGCTGGTGCTGGCTGCCTGCCTGGTGGGCTGCTCAGGTTGGCGACGATGTGCCTCGATCCTTTCGCCCAGAGATCAGATGCGGGCAGGCAGGTCGCCCCGCGGGTTGGCACCTCGCAGGGCGGATATGGCGATTTCTGCTCGGTTCCCAGTTGCGCGTGAGCCCCTCGGTGAAGGGCGTGCCCGGCGCGAGACCGAAACAGGCGGGGAGGTGATTGCATGCTCGATCCGATTGCTCCCGACCGCGAAGAAGACTACCAATCGTTCTCTGCCGAGCCGGTGACCGAGTCGGACCTCCATGGCGCCGCGGCCCGCTACCTCATCGAGTCTCTGAGGCTGCACTTTGCGGATCGCTCTGACGTCTACGTGGCGGGCAACCTGTTTGTTTACTACCTGCAGGGCTCACCGGACACCAAGGTTTCTCCGGACGTGTTCGTGTGCTTCGGGGCCGAGCCGCGCGCTCGCAAGGTCTATCGCACCTGGGTGGACGGCCCTTCGCCCGCGGTCGTCTTCGAGGTCACCTCCGAGAGCTCGCGCCTGATCGACCAGGGTGACAAGCGGGCCCGCTACGAGATGATGGGGGTGGAGGAATACTACCTTTTCGACCCGCTGGGAGAATATCTGCCGGGCAAACTGCGCGCCTTCGAGCGGCAGGGTGACGTTCTGATTCCACGCCTGGGCTCGCCCCTCGTCAGCCCCCGGCTGGGGCTCGAACTGGCCGTCGATGGGAGCTTGCTCCGATTGGCAATCCCTTCCACCGGTGAGACTTACGCCACCTACCTGGAGGAGCACAGGGCCCGTCTGGAGGAGCAGCAAGCCCGTCAGGAGGCCGAGGCCCGGGCCGAGGCGCTCGAGCAGGAGCTTCGGCGCTTGCGCGGCCCGGACTGATCACGGTTTCGGGGCGAAGAGGTCGAGTTGCTGGCTCTGTTCCGCTGCGGTGGCGGGAAAGCGTCCATCCCAGCTCGCCTCCAGCTCTTGCAGGGTAAGCGAGATTCCCCCCGCCGCGCGAAGCGGCGCGTTGCCCGGAGCTTCCGCTGGCCCGGTTCGCACGTAGGTGGGCACACGCAGGACTTTGAAGTTCTCCAGCCCTCCTGACCAGGTGCCGCCGCTCTCGGCGCTGTCGGCGATCACCACCGCATCGCTGAGCGCATCGATCAGCCGATTGCGGCCCATGGCGTTGCCCACCGAGAAGCGCGAGTCGGGCCCGAAAGGAGACACCAGGGCCACCCGTCCGGTGGCGATCATCTCCCGGTATTTTCGCGACAGCGCTTCCTTGCGCAGAGAGTCGGCCAGCACCCCGACCACGCCTCCCCCTGCCTCGAAGGCGGCCTGCATGGCCTCGCGGTCGACGCCGCGGGCCCCCCCGAAACCAGGGTGAAACCCTCCTCGGCGGCGCGCCGGCCGGCGGCGCGAGCGAAGGCCAGCGCGGCCGGGGAGGCGTCGCGCGAGCCGACCACCCCCAGGCTGCGGGCAGCCTGCAACAGGGCCCTGGGGCCCGCTCCAAAGATCAGGGCGGAGCGGCGTCCTTCAGCAGGCGCCTCCAGCGAGCCGGATAATCGCCATCGCTTCGCGCCAGAGGCCACAGGCCGGCCGCGCTCCAGTCTTCCAGCCCCAGGGAAAGCTTGCGAGCCAGAAGCGCGCTCAGCTGCTCTGGAGCGTGAGGGACCTGCGGGGCCAGCTCCGGGTCGAGCAAAAGGTCACCAGGTCGCTTGCCGGCCTCGCGCAGCCACCGGGCCAGCTGCCTGTACTGGGCCCCGGTGAGCGGCTCTCCGGGCCGGGGAGAGGGGCGCAGAGGAGCAGGATGGCCTGGTGGTCGAGATCGGTGGTTTTGACCAGTCTCTCCAGGGCCTGGTTGACAAACCCAAGATCTATCATTTGGAATATTTGCTGTACAGCAAATGTTCCAGTTTTGCAAAAAACCGCCCGTCTCACCGAGTTGCTCGGCGTAGTTCGATGCCGGTCGGCTCGAGGAACTGACCGTTCTGGCGGCCACCGTCTCTTCGTTGGAGACTTTCGGAGCGGAGTTGCAGTAGGCCGGCGAGAGCCCACCAGGATTGGCGGGCGCCAGCGTGAGACCGGCGCGCCGCTCCTGCTCGGGCTCCTTAAGCTGCTCACCGACCACTCAGCTAGGAGACCTGAGGTGGCGCTCGAACCAGCTTCCGTGAACATTGTCTGTCCCCACTGCGAGGCGGTGAACAGGGTCCAGAGCGAGCGAATGGCAGACCGCCCGATTTGCGGCAAATGCCAGAAGGCTCTGTTCACCGCCCATCCCTTGGCCTTGAACGGCCAGAGGGCCTTCGAACGGAACGTGCAGCGCAACGAGATTCCCGTGCTGGTCGACTTCTGGGCCGAGTGGTGCGGACCGTGCCAGATGATGGCTCCCCAGTTGGAGCAGGCGGCGGGTCAGCTCGAGCCCGGGGTTCGCCTGGCCAAACTGGATACTGAGGCCTTCCCGGCAATCAGCCAGGCGCTGGGCATCCGGGGAATCCCGACCCTCATCCTGTTTCGCGGCGGTCGGGAAGTGGCCCGTCATTCGGGGTTCATGCAGGCTCCTCAGATCGTGGCCTGGACCCGTCTGCAGCTGGGCTCGTCTTGACAGCTTTCCCGGGCCTGTGTTACTGTTCGTGCCATGGGTGGTAGAAGCTCCGTTGAATCCCGGTCCGCGCTCTGCTGCTCCATTTCCCTCTGTTGTTGTCGCGCCAATGCCCGACACAGGATTCACCTGAGGGAAAGCTAGCCCCACCCGGCGCCGAGTCGCGGTCCCGTGGCCCCCAGGATGATTCCTGGGGGCCTTCGTGTTTTCTCAGCCGATCCCGTGACCGAGGAGGACCCCAAGTTGCAAGAGCCATCAAAAGTCGACGAGAGCCAGCGAAACCTGGCCCAAACGCCTCAGAAGGAGACATCATGCTGAAAGCTTATCCCAACGTCTATTCCGACAACGCCGAGAGCATCGGGCGCACCCCCCTGGTGGCTCTCAACAAAGTGGTGGGGGGCACCCGGGCCACCCTGCTGGCCAAGATCGAGGGGCGCAATCCGGCCTATTCGGTCAAGTGCCGCATCGGGGCCTCGCTGGTGTGGGACGCCGAGGAGCAGGGTCTGCTCGGCCCCGGCCGGGCCATCGTGGAGGCCACCAGCGGCAACACGGGCATCGCGCTGGCCTTCGCCGCCGCCGCCCGCGGACTGGAGTGCGTGCTGACCATGCCCGAGACCATGAGCCTGGAGCGCCGCAAGGTGCTGGTGGCTCTGGGCGCGCGCCTGGTGCTCACGCCCGGGGCGCTGGGCATGAAGGGGGCCATCGACAGGGCCGAGCAGCTGGCCGCGGAGGATCCGGGCCGCTACTACCTGACCCGCCAGTTCGACAACCCGGCCAATCCGCTCATCCACGAGCGCACCACCGGGCCGGAGATCTGGCAGGATACCGGAGGGCGGACAGACGCGGTGGTTTGCGGGATCGGCACCGGGGGCACTCTCACCGGCGTGAGCCGCTACTTCGAGCGCACCCGCGGTCAGGCGCTGCACTCGGTGGCGGTGGAGCCCACTCACTCGCCCGTGATCACGCAGACCCTGGCCGGTCAGGAGGTGCGCCCCGCGCCCCACAAGATTCAAGGCATCGGGGCCGGGTTTGTGCCTGGCAACCTGGAGCTGGCGCTGGTGGATCAGGTCGAGACCGTGAGCAACGACGAGGCGCTCGACATGGCCCGACGGCTGGCCAGCGAGGAGGGGATCCTGGCCGGCATCTCCTCGGGCGCGGCCACCGTGGCCGCCCTGCGATTGGCTCGCGATCGGCGCTTCGAGGGCCAGACCATCGTGGTGGTGCTGCCCGACGCGGCCGAGCGTTACCTCAGCGGGGCCCTCTTCGAGGGCCTGTTCGACGAGGTCGAGAAGGCGGTGGCCTCGTGAGCGCGCGAGCCCTGTCCAGCGACCTGGCCGAGCAGCTTCGTCACAGCCCGCTCGAGCCGGGTCCGCGCCCCTCTCCCCGCGAGGCGGTGGCCCTGCTCGAGCGGATCCTCGATGTGCTCTTCCCGGGCTACTTCGGCGACCCGCCTGCCGACCTCGAGGCCCACCTGCGCGAGCTGGAAGAGCGGCTGGGTCGCCAGATTGCCCTGTGTGACTCGGATCCCTGGCTCTCGCGCGACTTCCTCGAGTTCTTGCCCGAGCTGCGCCGCCGGCTGCTGCTCGACGCCCGAGCCGCCCTGGAGTGGGACCCGGCCGCCACCAGCCTGGATGAGGTGATCCTGGCCTATCCCGGCTTTCTGGCCATCGCCGTCTACCGCATCGCCCACCGGCTGCACCAGCTCGGGGTGCCCACCCTGCCTCGCATCCTGAGCGAGTGGGCCCACTCGCGTACGGGCGCCGACATCCACCCGGGGGCCGAGATCGGCGAGAGCTTCTTTCTCGATCACGCCACCGGAACGGTGATCGGGCAGACGGCCCGGGTGGGCGACCGGGTGCGCCTCTACCAGGGCGTGACGCTGGGAGCGCTGAGCTTCACCCGCGAGCGTCCCCGCCATCCCACCCTGGAGGACGACGTGGTGGTCTACGCTCACGCCACCGTGCTGGGGGGACGCACGGTGGTGGGCCAGGGGAGCGTGGTGGGGGGCTCGGTCTTCCTCACCAAGAGCGTCCCGCCCGGACGTCTGGTCGCGCAAGAGCCTCCCAACCTGCGCCTGCTGGCCCGTCCGCGCGGCAGCGGGCCCGGGGGCGAGTTCCTACCCGGCGACGTGGACTTTGCCATATGAGCGACTCGGGCAACTTCACCACGGCCAGCCTGCGCGAGGAGGATGCCGCCTTCCCGGACATGGGCCCCGAGCTTCGCGCCCAGATCGCCGCAGGCTACGCCAGTTTTTCCGAGCGGCGCGAGATCTGGTACAGGCTGGCGGACTCGCCAGCCATCGAGCTCTTGCGCCAGGGAAGGATGGAGGAAGCGCGGGGCGCGCTCGAGCAGACTCTCAGGGCCTGAAGAAACCGCCCGGCTCGGGTTTCTCGGGAGCGTTGACCGAGTCGGCGATGTGCTGGCCATCAGGCCGCCGCTTGATGACCACGCCACCGATCACCATGCGGTTGGCCTGCTGGGAGATGGCCGGGGCGGTAGCGCCCGGGGTCAGGCTGGCGGCCATCTTGAGCAATTCCGTGCCGTGCTTCATCAGGTTGCCCACTCGCAGGCGGTCGCTCAGGCTGACATTCTGGAAGGCGTTCTGGGGCGAGCAGTTGTGGCCCATCTTGAGTCCCTTGAGATAGAGCGCCAGACCGGCGAAGGTGGCCAGCGAGCAGCCGACCAGGATGGCGGTGTTGCCCGGGATGCCAAAGGTGCCCCAGCCCATGAAAAGAGAGGCGGTGAAGGCGATGGGGGCACCCTCCATGAAGGGCCGGCCCAGCGTGACCAGCGTGTCGGCCATCTTGCTCTTCTTCACGTCGGCCTTGAGGGCGAGCTTGTGGCGGTCGAGGGCTGAGATGTCCTCCTCGCTCAATCTGGCCTTGAGGGCCAGATCGCGCGTCTCATCCAGCCCTTTGAGGGCCTCGTCGTAGCCCTTGTAGAACTCCTTGGCGGCCGGGTTAAAAAGAGGCAGCCCTCGAATGTAGCCGAGCATGGATGGAGTCTATCCGACAGGGCTTAAAAGAAGCTGCACCGTGCGGTCCATTCCCTCGGCCATGCCCACCGCGGGCTGATAGCTCAGGTCGCGCCGGGCGGCCTCGAGGTTGTAGTAGTGCGAGCGCGCCAGCTGGCAGGCCAGAAAGCGCGTCATGCGAGGCTCCTCAGTCTTGCCCAGGAGGCCGTAGACCTTTTCCAGCGCCGCTCCCATTGTATAGGCCGCCCGAAACGGGATCGACCGCCGCACCGGGGCAATACCCAGGCGCTCGAGCCACTGGTTGACCCAGTCCCACAGCACCACCGGCTGACCCTGGCTCAGAAAGTAGGCTTTGCCCGCCAGCGCTGCGCTCGGCTCGAGTCGCTCGGCAGCCAGGACATGCGCCTCGACGGCGTTGTCCACATAGGTCACGTCCACCCGGTTGCTGCCATCTCCCACCCGCACCAGCTTGCCCTGGCGGGCCCGGGCGATCAGGCGGGGGAGGATGTGGTTGTCGCCCGGCCCCCAGATGATGTGCGGGCGCAGGGCCACGGTAAGAACGCCGTGCTCGCCATTGGCTTTGAGCACCAGCTTCTCGGCCATGGCCTTGGTCTGGCTGTAGAAGTTGAGGAACCTGCGCGGGTAGCCGAGCCGCTCGTCGGCGCCCAGGTGGTCCTGGCCGTCGAAAGTGACGCTGGGAGAGCTGGTGTAGACCAGGCGGGAAACACCGCCCTCGCGGCAGCCGTCCAGCACGTTGATGGTGGCCAGCACATTGGAGTTGTAGTAGTCCTCGAAGCTGCCCCAGAGGCCGGCCCTGGCGCCCACGTGGAAGACCACGTCCATGCCGGCGCAGGCCGACACCACCCGGGAGCGGTCGGCCAGGTCGGCCACGATCCCCTTCGCCCCCAGCGCCTCCATCTCGGGGTAGCGGTTGCGCCCGAGCACGAAGACCTCGTGCCCGTCAGCGAGCAGGCGGCGGGCCAGGGCTCCTCCCAGAAACCCGCCGCCGCCTGTGACCAGGGCCTTCACGAGCGCTTGCTGGCCCAGGCGGCCAGCTCTTCACGGTGGATCTTGGCGTTGTGGCGCGGATCCACCGGGAAGGCGGGGTGATAGAGCACCCTTTCCACGTCGCGATAGACCGGGTGCTCGGACAAAATCCTGCGCAACGTCCCGGCAAGCTCTTCCTGACGGCGCCGGTCGTACTTCAGGGCTTCGGGCTCGGGCTCCACCACCAGCACCGGAGCCTGTGCGCCCCGCTCGCCCACGCCCACCAGGGCCGAGCGGGCCACCAGCGGATGGGGGTTGACCATCCCCTCGGCCTGCTCGGGATAGTAGCGCACGCGCCCTTCCACGCGGTGGGACTTGCGCCCCAGCAGCCACACCCGGCCCTGCTCGTCGCGGTAGCCCATGTCGCCCATCCGGTGCCAGATCCTGTCGCCCTGGCGGATCTTGGAGCGGCGCGTCTCCTCGCTCAGGCCGTCGTACTCCCAGGTGACCATGGGGCCGGCCACGGCCACCTCGCCGTACTCGCCGGCCGGCAGTACCAGATCCTCGCGCCACTCGGGAATGGCCTCGTCGGTGATGGCCAGGATGGCCAGCTCCACCCCTGGCAGGGGGCGGCCCACGCAGGTACCGGCTCCGGCCGCGCTGAGCACGGCCGTCTCGCGCAGCACCTCGCGGGCGGTGATGCTCGAGAGCGGCAGCGCCTCGGTGGCTCCGTAGGGCGTGTAGAGCTCGGCCTCGGGGGGCATGATGTCGGCCCACCGGGCCATCAGGGCGGGGGGGATGGGCGCCCCGAAGGTGAGCAGGCGCTTGAGCGAGGGCAGGCGCACGCAGTGCTGCTCGCACCAGCGTCCCACCCGGGTCCAGATGGCCGGAGAGCCCTGCAGGTTGTTGACCCCGAACTCCTGGATGGCCCGCACGATCTTCACCGGGTCACAGGTGGCGGGGCGGCTGGGGTTGAGCTCGGGCAGCACGCACGTGAGCCCCAGCGCGGTCGAGAAGAGGGCGAACAGGGGGAAGCCGGGCAGGTCGATCTCGCCCGCCTGAAAGCCGAAGGTGTCGCGCAGGCAGGCCACCTGGGTCTGGAAGATGCCGTGGCGGTAGACCACGCCCTTGGCCGGGCCGGTGCTGCCCGAGGTGAACAAGATGGCGGCCGGCTCGTCCTGGTGGGTATTGGCCAGATCGACCACGCGGGGGCCCTGAGCCGTCAGTCGGTGGGCTCCGGGAAAGGCGCCGTCCACCGAGATGGCCTGGCGCACGCTGGCGAAGGGCGAGCGGAAGACAGTCCGCAAGAGGTGCGCCTTGCGGATGCCGATCAGAAAGTCGGGTCGGGCGTGCTCGATGCAGCGCAGCATCGGCTTGAGCCCCATCCCGGGGTCGATCAGCACCGGCAGCGCTCCCACCCGGAAGACGGCGAAGGTGAGGGCCACGAACTCGGGCCCGTTGGGCACCATCATCAGGGCCCGCTGGCCCCGCTCCAGTCCCAGCTCGCGCAGGGTGCCGGTGTAGTGGCGACAGAGGTCGAGCAGCTCGGTGAAGGACAGTTCTTGCCAGCGGCCCTGCCGGCGGTAGATCAGGGCCCGTCCGTCGGGGTTGAGGGCGGTGGCCCGATCGAGCAGCTCGGCGACGTTCAGGAGATGAACTCCTTGAGGAAGGCGATCACCTCGGGCGAGGCGTCCTGGGCCACCAGGTGGCCGGCCCAGGAGAGCCGCTGCACCTCGGCGTGGGGGAAGAAGGTCTGGAAGCGCTTGAGAAAGCGTGGGGTGAAGACGAAGTCTTTCTCGCCCCAGATCAGCAGGGTGGGCAGGTTAGACAGGCGCGGCAGCCCGGCCTCGACCTCGGCCAGGGCGTCGTAGCTGGGGTGGGAGCGGCTCATGGGGATGTCCTGTACGAAGCGAAGGTTGGCCACCCGGTCATGCCAGTTGCGGTAGGGGAAGAGGTAGCCGCGCCGGGCGGCGCGCGAGAGCCGATCCTGGCGGGCCACCGCGAAGCGCACCGTGCCCTCGGCGAAGGCGTTCAGGCCACGCACGAGCAGGGGACCCACCCCGGGCAGGCGACACAGCTTGAGCAGCCAGGGCATGGCCGGGTCGGGGAAGGCGGCCGTGTTCATGATGACCAGCCGGCTGAAACGCTCGGGATGGCGCACGGCCACGCCCAGGCCGATGGGACCGCCCCAGTCGTGCACGACCAGCGTGATGTCCTTGAGGTCGAGGTCGAGCACCAGCGACTCGAGGTTGCGAATGTGCTGGGCCAGGCAGTAGGGGTAGCGCTGGGGCTTGTCGGAGAGGCCGCAGCCCAGATGGTCGACGGCCACCACCCGGTTCGACTTGTAGAAGGCCCGCACCAGGTCTCGATAGTAGAACGACCAGGTGGGATTACCGTGCACCATCAGGATCGGCTGCCCCTGGCCCTGGCCCTCGTCGAGGTAGTGCATGCGCAGCCCCATGCCGGGCTCACGGTGGAAGTGGGACTGGAAAGGGTACAGATCGCGCACGTCGATGGGCAGCCCCTCGGCCCCCCGGATCAAGCTGTTCTCTTTCACCATACGACCTCCGTCATGGAGCGGTTGAGTCCGCTGCCGGTTTGCCCATCAGGTGGCCCTGATCGATGCGCCCGCAGTCGCGGGCCAGAACAGCATGAGCGGCAGAGGCCGGCTCCGCCGATTTGGATACCGTCCGGGAAAACCCTTCAGGTCAATCTTGCAGGTCCAGGTAGAGGGAGAGCGCGTGTTTGACCTTCTGGCGCAGCTCAATCCCCGTCAGGTCACCGAGTCGGCTGCCAAGTCGGCCCTTGGAGAGGGTGCGGACCTGGTGGGCCATGGCCAGGGAATCCGCCCGCAGTCCGGCCATTCCCTCCGGCAGCAGAACTTCGGTGGAGTAGATTCGCCGTCCCGGCTTGAGCGAGGTCAGGGGCAGCACGGTGACCACCTGCAGGTGGGCATGGATCGACTCCCGGGAGACGACCAGAACCGGTCTTGTGCCGGCCTGCTCGGAACCCTGAATCGGGTTGAGGTTGGCCGAAAAGAGCCCCCACTGGAGCTTCAAGAGAGCCCCTCGAGATCGACCTGCTCGAAATCGCGCGCGCACTCGGCCTGATCGGCAAGAAAGAGGGGGTCGCGAGAGGCTTCTTCATACTCTCGCCGCAGTATCTGGTCGCGCAGCTCGCAGAGTCGAGCTTCCAGGGAATCTCGTACCAGGGCACTGACCGACTCGGCGGCGCCCCGGTCGACCATGGAGCGCATCTCGTCGAGCAGAGCCGCGGGAAGCACAAAGGTCGCTTTCTTGTTCACGGCCTGACCATACCATGGGTATGGCATTTCGGGCAAGTCGCTTGAAAGCGTGAAGGGCGCCCCACCACGGGCGCCCTTCTTGAACCGACCACGACTCTCACTGAGCGGGAGGTCTAGGACTTGATGTAGTCGCTCCACTTGTTGAAGGCCTTGTCTTGCGCCTTGGCCTGGTTGACGGTCACGTCCTGCTGAATCTCGAAGATCTTGGTTTGAGTCTCGCGCAGGATCTTCCAGCGCTCGGCCTGCTGCTTCTGAGCATCGGCTTGCATCTGGGTTTGAATGGTCTGGGCCTGGTTCTGGTCGCTCGCGGCCATCTGGGCCCTTGAGGCCGCATCGGCTGCCCCGGTACCTGCTCCACCGATCATTTCATGTACCTCCGCTATGGTTGTTGTCGTTATTCTCCCACACCCCGCCCCTCTCGACTACCCCTGGCGATGGTGAATTCATGTTGCCGATGTTACCAGTTTGTAACCTGGTGTGAACAACTTGTTGCGCGGGCCTGGGGAGGCGGCACCACCTTGAACTCCAAAACGCCGACAGGCTTGCCTTCCAGGAACAATTTGAGCCTGTAGTCGCCGGGCGGATCGCCGGCGGCCACCTTCCAGATATGCACCACCAGGCTGTTGAAGACATCCTCCTCGCGCTCGGTGATGCCCACCCGCCGGTCGCCCTGCACGCTGGTGTCGGTGCCCCATTTCTCGGGGGGCTGGGGAAGCTCGAGCTCTTCACGCCAGCGTACCCTGGGCCGATTGGTGGTGAGGTTCATGCACCAGCCAAAGAACTGGCCTGGCCGCAACGGCACCTCGCGACTGGGCACGAACGTCAGGCTGCCGTTGGGCTGTTGCTCAAACAGCCCGAATGTGATGCTGGAGACCTTCAGATCGGGCGCCACCTCGATCACCTCGGCCCGGGCCAGGCCGACCAGCAGCATGAAACACAAAATCAAACGCATGCAAGAGAAGTTCTGGCTAGAGCCCCATCAGCCTCTTCACGAACTTGGGAGCGGGCGAGCCAAAGCTCAGAATCTGATCGTGCATGGCTTTCAGGTCCACCTTGCCATCACTGCGTTTCTCGTAGGCGCGGACGATGTCGTTGAGCTCGAGGTTGCCCACGAAGTAGGTTGAGAGCTGGGTGGAGGACAGGCAAGCGCGCCGCCACTTTCCGGCCGCCTCCCCCTCTTCCTGGAAGCCGTCCTCCATCATCAACTTGAGAGCCTCGGTCTCGGTCATGCCTGCGGTGTGGACTTTCTGGTCGAGGATGCTGTTAATGATCAGCCGCAGGCGCATCTTGAGCTGCTGCATCTTGACCTCGGGACCGCCGTAACCGGCCCCCACCATCACCTGCTCGGCGTAGGTGGCCCAACCCTCTACGAAAGTGCCGCTCATGGTGATTACCCTGACCCGGGTGGGTGCCTTGAAGCGGTTGGCGTGGGCGACTTGCAGGTAGTGCCCGGGCATGGCCTCGTGCACGGTCAGGTTTTTGAGCATGGAATCGTTGTACTCGCGGAAGAACGACTCCACTCGCTCTTTCTTCCAGTCCGACGGAGTGGGCGAGATGGCGTAGAAGGTGGAGGGCTTTTTCTCGAGGGGACCGGACGAGTCGCAGTAAGCCACCGCGACGCCCCGGGCGAACTCGGGCATGACCATCACCTCGAGGGGATCATCGGGCACGCTGACCAGGTTGTGCATTCGCACGAAGTTGGTGGTCTCTTCCAGGTCGCGAGTGGCCTGGTCCACAATGGTCTGGTTATCGGGACGGTCCTGGGCGAGGCGATCGAGCACGGCCTTGATCAAGACCTGATCGGCCGGCACCGGCCTGCCAGGGAAGGCGCGCTCGTAGAGCGGACGGGCTGTGCGGGCCATCTCCTGGTGGGTCAGCTTGAGCTCGGCCTCGGCCCGCCTGAGGATCTCTTCCTTGCTCAGGTCCGACTCCAGCGCAAAGCGCAGCTTCTGGCGATAGAGCGCGTCGCCCAGCCGGAAGTCACGCTTGGAGCGGGGTAGAAGATCGTGCTCGAGCCAGTCGCCGTAGGTTCTCAGGGCGATAGCAGCTTGCTGGCGATGGGGGGCCAGGCGGGCGGTGAGGGCCGCATCACCGTTCAGGAACGTATCGATCTCGTGCTCGACGAAGCTGAGGGCCCCCTTGTTCTGGGCGATGGCCGTCTCGGTGTGGATACGTGGAGGGTTCTCCAGGTTCTCTCGCGCCTGCTGCAGCAGAGGGTCGATGGCATCCAGCCGCTGAGCCAGCGACTCCACCCGTGCGGGCAGCGGGGCGTAGTCGCGCGCCATCAGCGCGTAGAGCGCGGCCCCCGGGTTGTAGGTGAGGGGGTTCCACAGATGCTCCTGAAGCTTGTCCAGCGAGAATAGGGAATACTCCAGGCTGGTCTTCATGATCTCGTAGTCGACCTGGTTCTCGATGGAGAGTCGGCCGGGATCGATCCCCTTCAACTGCTCGAGGTAGCGGGAGGCCAGCTCTCGGCTGCGGGCGATTCCAGCCGGGCTGTAGTCGGTCAGCCGACCGTCGAAGCGGTGCTCGCCCAGGCTGGTGGCCGCCTCCGGGCTGAGGGCGAGCCACTCGTCCACGTAGCGCTCGGCCAGTTGCACGAAGGCGGGGTCGGGGCTCTGGGCGCGGGCGGCCAGGGTGGCGCACAGGACCAGGCAGATCGTCAGGAATCGTCGCATCGGCGGGCCTTCGCCGGTGTCCAGCCGGCCCCTGCCGGACAGGATTGCTGGAAAAAAGGGTGCCCCGGCCGTGAGCGGGATCGGCCGGGGCGGGGGTGGTGTGATTCACGCGGCCGCCGGGTGAGGCGTTAGCGCTAAAGTCATGATAGCCTTCCTGGCCGGTAAAGTCTGTGAGCTGGATCACACTTGACTGACTGAGATCATATCGCGAGTCGGCATCCGAGTGATACGATGCGGGCGTTGAACTGCCCATCCTGTCATAAGGCGCTGGAGACCGTTGGCCCTTCCTGCCCGGGATGTGGCACGGTTTTTGCCGCCTCGTGTCCGAAGTGCGGGGCACCACAGTCTCAGGGAGCCAGGTTTTGTCCTGTCTGTGGAGCCCCTCTGGCAGAGGGAGTGGCTGCCTCCCCGCCCCCGGCTCCCGCAGCGCAGCCTGTCAGCACGACTTCTCCCGAGGCCCCACCCTCGGGCCGGGAGCCTGCCGCGACAGAGCTTATCGATCAGACCGCGGCGGCAGCCTGGCAGGCCTCCGCCTCAATCCTCAAAGACGGTCCCCGACTTCTCGTTCGCCACCTGCTCGCCCGCCTTCCCCTGGCTGTCCTGACTTTCGTTCCGGCCTGGCTCGTGCACACGTACCTGCTGGTGGTCAAGAACGAGGGATTCAACCCCGACACCAGGCTGTCGAGCTATCTCAACACCTCGGGCAATGCGGCCTCATCGATCCTGATCTGGGGCCTTAGCTCGGCCATGCTCTGGTCCTTGCTCTTGTCCTGCCTGCGTTGCGGGCCGGCTCGAACCCTGCAGGGCATCCTGGCCGCCCCCCGGCGGGTCATCGACCTGCTCCGACGGAACGATAAGAACGATCTCACAGCTCTCGCGCTGGGGGCGACCGCAGCCATGCTCCTGAGTGGCTGGTTCTCGGTGAACCGGCCGGCCGGGTTCGTCCTCACTCTCAGCTCCCTCTTCCTGGGGATGGGCTACCCGGGCGCCATTCTGGCTCGCATGGCTGCCGAGTTGTACCGCCGTTCCGTGAAAGAACGCGGGCGGCAGTCCCTGGACCAGATGGCCGCCTTCTTCCAGGCCACCCTGGCAGGAATGCCCATCGGTTTCTCCGTGGTGACGCTGTTCTCTGCGGCTACCGCCGGCAGGCTCGCTTACGGACTGATCGTCCTGAGCGCCGCGCTCTTTTTCATGAGGATGAGGGGAAAGTCCGGGACACCTCCTCCGCCAGCAGCGGCAGCACTCCTTTTTATCCTGGGCGCGGGCCTCTTTTTCGTTGCCCTGGAGCTGCTGCTCGGCCGCGCGGCCCGAGCCGACGACGGAGGAATGCAAGAGGCGACCGGAAGCACCGAGCTCACCTGGTCCAATATCGCCAAATGGTGGGGGAGCGAGGGCGCCAAGAAGGCCCTTCTCAATGGCGTGGCTCCGAGCGCTGCAGCGACCCTGGGGGCCGTCATGCCTCCGCCGCTTGCTCCCCCCACCACGGGAATTGACTACAAGGAAGACGTGACCGTCGAGAAAGAGAAAGACGAGGAGAAATTCTCCTATAGCCTCGGCCTCAACAGCCAGACCTCGAAGTCCCTGCCCGCCGACGGCCGGACTCCAGCCTACGGCTACACCGTGGGCGAGACCAACGACCCGAAAGTAAAGCCGAGGAGCATCGCCCTGGGAGCCTCCTTCTCCACCACGGCCCCGACTGGTTTCGAGTTGCGGCTGGTCAGAGAGGAGGTGGCCTTCGGCGGGGAGTGCAAGCAGTTCACGGTCGTCGCCGTGCCGCCTGCCGACGCCGCCTACGCGCCTGGGGAAATCCCCGGGGTAGTGTATGCCGAGGGCAGCGCACCGGACGGCCGCTTGCTGCGCGACCACTTGAAGCTTTCTATCCTGGTGGGGACCGGTAAGCTGCACATCGAGCCCCTGGAGCGGAGCTGGCTGCGCGCCGACGGCCAGGATAGCCTCAACCTGACGGCCTGGATCGAGCCGACTCACGGAGCGCAGATCACCGACGAAGAGAGGAAGTCCACCCTGGAGCTGGCCACCTATGGCCCCAATGCCAACTGGATCGGGGTCAGCGCCCCGGGAGATGGCGAGTTCTACCGCTACTGGACGGTTCAGGCTGCTGAAGCTCCCGACCCGAAGTCCATGCCCCAGCCTCTGCAGGTCGAGCTCGGTCTGCAGGGACGCTTCGCAGGCGGCCTTTTCCAGGAGAAGATCATGGTCGATATGCTGGCGCCCCCTCGAGTGCAGGGCGTGCCTGAGGCTCCATTCCTCGTGCCCAAGCTGATGGAGAGCACCGAGGTCAAGCTCTCGGTTCAGGGCGCTGCGCCCAAAGAGGAGTGGAGTTTCGAGACCGAGTACAAGAGTGGCAATCAGGGCGCCATCCCCGAGCCCGAGTTGACCGCGGAGCCGCCGGCCAGTGCGACGCTAACCTTCAAGCTAGGAGACTTCCAACCCGACCAGGGACCCCAGCGATGCACCTACCGCATCACAGCCAGCGAGAAGAAGAGCGGCGCCGAGGCCGAGCAGCTCTTGATCACCGTCACCGCCACTCGACCGGGCGTGGTCATCCTTTCGGAAATGCCCTTTGCGATTCGGGCCGATGGCAAGACGCCGGGCGAGAAGGAGCAGCGGCTCAAAGTCACGGTTCTTCGCTGGAATGACGCGAGCAAGAAGATGGAGCCTGACGAAAAGGCCATGTCTACTCTCAAGTTCGAGGTGCCGGCCGAAGACGCTCCCCAGGCCCTCAAAGCGGCCGAGCCGGCCTTCGAGTTCGTCTGGACGGTGGGCGAGGAGACGAGCAAGCACGCGGTTTGGAAAGTGAGATCGCGCTACCCCGTCCCGGGGGTCGGTTCGGTGACGGCCTCGGTGGACGTGTCTGTGCCAGGTGAGAGTGAGCCGGAGTTCACCCAGTCTCTCGGTCTCAAGCTCCTGCTCGATGCTGCGGCCCTGCAGCAGAAGAAGGACCAGGAGTGGGCCTTGCTGATGGATGTCCTCTACCGCTACTTCAAGAAGCCCTATGACGACGCCGAGGAGGGGGATAAGGCGAACCTGGCCAGGCTGGTGGAGATCTACGACAAACTCAAGCCGGATCTCGAGAAGAAGCGCCCAACCCTGGGGGCCACCGACCTGTTCGAGTTGCGCCGGTCGGTGCTCAAGATCGCCACCAGCACCTGGGAGAGCGTGGGCAACCTCTACATGGCCGACGCCATCTATTACGAGCAGTGCCTGAAAGCGGCCATGACGGTGGACTGGCTGATGGACAACATGTTCCAGTCGGTTGTCAAAGCAGCTTGCGCTACGGCCGGGGTGCCCTGGTACCTCCAGGACTTCGCAGCTCTGGGGCCCACGCTGCTGCGTCGCTACATCTCCAAGTTCATCGGAGAAAGGCTCAACGGAGCTCCTGCCCAAGAGATCTGGGCGGATATCTGGAAGGACATCAAACAGAGCGCTCAGGACTTCGCCCTCACCGACGCTCCCGAGCAGGCGCTCCAGAAGATGCTCGGTGACCCCGCGGCTTCCGGCGCGGAGCCCGGAAAGAACATGAAGTTCTATGCGCTGGTGTATAGCTCGTTCATCGTCTACCGCTACTATCAGAATTACTACAATGAGGATCCCGTGACGGGCGAGCAGCCGACCGGTTACTGGAGGGCCTTCGAGCTAACCTCCCAGGATGTGGGCATGAAGGTTTTTCAGGATTTTGTTTTCGAGAAGTGGCTCGAAGGCAAGCCATTCAGTCGCGGGGGGAGCTCGAGTGGCGGCTCGGGTGGCCCGAGCGGTGGTGGCGGGGATGCTGGCGGGGCCCCGAGCGGTGGTCCGAGCGGCGGAGCTGGCGGGGATGCTGGCGGGGCCCCGAGCGGGGGTCCGAGTGGCGGAGCTGGCGGGGATGCTGGCGGGGCCCCGAGCGGGGGTCCGAGCGGCGGAGCTGGCGGGGATGCTGGCGGTGGTCCGAGCGGGGGTCCGAGCGGCGGAGCTGGCGGGGATGCTGGCGGGGGTCCGAGCGGAGGTCCGAGCGGCGGAGCTGGCGGGGATGCTGGCGGTGGTCCGAGCGGGGGGCCGAGCGGCGGCTCTGGCGGGGATGCTGGCGGGGGTCCGAGCGGAGGTCCGAGTGGCGGAGCTGGCGGGGATGCTGGCGGGGCTCCGAGCGGGGGTCCGAGCGGCGGCGTGAGCGGCGGTTCGAGCAGCCCTCCCGCTGGGCCTCGGGGCGTCCTCTAATGAAGCGTCCGTAAAGTCCTTCCCTACCGTTACCCCTCCTTCAGGAGAGATGGGGAATTGGGCGATGCCTGGAGATCAAAGGGTTTGCTCTCCCCGATCCCAACGCTCTCCACCACCACTCCTGTGATCGAAATGATGGAACGAACTTGCCGGAAACTGCGCTCGAGCCAGCCCCACCTCCGGTGGTCAGGCCATCGGAGTCCCGCACTTATAACAGAATTTCGCGTTGGGAGCGCCACGGTTGCCGCACTTCGAGCAGGTATGGGGGTCGGTTGCCGCATGGATTTGAGAGGTCGGCTTCCCGCAATGGGGACAGAACTTCGCGCCCTCTGCAACCCGGGCATGACAGTGAGCACATGACGGACCTGGGGTTGTGGCCGGAGGATGGGCAGGAGCATCGGCTATCGGGGCAGCGGGCGCAGCCGGCACTGCTGCCGGAGGTACCGGAGCTGCCGTGGCCGCCGCCGGCGCAGCGACCGGAGTCGCCACCGGGTCTGGGAGCGGGGGCGCTGCCGCAGGCTCTGCGGGTCGTTTGGGAACTTTCGCCAAAGGCTTCAACTCTGTTGGCGGGGGTGCCGGAGGGGCCATCACCCGGACAACGGGCACCGATGTCGCTGCCGGTGCAGCCGGAGCGGGTGGCGGAGGTGGCGGTGGCGGTGGCGGAGGGGGTGGAGACGGCGGCGGCTCGGCAGGGTGGTGGTCTTGCACCCAGGCTGTCTCGTCCCATCGCATCCAGGCTCCATCCGCCTCGCGAATCTGCCACCAGGTTCCGGCCTGGTCTTGAAGCCGTAGTGCGTTCGCTCGCACGGAGTAGTCCTGGGCGGAGATTTGGCCCGACGCCAGTTCTTCTTTCAGGCTCCGGTACTTCTGCTCGACTTCGTCGAATCGCATGGTGGCAAACCTCCCATCGGTCGCTCACTTTCTAGGGGTTGTCTCGCCGTCCTCCCGCAACCATCTCAGGCCGCCGGCCCCGATACGGGTTACTCCATCGCGCGTTCCGAGCCAGACATTGCCGTCCCGGTCCTGGGCGATGGCTTTGACCTCGGGGTTGGACAGGCCCTCCGGCACGCTGAAAACACGCATTCGGCCGTTCTCCCATCGAGTCAGGCCATCATACTCCGAGCCGAGCCAGAAGACGCCGCTCTGATCTTGAAAAAGGGACCTCACTTTCTCCCCGGCCAGTCCGTCTCGTCTGGTCAGAACCCTCTCGATCACCCACTCACCGTCCTTTCTGGCGATCGAGGCTGCTCCTCCCCGATCCAGAAGACCGGTCCCCGCCCAGACGGTCCCCTCTCGATCCTCCACCAGAGCGGTTACATTGTTGTGCGGCAGTCCGTTGGCGGTGGAAAAGATCCATACCCTCCCGCCCTCCAGGCGCGTCAGCCCCCCTCGCGGCGCCGAGGAAGAGCCGAACCACATGCCCCCCTGTCGATCCTGGAGCAGGACGTTGACCATGTCGTCGGCCAGGCCGTCGGCCGTGGTGAGAACCCTCCAGGAATCGCCTTCCCAGACAGCGGCACCGGCCCTGGTACCGGCCCAGATGCCCCCCTCCTGGTCGCGCAAGAGTGCCAGAACCTCGCCGCCGGGAAGGCCTTCTCCGGGCGTGAAAGTGTGCCATCCCTCGGGCGTCCATCGCGTCAGGCCCGTGGCATGGCCGATCCAGAGCGCTCCTTCGGGGTCGACGAGCAAGGCCTGCACAGAGGCCAGGGGCTGCTCGCAGGCCAGCCGCCTCACTGGACCCCGGCCCGCGCGCGGGATGGCGAAGACACCCTCCTTCCCCCCGGCCCAGACGGTCTCTCCCTGAATCGCCAGAGCGGAGACGTCCCCGGGTGGCCGAAGGATGCTCCAGCCTGGCAATGGTCGTGGTTTTGACTGCTCGAGCCGGCTGCGCTCGAGCAGTCCGCCCACCGCAAGGATCAGCGCCAGCGGGAGGACCGCCAGGAAGGCGCGCCACCTGCCTGGTCTCATTGCAGCAACCGCCCGTTCTGCATTCGAATCCTCTTCGGCGAGATGGCCTCGGACTCGTCGGTGTCGTGGGTCACGTAGATGAGCGCTCCGCCGCTTTCATGGTGGGCCTGCAAGATGACGCGAAGTAGGCTCTCCCGCGAATCGAGATCGAGGTTGGACAGGGGCTCGTCGAGCAGCAGGTGCCGGGGGCGGGCGGCCAGCGTCCTGGCCAGGGCCACACGACGGGCCTCTCCTCCGGAAAGCTCGTCCGGAAAGCGGTTTTTCAGGCCCACCAGGTCAAGAACGCCCAACACCTGCTCGAAGGCCTCGCTTTTGCGGTCTTTCAAGCCGAAGCGTATGTTCTCAGCCACGGTCATATGGGGCCACAGGGCAGGTGTCTGGAAAACGAAGCCGACTTTCCGCTCACGGGGGGCTTTCAGCCATCCGGGCCGGCTGGCCACTTCTCCATCGATGAGCACTTCCCCGCAGTCGGGCGCCTCCAGCCCGGCGATCAGGCGCAGGACCGTGGTTTTGCCACATCCGGAGGGTCCGAAGAGCACAATTGCCTGGCCATCGGCAACGGTCAGGGTCACATCCCGAGCTGCACCAACCGGGCCGTAGGATTTCGAGACCTGGCGCAGCTCGATCATGCCTTCATTTTCGTCGCCTCACGAGGCGCACAACGACAGCCCCCGGGAGCAAGGTGGCCAGGGTGAGGAGCAGACAGAGGGCGGCCACCGTCTCGGTGGAGCCGTAATGCAGGTAGTTGTAGACCTTGAGGACCAGGGTACTCCCTCCCGGGGGCACCACCATCAGGGTCGTTGCCAATTCCCCGGCAGTAAGGATGAAGACCAGACCAGCCGAAGCGAGCAGGCCCGGGAGGAGCAGGGGGATTCGCACTCCCACCCAGGCTCGGATTCGGGACGGAGCGAGGATCTCGGCCGCCTCCAGCAGGCGAGGATCGGTGCGGCTGAGCTGAACGAGTATCACAAGTGTGGCCACAGGGGCAAAACGGGCTGTTGCCGCCAGGACCGGCATCGCCCAGGTTCGCTGCAGGGCCAACATGGATGGCCGGTTCCACAGATCGATCAGGCCAGCTCCAACAAGCGACGCGGGCAGGGCCAGGGGCAGGACCACGACAGCCCACCAGAGCGCTTGCATCGGGCCGGGTTGGCGCAGTCGGTGGGCCACGACTGCCCCCAGGCTCAGGCTCAGGAGCGAGGCCAGCAGGGAGACCTGAAAACTGACCCGGGTCTCGGCGGTTGAGAAGGCCAGCACCTGCCCGAGCATTGCCAGCGACTTCGTGAGCGTCAGGATCGTCGCCACCGGCACGATGACCTGGGCGGCCAGGAGGAGAAGCGCGGCCCCCTGGGCCCATCGCAACCAGGCCGGCCAATGGAACGGCAGGTCCACTCCTGGCCTGCTCCAGGCGCGGTTCAGGGCGCTGCCGCGGTAGCCGGCAAAGGTGGCCAGGAGCACCAGCGCCGCAGCGGCAAACAGGGGGAGGGCCATGAAGAACACGCGCGTGGGGTCTCCTGAGGAGCTGAACTCCGCATAGATCTCGAGAGGATAGGTTGCGGCCCCGAAGATCGAGGGCACCCCGTAGTCCAGCAGGCAGAGCAGGAAGATGAGCCCCGCTCCTGCCGCCGCAAAGGGGGTGGCCAGGGGGCCAAGAATGCGTGTGAGCACGCGTTGGTCCGGTGCCAGAAGTTTCCCCGCCTCGAGCAGGTCGGGTTGCACCATCTCCAGGGCCAGCAGGGCAAGACAGGTGGAGAGGGGCAGATAGGCCATCACCTCAACCCACCAGGCTCCGACCAGGCCTGTGAGCGCGCGAAAGTTCACTGTGTCGAAGGCGAAAATCCAGGCCAGAGCGTGAATGTATGGCGGGAGAGGAGCCGTGAGCAGCACGAGCAAGCGCAGTCCGCCACCCAGGCGACCCGACCGGCGCCACAGGAAGACGGCGATGAGGGTCCCGCAGACCAGATCGCTCAGAGCGACTGCGGTCGCCAGCACCAGGCTGTTGGAGAGGAGATTGAGGCTTTGTCCCCTCGGGAAGGCCAGCTCCCAGAGCTCGGGAGCCCTCGGGAGGGAAGTCAGCGCCAGCATCAGCACCGGCCCCGCCACTACCAGCAGGTAGACGGCTTCCCCGATGCGAGAGAAAGCTTTCATCGCAGAAAAAGTCTGGTCATGTCGCTTCTGGAGATCTTCAGCATCTCAAAGACCTGCCCGGGGCTGGTCTTCATGGTCACCACCTCGACCACATTGTCGTTGGCCCCTCGGGTGGACCGGTAGAGCCACCCTTCGTCCCGAAGCCGCTCCTCCACCGACCTGCTGAGCAGGAAGTCCACCAGGCGTTTGCCCTCGGTTGGGTGGGGAGAGCCCTTCACCAGCGCAACCGTGTTCGGGATCGACAGGGCTCCCAGGCCCCCTTTTTCCTGGTCGGGAAAGACAATCGCGACCGGGTCTCCCCGTTTCAGGGCGACGGCGGCGTCGTCGGTATCCACCAGTCCGAACCACACCTGACCGCTCGCCACCAGGTCTCGGACCGTCGAGTTTCCATCCACGATCCGCAGTCCCCTGGCTTGAAGGTCACGGTAGTAGGCGCGCCCTTCCTCCTCGCCCAGGGCGGCGTACAGGGCGGCCGCATGCGTGGCGGTGGTGCCGAAGAGGGGAGAGGCCAGGGCGATCTTGTCGGCTGGATAGTCTTTCTTGCGCAGGTCCTCGATTGAGGTGGGATAGCGCTCCTTCGAGAGGAGTTTCGTGTTCACGAGAAAGACTCGCACCCGTCCCCCGAAGGCCGTCCAGCATCCTTCCTTGTCCCGGTAATGCTCGGGCAGCGTGGAAGCGGACGGAGAAACATACCGAGCCAGGACTCCCTGCTCTTTCAAAAGCAAGGTCTGGGCGATCTCCCCGCTCCAGAAGACATCAGCCGCGGGCCGCTTTTTCTCGGCGAGGAGTCGATTCACCAGTCCGGTCGTCTTGGCGGCTTCCACGTCGTAAACTGCCAGGACCCGGACCCCGCTGCTCTTCTCGAACTCCTTGAGCACAGGCTCGGAGAAGACCTGGTCCACCGAGGTATAGACGACAACCTCGGGCGACTGTGGTCGGGGGGCGCACCCGCTCAACAGGAGGAACAGTCCGAGCCAGGCCGTCAGGGAGGCAATTTTGGCGTGCATCAGCTCAGTGCCGGGAGAGCGGGTTCGCGGCGCGCATCCAGCCCGGTTCGACGGCTCCGGCCAAACCACTGCTCACCGATCTTGCCTGCAGAGAATCCGTTCACATCCGAGCAACCATTGAGACTTTTTTCAGCCCTTACAATGCAGCCCGGGGGAACCTCTCCAAGGAGCCATCATTGTGGAAGTCTTGAACGCAGTCAGCCAGGTGAGCCTCGAGGCCGCTCGTCGCGCCCGCTCGGCCAAGCAGCCGAAAGCGGAAGCCGCCGCCGAGCCCAGGGAAACCTTTAAGAAGTCGCAGGCCCCTCCCGAGGAGCCGCCCAAGGGCGTGGTGAGCTATTTGCCTCAAGACGAGGGGATGCTGCCGCCGGGCAAGGCTCCCATGGAGTTCGAGCCCACCAGCGGCGGCCCGGCGAACGAGCGCTTCAAGGTCTCCGTGCCGCGCAACATGCCGGTGGCCCGCCCTGATGAGAACGGCAACATGGTCTACGACCTGGACGACCCGCGCTTTGACTCCACCAACGCCTTCTACACCGCAAACCGGGCCCTGGAGGTCGCCGAGGGGTACCTCGGGCGCGAGATCCCCTGGGGCTTCACCGACGACCTCGAGCGCCAGCAGATGCTCATCCATCCCCACGCCGGGGGAGACACCGCCAACGCCTTCTATCATTCCGAGGCGGGCTCGATCAACTTCTTTCACTTCACCGACCCTTCCACCAGTGAGTTGCACCGCACCGGCACCTCGGCCGACATCGTGGCCCACGAGACCGGACACGCGGTGCTCGACGGCATTCGCCACAACTACCTCAGCTCGCTGACCGTGTCGGCGGGCGGCTTCCACGAGTCGTTCGGAGACATGCTGGCCATGCTGGTGGCTCTCAACGATCCTCAGGTGGTGGAGGCGTTGCAGCAGGAGACCCAGGGCAACCTGGCCATCCCCAACCTGGTCTCCAGCGTGGCCGAGAACCTGGGCTCGGTGGCCGGCAAGATGGATGGCATCGATACCAACTGCCTGCGCCAGGCTCTCAATTCTCACAAGTACAAAGACCAGCACTTCCTGCCCTACATCGATGCCAAGGACCCCTTTAGCGGCCTGGGCCAGGAGCCGCACGCCTACGCGAATCTTTTCACCGGCGCCTTCTACGAGGTCTTGTTCGGGCTCTACAGCGTCACCTCGTCGGATACGTCCCGCTCGTTCGCCGAGTCCCTGGGCGAGGCGCGCGACATGGCCGGCATGCTGTTGATGCGCGGCACCGAGTTCGCTCCGGTGGGCGAGCCGACCTATCGCGAGGTGGCCCTGGCCATGCTCAAGGCCGATCAGGTCGACTTCGACGGCGCACTGCGCCCCCTGCTCGAGAGCGTCTTCGTGGGTCGCAAGATCCTCAGCGAAGCCGATCTGGAGGCCTTTGACAAGCACGAGGCCACCTTGCCCAAGCTGACCCTGGACCGGGCGGCCATCGAATCGGAGGAAGCGGCCCTGGAGTTCCTGGACAACCACCGCGATGAGCTCAAGCTGGGCAAGGACCTGCCCTTCGAGTTCGACCAGGCCCACACCAACAATCGCGGAGAGACCTTTGTGCTCTACAAGTATCACCAGGACGTCGACCTGGAAGGCCCCGACTACGGGGTGATGGAAGGCGCTCGGGCCCGGATGAACGGTGGTCTGGTGCTGGCCTTCGACGCCGAGAGAAAGCTCTTCGCCTCCAACCACGACAAGGTGACCGAGCGCGAGATCGAGGAGGTCAAGAACCACCTCAAGTCGGCCGTGTCGGCCGAGATGCTGGTGGCCTCGGGCCTGACCCCTCGCTCCGACAGCCCCTCGGCCAGGTGCGAGCCGGGCGACCGCACCTGCAAGCACGGCAAGTTCGCCAGCCAGTATCTGCAACTGAACGTGGTCAGCGAGGGCGGCAAGCCGGTGCTGCGGCGCTCGCCCATCGTGACCTGCTGAGGCGCTGATGGGGGCTGGGGGGCGCGTTCTACTGGCCTTGATGGTGCTGGCCGCTCTGGCCCGGGCCGAGATCATGGTGGCCGACAGCCTGGAGTGGCTGGTGGTCTCAAGCCCGACCGTTGCGGTGATGCGGGTGGAGGGAGCGGTCCGAGAGAATCGCGACGATGTCGGCTATATCCAGACCACCCTCAAGCTGGCGCTGGTGAAGGCACTCAAGGGTCAGCCTCCACCTACCACCACCTATGGCATCCTGGTGCTGGACTCGGCCCGGCCGGGCGAGCTCAACTCCCAGCCACAAGAGGGGGAGGAGTTGCTGGCCTTCTGGCGCGGCCATTCGGTGCGCCGGGTTCTCAGCCTCAAGCACCCGCCGGCTCGGGGCGAGCAGGCGGCCTACACGTCGAGTTTCAAGCTGCTGCGCTCGCGTGAGGAGATTCTGGCGGCGGTGCAGCCCTGGCTTGCCAGGCCGGCCTCGAAGTCGCGCAAAGTGGAGGTGCCCACCGGCTCGGGAGCCTTCCAGGGTCTCTACTCGGGCAGCACCTGCTACCTGATCGTGCCCACCGAGTGAATCTTCCCAGAGGGCGAGGCGCCCAGAAATTCAGCGACGACAGAAGCGCTCCAGGGAATTCCCTACCCGATGCTGGCTGCGAGCCGGGCCCTACCTCTCGGGCCCCGCATCCTGGGGGAGCTCACCTGGCGGCAGCTCCAATCTGGCGTGAGAGCAAGCGGCGCAGGGCGCGCTGGTTGGCCCGCGCCACCAGGTTGCCGGCCCCGGCCCCCAGGGCGGCGTAGGTGCCCGTCAGGCCGATGGCCAGGGCGGGCACCGCGAAGCCGGTAGCCGCCCCCACGATGCCGGCCGAGTGGCAGAATCCCAGCCCCAGCACTCCGGCCGCGACCGTGCCCAGGAGCGAGCGGTTTTGCTCGGGCACCGACTTGAGCCCGATGGCCACCCCCACCCCTCCGCCCAGCGCCATGCCCAATCCTTCGCGCAGCCCGGCCAGCCCGAAGGTGCTCCAGGCCGCGGCCGAGGCCACCCCGGCCAGGGCCGCCGCGCCCAGCGCCTTGACGGTGCCCAGCTTCTCGCGGGTCAGAAAGTAGGTGGCCGCGGCTCCGATGCCTCCTCCGATCAGCATGCCCACCGGTCCGAGGTTGGCGGTGGGGGCAAGTCCAAGGGCCTGCCAGCCGGCGTTGACCGCCGCTCCGGCCAGGTAGGAGCCGGCCATGGCGGCCCCCCAGCTTGCGGCCATGCGAGGTTTGTTCAGCTCGAACCGGTCGCTGGCTTGCTCTTGCACCTGGCGCTCCACTTTCGGGTCGCGTCGGGGACCGAAGAAAGCGGCCAGGCCATGGGGGGCGGGCAGGGCGAGTTGCATGCCCTGATGGTAGCCTGCCATCCTTGCCTTCAGGCCAGAGCGACTGTTGATGTTTTGTAACCGATGTGAAGGCTGCGTAAACCGATCCCGAGAATCGGCCCGGATGCCTCTCTACCGTCGCGGCGCTGTCCATTTGCACTTCCTCGAGCGGAGCGGCCCCGCTTCGCCCTGGCTGGTGCTGCACGGGCTGACGGCCAACGCCCGAGCCTTTGACTCGCTGGCCTTCCCGGCGGCTGCCAGGCTGCCCGACATGCGGGGCCGTGGACTGAGCGATCAGCCCGAGGACGCTTACTCGCTGGAGGAGCATGCCCTGGACGTGCTCGAGCTGATCGAGGGGGCCACCACCGTGGTGGGGCACTCCTTCGGAGGGCTGCTCGGCCTCTACCTGGCCGCCTGCTACCCGGAGAAGATCGCCCGCGTGATGCTGCTCGACGCTGCCGTAGGGGTGGCCAACCCTCGCACGCTGGAGGTGATCGGCCCTTCGCTGCAGAGGTTGGGCCGCACCTACGCCAGCTTCGAGGCCTACTTCGAAAAGGCCCGGGCGGCCGGTTGGCCGGCCGAAGCCGAGCCCTTCTGCCGGGCCGACGTGCGCGAGCTGCCCTCTGGGCAGGTGATCTGCCGCACCCGTCCCGAGACCCTGGCCCGGCTCCTGACAGCCGTGCAGGGAGAGGACTGGTTGGGACTGGCCGCCCGAGTTCGGCAACCGGTTCGGTTGCTCAAGGCCGAGCACGGGATCGTGGGTCCGGAGCAGCTCCAGGCGACGCGCTCAGCCATCCCGCAGTTGGAGCTGGCCACGGTGGCCGGGGATCACTTCACGATGATCTACGGCCAGGGCGCCCGCGAGATCGAGCGCAACCTGGCCGAGCCTTGAACCGGTGAGAAACGCGCTTTCCTGAGTTGTTGTGAAACCTGCGCGGCGACGAAGGTCAGCGTCGCTGCTGAGCGGGCGGCTGCTCCTGCGGCGGCTGGCCCGAGATGCCCCGACTGAAGTCGCGGGCACTGTCGCGGGCGGCGTGACCGATGGGCTTGAGCACGCCTTCATAGAGCCCCACTCCAAGATCCCGGAAGCCCTGACCGACCTGGCGCATCCCCTGGCCGGTCTGGTAGCTGGCGCTGGGCGGCTCCTGGTTGGGACCGCGGCCGTGCTGGCCAATGCTGGCGCAGCCGCTCAGTCCGCCGGCAGCCAGCAGAGCCACGCACAGGGCAACCGTGCGGCCAAGAGCGCCGAAGGAGCTCGAGCGATTCGGCCGGGATTCGGCCTGGCTTCCCGGCAGGCGGCTGGGCATCAGCCCGGCGTCCTCACGAGCGGGGCCAGGGCCATCCTGAGCTTCTGGTGGGGCATCCTGGCCACCCGAACTGGCCCGGCTTACAAAGCTGCCCGTGGGGACATAGCTGGTGAAGTTGGTCTGAATCATCTCTGGCTCTTCCGTTTCTCTGAAAGTGTTGTTGCCGGAACATTACCGTTTCGACCTGAAAAGGATCTGAAGGGGGCCAGGGAAAAGCCTTGTCAGTGACCAGAAAAAGGCCTCGGCCGGTGCTGCTGGCACTGGTTTCCGTGCTCTCGGCCTTCTTGGCGCTGGCCCTGTGCGAGGTTGTGCTGCAGGTGGTCGACTACCCGCCTGCTTTGTGGTATCCCTGGGACCCGAGTCGCGAGACCGGCTACAAGTTCGCTCCTCATCTCAACCAGAGAATGATCAGCACCTACTACGACGTTGCCTTCAAGACCAACAGCCTGGGGCTGCGCGACCGGGAGATCGGTCCCAAACAGGGCCAGCGCATCGTGCTGCTTGGGGACTCCTACACCGCCGGGCACGGAGTCGAGCAGAGTGAGATTTTTGCCGATCTGCTCGAGCAAAAGCTAGGGGTGGAGGTGGTCAACTGCGGGGTGGGCGGTTGGGAGCTGATCCACCAGTTGCACTTCGCTCGTGCCCATCTCGCCGAGCTCAAGCCAGACCTGGTGGTGCTCGCTTTGTTCCTTGGCAACGACGTGATCGGCAACCTGGACTGGGAAAGCCGCCCCAACAACGAGCTGATCAGCCGCGTGGCCCCTTTCCCCACCAATAAGCCTCGCGAGCTCAAGCTCAAGCTTCTCTTTGATATCTACCGGTTTCGCCAGCGCGTGCTCCGCGGCCAGGTCAGGAAGGGGCGTGATTGGGAACCCCCCCCTGCGGCAATGCGGATTTTCCAGCGTCAGCCGGAGAGCGAAGTCGAGCAGGCATATCGCGAGACGGCTGCGATCCTTCCCCAACTGAAGGCCGAGATCGAGAAGAACGGGGCCCGCTTTCTGGTGGTCTTCTTCTCCGAGCGCCAGGTGGTGGACAGCCTGGCGGCCGAGCGCTGGAAAGAGAGCTATCCCGGCTTCGACCAGAAGTATGACCTGCTCAAGCCGGAGCGCTTTCTGGAGGAACTGTGCCAGCGTGAGCAGATCCCCTACCTGAACCTCAACCCAGCCCTGCGCGCGTTGGGCCCTGAGAAGGCCGGCTCGCTCTACTTCCGGCAGGAGTCTCACTTCAACCGGGACGGGCACCGGTTCGTGGCCGAGCAACTCGAGCCCGAGATTCAGTCTCGCTTGCGCACCAGGTAGGGACCGATGGAGAGCAGGTCGATATCGCTGGCCCCAAAGGTGTTCAGGGCCTCGGCGGGCGTATTCACGAGCGGCTCCCCGCGCAGGTTGAAGCTGGTGTTGAGCAGCACCGGCACCCCGGTCTCGTGCCCGAAGCGGGCGATGCACTCGGCATAGAGCGCGTTCCACTCGGGACGGACCACCTGCAGGCGCCCCGTGCCCATGTGGGAAACGGCCGGGATGTCGGTTTCGCGCCCCTCCACCAGCGGGCTGACCATGAGCATGAAGCGCTGGGGATACTGGCCGGCCGAGCGCCCGAGCGCAAAGAACTCCTCGGCTCGCTCTTCGAGCACCACCGGGGCAAAGGGGCGGAAGCTTTCGCGGAATTTGACCTTGCTGTTGACGATCTCTTTCATCTCGTCGCGGCGCGGATCGGCCAGGATAGAGCGGTTGCCCAGGGCGCGCGGACCCCACTCGGCCCGTCCCTGGTGCACCGCCACTACGCCGCCTTTGAGCATGGTGTCCACCAGCCGCTCGGCCTGAGCGAGCGGGTCTTCCAACTGCTCGCAGGGAAGGCCCTGAGCCTGGATGGCAGCAGAGATGGCGTCGGGCTCGGACTCCTCGCCGTAGTAAGCGTGCTCCATGACGAACTTGCGGGGTTTGCCCAGCAGGACGTGGTAGGCGTAAAGAGCAGCTCCCAGAGCGCCCCCCGCGTCGCCCGCGTTGGGCTGGATGTAGACCTGCTCGAAGGGCGACTCGCGCATGATGCGCCCGTTGGCCACGCTGTTCAGGGCCACACCTCCGGCCACCGAGAGGTTCTTCAGGCCGGTCTCGCGGTGCAACTGGACCACCATCTTGAGCAGGATGTCCTCGGTCAACCGCTGCAGGCTGGCAGCCACATCAGCGTAGTACTGGTTCTGGCGGGCAGCCTCCTCGCGTCCTGTCAGGTCGTCCCCCGTGGTGGCCGTGAAGAACGGGCTCTCGGGCTCGCGGGGCGGACCGAGCAGTTGGCAGAAGCGGGGGCTGTAGCTCCGGGTCAGCGAGCGGTGGAAGCTGAAATACTCCATGTTCAGCCGGAAGCTGCCGTCCGGAAAAACCCGCACCAGCTTCTCCAGCTTGTCGAGATAGCGCGGCTCGCCGTAGGGGGCCATGCCCATCAGCTTGTACTCGCCGCTGTTCACCTTGAACCCCAGCCAGGCGGTGAAGGTGGAGTAGAGCAGACCCAGCGAGTGGGGAAAGCGTAGCTCGCGGGTCAACTCGATGCGGTTGGGCCCGGAGCCCCCCTGCCAGTCGGTGCTGGCTCTGCCCAGGGCCGTGGTGGTCCACTCGCCCACCCCGTCGATGGTGAGCACGGCCGTCTCCTGAAAAGGGGCGCAGAAGACGGCGCTGGCAGCGTGGCTGAGGTGGTGCTCGACGAACAAGACCTTCTCCAGCGGGACGCCCAGGTTGCGAGAGAGCGTGGTCTTGACCCACAGCTTGTCCCCCAGCCAGGCGATGGCTGCCTCCCGGAATACCTTCCACGAGCTCGGGAAGGAGGCCAGCTGCGAGGAGAGGATGCGCTCGAACTTGGGCAGCGGCTTTTCATAGAACACCACATAGTCCAGTTCGTTGGCGGTGATGCCGGCTGAGCGCAGGCAGTAGCCAATGGCCGCGGCTGGATAGCCTGCGTCGAACTTGACACGGCTGTAACGCTCCTCTTGCACCGCTGCGACCAGTTCGCCGTCGCGCAGGAGGGCGGCGGCCGAGTCGTGATAGAAGGCGGAGATTCCCAGAATGTGCACTCGGTTAAAACTGACGGGTGGCCGAGGCCAGATCGGTGGGAGTGGGGGGGCGCTCGTTCCAGGCCGTGCTCGCTCCGGGTCGCCCTCGCAGCTGCAGCCGGTCGGCGAAGTAGGCCGGCACGGCAGACAGGGCCACCAGGCTGAAGTAGACCAGCGTCAGCAGCCAGCGGGCCTGGAAGCTGCCGAAGGCCATCGAGATCTCTCGCCAGGCCGTCAGCATCAGAACAGCGAGTAGACGAACGGCCCCAGGCCGGTGCTCGAGCCCAGCACGACCAGCCCGCCCACCAGCAGCAGCACGACCACGATGGGCGACATCCACCACAGTTTGTTGGCCCACAAGAAGCCCATCAGCTCTCGGATCGTGGCCAGCATGCCCTTGAGCGTGCTCATCTTGCAACCTCCCTCAATCTCTTGCCACCACGGCCGTGGAGGTGGAGCGGGTGCGCTCCGCCAGCACCGCCAGAATTCCCAGCGTCAGCCCGAAGGCCAGGCAACTCACAAACCAGGGGAATGTTCGCAGCATGGCGGTGGACTGCCCGAAGAACAGCCGACCGAAGACGGCCGGGGCAATCCAGAGAAAGATCCCGTAAAAGATGCCCACGCCGATCAGGTCTCGGGGGCGCGCTTGCAACTGGGAGATCCCGTACATCAGACCAAGAAAGGCAGCCAGGGCCAGCCAGGCGACCAGCCCCCGGGTGGCGTCGCCCAGCCCGAAGGCGAGCGCCATCGGGGTGAGCTTGTGGGCCAGGGCCGAGGTGCCCAGCATGGCTCCGCCTGCCGCCAGGCCGGCGACCAGGCCGACCAGCGGGTGCATGACCGGCTCTGTGGTTTCGTAGGGTGCATCCGCAAGCATCTTGGGAAACCTTTCTGGCCCTCCCAGGAAAGGCCTGCCGGCTCACTCGGGCCGGGGGGCATCCTCGGGATCGAGCTGTTTTGTGACCTCGGGCAGCAGCTCTTCCAGGTCCTCGGTGAGTTGTTGCTTGCCCGGCTTCTTGCCGCGCAGCTTTGCCGTCAGCGCCTTCTGGGTCTGGGAGGCCACCTCCAGCATATCCTTGTGGGTCGGCTTCTGGCCGGTCTCAAACCAGCGCATCACCGCAAAGCCGATGGCCACGGTGGCTGAGCTGGCAACTGAGGCCGAGAGAGCCCAGCCGGGCACCCCGCCGAGCTTGGACAGCTGCTGGAACAGAGTGCGGCCCAGCAAGCCTGCCCCGAAGGTGGCCAGGATCTCCAGTCCCCGCTTCCAGGTCATTTCGCGCCCGTAGATGCGAGCCAGGGTCAGCACCATGGTGGCCTGGATGGCCGTCAGCGGGATCAGGTCCAGAATCGGGATGGGCGAAAGGGCCACCAGCCCCGAGGCCACCGCTGCCCGGCGCACGGCCTGCCAGCCCAGCTTGCGCCGCAGCGGGGTGAGGACCTCACCCAGCTTGCCCAGAAGGCGCGGCTCGGCCGCTGCCAGCTCGAGCAACAGCCGCTCCACCCCGTTACCTTCCTGGGCCGAGACCGGCACGACAGTTTCCGGGTCGAGGTCGAGCACCTGGGCCGCCGAGCGCACCACCTCGGCTTTCAGCTTGCCCGTCACCATGTCGATCTTGTTCAGGCAGACCAGGTAGGGCTTGCCCAGCGCCTTCAGCTCGCCGAACAGGATGCGGGCCGAGGTGTTCACCCCCACCGTGGCATCGAAAACAATCAGCAGGAAGTCCGCCCCGGCTGCGGCCTTGAAGGCTCGTTCGCGCTCTTCCAGGCCCATGGTTTGAGGGCGGTCGGCCCCGGGCGTGTCCACCAGCGCGAACAGCCCTTTGTCCGAGGTGAGCGCCGCCCGGGTCGTGCCCGGAATCGGCGAGACCTCGGCCTGCAACTCGGGGTCATTCACCAGAGCATTGAACAGAGTGGACTTTCCCACGTTGACCGGCCCCACGATGGCCACCTTCGTGACCGGCGCATAGACCGGGGCGGCCAGCCGACGGATCATCTTGACCAGATCGGCGGCCGTGCCCGGCCTCTGGCGCAAGAGCCCCACGAACGCTCCCAGCGTGAGGGTCAGCTCGCGGCGCATGTCGGCCGGCATCCCGGCCCACAGGGCCCGGGCCGTCTCGCGCGACTCGGGGGGCAAGGTTTCCAGCAGGATGTCGAGATCGCTCTTCACAGGGTTGTTTTTCGGTCACAGGGTGGGGAATCCTTGCACGCACAGGGCAGCCAGGAGCCCGGCCGCAAACCAGCATTGTGTAGCGGCCCGGAGAGGTCCGACCTCAAACGAGCCGCGGCCGAAAACCCGTGTCAAGGGATTCCGGCCGCGCTCCTGCAGCGTCCTGGGCACCTCTCCTGGAGGCGCTACTTGCCAGCATCCGCGGCTCGGTTCATGGCCGTCAGGTGTTTTTTGAGCACCTTCTGCTGGCCGGCCTCGTCGCCGCCCTTGATCTGCCAGGGCAACTCGTCGTCGCCGCTGAGACGCTCCACTATGCTCTCGAGCACCTCGCCGTTGGAGCCCTCGCGGATGTAGGTAACCCACACTCCCCGGCGGAAGTCGCCCGAAGCCAGGGCATCGGCTGTCTTGTCGACGTTCTTGATGATCCTGGTCAGTGGGATGCTGTCGGCGACCTTCTGGAGAGCCGACAGGGCTTTGTCCTTCAGCCAGTCCTTAATGGTCTCTTGAATTTGAGCCGTCGTGGACTTCGGTTCCTCGCGGTCCACGGCGTAGACGCGCCAGCGGGGCTTGCGAACCACCACCGTAGTCTGGTCCTTCTTGGCATCCTGGTAGTAGCCATCGCGATAGCGGGGCGGGTCGGGCTCATTGTCACTCAGGGGCTCGCTGAAGATGATGCGGGGGGCATCGACCGTATGCCCGCCGCCGCAGTCGACCGGGCCTGTGGGGCTGGCCTGAGCCATCGGGGAGAGTAGGGCTCCCAGCAGTATGATCTTGAGAAACGATTTCTTGAGCATCTTGATTGCCTGCCTTTCTGATACTCAAGGCATAGCTCTCCAGGCAGACCTCCTCTGTGGTCTGGATGACAAATATCCGGTGCTCTGGCTCACAGCCGGGAAACCCTCCCAGACAGACGAAGCAGTCCTCGTGGAGCAACCCGTCAATCCAGCCCGCCACCTCGAAAACCTGGTCGAGGAGGTGCTGGCCCAGAAGATCTTCGCAGTCGACTTCGCCTATGGCTTCACTCGGCTTGAGCGCCATCTGGCGGAGGTTCGCCATTGGCTTGCCGGAGGTGGGCTGGAGGGGCTGGACGAGCTCGAGCAAGCGATGGCCTCAGTGCGCGCTTTCGTGGAGCAGAAGTCTCTGGGCGACCTGGACCGGGGGCTGGCCACCGCTCGCCGGGCCACCTGGATGCTGGAGCAGTCCATGGCTCAAGCCGAGTTGGAGGGGAGCGAGCTGCCCAGACGGCTGCGCATCATGCCACGATTGCAGCGCGATTGGCAGGAGCGCTGGTCAGCCCGGGTGTTCCGCCATCAGGGCGAGTCGCGCATGGTCTTCGCCTGCAAGCAGTGCGATTTCGAGCTCACCTACGTGGCCGAGGCGCCGGTGGGGGAGGTAGAGCTGCCCTTCTCCGAGCTCAACTGCCCGTTCTGCGACCCCGCCTGAGGCGGCCTTCAGGAGTGAGTTTTGCGCGCGGTTAGCGGTAATAGCCGCCGTGGTGTCCGTGGTGGCCGTGATGGCCGTGATGACCGCCGCGGTGGGAGGGGAAGACCACCGTGGGTCCGTTGAAGACTCCCCAGCCTGGAACGCCGGTCTGCTGCTGGATGACGACGCCGTTCTGGTTGATTCCGACCGTGTTCTGCTGGACCGTGCCGTTGCAGGTGTTGACGCTCTGCTGGGTGGTGTAGATACCGACGTTGCCACGATGGTCGATGCTGATGCCGGTCTGGCTGCCGGTCTGGACCTGACCGCAGACCGGAACAGGCTGATGGTAGTAGTAACTCTGAGCATTGGCGGCGGGAACCGAGGCGCAGAAGAGGGCGGCTCCCAGTCCCAGGATCAGGCCGGTCTTGCTCAGCGTCCGGCCCAACCAGCTCTTGCGGGCGGGGGTCTCGCTCAGGCTGACGGTCTCCTGGGGGCCACCGGTCTCGGCCGTTTGGCCCTGGCTCTGGGAAGCGGCCACGCTGGGCCGGTTGGCGATGGTTGCCACGGTGGCGGAAGCGAAGCTGGTGTTGATCATGGTGACCCTCCCTGTTTGTGTTGCAATCAGCTTAAAGCCAAACTCTGAAAAGCCTCCGAAAGTCAGGGCGGCAGGCTGGCGAGCCGAAAGTGGTCGCCCTGGATTTTTCGGTAGACCTCAATCGTCGTTGCCATTTCAGCCTGACGATCGAGAAGATGTTGCCCAAAGTCGACACGCTCGGTGTCAGCTCACGCAGAAGCCGTCAACTCTGCAAGGCACCATGGCCCCAGTTCTTATCCTGCGAACCGCAGCTCGCCTTTCGTCCTGGCCACAGCCTCCTCGCGGCTGACCCCGGGAGCCAGCTCCAGACACAGAAAGTGGTCCCCGCAGCAGTCGAACACACCCAGCTCGGTGATCACGCGGTTGACGCAGCCCAGCGCGGTGGGGGGCAGGCTGAGCCGATCCATCAGCTTGCTCTCACCCGTCTTGGAGGTGTGGGTCTGCATGACCAGCGTCTTCTTGGCGCCGCCGGCCAGATCCATGGCGCCCCCCATGCCGGTGACCATCTTACCGGGGATCATCCAGTTGGCCAGGTCGCCGTTCTGGGCCACCTCCAGCCCGCCCAGGATGGCCACGTCCACGTGACCCCCCCGGATCATGGCAAAGGAAAGGGCCGAATCAAACAGGCTGGCGCCCGGCGCCAGGGTCACGGTCTGTTTGCCGGCATTGATGATCTGCGGATCGAGCTCGTCCTCGTAAGGGAACGGCCCCATCCCCAGCAGCCCGTTCTCGGAGTGAAACATCACCTGGATGCCCCGGGGCACGTAGTTGGCCACCTCGGTGGGCAGGCCGATGCCCAGGTTGACGATGTCTCCGTCCTTCAGCTCGGCCCCGGCGCGCCGGGCTTGCTCCTCTCGACTCCAGCTCATCTGGCCTCCCTGGTCCGCACCGTGCGGTGCTCGATGGGGTTTTCGTGGCTCGCTTCAAAGATGCGGTCGACGAAAAGTCCTGGCAGGTGGATGTCGTCCGGGTCCAGCTCGCCCACCTCCACGAGAGTGTCCACCTCGGCCACGGTCACCCGGGCGGCCATGGCCATCAGGGGATTGAAGTTGCGCGAGGTTCGGTAAAAGCGCAGGTTGCCGAGCTTGTCCCCCACGGCTGCTCGCACCAGGGCGAAGTCGGCCTTGAGGGGCTTCTCGAACAGATACAGGCGCCCGTCGATCTCTCGCAGCTCCTTGCCATCGGCCACAGCCGTACCCACCCCGGTGGGGGTGAAGAAGCCCCCCAGCCCGGCCCCGCCGGCCCGGATGCGCTCGGCCAGGGTGCCCTGCGGGTTGAGCTCGACCTGCACCTCGCCGGCCAGGTACTGGGTGGCCAGATCGGGATTGCCCCCGATGAAGCTGCAGATCACTTTGGAGACCTGGCGATTCTGCAGCAGGGCCGCCAGGCCACGGCCCTGGTTGCCACAGTTGTTGCTGATGATGGTGAGGTCCTTGATCCCGCTTTCGGCCAGGGTCTTGATGCACTGCTCGGGGTTGCCGCACAGGCCGAAGCCCCCGGACATCACGCTCATGCCCGACTCCAGCCCCTGCAGGGCCTCGCGGGCGTCCTTGACGACTTTCATGCTGTCCCTTCGTCCAGCGCCTGCTCGAGCAGCCCGACGACCTCGTCGAGCTGCTCCTGGCCGATCACCAGCGGAGGCGCCAGGTAGATCATGTTGTCGCGCCGGTGGGTATACACCCGGCGCTTTTTCAAAGCGTTGTAGACCCCGGTCGCGTCCAGCGGCTCTCGGGTGCCGGGGCGCACCAGCTCGACCGCCCACAGGAGGCCCAGGCCGCGCACGTCACCGACGCAGGGCCGCTGCAGCAGGCTCGCAAGACGCCCTCCCAGCCACTGGCCAAGTTGCGCGGCCCGCTCGATCAAGTTGTCGGCCCGGTAGGTCCCGATGGCGGCCCGGATGGCGGTGCAGGTGAGGGGGTGGGCATAGGCGGTCAGCCCGCACAAGAGCACCTCCTCGTCGAAATGCCTGGCGATGCGCTCGTGCACCACCACCGCGCCTCCGGGCGCGTAACCCCCGGTGAGCCCCTTGGCGCAGGTCAGAAGGTCGGGCACGACCGGCTCGTGGTCCACTGCAAACCACTTGCCCGTGCGGCCGAAGCCAGACAGCACCTCGTCGGCGATCAAGAGCACTCCGTAGCGGTCGCACAGCTCGCGCAGGCGGGTAAAATAGCCGGGAGGCGCGGGGAAGACCCCGTTGGCCCCGGTCACGCCTTCGACAATCACCGCCGCCACCGTCTCCGGGCCGGCCTCGAGCAGCGCTCGCTCCAGATCCTGAGCACACTCGCGCTGGCACGTGTCGCTGGCCAGGCCAAAGCTGCAGCGGTAGCAGTAAGGATCGGTCATGCGCACCACCCCGGGATAGCCCGGCTCGAAGGGCTCGCGCCGCGGGTCGCCCGAGATGGAGAGGGCGGCCAGGGTCGCGCCATGGTAGCTGCGAGTGCGGCTGACCACTTTGGAGCGCCCGGTCACGAGCCGGGCGATCTTGATGGCATTCTCGTTGGCCTCGGCCCCCGACAGGCAGAGAAAGCTCTTGCTCAATCCGGGCGGGGACACCTCGGCCAGCAGCTCGCCTGCCCGGGCTTTGTCCGGGAAGACGGCGGCGGGCCCGGCCACCAGGCCGCGCGAGGCTGCCTCGGTCAGAGCCGCGCGCATGGCCGGATGTCCGTGGCCCAGATTGGCGTTCCAGGTCGTGCTGCCCAGGTCCCACCACCAGGCCCCGTCGGCCGTCTCGAAGCGGGCCCCTTCGCCGCCGATGATCTCGAGCGGAGCCGCCTTCTTCTGGGCCGTCCAGGTGAAGAAGACCCGCTCGGACTGGCGGGTGACCAGCTCGCTCAGGCGGCCACCTCCTGGCACACCTGGGCGAAGAGGTCGGCGGCCACCTGGGCCTGCCCGCGGGTGATGACCAGAGGCGGGGAGATGCGGATGGTGCTGGCCCCGCACTCGAGAACCAGCAGGCCCCGCTCGTAACAGCGGTTGGCGACCCGCTCGGAATGCTCGTGGGTATCAAACTCCACCCCCAGCATCAGCCCCAGTCCGCGCACGTCCTTAACGATGGGATTGGAGGTCAGTCTGTCGTGCAGAGCATTCTTAAAGAAAGCGCCCACCTCGGCGGCGTTCTTGACGAGCGAGCCCTCCAACAGGTCCAGAGTGGCCATGGCGGCGGCGATGCAGACCGGGTTGCCGCCGCAGGTAGAGCCGTGCGATCCGGCCGGCCAGGTCATGAACTCCTTGCGGGCCATCATGGCTCCCAGCGGGAAGCCCGAGGCGATGCCCTTGGCCAGCAAGATCACATCGGGCGTGACGGCGAAGTGCTCGCAGGCGAACATCTTGCCGGTGCGTCCCATGCCCGCCTGCACCTCGTCGAACACCAGCAGGATGCCGTGCTCGTCGCACATCTCGCGCAGCTCGAGCAAGAAGCTCTTGTCTGGCACGATGTAGCCGCCCTCGCCCAGGATCGGCTCCACGACGATGGCAGCCACCTCGTTGGCCGGCAGGGTGGAGCGGAACAGCCCCTTCTCGATGGCTTCGATGTCACCATATTCCACGTGGTGAATGCCCGGGATGAGCGGCCCGAAGCCCTTGCGATACTTGGTTTTGCTGGCCGTGAGCGAGAGCGAGCCCATGGAGCGTCCGTGGAACCCGCCCCGGAAGGCGATCATGTGGTGTCGGCCCGTGTGGTAGCGGGTCAGCTTGATGGCCGCCTCCACCGACTCGGTGCCCGAGTTGGACAAGAATACCTGCCAGCCGTTGTCCACCTTGGGAGCGAGCCGGTCAAGCCGGTCGCAGAGCGCCCCATAGCCGGGGTAGAAGAAGTCGGTGCCGCAGATGTGGATCAGGGTGTCCACCTGCTCCTTGACGGCAGCCGCCACGGCCGGATGGCAGTGGCCGGTCGAGGCGGTGGCCACCCCCGCCTGACAGTCGAGCAGGATGTTGCCGTCCAGGTCCTCCACCATGCAGCCGGCCGCCTTCTTGACGTAGAGCGGATAGCAGTGGATGAGCGAGGGCGACATGTGCTGCTTGTCGCGCTCGATGGCCGCCTTTGCCAGAGGTCCGGGCAGCTCGGTGCGCAGCAGGATGGGATGGGTTGCGAGATCCATGACTTCAGACATCATCGTGCAGCTTTCTAGGAGGTGATGGTGCGGCTCTGCTCGCGCAGATAGCACTGCACGGTGTAAAGCCCGCCGATATTCTTGCCGGTGGAACCCGACCCCTTCCAGCCCCCGAACGGCTGCACGCCCGGCCAGGCGCCGGTAGTGGCTCCGGCGGCGCGATTGACGTAGACCACGCCGGCTTCGATGCGGTCAAGGAACTCGTCCACCTCGTCTTGACGCTGGCTGAAGAACCCTGCCGTCAGGCCCAGGTCGGTATCATTGGCTCTGCGCAGGCCCTCGTCCAGGCTCTTGACCCGCTCTACCACCACGATGGGCAAGAAGAGCTCGGTCTTGACCAGCTCGTGGTCGGAGGGCAGGTCGGTCACGATGGTGGGCTTGACGAAGTAGCCCTTCGACAGCGGTCCCTCGCTGATGACCTCGGCGCCGGTGACCACCGTGCCGTCCTTGCGGGCCAGCTCGGCGAAGCGTTTGTAGTCCTCATAGCCGGATCTCAGGCCCACCGGTCCCAAGAAGACGTTTTTGTCGCTGGGATCGCCGATCACCGCCTTCTCGGCCATCTCCTTGAGCGCGGCCAGGAACTTGTCGGCCACCTCCTCGTGCACGAAGACGCGCGAGCAGGCCGAGCACTTCTGGCCGCCCATCCCGAAGGCCGAGCGGAAGACGCCCTGCACGGCCCGGTCGAGATCGGCGTGCTGGGTGATCACGGCCGGGTTCTTGCCGCCCATCTCGGCGATGCACGGCTTGGGATAGCGCTGGCTGAAGCTCTTGAACAGTTGCTTGAAGCCAACGTCATAGGACCCGGTGAAGGTCACGCCGTCCACGTCCGGGTGCTCGACCAGGGTCTTGCCCACCACCCGGCCGCCGCCTGCCACCAGGTTGACCACCCCGGCCGGGAAGCCGGCCTGGTGGAAGATCTCGGCGAGCAGGGCGCCCGAGATGGGGGTCTCGGAGGAGGGCTTGCCCACCACCGTGTTGCCCGCCACCAGCGCGGCCGCCATGGGCGCGCCCAGCAGGGCGTATGGGAAGTTGAAGGGAGCTACCACGGCCCACACGCCGTAGGGGCGCAGCACGCTGGTGTTGCTGTCGGCCGGCGAGAGCTTGCTCATCTCGCGCACGAACCCGTCGTTGGCCCGCATCTGCTGGGCGTAGTAATCGTAGAGGTCAGCCGTCTCCTCGATCTCGCCCAGAGCCTCGACCCGGTTCTTGCCGTTCTCGAAAACCAGCCACGCGGTCAGCTCGTAGGAGCGCTCGCGGATGATCTCGGCGGCTCGCTCGAGCAATCGGCAGCGCTCCTGCCAGGGGGTCCGGCGCCAGGCGGGGTAGGCCGCTCTGGCGGCAGCCACGGCCTCTTTCACGTCAGCCTCGGTGGCGGCGTGCACTTTGCCGAGAAGCACGCCGGAATCTGCCGGACTGAAGCTGGAGATGGTCTCCTGGCCGGTCTTCTGCTGGCCGTTGATGAGCAGGGGAAACTCCTTGCCGAACTGGCCCTTGACGCGGGCAAAGGCTTCGTCGAGCTGGGCGTGCAACTCGGTATTATCAGCCGTCAAGGTGGCGTAAGTGACTTTGAATTTCAGCATGGCACAAAGCTCCGATCGGGGAATGGGACGCGCGGGCGTGCATTCTCTTACGGGCCGAGAGGGTCCTCCAACAGGGTCCAGTCCAGTCCCGTCTCAGTGAGACTTGAAGAATTCCCAGATGACCCTGGTGGCCTCGAAGTCCCGGCAGACTGTGCCGATGGTGCGCCGGGGCAGGTACTGCGAGGCGCCCGGCCAGCCGTGACCGCCCCCCTGGACGGTGTAGAGGACCACCTCCGTACCGTCGATTCCGCTCCATGATGAGCAGGTCACCCGGCAACCATCCCCGGGGTCGAGGTCCGGCAACTCATGGCTGCTGGCCTGGTCCTGGCATCCATCGACCGCGCGCCAGAGCTCGAGCGCTTTCTGGGTGGAGACGATCCGACCCCGCTCGCCCCGAAATCCGATCCCACCTCCGGCGTAGGGCACCAGCGGATCGTCCGTCCCTTGAATGATGAGCAGCGACACCGGGCGAGAAGGTGCAAAGGAGGCCGCCACCGGCTCGGCCATGCCTCCCACCACGGGAGCGGCGGCTCGGATGCGGTCGGCCATCCGCGCGGCCAGAAAGTGGGAGAAGATACCCCCGTTGGAGATGCCGGTGGCGTAGATGCGTTGAGCGTCTACGGGATATTTGGCGGTAAGCTCGTCGAGCAGGGCCCGGATGAAGGCCAGATCGTCCACGTTCTCGGTGAAGGTGGGTACTTTGAAGTCCTCACGGCCATCGTTCCAGTTCTTCTTCCAGCCATCCGGAAAGACGGCGATGAAGCCCTCCTGCCGGGCCAGTTTGGGGAAACCTGTGTGGCGGGCCATCTGGCGCGCGTTGCCGCCTCCACCGTGGAAGACCAGCACCAGCGGAACCGGTCGGCCGGGCTCCAGGTTCGCCGGAAGGGTCAGGCGATAGGTGCGCTCGCGCCCATCCACCGTCAGTTTGCCCTCCAGGAGACCGTCGTCTCGTTTGGCCCAGACCGCTGCTGTTGCGACCAGGCAGACAAGGAGAAGCAGGAGGCGGGCTTTCTTCCTCATGCCAGGTGGAACCGGCCAGCCGGAGGAAAGTTTTCCTCGAGCTCTCGCATCATTGAATGTGTCAATTTCTCTTCGCCTGTCTCAAAGCAGGCAAGACCGAGCCTGTGCCGAGCAGGTAGATGTCCAGTCGTCCAGTCGGCCCACCGGCGGACCCTTGCGCTGGTCGATGCGCGAGAGGCCGTAGCTCTGGCGCATTCGTCTGATTGTGCTGATTTGCAAGACCAAATTGCGAGCACATGAGTGATACCACCGCCAGTAGAGGTAGGTCGAGGTGACCATCATCCGGCCGTTGCTGAACAGATCACCGCAGCCACCCCAGCATCACCAGCCAGGGCAGCACGAAGACGAAGAATCTGTTCTGCTTGAGACCTTGCCTTGCCTGCCCCCCGAACCGATCAGGGTGCCTTGCTCGAGCCTCTCTTGCTCTTGATGTAGCCGTCCAGGCGCGGGTCCGGGCTGGAGGCGGCCTGGTAGAGGGCCGCCGCCTCCTCCAGCCGGCCAGCCTCGGTCAGTACCAGGGCTCGAAACAGCTGCAAGAAGAGAGCCAGCTCGGGGTTGTCGGGCACCTTCAGACTGTCGATCTCGCGCAGCGCGGTGGGGAAGTCGCCCGTACTGAAGGCTACGCGGGCGCGGTTGTAGGCCCCGTCCGCTCCAGGCAGGCCCTGGTAGTGAGCCTGGTGCTGCTCACTGGTGCGCGTGGTCATCCGAAAATAAGCGTTGTCGGGAAACCCCTTCAGCACGGCCCGGGCGGCCTCGAGCTGCACCAGGCGATCGAGCAGCGGGTTGCCGCTACGGGTCCACACCACCAGGGGCAGCGTGCGCAGGGCCACCTGGGCCTTCCTGGTCTCGGGAGTCCAGAGCTCAGACGGCAGTGAGCCGGAGAAGAAGAATTCCCAGTCGGGCTCCTCCAGGCCCAGGTCATACTGGAGGTAGGGGTGATCGTCGGTCAGGGGTGGGGTGTTGGCCACATACCTGCGCACCTCCTCGGGCCCGCGCAGGTAGGCGGCCGCGAAGAGCGCTCCTGGCGCCAGGCCCAACTCCTCCAGCCAGGCCTCCCCAGGCAGGTCCACCGAGAGCAGGTCCAGAGCGCGATCCGAGCCCAGCATGACGATGTGCAGATCCTCGCCTTGAAACAGGTAGGTGTAAGGAAAGACGTCCTGAAAGGCGCGCAGGGTTGCCCGGGCCTGGAACCGGGTCATCAGGCCGATGGGCAGCCAGTGAGCCACCAGCCCGCCCGGCTTGAGACGGCTGCGACACAACTGGTAGTATTCCCGCGAATAGAGGCTCACGATGCCGGCGTTGCGAGGTGGCGGCGGCTCGGCAGTGATCACGTCATAGAGCCGGTCGGTGGTCAGAAGGTAGTTGCGGCCGTCCCCCAGGTGGACCTTGACCTTGTCGCTTTCCAGCGTTTCCCGGGCGTAGGGCAAAAGCCGGATGGCCTCATTGACCTTGGGCGAGAGCTCCACGCAATCCACTCGCTCGGTCCGCGGGTTGCGGGTGACGGCCGACAGGGTGTTGGCCAGCCCCAGACAGATCACCAGAACCTCTCTGGGCTCCGGATGCAGCGTGCACGGCACCAGCCCCAGCATGGTGGCGTAGCGTTTGCTGCGCAGGTCGTTGTGCATCATCGTGAAGCCGTCCACGATGAGGTTGGGATTGGAGTCGAGCTCGAGCTCGCTCCACTGCTTGACCAGGGCCACCGAGCTGAGATGATCCTCGGCGTGGTAGAGGATGTTGGGATAATCCCTGGCATAAAGCTGGCGCAGCAGGTAATCCCCGGGCAGCAACAGGCTGGTGAAGGCCAGGGCGATCACCGCCGCCCAGAGGGCCGGACGGCGCTGCCAGCAAAGGCCCGCGATGCCTGCCAGCAGGGCCACCAGCAACAGGCTCCGCTGCAGCCCCAGCAGAGGGATGAGCACGAATCCCGCCATCAATGAGCCCAGCATGTTGCCGGCCGTGTTCCAGACGTAGGCCTGTCCCACCGCCGGGCCGGCCGATTGAAGCTGGCGGTAGAGGGCCGAGTTGATCAGCGGAAACAGGGCCCCGAGCACCAGCGCGCAGGGCAGCACCAGCAGGGCGTTGACCACCACCCGCGAGCCATCGATGCCAAGCATTCCGATCAGAGCCAGGCTGAGATTTCTCATGAAAGCGACCGTCAGCAGGCTCGCCAGGCTGAGCCAGCCCAGAGCCACCAGCAGGGCGGCCAGAACCCTCTCCTCGGATCGAGCGCGCAGGTAGCGCCCGGCCAGGAATCCACCCCCGACCAGGCCCACCAGAAAGACCGCCAGCACCAGCGAGAAGGCGTGAATGTCGGTGCCGTTCACGAACACCAGCAGCCGCGTCCAGAGAATCTCCAGCGCCAGCCCGCAGAAGCCGATGACGAACAGCAGCAAGGAGAGCGAGAGCGGCACTCGGCCGGAGGGCGACTCGTCGGGTTGCTCAGCGGGGCCAGGGAACCGGCTGGAGGCCAGCAGGGCCAGAAGACCAACAGCCATGTCGAACAGAGCGGCCACCACCGCCGTCTGGAAGACCCCCAGCCGGCCCACCAGGGCAAAGTCGGCCAGCATGACTCCGATGGCCCCGCCCAGCGTGTTCACCGTGTACAGCCTGGCCAGGATGGGCCCGAAGAGACCCTCCTGAGAGACCAGGAAGTGGGTCAGCACGGGCAGGGTGGCCCCCATGAGGGTGCAGGGCACGATCAGCATGACGAAGACGATGGCGAAGCGAAGTCCTCCGAAAACCGCCTCGTCGGGGTGGGTACGGGTCAGCTGAACGGCCAGGGGCACGATCTGGGGGATGAGCCAGGTCACCGCCAGGCCCGAGGCGCCCACCCCCAGCTCCAACAGACCGAAGATGCCCAGCAGGTTGGGGCGCCGGGTGAGGTAGCGCCCGGCGAGGTAGGCACCTACACCCAGACCCAGCAGAAAGGCGGAGGCGGTGGTGGACGTTGAGTGGACCGTGCTGCCGAAGACAAGGGCCAGGCGCCGGGCCCAGATGAGCTGCAAGATCAGGCCGGCTGCTCCGGAAAACAGAAACAGCGCGCTGATGGCCAGATAACGCCCTCGCCCCACGCTATCCCTCGGGTCGCAAAGTCATCTCCAACTTTGTTGCACCCTCCCCGGCGCATTCCTGCGCTGAGCGAGGAGCACAGCCGGCCCCCCCTGGACACGGCTTGTGGTGGCGGAGGCGGGGGTAGGGGCCCCCGAGGGCGTAGCCCCTCCGATACCACAAGGGGGTTTGCGGCCAGACTTCCTGGACGGCATCGACGATCAGGAATCCTTCGAGGTGAGCGTAAGTCGCACGGCCTCCTGGATCAGCGAGTAGAGCCCCGGATCGCGCTCCTGCAGCACGCTGCGGTCGACCTCGTAGCGCTGTCGGGCCAGCGGCTCGGGCTCGACTCCCGGCCGGGGAGCGCGGCGATGGCCGGCCGGGGTGGCCCAGGCGGCAAATCCCTCGGCGAAGTATTCCACAGGGCTCTCGCCCGCGTAGCGCGTGAGGAAGTTGGCCTGAGCGAAGGCAGCCTCCAGGCGCCCCCGCCAGGCGCGCCAGGGCTCGGGCTGGCGGAAGGCGAAACTGAAGTCGGTGGTGTGGCCCAGCTCGTGCAGGACGTACCAGTCGGTCAGGCCGTCTCCTCGGCGGAAAACTTTGTCCCACAGCACGATGGCCAGTTGCCGGCCCCGCAAGCCGGCCTGCTCGCCGTTGACCACCATTCCGGCCAGGTTGTTCAGCCGCGGGGCGGTCAGAAAGCTCCAGGCGGCCGGGCTGATCCAGCGGCCCTGCCATCCGTAGCAGGCGGGGACCTGCAGAACCTGACCGGGGGTCAGCGGGGTCTCGGCCGGGTGGTCGCGCAGCACGTTCAGCTCGGGGTTGGCCGGCAGCACGCGCTGCAACCACTGCGGACCCGGCACGAGTCCTCGCTGGCGAGCCAGCTCACCCAGGCTGGAGGCTTCTGCGTAGAGCTCTTCCAAAGGCGGGTCGCAGACCTCCTCCACCTCCAGGGTCAGGCAGTGAGCTGCCTGGCTGTCCACCACATGCAGCCGGTAGCCCTGCTCGGCGATGCCGGCCAGCAGGCGGCGTGGAAGCAGCTTGAGGGCAGCCTGCAGCTCGGGTCGGAATTCCTCGGCCGTAGCAGGGTGGATCAGCTCGATGGGAGCCTCGCTCCCGCGAGCCGGGCGACCCGGGCGCACCTGGGCGGGGAGGAAGCCATCGGCCGGTCCTCCCTCGGTCACACGGGCGGGCTGGTTGGAGCGCAGGACCGGTGTGGGGGGGGAGGTGGGGCGCAGCGGATCCACCCCTTGAGGTTCGTGCCTTCCGGCCCCGGCCCTGGTCCGGTTCTCAGGAGAGCAGCCGGAACCCCCCGTTGACAACGTTTTCCGGCCGCGCGACGCCCAGCAGATTGGAGCGCAGGAAGCAAAGACGTTAGCGGACGGACCTTCAGGCGCTCTTCTCCAACCGCTCGAGGCGCTGCTCGACGTTGGACAGGCGCAATTCGTAGCCATCCACGAAGGTGTTCAGGACCCGGACGACCTTGCCTAGATTTCTCTCCTGGGCCTCGTCGCTGGCCTGCGCCTGGTCGAGGTCGGCCCGCAGCCGGAGCACGGCCTGGCTGGTCGAGGACTGTGCCTCCTCGAGCGTGTTGAGAGACGCCTGCATGGAGACTTGCGCCCCTTGTGTCCCCGCCAGCGATTCCTGGGTAGCGGCCAGCGATTCCTGGGTGGCGGCCAGCGATTCCTGGGTGGCGGCCAGCGATTCCTGGGTGGCGGCCAGCGATTCCTGGGTGGCGGCCAGCGATTCCTGGGTGGCGGCCAGCGACCTGATGGTCGCAACTTGCGCCTCTTGCATCGAGGCCAGCGCCTCTTGCATCTTCAATGAAATCGCGATCCACTCGTCGAGTCGCTCACCCACTCGTTTCCAGCGACGACAGCTCTGTCTGGAAGTTCGTTCGATCGTCTCGATCAGCTCGAGCAGTTCCTGCAACCTGGGGTCTCCTTTCATCAGGACCCTCCGTCCTCGACCGAATGCGCTTCGCCTCTGGAAGCAGGTGGCCGGGAACTCCCCAAGTCTAGCAGCTGGCTGAAAAAATTGCAAGGCTTTCTCTGGGAGCTCTCGGCTGACTCGCGCCAGGATAGTCACTCTCTGGTCCGTCAGGCCTCCCGGGCTCTCCGGTAAGGCTTTTTTCAGACCCGGTCGGTAGGCTAGGGCCATGAGGATCCAACCCCTGGCCCTGTTTGCCCTGCCGGCCTCATCCGTTTCGCGCCCCGAGGGCGAGACAAAAGAGCCGGCAGGCCCTGCCGATCGGGTCGATCTGCGACTGAGGACGGTCACGCTGCATCAGCCCAGGGACACTCCTGCGCTCAAGCATACCCATCCTATCGAGGGCTTCTGCTGGACGCCGGGGGGCAAGTTGATCAGCACCGAGTCGCCCAGCCTGGTGGGCACTCCCAGCAAGCTCCGCCTCTGGGACCTGCAAGGAGGCGAGCCCCAGAGCTTCCAGGTGGCGCACAAGAACGTTCGCATCGGCCCGGTGGCAGCCTCGGGCGACGGTGAGCTTGTGGCTGTGGGCTGGGAGGACGGCAAGTTCTCGGTTTTCTCCTCTCGGGGCGTTGAGATCACCCACCAGACCCACTGTCCCACCGCAAAACCGAATGCTCTTGGCATTTTGTTCGACAACGACGACGTGCGCAGCGTGGCCTTCTCGCCTGACAGTCGCACGCTGGCCACCGGCGCGATGGACGGACGCCTCTTGCTCTGGGATCCGGAGGCTCGCGAGCAGACCGGCTGCCTGCAGCACCCCGACTGGGTCACCGACATCGCCTTCACGCCTGACGGCTCCAAGATCGTGACCCGCTACCGGGGTGGAGTGGCCATCTGGGACGCCCGCGAGCAGAGGCTCCTGCATAAGCTCGAGGATACGCGCAAAGAGGGCGGTGGTGGGATGGCCCTCTCGGCCGACGGCACGAAGGTGGCGGCTGTCTTCGAGAAAGAGATCAAGGTCTTCGACGTTGAGACCGGTCGCGAGGTCGACGCCCGGGCCATCCGCGGGGCGCGCAGCCTGGCCTTCACTCCGGACGGCAACCACCTTCTGGTCGGCGAGGCCATCAGAAACGCGGTGCACGACTGGAACCTGGCCACCGGGGAGGTCCGCCGCCAGGAGCTGCCCCACACCCCGGGCATGGCCAGTGCCGAGGGGATCCGCCAGATCAGCTTTTCGCCCGATGGCAAGCAGCTGGCCGTCAGCCTGTTGGACTACAGCCTCACCCTGTGGACGCAAAGCGCCCACAACACGGACCTGGGCTACCTGGCCGACCACCTCAAGAACGGTGGTGGGGGTAACCAGGTCGCCCAACTGGCCGACTACGTGCTGGTCGGGGGCGTGCGGGTTCCCCGCAGGCAGTAATCTGGATCACAGATCCGGGCCCGACTCTGGAGTAGATTGAGGTCTGCGTGGCACCGGGTGCCGGATCCGTCGTCCACAAGGGGTCCAGTCCCGGGCGCCACGCAACTACCCCTCCCGTCCGCTGACGAGCCGCTGGCCGCCTGCGCCAGTTGAGAGCCAGGAGCGCAGCCGGAAACTTCCTTGACAAGGTTTTCCGGCTGCGCGACGCCCAACATATTGTGCTAGAAGTCCGGCCGCCTACAATATCTTGTGGAGGCGGGGGCAGCCCTTTCGACACCCCATGGGGGGTGCGGCCCGCCTTCTAATGTGCTCGCACTTTGGTTTTGCACATTAGCACAATCTAACGAACGCGCCGGAACTGCGTTCCTGCGCGTTGTAAAGTGCAAGACCAAAGGCCTTGCACTTTAGAGCTTGGTGACGTCGTGGGCACCGCTCTCGGCCATGCCGGCGCCCGTCATGCGCACGAGCTCGGCCTTGTCGTACAGCTCCTCGAGGCTGTGGGCGCCCACGTAGGTCATGCCCGAGCGCAGGCCGCCGATCAGCTGGTGCAGGATGTCGTGCACGTCGCCCCGGTAGGGCACCACCGCCTCAACGCCCTCGGGGACGACGCGCTCCCAGTCTTCCGGGTCCACTTCGCGGCGCGACTCGACTTCGAGCCGGTCGATGTTGGCCGTCAGCGAGGCCATGCCGCGCACCACCTTGAAGCGTCGCCCGTCGCGCACCACGCTGGCGCCCGGGCTCTGGGTGGTGCCGGCCAGCAGGCTGCCCACCATCACCGCGTGGCCGCCCGCGGCCAGGGCCTTGGTGATGTCGCCCGAATTGCGGATGCCGCCGTCGGAGATCAGGGTCACCCCCACCTCGCGGGCCGCCAGGCCACATTCGAGCACGGCCGTCAGCTGGGGCACCCCGGCACCGGTCACCACGCGGGTGATGCAGATCGAGCCCGAGCCAACTCCCACCTTGATGGAGGAAGCGCCCGCCTCGGCCAGGTCGCGCACTCCCTGGGCGGTGGCCACGTTGCCAGCCATGACCTCGCAATCGGGGAAGTTCTGCTTGAGCCGCTTGACCATGTCGATGCAAAGGTCGGAGTGGCCGTGGGCCACATCCACCACCAGCAGGTCGGCCCCGGCGGCCAGCAGCCGCTCGGCCCGCTCCACGTCCGAGGCGCGCACGCCTACGGCTGCACCCACCCGCAACCGGCCCCGCTCGTCCTTGGTGGCGTGGGGGTGGCGCTGCAGCTTGATGATGTCCTGCGAGGTGATGAGTCCGGCCGGACGGCCGTCCTCATCGATCAGGGGCAGCTTCTCGATGCGATGCCTGTGCAACAGCTCGCGGGCCTCGTCTTGCCCGATGCCGCGCGGGCCGGTGATCAGCCGCTCGCGGGGGGTCATCAGCTCCTTCACCAGGCCGTTTTCTGACTCGTAGAGCACCAGGTCGCGACGGGTCAGGATGCCGCAAAGCTTTCCGTCCGCGTCCACCACCATCACGCCGCCCACTTCGCGCAGGGCCTCGCGGGCGCGGGCCAGCGGGGCGTCCGCTGGCAGGGTGACAGGATCTTCCACCACAAAGCTCTCGGCGCGCTTGACCCGGGTGACCTCGGCCGCCTGCCGCTCGGGGCTCAGGAAGCGGTGGATGATGCCCAGCCCACCATCGCGGGCGATGGCCACGGCCATCTGGGCCTCGGTGACGGTGTCCATGTTGGCCGACAGGATGGGGATCTGGCAGCGGATGCGGGGGGTCAGCTGGGTGCCGGTGTCTACCCCGTAGCGACTGGAGATGGGGGAGTGCCGGGGCACGATCAGCACGTCGTCGAATGTCAGGCCAAGCTCTTCGCGCAGTTTCATCATGGGCATGGGCCCGGCCATTCCAGGGAAAGCGGATGGAACCCTTTCAGCGCTGGGGCAGCTGGTTCTTGTCCGGGGGCTCGAAGAGCTGGTCGGGACGACCGATCTTGGGGTCGAGCTGGCGGGCCCGGGCCCGGGCCTGCTCGCTCCCTCTCGCGTCCCCCGACGCCTGCAAGGCGGTGGAGAGGTACATCCAGCCTTCGGCGTTGTCGCTTTGCAACTCGAGCATGGCTCGAGCGGCGGTAATCGCCTCCGGAAAGCGCTTCAGAGCCATCAGCGCCAAGGTCTTGCCGGCGCGAGCGTCCGGGTCGTAAGCGTTCAGACTCAGAGCTTGCTCGAAGCTCTCCAGGGCGGCTTGTGGCTTGTTGGAGGCGGCCTGGATGCGTCCCAACCAGGTCCAGGCCGTGCTGTAGCCGGTCTTCAGCCCGATCGCCCGCAGCAAGCAGGCTTCAGCCTCCTGCAAACGGCCCAGTCGGTGCAGCACCTGGGCTCGCACCACCAGCACGCTTTCCTCCAGGCCGTCCGGAGGGCTTTTCTCCAGTCGGGCCAGCAGTTTTGCCCCGTCGGCAAGGTTTCCTCGCGTCAGAAGGTAGAGGGCCGAGAGCCACAAGGTGACCGGGTCGTCGGGTTGCTCCTGGAGCGCCTGCTCATAGAGTCGGGGGGTCAGCTCGTCTTGCTCGCGCTCGGCTGAGCGGGCGGCCACCAGGCTGCAGCCGGGCACGTCTTTAAGGGGGGCCAGGAGCTGGATGTCCCCCACGCGATTGAGGTTGACCTGTCCGTGGGCGGCTTCGATCCGTCGCTCGGGAGAGGGATCGACCCCCGGTGGCAGGGGGCTTTGTCCGGTGCGTGCCAGATCCAGCGAGAGCAGGTTGCCCGGAGTGTTGTCGCGGAACAGCCCGAAGGGGGCCGTGAACTCGAGCCGGGGCCGGTCGTCGGTGTTGCGCGGAGCGGCCCGAAAGGCGGCATAGAAGGGATCGCGCTCGCCCAGGTAGTGGCCGAGCAGCATGGCCGGCCGGTAGAGCTGGATGGCGGCCAGGTCCCGGCGGATGGCGGGGGAGGCGGCGCTCAGTTTCTCCAGGCGAGCAAGATCGAAGGGGAGGGGGGTGAGCGAGCCGAGCAGCAAGAGGTCGCCGCTGGAGGTTTGCCACACAGCCCCGTGGGGAAAGACCTCGAAGAAGGTGCGCAGGACAGAGTGCAGATCTTGCTGGGACAGCCCGTAGAGCTGCACCCACTGAGCCATGATTCCGCCCGGCTCGAGGCGCTGCACACAGGAGAGGTAGAACTCACGGGTGTAGAGGTTGGCGACCCCTGCGATCCAGGGGTTGGAAGGCTCGCTGGCGATCAGGTCATACTTCTCGCGGGAGGCCTGGATAAAGGTGCGCCCGTCGGTCAGGTGCATTCGCAGGCGAGGATCTTCCAGCACCCGCCCGTTGTAGCCCGCCCAGTACCGGCCCGCTTCCACCACGGCCGGCTCGAGCTCGACGCAGTCGAGCCGCTCGAGCGCGGACAGATTGGCCAGGGCGCGGAGGCTGAATCCGCTTCCCAGCCCGATCACGACCGCCTTGCGCAGCCCGACGTGATAAGCTGCGGGGATGTAGCCAAGCAGCAGCATGGTCTGCATGTCGGGCAGACCCAGGGAGGCGTCCACCTTGCCGTTGACGCGCAGGGCCTGCTCGTTGGGCCCGTAGACGTTGACCGTGACCGTGCTGGAGAGGCCGTCTCGATAGAAGGCCGGTGGCCGCAGGGTATTTGTGGATCTGGCGCGAGCCAGAAAGTCGGAGTAGACGCCGGGCCCGTTAGCGATCAGGGCTAGATTCCAGGCGGGTAGGATCAGCACGGCCAGGCCCGGGAGCAGGGCCGGCCAGGCGCGCGGCCAGACCAGCAGGGCGGCTGCCAGGTAGGCCAGGGCGGCCAGCTTGAGGGTGAGCTGCACGCCCAGGAAGGGAATGGCCACCAGGCCGGCCAGGGCGGCTCCGGCGATACAGCCGGCCGTATTGGCGCTGTAGACGGCCGACAGCCCACGCCCCAGCGCGTCGCGGCGGTGAGCCTCGAGCGCGCTGGCCAGCGGCAGGGCCAGGCCCATCAGCAAAGTGGGCGGCAGGATCACCAGCCCGGCCAGACCGGCCGTGGGCGCCACCGTGCCCAGAATGTCGGGGCGCACCATGCGATGGAGCTGCAGGGCCAGGCCGGGCAGCCAGTCGATCACCAGGTAGCTTCCGGCCGCGGCCAGACCGGTCAGGGCCAGCGTCAGGCCCAGATGCCACGAGCGAGGGCGCCGCGAGGAAGGCAGCAGGGAGAACAGTGCCCCGCCCAGCCCCAGGCCAGCCAGAAATACGGCCAGCGTGGTCGAGAAGGCGTAGACCGAGGAGCCCAGCAGCTGCGCCATGGCCCGCATCCAGCCCAACTGCAGGGCCATGGATGCCAGCCCGGCCAGGGCCATGGCCGGGGCGGCCAGGGCCGTCGGGCTGGAAGCGGCGATCTCCTCGCGGAGGGTTGGAGGGCTGGCCGGCTGGCCGGGCCAGGCCCAGCCCAGCAACCAGGCCAGAGCTCCCAGGCCCAGGTTGAGCCCGGCCGTGATCAGCAAGGAGGTTGTCAGGCCCAGACCGGGTAGCAAGAACCAGCCCGCCAGCCCGGCGCCGGCGCAGGCTCCCAGAGTGTTGACGCCATACAGCCAGGAGAGCGAGCGGCCCAGCTGACGGCTCTCGCCCACCAGCGCCCGACTCAACACCGGCAGGGTCGCTCCCATCAGGAAGGTCGGGGGAGTGAGGGCGGCCAGCGCCGCCAGGAAGGCGGCCAGCCAGAGCCAGAGCGAGGTCCAGCCGGAGGCTGCCAGAGAAAACCAGAGCTGGTCGATTCCGATCAGAAGCCATGGAGAGCCCCCTGCCCAGAGCGCGATGCCGATCTCGAGCCAGGCGTAGGTGGTCAGGAAGGTTCCCCGCGAGGCCGTGGCTCGGTCCACCCGCCGGCCGGCCCACAGGCTCCCGGCGGCCAGCCCCAGCATATAGGCCGTCACCACGGTGCTGGCGGCCAGCACCGAGTGGCCGAAGGTCAGGGTCAGGCGGCGCGTCCAGAGCACCTCGTAGACCAGGCCCGACAGGCCCGAGCAGAAAAAGAGAGCCAGAATGAGTGGGCGCAAGATTGATTGGTAGGGCGCGCGCCAGTTGCGCGCTCTGGTTCGCACAGTTGGATTCTTCCGGGCAATTCTTTTTAGGGGCAAGCTTTCCTTTGTTTTGCCCTTGTGGTACGATTCTTTCGTGAGGAGTCGCAAGAGCCAGCGGGGGATGAGCATGCTGCTCGAGATCATCTTCGGTCTCGGGCTCTTCTGCGTTTCCCTGTTACTCCTGTTCGGCATTTTCCCGACCAGCCACCGGGCCACCACCCAGGCCAAGAATGTCCTGGTGGCCACCAATCTCGCTCGCGAGCATCTCGAAACGACGATGGCCAGGGGTTATGCCAATGCGGCCAATTGGGGTCCACAAGCCACGACCGTCCTGGGCGAGGTCAATGGAGTGGCGGTCAGTACGACCTTTACGTGCCAGGTCACGGTCGCTGCGCAGGGCTGGCCCGGCGTCAACAACGTCGTCTCCGAGGTGACCTGGACGGAGGGCAGCATTGCGAGAAGTGTGAGGCTGCAGAGCTATGTGGCCGACTTCTAGGAGCGCAGCCGGAAACCCCCTTGACACAGCTTTCCGGCTGCGCCACGCCCAGCATCTTGTGCTAGAAGTCCGGCCGCCTACAATATCTTGGGGTGTCGGAGGTTCCCTCCGACACCCCAAGGGAGTTTGCGGCTGGACTTCCAGGAGCGGAGCCGGAACCGCGTGGTAACTCGAGGTCCGGCCTCCCCCCGTCAGCCCCGCCGAGCGGGGTTCTCCATCATCGAAGTGCTGGTGGCTGGCTCGCTTTTGCTCTTTCTTCTGGGCGCCTGTTACCTCCTGATGGTGGGCGGCATGCGCTATTTCCAGCAGGGCCGGGCTTACCAGACGGTCCAGAACCAGTGCACGATCGCCACGAAGAAACTTCTGGCCGAGTTGCAGGACTCGCGCCCGAATTGCTGGTTTTCCAGCGGTGTCCCCGTCGAGCACCTCATCTTTCTCTCCGCCGAGCTGCCGATGCCCAATGATGGACCGTTGCAGCATAGCCCGCTGGGGATGATCAACTGGCAGAAGTGGGTTTGTTACCGGCGCACGGCCACCGGTGAGTTGGAGCGGCAGGAGCTCGCGCCTCCCGTCGCTCCCGGACTGCCGAGCGTTGTACCGCCCAACACCATCCCGCCCTATGCCAGTTTTACCTTTTCGGGCCCGAACCTGCGCGTGATCGCTCGCAACATCGTCAAGTTCAGGGTGTGGAGGGTCCCGATTGACCCTCCGGAGGTTTTACACATCGAGTTGCACGCGGAAGAGGCAACGGGCACAAACAAATTTACCAGGTTGGAGACGACCACCCGGGCGTATCTCCAAAATCGCTTCTGAGAAGGTGAGCCGATGAGAAGAACGGGTAACAAGCAAGGGGTCGCGATCATCGTGGTGCTTCTCGTCTTGACGGTCATGGCGGTCATCGCGGCCGGGGTGGTGGCGCTGGGCACGGGAAGCCTGGGCCTGGCCAACGCCCAGGCCCAGGGTGAGCGAGCCTACTATGCCGCCGAGGCGGGCCTGGCCATCACTCTCAATCGTCTCCAGGCTGACGTGAATCACGCTGGCTCAAGCGAGTTCTTGCTCGTCGGGGCAAGCCCGAGTCGCGACTCTTTTGACACCAAGGTTTTTCGCCAGGGCGATGCAGGCTTTCCCGCCGGGGTTGTGGGATCGGAGTATCGCTACATCCTCTCCGAGGGGCGGGCTCAAAACGACGGCTTTGAGATCCGCGCGACCCGCCGGGTCGGGCTGCTGGCCCGCGTCACCCAGAGCATGTTCAGCTATGCCGTGTTCGCGCGGAATGCGGTCATGATCGAGACTGGATCCCAGGTTGACTTCTATAACTCGGAGGGAAATCCCCTCCCAGATGGTGCCCACGGCCACGTGGCCACCAACAGCAATACCGCGAACTCCATCAAAGTCGAGACCAACTCCACCGTGAACGGCAGGGCCTATACCGCGCCCGGGGTGATCAATCCAGGAGGGATCATCGTGGACGGGACCAGCAACGTGGTGGGCGGCCAGATCACCATGCCTTCCCCGGTCAACTTCAAGGCCGTCTCCCTCCCGGTCGACCCGGAAGGCCTCGATCCGACTACCGGCACCGATCCGCTGAACCCCGACGCGGCCGACGTGCCCTATGCCGACCTGACGGTGAACACTGCCGCCCCTCCCTTGCCTCCGGGAGCTTACGGAGATGTCGTCGTGGAGGCAGGCGGCATCCTGACCCTGGTTCCCGGGGGCGAATACACCTTCGCCAGCCTCACCGTGCGCGACGATTCGGCCATCCAGCTTCCCAACACCGTTCTTCCCACCTCGCTCTACATCAAGAAGACCATGGCGATGCTCGATGGCGCGGTGGTCAACGACTCGCTCAAGCCTCCCCTGCTCAAGGTGTTCGTGTCCCAGGGCCCGGTGGGGCTGAAGGCCAAGAAGGGCGGGGTGCCCACCAAAGGCTACTACTCGGTCTATGCCCCGGACGCCGACGTGAAGCTCGACGAGCAGGGGCAGCTCTACGGCTCGGTGATCGGCAGGTCGGTCACGCTCGAGAGCAGCTCCAAGGTGACCTATGACATGGAGCTGCAGAACAGCTCGGGCGGGGCGGTCAACCTCCAGATTCTCTCCCACGACCGCTACTGAGCAAGTCCTCGGCCTCATGAAAAGAAGCCCGGCTTGCTGGCCGGGCTTCTTCGTGCTTGTTACAGGATGAAGCTGGAGGCGCCGCTGTGGCACATCTCCGAGAAGCTCATCGGCTGCTCGAGCCAGGCCAGGCTGCTCAGTCCGCTGTCGAGCACGAGCTCTCCGTGAGTCGGGGGCGGCAGGCAGGCCGCACCGGCGGCGCTGCTCATCAGGTAGTTGTTGGAGGCGGTTACGCGAAGGCTGTTGTCAATCATCTTGGGCTCATTCTACCGGGCCGGCCTGAAAGAGCTCTGAAGGTCAGTAGCGATCCAGGAAATATTTGTAATCCTCGTAGCGCTGGCGGGCGGCGGCAACCTGCTCGGCGGGCGCATCGGCTTTCTCGAGGTCTTTCACCTGGGCCCGGGCCTGTTTGGCCAGATCCTTGAGGGCGTCCTTCACGTCCAGCACGCGGATCTCGGCCTGGCGGGCGTAGAACGGCTCGTCCTCGGCCTGGCGGATGTCCTTCTTGACGAAGTAGATCTTCTTGCCGCCGGGAGACCAGCAGGGCGACTGGGCCGCCCGGCCATAGAAGGTGAGCTGGCACTTGCGCCCCCCGTCCGGGTCGCCGATCCAGATGTTCTTGTCCCCCGTCTCGTCGGAGTGAAAAGCGATGAGATGCCGTTTCTCGCAGTACATCGGGTGGCGCTCGATAGCGCCGGGGGTGTTGGTCAGGTTGGTCTCGGCTCCGGTAGCGGGGTCGATCAGCACCAGGTCGGCCTGCTCGGAGCCTTCCTGGCCCATCTCCTTGTGGGCCAGCACTTTGTCACCGTAAGCGATGGGATGCTTGTAGCTGACGCTGCCGTCGGTGTTGGTCAGCATCCGCACCTGGCCGTTCTCGGGGTTGACCAAGAACAGGTTGGTGTACTGGTCCACCGTGGCATACTTCTCGGAAGGCGGCCCGCCGTAGGCCACCAGCCAGCCGTCCTCGGTCTCGGCGGGGTGCTTCATGTTCAGCTTGGGATCGTGGGCCAGCACGGTCTGCTCTTCGGACTTGAAGTCGTAGCGGGCCAGGGCGAACGTGCCCTGGCGGTTGGTGCGGAAGAAGAGTGACTTGCCGTCCAGGCTCCAGGTGGCCTGCTCGTCGATGTGGTCCTTGTGCCTGGCCAGGAAGGCCTTGACGTTGTCGGAGGTGACCTCCTCGCCGGTGAAGAGCGAGCGCACCTTGCCGCCCCTGGCATCCATGATCAGCATCTGGGAGGTGGTGAAGTCGCCTACCGTGTTGAAGACGAGCTTCTCGCCATCGGGTGAGACCTGGGGGAACTCGGTGTAGCCAAAACCCACCGCCAGCTTCTTGACGGCGTCGTCGGGGTTCTCGAGCACCGGGGGAGCGAGGACCTGGGCGCCATCCGCTGGCGCCGCCTCGGCCGTCTCGGCCCTGGAGCGGCTGCGTGAGGCGGCCGTCACAGGAGCGGTTGAGGCCAGGGCCAGGTTTGGTTGAATGAGCATCGGAATGTTACCCCCAGAGGATGTTTCTCTCTTTAACTTGTAACCTACTCCTCAAGGCTCAAATCGGTTTGAAAAGTTGCACGATCTCGGCTTCGGCCCGACCCTGCTCCAGGCGCAGGCGGGCGAGCGAAACGGGCAGCTTGAAGCGGCGAGGCCCGGCGCTGCCGGGGTTGAGGTAGAGCACGCCCTGGCGCTCCTCCATGCGGGGCTGGTGGGTGTGGCCCACGATCACCACCTGAAAGCCGGCGGTGGCCGGATCCAGATCCAGGTCTTCCTGGATGTGCAGCATGAAGATGCGCACGCCTGCCCACTCCAGCGCCACGCTGAGGGGCAGGGCGCGCAGCTCGCCCGTGTCACAATTTCCTCGCACCGCCGTGACCGGGGCCAGCTCGGAGAGCTGCTCGAGGGTGTAGGGGTCTTCGATGTCGCCGGCGTGCAAGATCTGCTCCACCCCCCGCAGCGCTTCGATGGCTTCGGGGCGCAAGAATCCGTGTGTGTCCGAGATGACGCCGATCAGCATGACAGCTCCCGTTCGAGGGCCGTAGCTCCCCCCCTCGTTTCGAGCTTTCGTAAGCTTCTTGAGATGCCGAGCGTTGGCAGGTCAGGCTCAGGGCCGTGCCTGCAAGAACTTGTCCCGGGCGCGCACGGCCAGGTCGGGGTGGTTGGCGAACACGCCGTCCACGCCGGCCTCGAAGTAGCTGCGCACCTCGCTCTCCAGGTCGCCCAGCCCGGATGGGTCGGTGCCGCGCAGCTCGGGCGGCAGGTACTGGTTTTCGGCCCGGAAAGTGTAGGGGTGAACCAGCAGCCCCTGGCTGTGAGCGTCCTGGACCAGCGTGGTGCCCCGCACCTGCCCTTTCCAGGGGCCGATGCCGTCGGCGTAGGTGGCCACCTCGGCCAGGCCAGCGGGCGTGAGCATCTGGCTGTAGGGAACCGGGCTGTCAGCCGGGTAGCCTTCGGCCTCCACCAGCTGCACCAGACGCAGATCGGTTATTTGATTGAGCTCTTTGAGGTTGCCCACCTCGAAAGACTGGATGAAGATGGGGGCCTCGGCCCCCTCGTAGCCGCGCCGACGGAGAGCTTGCACCAGGGGCTCCTCCAGGCTCAGGCCCAGCTGGTCGAAGTGGGTGGGATGCTTGGTCTCGGGATACAGCCCCACCTTGCGTCCGGTGCGATCCACCAGATCCAGCACCTCCTCGAAAGTGGCGATGCGAAACTCCGGTCCGTCGTGGGGGGCTCCCGTCACTTTGAGGCTCTTGAGCTCGGCCAGAGTGAAGTCTTCCGTGAACCAGCCCGTGACCGGCTTGCCGTCGATCTGCCGGGTGGTCTTGCGGTCGGCGAACTCGGGCCGTGCAGCCACGTCGGTGGTCAGGGAGATCTCGTTCTCGTGGCGGGTGATGAGCACCCGATCCCTGGTCATCACCAGGTCGGGCTCGATGAAATCGGCCCCCTGTTTGATGGCCAGCTCGTAGGCGGCCAGGGTGTGCTGGGGCAGGTAGCCGCTGGCGCCCCGGTGGCCGATCACGATGGGCCCGGCCAGGGGGCCGCCCACCAGGGAGGCGGCCGGGCTGGCGTCGGGAGTCACCCGCGGAGGGGTGGGCCCACTGCTCAGGGTTACTTGCTCGAGGCCGGGCGTCTCTTCCACGGCCTGGAGAGAGGCGCGTTGAGGGTGGCGAAAAGTGGCGCTCGAAAGAGATCCGATGTTCACGGTGCCAGCCTAATCGGCTCGACTAAAAGTTTCTTGAAATCAAGAAACGCTCCAGCGCCACCGCGGCTCCATCCTCCTCAAAGGGCGGAGCCACCCAGCTGGCCGCCGCCCGCACCCGCTCGGTGGCGTGACCCATGGCTACAGCAAGACCCACCCGGGCAAACAGGGGCAGGTCGTTGTCGTTGTCGCCCACGGCCAGCACCTCCGAGCCGGCCGTCCCGAGGTGGCCCAGCAGCACCTCCAGACCGGTGCCCTTGTCCACTCCCGGAGCGGCCCCTTCGATCAGATCGGGATGGGTGCGAACCAGCGGGACAACCTCGATCTCGCCGGCCGGAAGCTCGTCCGGGCTGACGATGATGAACTTGAGCAACACTTCGCCCGGCTCCAGGGTTGCCTGGCGGGTCAGTTGGCGAGGCCCTCCGAAGAGCTGCTCGTAGTAGCTGTCCGCTCGCGGGGCCCGGTTTTGCAGCAGTCGCAAGCCCTGCGGACCCCGCAGGTAGAGGCATACCTCGCGCTCGGTGCGGGCGAACCAGTCCAGCACCTCCGCGAAGGGCTCGATGGGGGCCTGGTAGAGCGTCGCGCCGGTCAGGGGATAACCCACCACCGCGCCCCCGGCGGCCACCATGGGCAGCGAGAGGCCCAGCTCGCGGGCCAGCTCGCGGGAATACTCCAGCGTGCGCCCGGTGGCCAGCGTGACCCCGACCCCACGCTGTTGCACGGCACCGACCGCCTGCACCACCCGGAGGCTGATGCGCGGTCGGCCGGCCGGGTCGAAGATGGTTCCGTCCAGGTCCAAAACGACCAGGCGGATCATGGCGGTAGCACCAGCTCCAGAGCGGCCGGCACGACCTCCACCTCGAGCGGAGTGCGCCCCACGATCTGGCCGTCGGCCTGCACCAGCACCGGCGGATCGGTCTCAAGGCGCAGGCGGCGCACCCGCTGCTGCACCACCCCGGCGATGCCCCCGAAATTGCCCGAGTAGTTGCGGGGCAGAGCCTGCAAGACCTGCAAGCGGTTGAGCTCCATGCTCACCATGTCCAGCTCCCCGTCGAAGGGCTCGGCCCTCGGAGCTGCCGTCATTCCGCCCCCGTAGTAGCGCGTGTTGCACAGGTTCAGGTTGAAGAGCAGGGGAGCGCGGTGCTCGGTGCCGTCAATGGTGAAGTGGGCCCGCGGGCTCTTGAAGCCGGTCAGGCACAAAAGCAGGGCCACCGAGTAGGAGAGCCCGCGCAGCTTTGATTTGGTGGCCAGCTCGTCGGTGCGGCGGGCCACCTCGGCCGCAAATCCGGCCGAGCAGGTGCAGCCGAACAAGACCCTACCCCCGTCGCAGGTCAGGCGGCCCAGGTCCATCTGCCTGCGCACGCCCTTCAGCACGGTCTGCACCAGGCGGTCTTTCTCCAGGCGCACGCCCAGCCCCCGGCACAGGTCGTTGCCGGTGCCCAGCGGCACCAGGCAGAGCGTCGGGCGGGGTCCGGACTGGTCGAACAGGCCGTTGACCACCTCGTGGATGGTGCCGTCGCCTCCCAGCACCAGCATCAGCTCGGCCTGGCCAGCCAGCTGAGCGGCCAGCTCGCGCGAGTGGCCCGCAAAGCGACTGCTCTCTGTTTTGAGCACGACCCCGCGTTGCTCCAGCTCCTGGAGGGTCTCGAGCCACACTCGACTTCTGGCAGCCAGCGGGTGGGCCACGGCGGTGATCATTCGGTGGCGTGCGTCGTGCCGCCCAGGTTGAGCATCAGTACTCCCCCCACGATCAGCAACAGGCCCACCAGCTGGGGTGCCTTCAGGGACTCGTTCCAGAGCATGTACCCGATCCAGGCGGTGGCGGCCGTGCCCACCCCCGACCAGATGGCGTAAGCCACTCCCAGCGGGACATGGCGCAGGCTCAGGCTGAGCGAGTAGAAGGCCAGGGCATACAGGGTCAGCGAGGCCAGCGTGGGAGCGGGCCGGGTAAAGCCTTCGGAGGCCTTCAGAAAGTTGGTTGCGATGATCTCGCCCAGGATGGCCAGGACGAGAAAGAGATAGGCGGTCATTTTCCTGGGGGGGTCCTTTCTTGGCAAAGGGCCAGCAGCTCCTGTTGCAGCCGGCCTCGATCCTTGCCGGCCAGGGGGGCCAGCGCGAAGAGCTCGGTAAACCAGAGGCCATCCACGGCCAGGCGGATCAGGTCGGAGCGCGACCCGGGCACGGGGTCGGCCAGAGCCGCCTGGCGCCAGGCTTCAAAACCCTTCTGCAAAGGCTCGAGCAGGGGCGGATCATGGCTCAGAGCGGCGGCCAGCACGCTGGCCACGCTCAACCGGGGGTGGTAGTCGAAGGTGGCCCGGATGTAAGCCGGCAAAAACGCGCCCCCCTTGCGTCGCTCGGCCACGTCCTGGCTGAACTCCTCCACCAGGAGAGCGACCATGGCCTCGATCAAGGCCTGTTTCGTGGGGAAGTGGTAGAGCAGGCCCCCTTTGCTCAGACCCGCTTCGGCTGCTACCGCCTCCAGGGTGAGCTGGGCAGAGCCCTGACGCTCGACCACGCGGCCCGCAGCCTGGAGCAACGCCAGTCTCTTGGAGGGGCGGGTGACCATGGTGGAGATACTATACCGTCTGGACGGTATTTTTCCTGCTGGAGTCAGGGGGCGATCTTGCGCTCTTTCATGGCTTTGAGATACTCGATCAGGTCGCTCACCACCTGATCGCGCTCGGGCAGGCTCTCGGCCAGACCCTTCATCTCGGCCTTGTGGCGGATGCTCTGGGGGCTCTTGATCCACCGGGCCAGGAAGCCAGGCTCCCAGTACTCGGTCACGTTGACCGGATAGTTCAGCTCGGCCTTGATCCCCCCCTGACCGTTGATGGCGTGGCACATGATGCAGAAGCGCCGGAAGTCGGCAAAGCCGCGCCGGGCGGCCGGGGAAGCTCCCTCGGGCGGAATCACGCGGGCGAACTTCTCGTCGAAGCGGATCAGGTCGAGCACCTGCACCTGGTAGGGCCAGTAGTGCGATTCATCCCTGTGCATGGTGGGGTCGGTCTGGTTGTCCCAGATCAGGTAGAAGGGCCCACACTCTTGCACCCCTCGGGTCTCGGTGTTGAGCCTGAAAGGCGAGTCATCGGCGCTGGCGAAGGCGAGGTAACCCTTGTGGGCCTGCACATAAGGTCCCGGCACAGTGGGCTGGTAGCCGTCCAGGCAGGTGATCATGAGCTCGTCGTGACCGTCCCACTGCAACTGGTAGACGGCCTTGAGCAGGTCTTCCAGCGCAATCACCCGATAGCTGCGCGGGCGCATCTCGTGGGGCTCGTAGATGGTCAGCTCGCGAGGGGGCACCAGCTTTTCCAGCTCGGCCAGGGTCAGGATCTTGATCGGCTCGCCGCGATACTTGAAGACCAGCTCGGAGCGAGGGGCCGAGAGCACCGGGGAGAGCAAGACCATCAGCAGCAGAAGAACGCGCTTTGGCATGGAGCGAGCCTTCCCGCCGCCGCTGTGCTACCCTTCCTGGCATGAGCCTGCCCGCCGAGCTGAGTCCCATGCTGCCCGTGGCCGCCCGCGAGGTGCCCGCCGAGGAGTCGGGCTGGGCCTACGAGGTCAAGTTCGATGGCTTCCGCGCCCTGGCGTTCTGCTCGGACGGACAGACCCGCCTGCAGAGCCGCAGCCTGAAGAGCATGACCTTCTTCTACCCCGAGCTGGCGCCGCTGGCGGCGGCGATCGGTCGGTCATGTTTGCTCGACGGGGAGATCGTGGCCTTCAACGAAGCGGGGCGGCCTGACTTTGAGCGCATGCAGACCCGCACAGGGTTCTTCCCCGATGAGAGCCGCATTCGCCGCCCTCCCGGGCTGCAGTATCCGATTTGCTATCAGGTCTTTGACCTGCTCTACCTCGACGAGCGCTCGCTCCTGTCACTGCCTTACTCCGCGCGCCGAGCCCGCCTGGAAGAGCTGGGCCTTCTGAGTGAGCATTGGATGGTGCCCTCCATTCATCGGGGAGCCGGAGGCCAGGCCCTGCTCCAGGCCAGCCGGGCGGCGGGCCTGGAGGGATTGGTGGCCAAGCGGCTTGACAGCGCCTATTTCCCGGGTCAGCGCTCTGATCACTGGCGCAGGATCAAGAACTGGTGCCGGCAAGAGTTCGTGATCGGGGGGTACAAAGAAGATCCCGAGGGGGCCGACGGCTGGCTGGGAGGGCTGATGTTGGGTTGCTTTCAGGGCGACGAGCTGCATTACGCCGGCACCGTGGAGGTGGGCTTTGCTCAGGAAACCGTGGGCGCCCTCAAGGAGCTCTTGCCTCGTCTGGAACGTCCCCGGACGCTGTTCGTCAACCGCCAGGCAGAGTCCACCCACGTCTATCTCGAGCCGGTGCTGGTGTGCGAGGTGCAGTTCCTGGACTGGACCAGCCACGGCAAGATTCGTCAGGCCAGCTTCAAGGGGTTCGTGCTGGACAAGGAGCCCCGCTGCGTGGTGCGCGAGGTGATGTGAGGCCGCGAGTCCCCCGGGGAGAGCAAAGCGAGGCTGGTCAGACCCGGGTGACGCAGCACGGCCCGGGCGATCCGGGTAGGCAGATTTGAGTCCACAATCCGACCCTATGCCGGGGGCTGCAGTCGGTGCTTTGCGATGGTGCGGATCTGGTGGGGGAGCGCCAGCGAGTCAGCCGGCAGTCCACGCGAGGTCGCCCCACGGTGGATGGGCTGATTGTATCAGGATTGTCTTGCAGAATGCACAGGGACTTTCACCCCGAAGGAAGCAGGATGCCTCCCCAGCTCGAGCGCGATGTCCTCTTCCACGCTATCTTGATGGCCCTGACCCGCTACGTTCCCCTGCCCATCCTCGATGACGCCCTGCGCCAGGCGGCCCACGAGCGCATGGTGAAACGCCTGGCCGCCGCCTACCAGCGCGAGCTGAGCAAGGAGGAGGTGAAGGTGCTCACCGAGGATCGCACCGGCTGTTGCTCGGGGTGCCTCCTTTCGCTCTTTCTGTGGCCGTTCAAGAAGGTGCTGGCCCGCCTGCTGGTGGTGTGGGATCTCAACCGGACCGTGGAGGCAGCCAGCCGTTCCTTCGTATCGGGCTACCTGCTGCAGGTGGCTTTCTCGGAGGGCCTCTATCACGGCAATGCTCCCCGCCTGCGCGATGCCCAGGATCAAGCCGCCGCCCGGGTGAGCACCAGCCCGGTGGGCCGGGTCTTTCAAAGCGTTCTGGGCGGGGCCGGGAAAAAGCTGCGCCAGGCCGGTCAGGAGCTGGCGCGCCGGCTGCGCAAGCAGACGCCCCCACCGCCCGAGCGGGAGGCCGAGGCGGCCCTGGAGGTGATCGAGGCGGCGGAGGAGGAAGAGCAGAAGGCTCTCGCCCCGGTGATCGAGCGCCTGCGCGAGGGGTTGAAGGCCATTCCGGCCAGTTACTACGACGAGTTGAAAGCGGCCTTTCGCGAGGCTCTGCGCGAGCAGAGCGAGCAGGTCAGCCGGGAGGCGCTCTTTTAGGTTCGCAGCCGGTAACTCTCCATCGCCATCAGGTGGGCGGCGAGAGCAAGTCTGAGTCGCGAGCCGAGCTTGCCGACCTCTTACCAGGACTTCTGCAGGCGCTCGCGGGCAGCCGCATCGTAAGGCTGCGGAAACGGCAGTTTCTTTCCGGTCAACTGAGCCAGACCCTCGTGCACGCGGCGTGCCAGGCGTTCGCCGGTTCGACCTGGAGCCGGGTAGGCCTGGACCAGGAGGGCCACCACCCGCGAACGGGTCTGGGGATGACGTTGACCGATTCCGACCAGTCCTTTCACGGCCTCTGCGGTCAGGATGTTGTTGGCATCACCCGAGGTGGCCAGGCCGGCCAGCGCGTCGATCGACCGAGCGTCCCCGCAGGCGGCCAGGGCCGCAGCCGCATACGATCTCAAGACGTTGGGGTTCTTGCTCCCGCTCGGCGGGCTGGTCAACAGGCGCTCGATCGGACGGGCCAGCTTCTCATTGCCATGCTCTGCGAGCACCGCCAGCACCTGGAAGCGAATCACGTCGGACGGGTCTTCAAGCAGTCTGGCCGCTCGGGAGGCCAGCGCCTCTGGACGTTTCTTCGCCGCGATCTCGACAGCGCGCGTGCGCACCACCAGGTCCTCGTCCTCGAGCGCGGCCAGGGCCTGGCTTGCGTCTTGCGCTTGCTCGAGTCGAATGGCCTTCCGCTCGGCCCGCTGGTAGCGATCCACGGCCGCCTTTGTCCAGGCCAGTTGTCGCTGAGATTGGAGAGCTGAGAGGAGCTGCGGTTTGCTCCGCCCGATTTCCTCCAGCACCGTGAAGTCACCCGGATCGACCAGGAGCAGATGGGGATAGCTCGACAGGCCAAACCGCAGCATGATCCGTTCAGCAGCGCGGTCGGAGGGAGTTCCGCTGAAGTCGCGATTCACGTAAACCCAGGTGACCCGGTCGTAGACCGGGGCGAGATCTGGGCTCGGAAGCAACTGCTTCTCGATGGGGACGCAGTGGGGTCAATGGGTCTTCGTAAAGTAGATGAAAAGCGGACGTCGGTGCTTGAGCGCATCGGACTGCGCCTCCCCGAGCTCACGCAGCCAGGGCGGCCCTTTGGGAGGAGGCTCGCCGGCTCGCGCTGCCGCCAGTGCGAGCAGCACGCATAACCCCACCAGCATGGGTCGCATGCTGTGTTGATTTCGGGAGCGGTCGGCCCCTGTCCTCCGGCTGAGCCCTACAGCGCTTCGGCGGAAAGCTCGAACCAGGTGCGGAAGGTCTCTCCCGGAGGTACCTTGACCAGTCCCTGACCTGTGTTCATGGCAAAGCGCCGGGCACTCCAGGGCTCGAGACAGACGAACTCGGCTCCTTTGATGGTCCAGAAAACAAGGTAGGAATAAGCCTGATCGAAGCGCAGGCGCAGCTTGAGGCCCCGCTCGGGATCACGCAGGATGGCTTGGTGGCGGGAAACGTCCAGAAACACCCAGTCGACGGCGTCCTGCTCGTAGGGGAAGCGGCCTGAGTAGTCGCCCTCGATCCAGTTGCGGGTGTCCTGGTAGCGATGGGCGGGGATCTCGAGCTCGAGCCGCTCCTTGTCACCCACCCGGAAGTAAGGGTGGAGGCCGAACTGGATCGGCATGGAGGTTTCGGAGCGGTTCTTGAAGATCTGCTCCAGCCGCAGCGTCTTGCCCTTGACCGAGTAGACATAGTCGAGGCGGAAATCCCAGGGGTACGAGCGCTGGGTCTCGCGGTCAGACTCGAGCTCGAGCATGACCGAGGCGGCTTCCCGGGTACTCGTCTCCATGGCCCGCCAGCGGCGCCCACGTGCGAAGCCGTGCTGGCCCATCTTGTGCTCGACGCCGTCCACCTGGTAGCGGCCATCCTGCAGGGGGCCGCAGATGGGGAACAGCAGGGGCATGCCCCCGCGCACGTTCTTACTGGGGTCGTCGAAGGTCTCGCGGTCGAGAAAGAAGACCTCCTTGTGATCCACCACCAGGCTCATCAGCATTCCCCCTCGATGGGGAGCCACCCGGGCTTCGGTTCCGCTGTCGGTATCCTTCAGAAGGTAGATTTCGGGATGCTCGGACGCCCGGGAGACCTCAAACACCGGTGACCTCCAGCGCCCATAACCGCTCGCCGCCGGTCAGATCCCACACGGCCAGCTCCTGACCGTCGGTGATCAGTTGCTCACCGTCAAAGCGAACGGCGGTGACCAGACCGGCCCTGGGACGCTCGATGCGGCCCAGGCCCTCGACGGCGGCCGTCTCACGCATGGCATAGCGCCGCTCGGGCCCACCGCGGGCGTAGTCCCACAACTGGGCTCCCATGGAGTCGCCGGTGACGACCCAGCAGCCGTCCGGGCTGATGGCCAGGGACATGGCCTGGAAGGGGACCGAGAATTTCCGCTCATGCAGGCCGGACTCGAGCTTCCAGATCTGGACCGCGTGCATGACGGTGTTGCCGCTGCCGGTCAGGCTGGCGGCCAGGCGCTGTCCGTCGGGATGGATGGCCAGCGCAAAGATCTCGCCCACCGACTCGACGCGGTTCTTGATGGTGCCGGTGGAGGCGTCCACCACCAGCACGTCAGCGGCACCCATGCCCGACCAGGCCAGCGTGCTCTCGTGCACGGCAAACAGGCTCAGGTTGGAGAACTTCTCCTCCAAGAGCTCGTGGCGCACCTCGCCGGTTGTCGGGTCGAGCCCCACCAGCGAGCCCGGTCGGCCCACCCACAAGAGGCCCCCGGCGAAGGCCAGGTTGGTGCCCTCGATGGGATAAGCGCCCAGCTCGCGCTGGCCTTCCCACACTTTCACCAGGCCCGTGCCCAGCGTGGCGCAGCGCTGGGTAGAGGGCTCCATTGCCACGGCCGACAGACCTTTCTGGCCGGTGCTCCAGTGGGACACCACCTTGCGCTCGTTCCAATCGACCCAGCCCACGTCGCCCTCGGAAGTGCCGCGCAAAGACAGCGGTCGACTCGGATGCAGAGCGCACAGGAAGTAGGGTTTCATAGGTATTCTCGAACTCCGTCAGCTAGATGCAGGTGCCGCAGGGGCGGTCGTTAGTTCCGCTTCGAGCGTACGGTTCCTGCGCCGACGGTGGGGCTCTCGCGCAACACCCCCTCGACCTCCAGCAGCTTCAAGCGCTGAGCGATTTGCAGCGGGGTCTCTCCGCGCCGATCGGGTCGGTTCTTGTCGGCCCCCATGCGCAGCAACAATCGCACGATGGAGGAGTTGCCGCGCAGCACGGCCTCGTGCAAAACGCACTGACCCGAGGCGTGCTCGACCTCGGTCCTGACCCGATAGCCGGCCAGGCTCTCGACCATACCGGGAAATCCCCGGGCCACCGCCAGGTAGAGCGGGGTCAATCCGTGCCGGTCGATGCGATCCGGATCGGCCCCGGAGGCGACCAGGAAATCGACCATATCGGGGTTGTTGGCGCTGACGGCATAGAACAGGGCTGACTGGCCCTGCAGGTTGGTGGCGTCCACCTCCACCCCGTGGTCGACGAGAAAGCGGGCCGCCTCGAGCTGGTGGTTCAGGGCGGCATAATGCAGCGCCCTGGCTCCTCCCACGTCCTCGTGGGAGAGTGACTCGGGATTCTTGCTGTAGAGCCGCTCGAGCCGCTCGAGGTCGCCCCGGGCGGCAGCCGCGTGGGCGGCCACCAGGGCATGACGCGGCACGAACCAGGTCAACACGAAGAGCGGCACGGTGGCCAGGATGAACAAGAGGGAGTGAAAGCGGCGCTCGCGTGTTCTGGGCACCACCTTCTGGGTCTGGTGGGCCAGGGCGCGGGCGATCTTTCCGCTGGTGGATTTCACCCTTCAGGATTCGTCGCCGCCGAGGCGCGAGCCTGGCAGGCCACCAGGTAGTCGAGCAGCTCGAGCAGATTGGCGTGCTCTTGCGAGCTTCTCCCTGGCATCTTTTCCAGGCACCAGTAGACGGCCTCGGCGGTGGAGGTGCACTCGGGACGGGGCTGCCGGCGAAACAGGTAGCGCGAGGCGGGGGCCTGGAAGGTGAGGCGGGGCAGGCGGGCCAGCAGGTCGTTGCGGCGCAGGATGTGGGCCGCCCCGCGCCAGCTCCCGTCCAGGAAGACCAGGCGGCGAGGGGCTTCGGTCTGGCTGGCCAGGTCGACTGCCAGGCGCCCGGGATAGACCAGGCAGGCTCCGGTCAGCCAGCTTCGCAGCTTCAGATCGCGCTCGAAGTCGAGCCCGTCGAGTAGCCGACAGTTCTTTACCGCCAGGGCCACCAGCTGGGCCGTGTTCACCCCCAGACGCGAGCGCTGCTCGCGGGGATGGCGCAAGATCAGGATTTCTGCCGCAGCCGTGAAGGACTTCACTAGATGGCAAAGGCAGACCGGCAGGGCCCGGTGGCAACTCGGGCAGGTCGGCCGGGCCATCAGGGGCTCAGCGGGGCCGCACCACGGCTCGGCCCAGGCCCAGGGACCTCGGTCGCCAGCGGGGTGAGGAGCCAGAATGCCAGCAGGGTTCTCATCGATTTGTTGTAATGTATCGGACGCCGGGTGCGCAAGGAGCGGAGATCAGGACTTGGATGCTGCGGTGATCGGGGCCGGACCGGCCGGGCTGATGGCCTCCGAGGCCCTGCTGGAGCGGGGCTTCTCGGTGGAATTGTACGACTCCATGCCCACGCCAGCTCGCAAGTTCTTGCTGGCGGGCAAGGGCGGGCTGAACTTGACTCATTCCGAGCCCTTCGAGAACTTTTTGGAGCGATACGGCCCTGGTCGGGCCCGGCTCGAGCCCCATCTGCGGGCATTCGGCCCCTCCCAGTTGCGAGACTGGGCTGCCCAACTGGGCATCTCCACCTTCGTGGGCAGCTCGGGTCGGGTGTTTCCTCGCGAGATGAAGGCGGCGCCATTGTTGCGCGCCTGGCTGCGCCGACTGCGCGAGCAGGGGGTGAAGCTGCACTCGCGCCATCGCTGGGTGGGCTGGACTGCGGGAGGAGAGCTGCTCGTGCGCACTCCCGAGGGCGAGATCACGGTGGCGGCGCCGGCCGTGGTCCTGGCCCTGGGCGGTGCGAGCTGGAGTCGGCTCGGATCGGACGGGGCCTGGGTTCCGTGGCTTCGCCAGCGCGGTCTGGCAGTGGCCACGCTGCGGCCCTCCAACTGCGGTTTCGAGGTGGAATGGAGCGAGAAATTCCGCCAACGATATGCCGGCCACCCGGTCAAGTCGGTGACCTTGAGCCACGCGGAGGTGGTCCGGCGGGGTGAGCTCATGGTCACCGAGTATGGTCTGGAAGGGAGCCTGATTTACCCTTACTCGCCGGCCTTGCGCGACGAGATCGAAGCCCGGGGGGAGGCGACCGTCCAGCTCGACCTGGCCCCCGACCGAACGCTGGAGCGCCTGCAGCGCGAGCTCGCCCTGCCCCGGGGCAGCCGCTCGCTGAGCGAGCACTTGCGCCGCCGAGCCCATATCGAAGGAGTCAAGGCCGGTTTGCTGCGTGAGCTGGTCAGCGCTAGCCTGGAGGAGGACCTGAGTCGCCTGGGAGCTTGCATCAAAGCGCTCCCTCTTCGCCTGCGGGCCACTCGCCCTCTGGAGGAGGCCATCAGCTCCGCCGGCGGCCTGGTCTTCGACGAGCTGGGACCGGACCTGATGCTGCGTCGCCTGCCGGGCGTGTTCGCAGCCGGCGAGATGCTCGACTGGGAGGCACCCACCGGGGGCTATCTTCTGACTGCCTGCCTGGCCACCGGCCGGGCCGCCGGCGTGGGGGCGGCCAACTGGCTCAGCAGGGCTCGCGCCGCTGCCCCCGAAAGGGCGGATAACAAAAGCGGAGGGCAGCCAGCCGGTGGACGATCGTGAACGGGAAGTGCTCAAGAGCCTGGTCGGAGTGATCTGGGCCGACGGGGAGGTGAGCGACAAGGAGAGGGCCATCCTTGGCAATATTCTGCTGCGGCTGGGCTACCGTGAGGACGAGATTCAAGAGGTGGCCCGGTTCATGCAAGAGGGCGTGGCCCCCGACCTGGATGGCTTGTTCCCTCGCCACGACAGCCGGCGCAAGTTGATGAAGGTGCTCTGCAGCCTGTCGGTGGCCGATGGCACCATCCAGATTGCCGAGTTGCGCTACCTCAACGCCATCGCCAGGCAGTTGCAGATCGAGCCGGAAGAGCTGGCCGAGATCCGCCTGGAAGCCGAGAAGATGGTGGCGGAATAGCCGCTTCTCAGGCCCATCTGCTGGCCAGAGCCAGCAGACCTCCCACCAGGAACGCTCCGTCGGCGACCACGTCGCAGAGAAAGCCCAGATTCGTTTCTTCATCTCGGGCCAGCCACACGAAGGCCAGCTGATACAGGCACAGCACATTGATCCAGTGGCCTGCAGGGCTCACAAGGCCGCTGTGGGCTGCGGCCCAAAGGGCTCCGGCGCACGCCAGCGTGATGGCCAGCAGCATGACGCGCGTGAATCGGAAGCCCAGCCAGAGGGGGAGGGTCAGGGTTCCCTCGGCGCGATCGCCGCGCATGTCGCCCAGATCGAAATAGACCGTGTTGACGAAGAACATGGCAAAGTACCAGGTCAGCAGGAAGTACACTCCCGGGCCCGAGCCCTGGCCCGCCAGGCTGACCGGCACCAGCGTGCCGAGCACCGACCAGGCGATGGCCACCACCACGCTCTTGACCCCGGTGAGGTCCTTGAGACGCCGGTAGTGAAACCTGGCCGGCAGGATCTTGATGTCGTAGAGCACGGCCGTCAGAACTGGAAAGAGGTAGAGCCAGAGCACCTGCCAGCGATGGGCCTGCCAGGTTCCGATTGTGAAGAGCAGAACCCCGAGAGCGATGAGGGGAACGCGCCAGCGCAACAGAAAGCTGGTCCGCTCGGGGTCGTTGAGGGCGTCGGCAGTGGGATCGAAACGCACCGTCTTGGCGAAGGTGTAGACGAAGAACATGCAGAGAAAACAGAGCCAGCAGGCCCTCAGGTCGAAGGGCAGGCCCAGCATCGCCTGGGTCATCAGGGCCTGCCCGCCTGCCTGCAGGGCGATCCAGAGGTTGCTGTAGGCCAGTTTCAGGAGCAGACTGCGCATGGGAGGGGAATGGTGCGCCACCGGCGGAGGAGAGTCCTTTCGAGAGAGGTTTACAACCGGGTGCTTCTCAAAAAGGTTCGATCCGGTTATGATGGGGAGCAGTCAACAGAAGGGGTAGAGAGCTAACATGTGGGGAATCGGTTGTAGTCCGTTCGCAACACCCGGATTCTGGGGGCCAGCCCCGATGTTTGGGAGCTATATGGGCGGCCTGTGGGGCTGCTCGAGCATGTTCATGGGCCCCATGATGTTCAGCCCCATGTCGATGTACGGGGGCTTTGCGGGCAGTATGATCGGCGGCGGCCTGGGCGGCGCGCTGGGCTATTTTGCAGCCGGTGGAATGAACAATCCCTGGGCGGGGATGACGGGAATGTTCGTGGGGAACATGCTCGGCTCCAGCCTGGGCTGGTTGGCCGGTTCCTTCGGCTTCTAGTCCGTGCCGGCGTTCGAGCTATCCCGATCAGCCGCGCTCAACGAGCTGATCCGGGCAGCACGCGCTTGCTCTGAGAACTCCCAGGACAAGACCCTGGCCCGTGAGCTGGCGGCCCGCCTCAAGTTCATGGCTATCTTCGTGGACCAGTTGCGCGCGCAGTATCGCTCCAGCAAGGAGCTGCGCCCGTCCACAAGCCTGATCAAAGAGCTCGACCCGCTCATTCGCCAGGAGCTCGAACGGCTGAAGACCGCTCTCAAGCGCATCGACCGCTGGCTCGACGACCGCCAGGCCGACCACCTGGTGCGGGGCTGTCGGGAAGCTCAGGAGGCGGCCGACAGCATGCTGGGGGCCTTTGACCGCCTGCGCCAGGAAGAGGAGTCTTTTCCGACTTACTCCGAGTCGCCGCTGGTCAACGAATTGGCCAGCGTGGCCCTGGGCGTGGCCCGGGGCCAGATCCCCGACGAGCCTCTGCGTATTCGCCTGGACGCCTTCTACAGCCACTGGAAGCAGGCCATGGGCGACGCTCGCGAGTGGGTCAAGAGCCCGGCTGAAAATGAGCAGGTTCTGGCCCTGATCCCCGAGATCACCCGGGGCATGGAGAAGATGAAGCGCGGGCTCAAGGAAATGAGTCGCTACTTCTCCGACAAGAATCGCGAGCATCTCAAGAAGGGCTGTGAGATGGTGCTGGAGACGGCCAGCCACCTGCTCGGGCTGCGCAAGAAGGTGCTGGAAGCGGCCGCCCCCAGGCTGGTCTGCCCCCGCTGCTCGGAGTCAAATGCGCCCGGCAGCAAGGTGTGCCGCCAATGTCAGGCCCGCCTGCCAGAGCTGGCCATGGGGCCGGCAAGCACTTTCGAGGTCGAGGCCGGGCTCCCCGGTCAGGCTCGTTTTGCCTACATCGTGCGCCTGGAGGAGGCCGTGGAGGCTTTCCTGGACGACCGTCTGGCGGCCGCCGAGCTCAGGCCCACGGTGGAGTGGTTCGCGGCCAACGTGCGCCAGGGCAGGCGGGCCCTGGACAACCTCAAGCCCCCGGCCAGCTTCCCTTCCGAAGAGCTGCGCCAGGGCGCCGAGGCTTCCCGCAAGAGCATGGAGGCGTCCAGCCGCTTGTTCTTGGAGGGCGTGGAGCTTCTTGAGCGCTTCTTCGTCGAGTCCCATCGCTCTCACCTCGAGCAGGGGGTGGAGCGCATCAGGGCCGGCGCCGCCCTGATGGCCGAGGCGCAGGAGCGGATGCGCCTGATGGGCTTCGGGGGACCTCGCTAGAGTGGAGGTTGAGTGGGGATCGGGGAGAGCAAATCCTCTGATCTCCCGGCTCTCTCTCCTGAATCCACGGAGGAGGGGTCTCGGCAGGGGAGTTTGCGAACGCTGCACCCAGGAGCGCTGCCGGAAGCCCCCCTGACAAGGTCTTCCGGCTGCGCGACGCCCAACATCGCCTTACCGTTCTTGCCCGAGCAGTGGCCGCGCTTCGTCGATCGCGCCGGATCTGCGTTCCTGCGCGTTGTAAAGCTCCGCCACCACAAGATATTGTGCAGGGCATCACTCTGCCAGAGCTTCCTGGGCTCGGTACGGTAGCACGACCGCTTGCGTCTCAACAGTCTGAGCGGGCGGTATTCCGCCCGCTCAGACTGGTAACAGGGACCTTCAGGCTTGCTTTACCAGGGCCACACGGGCATGCCGAGGTTAAAGTTATTGCGGCACGCATTGCGGACATTCTCGACGCGATCCGGCCAGCAACAGTCGTTTCTCACTGTCAGGCCATAGTTGGGGTTGCCAGCCGCCCAGCGCTTGGGTTGCTTACCCTCTTGCATGGCCAGGTCGTTCGGGCAGGTGTGCTGGTCGCAACGGGTGTACTGGGAAGCCTCGGCGTAGCTCCACTCGGCGCAAACCTGATTGCAGGCGCCCTGCCCACCGTCCTTGCAGTCGGCGCAACCGTCCTTGCCGTCCTTGGCCTGATCGCAGCAATCGCCGCCGCTCTTGCCGCCTTTGTCGCAGCAGTCTCCGCCGTCCTTGCCGCCCTGATCGCAGCAATCGCCGCCGCTCTTGCCGCCCTTGTCGCAGCAGTCGCCGCCGTTCTTGCCGCTCTGATCGCAGGTCTGGCCCTGCTCGCATTTCTGGCCGTCTTTGCAATCTCCGCCCGCGAAGGCCGGGGTGATCAGCAGCGCCAGTCCGAGTAAGAGTCCGGTCAGGCGTGTAAGCATTGTTCAGGGGCTCCTTTCCATTCTTGCGTGAATTGGGTTCTAGGGGAGGGGAGGCAAACCCTTCGCCATGAAAAAGGGCGCCAACCCTGAAGGCTGGCGCCCTTTCCCAGGCTATTTACTGGCCGCAGCAGCTCGCCAGCTGGGCCGGGAGAGCAACAGCCTGGCTGTTCTCGCAGCAGCTCTCGCCGGTGGCGCAGCACGGACCGTCGGGGCAGCAGTCAGCCGTTTGCGAGGCGGGCTGAGCCTTGGCCGCGCAGCAGCTCTCGCCGGTGGCGCAGCAGGGACCGTCGGGGCAGCAGTCAGCCGTTTGCGAGGCGGACTGAGCCCTGGCCGTGCAGCAGCTCTCGCCGGTGGCGCAGCAGGGACCGTTGGGGCAGCAGTCAGCCGCTTTGGAATCTTTCGATTCACAGCAGGCAGCGCCCGGAACACAGCAAGCACCGTTCGGGCAGCAGTTGCTGGCGGCCATAGCGGTCCCCAGGCTCAGGATGCTGGCCACCACGGCCAGCAAAGACAGTTTCAGAAAACGCATGATGAATAGTCTCCCATCTCTTGATATAGTTTCAAGTCACCGCGTGAGCCGCGAGGCTCAGGCGCAGCGAGGGGGAGCGCGCTCTGCGCTTTGAGGAGAGCCCCAGTCGGCCCGTCGGGGCTCGGGTCGAGCGACCTGATAAGCGAGCAGCGGGGCCGGGGCGGGAGGGGCGATGGCTCGCTCTCCGCTCGAGCTCAGCGCGCATTCAGGGCTGGCTGCGGCGGGGGGAGCCGGAGACTGCGACGGACCCGATTCGGGCTCGCAGCAGCAAACCACCTGGGCCGGGTCGGCGCAGCAGCAGCCGGCGGCGGGCTCGTCGCCACAGGGGGCAGAGGAGCCGGGCAGCGCCAGCAACATCAAAGCCAGCCAGATCCACAGGGTTCGCTTCACAGTATCCCCGACTTCCGGGCTGCCCAGAAAGTTCCTGGCAGCCAGAAAAAAATCTGTTGAGCGGTCAGGGCGAAACGAGCCGATCGGCTTCGCGCCGACCGCTCAACCAGGCCCCCAGCAGCGTGCCCGGATAGGCTCTGCTGGTCGCCTCGCCGGCAAAGCCCAGGGGCCCGACCGGCCTGGCCAGGAGGTCGTGCGCTTCGCCTTCGACGCCCGGGGGTCTCAGGCAGTACGCGCCCAGGCTGTAGGGATCGGAGCCCCACGAGCTGACCAGCACGGCCTGCGGTCGGCCCAGCCCGGGGAAGGCGCGGCGCAGGCTTGCAAGCTGGCACTCCACGGTCTTCTCGCTCCCCGCTGACTCGAAGGCTCTGGCTCGCTGGCCCACCACGAAGCCTACCAGCACCGGCTGTCCCAGGGCCTTGTGGCCGTTGAAGAAGACGTCCGTCTCCCCGTCCGGCTGGTTGAGGCTGAGGAAGTCGGGCTCGAGTGGCCAGACCGCCTGATCGAAGCGCAGGGCAACCTTGTTGAGAACCTCGGTACCCAGGGCCCGGATGGCGTCTTTCTTCCAGTCGGGCAGGGGAGGGTCGAACTGGACCCGCTCGCCCTGAAGAACTCCCAGAGGCAGAGTCAGGATGACCCGGTCGAAGCGGAACGAGCCCCGCGAGGTGGCCGCCTCGACCTTCGAGTCTGTCCAGGTCAGCCGGTGGACAGGGGTGGACAGGAGCAGGTTGCACGATCTCCAATCCAGCAGCTGATCCAGCCCCCCGGGAAGAAACCGGTCCAGGCCTTCCAGGGGCTTGCCCGAGAGCGCGTCCGGGCGGGCCGCGAAGGCGGTCATGTCGGCGATGGGCAGGCTGCGCACACGGGCCCGCCAGGGCTCCGGGTTACCCGACTCGAGAAAGACCCGGCCCATGGCCTCGGCCATGGAAAGCGGCTCGGGACTGCGCGAGGCCAGGTCCATGGCCTGGGCAGCCAGATCCAGCCCCGCTTCCTGAACCTGGCGACTCAGCTCCATCGTGAGGGGCTCGCCCAGAGGGTTGAAGAAGAGGTTGTTGAGCACGTCGCTGTCGAGGTGCTCCAGGCTGCGCGCGCGGGCGCTCAGGGGATTGGCCTCGGCTCCATGCAACCAGGCAGCCCCCAGGTCGATGGGGCAGCCCAGGCTCCGGTCGGTCCAGATGCGCCCGCCGGGTCGGTCGCGCGCCTCCAGGACGGTTACCTGGGCGCCGCCCTGGACGAGGCGGCGGGCGGCCGCGCAGCCAGCCATTCCGGCCCCGATGATGCCGACCTGCATGGCTCAGCGGGCTTTGACTTCAGCTGGGACCATCTCGGGAATAGCTTCCTGCCAACTCGGCAGGGCGGCGATCCGGTCATACCAGGCACGAATGCCGGGGTAGGGCTCCAGCGGAATGCCGGCCATCCCGGAGTAGACGAGGTTGGCGCCCAGCGCAAAGTCTGCCAGGCTCAGCTTGGGGCCCAGGACGAAGGTTTTGTCGGCCAGATGCCGGTCCAGAAGGGCGGCCAGCGGGTGGAAGGCCGCCTCGGCTCGCTTCAGAGCTTCTTCATCGGTGGCCTGGCCCATGATCATCGGTCGGACCATGCGCTCATACAGGAATGTTCGGGTGGCGGGATTCCAGTGACCCATGCTCCAGCTCATCCAGCGCCAAAGCTCGGCCTTGTTGCGGGCGGTGCGGGGCAGCAGGGAATGGCCCCGAACCTTCTGGGCCAGGTAGACCATGATGGCGTTGGATTCCCACAAAATATAATCGTCGTCTTGCAGCGTGGGCACCTTCCCGTTCGGGTTCCTGGCCAGATAGTCGGGCTTCTTGCAGTCGGCCGGATCCATCGACACCTGCTCGAGCGTCAGCCCCAACTGGTTGGCCACGGCCATCACCTTGATGCAGTTGGGGGAGGGAGGGTGCGTGTAAAGCTTCATCTCGCACACCTTAGCACCGGGGGCCGTCCGGAGACATTGACCTGAGTCAAGGGAATGCGTGCCGGGTAACCAGCAGCGCCACCGCGGCGAACTTGAAGCCGCAAGCGGCGGTGATCAGCGAGTGGAACACCTCGTGGTAGCCGAAGGTGGCGGGAGCCGGGTCGGGGCGTCGGATCACGTAGATGATCGCCCCCACCGTGAAGAATAAACCGGCCGTGGCCAGCAAGCTCAGTCCCAGCGCGCCCAGAGATCTGGCCAGCGAAGGAAGATAGGGGGTCACCAACCAGCCCAGGGCAAGGTAAAGACAGGCGGTCAGCGCTCGGGGCGCCCTCACCCAGAAGATCGACTGAGCGATGCCAGCGGCCGCTCCCACCCAGGCGATGAGCAACAGCCGGTGGCCGTCTTCTCCGCGCAGGGCGAGCAGGCAGAAGGGGGTGTAACTGCCGGCGATGAGCACGAAGATGGTGGCGTGGTCGAGGCTGCGCATGCGCTCGCGCAAGCGTGGGCTCCAGTTCCTGCGGTGGTAGAGGGCGCTCACGGTCAGCATGGCGACCAGGGCCAGCGAGTAGATGGCGGCAGCCAGGGCGGCTCGAGGGGTAGGCGCCAGCCAGACGAGCACAGCACCGGCCGCCACGGACCAGTAGCTGGCCTGCTGGTGGATCCAGCCGCGATAGCGAGGCTTCAAGCCGGAGCTCCCAGGCCCAACCTGTGGAGGTGCTCGACGATCTCTTTCTCGGGAAGGGTGTGCCGACTGCCCTTGGCCAGCTCGAGGATGGCCTGCATGCGCTCCTCGTCACACTCCAGGCCGTGCTCGGTCAGCCAGATCTGCGCATTGGCGCGGCCACTGTAATAGCCCACCTCGACTTGTTGACTGCGGCCGAGCTCGGAGGCGGGAACCGAGGAGTAAATGCGGTCGGCCAACTCTGGTCGCCCCGATTTCAATGCTTTGAGGATGGCGGCGGCGTGGACGCCTGTGCTGGTGCGGAAAGCGTCGCGTCCGAAGGCCGGGTAATTGCAGCCGATGGGAACGGCGTAGTAGCGGCTGGCCTTCTCCACATACTCGCGCAGGGCGCGAAGGTCTCTTCCCCACAGGCCCAGCAGGCGCAGATTCAGGATCAGAAGGTCGATGGGGGCATTGCCGACTCGCTCGCCCACACCCAGGCAGGTCCCGTGCAGGCGGTCCACCCCTTCCTCGAGCGCGCTCAGGCAGAGCGCCAGGGACAGCCCCCGGTCGTTATGCCCGTGCCAGTCCAGCTGGACAGACTCGGCTTGCCAGTCTCGCAGCAGACCTCGGGTGAACTGGACCAGGTTGGCCAGGCCTGAAGGCGTGGCGTGGCCGACGGTGTCGGTCAGCACCAGGCGGCTCGCGCCGGCGTCGACCGCCACGCGGAAGAGCCTGCGGAGAGTGGAGGGGTCGGTGCGGATGGTATCCTCGGTGACGAAACTGGCCGGTAGATCGTGGGCCACCACCATCTCGATGGATTCGGCCACGAAGCGCTCGAGCTGCTCCAGGCTCCACCCTTCGATCAAGCGGCGCATGGGAGAGCTACCCAGAAAGGCGCACACCTCGATGCTGTGACCCGTCTTCTGGGCGATCTGCAGCACCGCTCGGATATCGTGAGGGTGAGTGCGGGCCGCGCAATTGGGGTGGATCTGGAGGCGCTGGTTGCGGATCTCCTCGACCAACCGGGTCACATCCGCCACGGCCTGCTCGCCCGCGCCGGGCAGCCCCACATCCACGTGCTGAATGCCGCAGGCTTCCATGCAGTGAAGCAGCTCGAGCTTTTGCTCGATCTCCGGATTGCGCACCGAAGGAGACTGAATCCCATCGCGCAGGGTCTCGTCGAGCAGGGTGAAGACCCGGCCGGGCGCGGGGCTGTTCCAGTCGTGCAAGAGATCGCTCATGACAGTCTCTCCCTCTCCCGACGCGCTCGCGCCTCAAGTCGCTCTCTGCGGTCGGTCTGAACGCGAAAAGGCAAGATCTCGCTCACGAGAGTCTCTCGATCTCCAGGGCGGCTCGACGCGCTTCTACCTCGAGTCGCTGTCTGCGATAGGCCTCATCGTAGGGGACATTGGCCAGGGGCCGGCAGCTGCCGGCCAGTCGCCCGATCTCTTCGGCCAGCTCGCGGTCGAGGGGCCTTCCCGCCAGCCGGGTGAGGGGCAGCACCCGGGGACGCGGGCCCAGCACCCCGACCACCAGCTGTCCGTCCCGCACGCAGGGCGGATCCAGGTCGAGCCGCAGAGCCAGAGAGACCAGCGGGAAGTCCAGGCTCTGGCGAGGACGCCACTTGCGGTAAACCACCCGGCTGGAGGAATCGAGCCGGGGCAGGCGCACCGACCGCAAGAGCTCGCCCGGCCGCAGGCTCAAGTGCCGGCGCCCATCTGCATTGTAGAGCTCGGACAGGGCCAATCCCCTGGCTCCGGCCGGTCCAACCAGGTCGAGCTCGGCTTCCAGCGCCACCAGCACGGGGACGGTGTCGGCCGAAAGGGCGGCCACGCAGCTCGTGCCTCCCGCGACCACATGACAGGTGTCCCCGTGAGACTTGAGACATCCTCCCAGAGACTGTCGGTAGAGCGGGCTCTGGTTGACGTAGCGGCAGCGGGTATCCAGACAGAGGTTGCCGCCCAGGGTGGCCGTGCGACGGATCTGCGGGCCGGCTACCAGGCCGGCGGCCACGGCCAGCGCTGTCGGAACCAGGGGGCTTCGGGCCAGATCGGCCAGGGGAGTGCCCGCTGCAATTCGCAGACCGCCCGTGGTCAGCTCGATCCCCGAGAAACCGGGCAGCCGACTCACACTGATCAGGGTGGGTGTCTTGACCTGTCCGGTCTTGAGTGCCGGGAGCATGTCGGTGCCCCCCGCCAGGACCCTGGCCTCGGGGTGGCGGCTCAGAAGTTGGGCGGCCTCGTCCCAGCTCGTGGGAGAGAGCACCTGCAGGGCGGGGATTCTCAGCACCGCGCGGCCTCCTGGGACTGGCCCTTGAGCGCTGCCAGGACCTTCTCGGGAGTGATCGGAAGCTGGTCGATGCGCACCCCCACGGCATCAAATACAGCGTTGGCGATGGCCGGCAGGGCCGGGTGCAGGGGCCCTTCGCCCGCCTCCTTAGCCCCGTAGGGGCCACGCGGATCGGGGTGCTCCACGATCAGAGCCTGGATCGCGGGCACGTCCAGCGAGGTGGGCAGGCGGTAATCGAGCAGCGAGCTCGCGGTCAGAAGACCCCGCTCGTCCACCTGGTGGTGCTCGAACAGCGCTTCCGCCGCCCCCATGTAGACCGAGCCTTCGATCTGCCCTTCCACCAGGACCGGCGAGAGCGCTTTGCCGCAGTCGTGGGCGGCCCAGATCTGGAGCAGGTGGACCTGACCGGTTTCCCGGTCCACCTCGACCTCGGCCACGTGGGCTGTGTAGGAGTAGGCCGGGGAGGCCCCGATGGTAGCCCCGCGATAGTCTCCATGAACCCCGCTGCGGGGGCTCTGGTAGTGACCCACGCTGCCCATCGTTCCCAGTGCCTCCTCGGCCAGCACGAAGGCCTCCTGGATGCTCATGAAGGTATCCGGGTCGTCCAGGCGCTGGGCTCGCCGGCCGGCCAGCACCACCTGGGCCGGCGAGCATTGCCACCGCTCAGCCACCACCCGGCGCACCTTGCTGCCCAGGTCACGAGCGGCCATCAAGCAGGCCTGGCCGGCCATCAGGGTGACCCTGGAGGAATAGGCTCCCAGGTCGACCGGGCACAGATCGGTATCGGCCGTGACCACGCGCACGTCCTCCAACTCTACCCCCAGCTCCTGGCAGGCCACCACGGCCAGCACCGTGGCCGCTCCCTGCCCGATATCCGAGACGCCCGCGAACAGGCGCACGCGACCGGAACGATCAAGACAGATCTGCACCCCGGACTGGGGCAGCTCGCTGGGGTAGATGCAATAGTTGGTGCCGGAGATGTAGGTGCTGCCGGCCACCCCCAGCCCGCGGCCGGGAGGAAGCTTGCCATAGCGCTGCTTCCAGAGCGAGGCCTGCTCCACGCGCTCGAGGCACTCCAGAAAGCCGTTGGAGCCGAGCTGGAACTCGTTGATCGTGCGGGCATCGGCCCCAATGAAGTTGCGCCGGCGCAGCTCGATGGGGTCCAGGCCCAGGGCCCGGGCCGCCTTGTCGAGCTGGACCTCCAGGGCAAAGCGCGGCTGCACCGAGCCGTGCCCGCGCTTGGGCCCGCAGGCGGGCTTGTTGGTATAGACCCGGGTAGAGTGGAAACGGTAGCTCTCCATCTTGTAGGGAGAGCCCAGCAACTGCCCGGTGTAATAGGTGGTGACCAGGCCGAAGGAAGAGTATGCCCCGCCATCCAGCAGGCTGCGCGCGTCCAGGCCCAGGATGCGGCCGTCCTGGCTCAAGCCCAGCCGCATGGTCATCTGGCACGGATGCCGTCCGCGGTGGGCCAGGAAGACCTCTTCGCGGGTGTAGAGACACTTCACAGGCCGGCCGGTGAGCATGGACAGCCGGGCCACAACGAACTCCAGATCAAAGGGCTCACTCTTGCCCCCGAACGCGCCTCCCACGTTGGTGGCGATCACTCTGATCCGGTTGGTTGGCTGCTCCAGCACGCGGGCCAGCTCTCGGTGCAGGTAGTGGGGCACCTGGGTGGCCGACCAGACGGTCAGCAGCCCGCCGGCATCATAGTGGGCCAGGGCGCAGTGGGGCTCGAGGGGAGCGTGGGTGCTGCCATGAAAGGAGTAATCGCCCTCCACCACCAGGTCGGCCCGGGCCAGGCACGAGGCCACCTCCCCGAACTCGAGCTCCACCTCCTTGGACAGGTTGCCCTTATCGTGGATCCGCACCGCGGTGCTCTCCAGCGCCTGGCGAGGGTCGAGGACCGCGGGCAGGACCTCGTAGTCCACCTTGACGAGGTCGAGCGCGAGGTTGGCCGTCTCTTCGTCCACCGCCGCCACGGCTGCCACCGCGTCTCCCACGTAACGGGCCTTCTCCAGACAGAGGGCGTGCTCGTCTCGCGTCCAGGGCAGGATGCCGTAGGAGATCGGGAAGTCCTGGCCGGTCACCACCGCCAGGACGCCCTCCAGGGCCAGGGCCCGGCTCGCGTCCACCGCCAGGATGCGGGCGTGAGCGTGGGGAGAGCGCAGGATCTTGCAGTGCAGCATGCGGGGCAGGCAGAGGTCGTCGGTGAACTGAGTCGCTCCGGTGACGCGCTCGTAGCCATCCACCCGGCGGTGGCGCTGCCCGATACCCGGCCTGCCGGCCTGGCCGGGAGCCTGCCCCTGCATCTCCTGCCAGGCCTGCTCCACCGCCTCGAGGATCTTGGTGTAGCCGGTACAGCGGCACAGATTGCCCGAGAGCGCCTCGGAGATGGTCTCCCGGGTGACCTCATCGGGGCTGCTCTCGAGAAAGGCCGCCGCGCTCATCAGCATGCCGGGGGTGCAGAAGCCGCACTGGGCTGCTCCACAAGCGTCAAATGCCCGCTGCAGGGGATGGTTGCCTCCCAGGCCCTCCACGGTCTGCACCTGACGGCCTTCCACCTGGGAGGCCAGGGTCAGGCAACTGAGCACGGGCTCACCGTCCACCTGCACGGTGCAGGCTCCGCAGTCACCCCGGTCACACCCCTGTTTGGTGCCGGTCAGGCGCAACTGATAGCGCAAAACCTCAAGCAAGGTCCAGTGGGCTGGAGCAGCTACCTGGACTTGCTCGCCGTTGAGCTGAAACCTGCAAAGCTGCACGCTTACCCCCTGGAAGTCACAGATGTCCGGGCCTTACCATAGCCGCAGGAGCGCCTGCGGGCCATTGATCTGGATCAAGCTAGAAAACCTGGCGCAAGGTGTTGGGCAGTCGCGCCGCCGGAAGACCTGGTCAACAGGGCCCGGGAAGCATTCCCGAGCTCCATCGCCCACGTTCACGAGGCCAGGCTGAGATAGCGCTCTCCCCGGTCGCACAGCACGGTCACGACGGTGTGCCCCGGACCCAGGTCGCGTGCCACCTGCTCGGCGGCCAGCACGTTGGCGCCGGCCGAGATGCCTACCAGAATCCCCTCCTCCAGGGCCAGGCGGCGGGATCGCTCGCGGGCGTCGGCGGTGGCGATCTGGACCACGCGGTCGATCTCCTGGCGGCGCACGATCTCGGGGATGAACCCGTCGGCCAGGCCCTGAATGCCGTGACACCCGGGCGGACCGCCCGACAGCACGGCCGATTCAGCCGGCTCCACGGCCACTCGCTGGGCCGCGCAGCCGGCCGCTCGCAGGGCGCGTCCCACTCCCATCAGGGTACCGCCCGTGCCGATCCCCATGACAAAGGCGTCGAGCTTGCCGCCGGTTTGGGTCAAGATCTCCGGCCCGGTGGTCAGCTCGTGGCAGAGCGGGTTATCTGAGTTGGAGAACTGGCTGGGCAGAAAGACCTGCGGGTCCTGGCGGGCGATGTCCACGGCCCGCACCACGGCCGACTGGATGTGCAGCAATTCCTCGAGCAGGTGCAACTCGGCCCCGAAGGAGCGGATCATGTTGCGCCGCTCCTGGCTCACCGAGCTGGGCATCATGATCACGACCCGGTATCCCTTCATCGCTCCCATCATGGCCAGGGCGATGCCGGTATTGCCGCTGGTGACCTCCAGGATCATACCGCCCGGTTTGAGCTCGCCCCGTCGCTCGGCCTGGTCGAGGATGAAGTGGGCGATGCGGTCCTTGATGCTCCCTCCGGGGTTGAGATACTCGGCTTTGGCCAGCACCGTGCAGCCGGTCTCCTGGCTCGAGCGCGCCAGGGGGAGCAGCGGGGTGTGTCCGATGGTCTGGCAGACGTTGCTGGGGGTCAGGCAGGTGGAGACCTGCCGGGGGCAGGCGACGAGGTTTGTCATGCATCCATGATGCGCATTGGGGAGGGCTCGTCTTTGATCCGGATCAAGTCAGGACCCGTCCGCGACCGTGAGCACGGAACGCGCGATCGTCGTGATCGGGCTTGGAAGCGGATCATGATCCGCCTCCGGCCATGAGCCCGGAACGCGTGCTCGTCGTCATCGGGCTCGGAAGCGGATCATGATCCGTCTTCGGCCATGAGCCCGGAACGCGTGCTCGTCGTGATCGGGCTCGGAAGCGGATCATGATCCGTCTTCGGCATGAGCCCGGAACGCGTGTTCGTCGTGATCGGGCTCGGAAGCGGATCATGATCGGTCTTCGGCCATGAGATCGGAACGCGTGTTCGTCGTGATCGGGCCCGACGCTGGGCAGGGCTGACGCTGGCTCAAGAGCTCCAGACCGGCTCGCGCTTCTCCAGGAACGAGCGCAGGCCCTCGACGGCGTCGCCGTGGGCCATCAGCTCGGTGAGGTAGAGCTGCTCGATGCCCTGCAGCGACTCCAGCCCGTCCTCGCCCAGCCGCAGGGCCTTCTTGGCCAGGCGCAGGGCCGAGCCGCTGAGGCCGGCCAGCGAGTCGGTCAGCTCGCGGGCCGACTCGTCGAGCTGATCGGCCGGGACCACCCGATTCACCAGTCCCAGCTCGCGAGCCCGGGTGGCGTCCAGGGTGGCTCCGGTCAAAATGAGCTCGCGGGCCAACCGCGGGGGGATCAGCCGGGGCAGCAGGGCGATGCCCAGCGGAGGGAAAACGCCCAGGCGGATCTCGGGCAGCGCGAAGCGGGCGTTCTCGGCCGCAACCACCAGATCGCACACCAGCATCAGCTCCAGCCCTCCGCCCATGCAGGCCCCCTTGACCACCGCCAGGGTGGGCGCCGGGAAGCGCAGCAGCCGGCTCAGGGCCTGGCCGACAGCCCTGAGCATGGCGGGCGCCTGCTCGGGCAGATGCTCGCCCACGTCGGCTCCAGCCGAGAAAGCCCGGTGGGGCGTCTCGATCACCAGGGCCCGGAGGGGCTCGCGCTCGAGCTTGTCGATCGCCTCGTCCAACTCCTTGAGCATGGCGATGGTGAGGATATTCAGCGGGGGATGGTCGAGCACGATCCGGCCGACCGTGCCTTCTACCCGTGTGGTGATTGTGCCCATGGGGCCTCCTTCAAGCTGTCTGCCCTCCGTCCACGACCAGCACGGTGCCGGTGATGTGGCGGGCCCGCTCACTGAGCAGGAAGGCGACCACTTCGGCCACTTCCTCGGGTTCTCCCAGCCGTCCCAGGGCCGTCTCGCCCAGGGAGCGCTCGAGGGCCTCGGGGGGCATTTTCTCGGCCATGACCCCTCGGATCAGCCCGGGAGCCACTGCGTTCACGTTGATATTGCTGGGTCCGAGCTCTCGAGCCGCGGTGCGGGCCAGGGCCATGCAGGCGGCCTTGGAGGCCGAGTAGTTGGCCTGCCCGAGTCGGCCGCGCATCCCGTTGATCGATCCCATCACCACGACCTTGCCCGAGCGCTGGGCTCGCATGGTCGCAGCGGCGGCGGCCAGGTAGAGGAAACAGTGCTTGAGGTTGACCTCCAGCACCTCGTCAAAGTCCGCCTCGCTGAGCTTCCAAAGCACGCGATCGCGGTTGAGGCCGGCGTTCAGCACCAGCAGGTCCAGGCCCCCCAGAGCCTGCACCACCTGCTCGACCACTTCCCGGGCTCCCTCGCGCACGTCGCGGACGATGGAGAGCTCGGCCTCCGGGGCAGCTTCCCGGTCGACCACGGCCACCCGGGCGCCTTCCCGCTTCAGCACCCTGACCACGGCCGCCCCGATACCGCGGGCTCCGCCGGTGACCAGAGCCCGCTTGCCCTCGAGGATCACGACTCGGGGGCAGCCACCGGCTTGCCGCACACGCCGCAGAACTTGTGCTCGGCCGGAAGCCCGCGGGCGCCGCAGCCTGAGCAGCTGTTCACCCAGGGACCCCAGAGAAACTCGGGCGAGCCGCCCCGGGCGGCTTCCTCGCGCATCTCGCGGATGCGGCTGGGGCGCTTCTCAACGAAGGCCTGCATGCCCTCGTAGGGCTCGCGAGAGGTGTAGTGCAGGGCCAGCCAGTCGCGTCCGTGGCCGATGGTGGTGTGCCAGGAGAGATCCTTCCAGAAGTTGACCGCTTGCTTGGTGTAGCGAATGCACTCAGGGAAGCGCTCCACCAGCTTGCCGGCCAGCTCGTTGACGCAGTTGTCGAGCTCGGCGGCGGGGACCACCCGGTTGACCAGACCCCACTCCAGGGCCTGCTGGGCCGTGATCTTGTCGCACAGGAAGAGCATCTCGCGAGCCCGGCGGTCCCCGATCGTGATCGGCAGCCACTGAGTGGCGCCGCCGCAGGGCACGCTGCCGACCTTGGGACCCACCTGCAGAATGGTGCAGTGCTCGGCTGCCACGGCCAGATCGCAGGCCAGGTTGAACTCGTTCCCACCGCCGGCCACCACGCCGTTCAGGCGGGCAATGACGGGCTTACCGAGGTTGCGCAGCAGGTCGAGGCACTGCTGGAACTCGCCCATCCACTTCCAGTAATCGTGGGGGCGTTTGGTGTAGTTGTGGTAGTATTCCGAGACGTCCCCTCCAGTGCAAAAGGCCTTCTCTCCCACGCCAGTCAGCACCACCACAGCCACCGAATCGTCCCAGGAGGCGTCCACGAAGGCTCGGCTCATCTCACGCAGGGTGCGTGTGGAGTAGGCATTGAAGACCTGGGGCCGGTTGATGCTCACGCGGGCCACCCAGTCCTTTTTCTCGTAGAGGATTTCCTCGAAGTCGAGTGCCTGCGGATCGCTGGGAGCGAAGTAGCTCTGATTCTGAGTGGTTGGCATGGAGGCCCTCCCTGGCTGATGATACGCCCGTCAGTATACAGGCAGCCGACTCAGGCTCCACTTGATCTGGATCAATCCCCCCCGGCGCGGTCTCGTTGCATACTGTGCGGGCCAGACCATGAAGGGGGATGCTCCTTTGTCCATCGCCGTCGATACTATGAGGGCCGCAGTCTATCACCAGGAAGGTGGCCTGCGCCTGGAGGAGGTCGCTCGTCCCGTTGCGACCGAGCACCAGGCGTTGATTCGTGTGGCCGCCTGCGGGCTGTGCCATACCGACCTTCACTATCTCGATCACGGAGTGCCCACGGCCCGCAAGCCACCCATCATTCTAGGCCATGAGTGCTCGGGGACGGTGGTGGAGGTGGGCTCGCTTGTCGAGGGGGTGGCGCCGGGCGACCGGGTGCTCATTCCAGCGGTGCTGCCCTGCGGCTCGTGTGAGATGTGCCGGTTAGGACGCGAGAACATCTGCACCTCCATGGCCATGCTCGGCAACCACATCGACGGGGGGTTTGCCGAGTGGATCGCGGTGAGCGCTCGTCATCTACTCAAGCTGCCCGAAGAAATTCCGCTCGAGGAAGGGGCCATCATCGCCGATGCCCTGACCACGCCCTATCACGCCGTGGTGCGACGGGCCCGGGTCGCCCCCGGCGAGCGGGTGGTCGTGATCGGCTGCGGCGGGGTGGGCCTGGGTCTGGTGCAGTTCGCCCGGGCGGCCGGAGGCAGGGTGCTGGCCATCGACTTGGTGGACTCCAAACTGGAGCTGGCCCGGCAGTTGGGCGCCGAGGCCACCGTGAACGGTGGCGAGGGCAACCTGGGCAAGGCTGTCCGCAAAGCCCTGGGAGGGGCTCCCGAGGTGGTCTTCGAGGCCATCGGCCACGGTCCGACCCTGCAGCAGGCTCTCTCGCTGGTGGCCGGCGGGGGCCGGGTGGTGGTCGTGGGCTACTGCTCGCACGACGTGGAGCTGTCGGCCGGCCGCATCATGTTCCGTGAGCTGGACGTGCTGGGCTCGCTCGGCTGTCGCCCGGTGGACTACCCCCGGGTCATCGAGCTGGTTCGCAGCGGGGTGATCAAGCTGGCCCCCATGGTCAGCCACAGATTCCCCCTGCAAGACATCGCCCAGGGCCTGGACGCTCTGCGTCGGGGCGAGCTGGTGCGCGGGATCGTGCTGCCATGAAGAATCTTCTGCCCGACTGGACCGGGACCAGCCTGGATGAGCGCCTGGAGCTCTGCCGTGACCTGGTGGAGGACACCGAGTTCCCCACCGTGCACCAGTGGAAAGAGCAGGGCGGGCGCGTGCTGGGCCACTTCCAGGTCTACTTCCCCGAGGAGATCGCCCACGCTGCCGGCCTTCTGGCGGTCAAGGTGCGGGGCGCTCAGCTCGAGACCCGACAAGCCGAGTCTCATTTCGGCTCGTATCTTTGCTCGATCTTGAAGAGCTCACTGGAGGCCGCTCTCTCCAACAAGCTCCCGCTCGACTACTTCGTCTCCCATCCCATCTGTGACGCGGCCCGGAACCTGGCCGCCATCTGGGGTCGAAACCTGAGCTATCCGGCTCAGGTGCTCTACCTTCCTCAGAACTCTCGCTCGGCGGCCGCCCCCGAGTACCTGCGCGAGGAGTACCGGCGCCTGGCCGACGACCTGGGCGGGGTGAGCGATGCCTCGCTGGCCGAGAGCATTGCCGTCTACAACCGGGGTCGGGAGCTGCTCGAAGAGCTCTATCGCATCAAGCGAGAGACTCCGTGGCTTCTGCCGGTGGACGAGGCCTACGTGCTGGTGGCTCTGGCCGGGCTGATTCCGCGGCCGGAGTACAACACGTTCCTGGAGGCCACCCTGCCTCTGCTGCGGCAGCGTCCGGCCCGCAAGACGGATAAGGTGCGCGTGGTCTGGGAGGGCGGGTTCTGCGAGCAGCCGCCCCTGGACATGCTGCGGGCGGTGGCCCGCTCGTGCTACGTGGTGGACGACGACCTGCTCATCGGCCTGCGCTACATTCTGGGTCAGGTCCCGCTGGATGGCGACCCATGGGCCAACCTGGCCCGGGCTTATCTCGAGCAATCGAGCTACAGCCCGGTGCAGCGAGACGAGCAGCGCCCCAAGGAGGCCATGTTGCTTCAGCGCATTCGAGATTGCGGTGCCGAGGCAGCCATTCTGGCCGCCGCCAAGATGTGCGAGCCGGGCCTGGACGAGCAGGTGGCCTACTCCAAAACGCTCGATGAGGAGGGCATCGCCTATTTTGTCAGCGAGTTTGAAGAGCGCATGACCAGCTTTGATCAGGTGCAGATTCAGCTTGAGACGTTCGTCGAGAACCTCGTGTTCGACTAGGAGCGCAGCCGGCTGCGCGACGCCCAACATGTTGTGCGGTGTCGGAGGCGGGGGCAGGGGCCCCCGAGGGCGTAGACACCGCGCCTCTCTTGAGGTGGAGCAAACGGTAGGAAGGATATTGTCGACGTCGCACAGGGAAGCACTGAAGGTTTTGCAGTCCTTGGCGCTTGAGGCGCGAAGGATCCCACGATGAGAAGGTTGGAAAGGGAGAGCCCGTGACAGAAACGATTGTGGGTCGAGGAGCGAGCCGAGGAGGGGCTCTCTTCCGAGACTGGTTCCAGGAGATCAGCCAGGCCTCCGAGAGAGACCGAAAGACGGCCTATGTCTTTGTGATGGGGAGCCTGGGCGAGATCTTGCGCGCTTTCGATCTCCTGCCCATCTTTCCTGAGATCAACTCGCTGCAGACGGCCGTGCGCCGGGTGGCCCACGACTTCCTGGCCCGAGCCGAGGACTATGGCTACTCGCCCGACATCTGCGGCTACGTCAAGGCGGACGTGGCCGTTCAGCTCGCGGGAGGAGAGCACCCCATGGGGCGGATCCCCCGCCCCTCCCTGGCCATCGCCACCAACGCCTGCAACACCTACATCAAGTGGGCCGAGATCTGGGAACGGATGCACCACTGCCCGGTCTTCACCCTGGATATCCCGGGCTCGCGCTCGGCGAGCTTCGACGAAATGCCCGGAAGCCCGGGATTCGAGCGTGATCGGCTCTACGTCCAGCGCCAGCTCGAGGAGCTGGTGGGACTGTGCCAGAGCATCACCGGGCGAGAGCTCTCGCTCGACCGCCTGCGCCAGACCATGGCTCATACCAACGAGATGAGCCGCTGCTGGAAAGAGGTCATCGCTCTGAACCGGAGCCGCCCGGCCTGTTTCGACGCCCTGACCGAGGGAACGATCTACCTCGGAGTGCTCAATGCCCTGAGGGGAACCGAGCAGGGAGAGATCTACTTCCGCGAGCTGCTCGAGGAGATGCAGCATCGCGTGGCCCACGGCCTGGGAACTCTGCACGAGGAGAAGTACCGGTTGATGTTCCTGGGCGTTCCCTGCTATCCGCTCTTCCGCCGCTTCCACGAGATGTTCGCCGAGTGGGGCGGCACCTTCGTCAGCAGCACCTACCTCTGGTTTGCCGCCGGCGGGATGGACGCGGGCTTTCAATACGACCTGGAGCGGCCGCTGGAGAGCCTGGCACAGGGTGTGCTGCGCAGCGTGCGCCGGGCCATGGACAGCATGTTCTTCCCCAGCCAGCCCATTCTGCGGGCGGCCGAAGAGTTCGGCCTGGACGGGGTGGTCTTTCACCCCATCAAGAGCTGTCGCACCGTCTCCACCGGACTGGCCGACGTTCGTCGCGACGTGATGGAGCGCTGCGATATGCCTTCGCTCACCATCGAGTCGGACATGATGGACCGCCGGGTGGTCTCGGAGGCCCAGCTCAAGAATCGGATCGACGCCTTCTTCGAGGGCCTGGCCTCCCGCCGCCTGCGGGCGGCCGGAAAGGAGTGAGCGGTGGGATACGCTGGCGGAGTTGATGTAGGATCCACTCAGACCAAAGCGGTGCTGATCGACGAGCAGGGCAACCTGGTGGGCCACGCCATCGTGGACACCGGCGCGGCCGTCGTGCAGGCGGCCGAGAAGGTGTTCCAGGCTGTCTTGCAGTCGACCGGCTTGAGCGAGCAGGATGTGTCCTATGTGGTTGGGACCGGTTACGGCCGTTACAAGGTGACCTTCGGGGACAGTCAGGTCACCGAGATCAGCTGCCATGCTCGGGGAGCGGTGCACATGTTCCCCGGCACCCGCACCGTGGTGGACATGGGGGGGCAAGATACCAAGGCCATCCGAGTGCTGCCCTCGGGCGAGGTGCTCGACTTTTGCATGAACGACAAGTGCGCCGCCGGCACCGGTCGCTTCTTGCAGGCCGCCAGCTACGCCCTGGAGATCCCGCTCTCCGAGCTGGGCAGCGTGGCTCTGGCCGGGCAAAAGCCGGTCAAGATCAGCACCACCTGCACTGTGTTCGCCGAGAGCGAGGTGCTCTCGTGGCTGGAAAAGGGCAAGAAGGTCGAGGACATCCTGATGGGAGTGCACCTCTCCATCGGAACCCGCTCGGTGGGCCTGGCCCGGCGAGTGGGCGTCGAGCAAGAGGTGACCTTCACCGGGGGCGTCACCCGAAACCAGGCCATGGTGGAGGTACTGAACAAGATGCTGGGCTTGAAGGTTAACGTGAGCCCCGAATCCCACTACATGGGGGCCCTGGGAGCGGCGCTCTACGCCCGCGACCGAATTCTCGGAGCGCAGGGAGTGACCGTCTGATGCTGTGTGCTGGAATCGACCTCGGCTCGACCTACACCAAAGCGGTTCTCTACAGCCCTCGCTCGGGCGTCGTGGGGGCCGCGCTGCTCAAGACCGGCTTCAAGCTGGCCGAGGCGGCCGAGCAGGCTTATCGCCAGGCGCTGGCCACGGCCGGAGCGCGCGCCGACCAGGTGGCCTATGTGGTGAGCACCGGCTATGGTCGCCACCAGGTTCCTTTTCGCGATACCCAGGTGACCGACCTGACCGCCCATGCCCGCGGAGCGAGCTTCTTCTTCCCTGGCACCCGCACCGTTCTCGATGTGGGTGGGCAGACCATGAAGGCCATTCGGATCGACCATCAGGGCAAGGTGCGCTCGTTCCGCCTCAACGACAAATGTGCCGCCGGCACGGGGGCTTTCCTGGAGAAGACGGCCCGGACCATGGGTTTTGCCATCGAGGAGATCGGGCCGCTGGCGGCCACCTCCCACAACCCGGTGACCATCAGCGGGGTGTGCGCCGTTTTCGCCGAGTCGGAGGTGATCAACCAGCTCTCCCTGGGCTCTGCCCCCTCCGACATCATGAACGGAGCCATCTCCTCGCTGGTGGAGCGCTCGCTGCAGCTGATGAAGCGGGTCAACATGGAGCCGGAGTATACCCTCGTGGGCGGGATCCTGCGCTTTGAGAGCATGGCCCGTACCGTGGGTGAGAAGCTGAAAGCTCCCCTCAACGTACCACCGGCCGACCTGGTGCAGTTCAATGGAGCCGTGGGCGCCGCCTGGCTGGGCTGGCGCAGGGTGGAGAAGCTGCGCAACCAGGGCCAGCTGGAGGAGCACCTGCGCGAGCGGGTTGGTCTTGTCAGCTGACGAGGGGGACTGGACTCGCCGCTTCGTGGCCGCTCCTCCTCGCCTGGAGGAGGCCGTGGCCCTCTACCGCAGCCTGGGATTCGAAGTGCGGCTCGAGTCAGTGGAAGAAAACGAGCTGCCGCCCGGCTGTCAGGATTGCCAGGCGGCCAGCTTGCTCTTTCGGGTGATCTACACCCGCTTTAGCGACTGCCAGCTCGAAAACCCGCGCTTGGGACCGGGCAGCTAAAGGTCCAGCCGCAACCCCCCTGGTCTCTGGTCTTCTTCCGTCCGGGGCGCTCGAGACGTACCTGTCTGGCCCGTTATTGCTGCTCAGCCTCGCTGGCCCGTGATCGCTCGCTAGAAATGGCCACCCGGGCTTAGAATAATGGCCGCCGGGCACAGGGCCGCGGCGGCCGGTTCACAGGTCAGAAGGGGACGTCATCAAAGATATCTGGGTCTTGGCTCCAGAAGTGTTCCTCGATAGTGCCAAGCTTAGCGTTCAGGCTATCGAGCTCGG
>JAANMX010000084.1_pt1 | contig 106489 bp, 90 predicted proteins | sample 7279681 | NCBI WGS metagenome assembly JAANMX01 (sample SAMN14094542, study PRJNA606508) | bioreactor metagenome | isolation source: A lab-scale SPAN reactor treating ammonium-rich wastewater day 351 | place: Ireland: Galway | collected 2018-01-01 | reverse complement strand
CGGCTTGCCGGGCAAGGGGAATCTTTCCTTCGTTAAACTACCGGCCGTCTGAGGGAGTTGCAAGGGCGCCTGGGACCGCCGACGCGCCGCCTCAACCGAGGACGGCGCGCAGCCGCTCCAGGGCGGCCGCTTGCCGCAGCGCGGCCTTCCCGAACCCCGGCAGCGCGCCGAGTGCGACCGCCTGCTGCTGGGCATCCGGGTAGTTGCTCACCAGCATCACCGGCACCCGGCGCAGCGCCGCGTCGGCCTCGATCCGGGCCACCAGATCCAGCCCGGAGGTGCCGTCCCTGTCGAGCACGCGGTTGACCAGAACAAGGTCATACGTCCCGCGTCCCAGCTCGGCGAGGGCGTCCGCCGCGTCGTCGAGGGGCACGACCTCGGCGCCGAACTGCGTCTGCAGGGCGCGCGCGATCGAGTCGTGGTCGGCGCCGCACTGGCCGACGCTCAGTACCCGCCTGCCGGGCATGCTGGTGTCCTCCAGAGATTCCGGGGGGACCGCCTGAGCCAAGGGAGCAGCAACTTCCGTGCCCCCGGCTGGCCGGGCGCGTGGGCAGGAGTAATGTTACAGAGTGGCGCCTGTTTCTGCACTCGCATCGGCCCGGTAAACGAGACTCCCGTGGGCACGAACGATCTTCCCGAAACGATCCTGCAGTTCGGGTCCGGCAAGTTCCTGCGCGGCTTCGCCGATCTGTTCATCCACCAGGCCAACCAGGACGGCCAGAACGTCGGGCGCGTCGTGGTCGTGCAGACGACGGGCGAGGGCCGGGCTAACTCCCTGGCGAAGCAGGGCGGACGCTACCACGTCGTCGTTCGCGGGCTGTCCAGCGGGGCCGTCGTCGATCGGGTCGAGGCGTCGGCCAGCATCAGCCGCGCCCTCGTCGCGTCGCGCCAGTGGACCGACGTCCTGGCGGTGGCCCGGTCGCCGCAGCTGCGCTACGTCCTCTCCAACACGGCCGAGGCCGGCTACACCCTGGACCCGGCGGACAAACCCGATGACGCGCCGCCGCGCTCGTTCCCGGCGAAGCTGCTGCGCGTGCTGCGCGAGCGCCACGACGCCGGCCTGCCCGGGGTGGCGCTCCTGCCGTGCGAGCTGTTCGAGGGCAACGCCGACATGCTGCGCGGCCTGCTCCTGCAACTCGCCGAGTCGTGGGGCCTGCCGGCGTCGGTCGGCGCTTACCTGCGGACCGCCTGCTCCTGGCACAACGCCCTGGTGGACCGGATCGTCACCAACCGGCCGGACGGCGACCCGCGCATCGAGGGCGATGACATGGCCGTCATGGCCGAGCCATACGCCCTGTGGGCGCTGGAGTCGCAGGACGGCGGGGCACGCCTGTTCCGCCATCCGGCGATCGCGCACACGACCGACGTGCGGCCGTTCTTCCTGCGCAAGGTGCGCATCCTGAACGCGGCCCACACGGCAATGGTGACGCGGGCCGAGCCGAAGGGCATCGCGACGGTGAAGCAGGCGATGGCCGATCCAGAGATCGAGGGGTGGCTGAAGCAGCTGCTGTTCGCGGAGATCGTGCCGGTGCTGGGGGGGCGGGTGGAGGACGCGGAGGGGTTCGCCCACCAGACGCTGGAGCGCTTCCGCAACCCGTTCCTGGAGCACCGGCTGAGCGACATCAAGACCTATCACGAGCAGAAGGTACGCATCCGGCTGATCCCGACGCGGGCCGAGTTCGTGGCGAAGTTCGGCCGCCCCCCGGCGCGGCTGGACGAGGCGATCACCGCCTCCGGCCTGTCGCCGCAGTAGCCCGCCGCGCCCGCGCGTTGCGAGGGCCCGTCGATGTCCCGTCCCCTTCCCCTCGACCTGCACGCCGAGGTCGCCGAGGCCGTGCGCGCCGGCCGCCCGGTTGTCGCGCTGGAGTCCACCTTGATCGCTCACGGCCTACCGTGGCCGCTCAACCTGGAAACGGCCCGGGCCGCCGAGGACGCGGTCCGGGCCGAGGGCGCCGTCCCGGCCACCGTCGCCGTGCTGAGAGGCCGGCCGGTCGTCGGTCTGGACGGTCCGGAGCTGGAGCGCCTGGCCCAGGGGCGCGACGTCCTCAAGGCGAGCCGGCGCGATCTGGCGGCGGCCGTCGCCCAGGGGCGGACGGCTGCGACGACGGTGGCCGCGACGATGTTCCTCGCCCACCTGGCGGGGGTGCGGCTGTTCGCAACCGGCGGGATCGGCGGAGCCCACCGAGACGCCGCCCATCCGTGGGACATCTCGGCCGACCTGCTGGAACTGTCGCGCACCCCGGTCGGAGTCGTGTGCGCCGGGGCCAAGAGTATCCTCGACATCCCGCGCACGCTGGAGATCCTGGAGACGCAGGGAGTGCCGGTGGTCGGCTACGGGACCGGCGAGTTCCCGGCGTTCTACATGCGCTCGAGTGGCGAGCCGGTCAGCGCTCGGGTGGACAGCCCGCAGGAGGCGGCGGCGCTGCTCCGCGCCCACTGGGATCTGCACGGCGCCGGAGTGGTGCTGGCCCAGGCGATGCCGGAGGAGCGGTCGCTGCCGGCGGACGAGTTCGCGAATGCCCTGGCCGAGGTCGAGGGGCGGGCGGCGGGCGCCGGCGTGCGCGGCAAGGACGTGACGCCGTTCCTGCTCGCCCGCCTGGCGGAGGCGACTCAGGGCCGGACGCTGGAGGTGAATCAGGCGCTCGTACTCGCCAACGCCCGCCTTGCCGCCCAGGTCGCCCGCGAGCTGTGCGCCGGCCCGGCGTAGAGCAGGGTCAAGGAGGGTGGGCTGTGGGGATTGGAAAGCCCACGGGCTGCGTCCCGTGGGCCGGGTCTGAACGATCTTGGCCCACGGGCTGCGTCCTGTGAGCTTTGGGCGCCTTCAACCCCATTCACATCTGGAAACCGGCCGGGCCATTGACACCCGCCGCCGGGAGCCTACAATCTATTTTTTGCTCGACGGCCCGCACGCCCCGTCCTCCCCTTCCCGGGTGCCACGAGCGGGCGGGCCGGCTACCCGGGTGAAGCGGTGCCGATGGACGACGCCATCCGCAAGGCGGAAGTGCTCATCGAAGCCCTCAGCTACATCCGCAACTTCCGCGACCGGCTGACGGTCATCAAGCTCGGCGGCAGTGCGATGGAGGATCCCGACGCGCTGCGCGCCACCCTGCAGGATGTCGTCTTCATGGAGACGGTCGGCCTGCGCCCCGTGCTCGTCCACGGCGGCGGCAAGCCGATCGACCGGGCGATGGCGGCCGCCGGACTGAAGCCCCGCAAGGTGCTCGGCCGCCGCTACACCGACGCCGCGACGCTGGAGATCGTCGTCCGCGTCCTGCTCCGCGAAATCAACGCCGGCATCGAGGCCCAGATCCGCCAGCTCGGCGGCCGCGCCGTCGGCCAGCACCTGGGATCGTTCCAGTACCTCACCGGCGAACGGCTGACCCTCCCCGGGCCGGAAGGCAAGCCGATCGACCTGGGCCGCGTCGGCCGGGTCCGCGGGGTGGACGCCGCCCTGATCCGCGACTTCTGCGCCGCCGGCGTCGTGCCCGTCATCCCGTCCCTGGCGGTGGACGCTGCCGGGGACTGGCTGAACGTTAACGCCGACACGGCCGCCGCCGCCGTCGCCGCCCACCTCGGCGCCGAGAAGCTGGTTCTGCTCACCGACACGCCCGGGATCCTTCTCGACCGCCGCGCCCCCGACTCGCTCGTTAGCAGCCTCGACGCCCACCGCTGCCGCGAATTGATGGGGACCGGCGTCATCGACGAGGGGATGATACCCAAGGTCGAGGCGTGTCTGGAAAGTTTGCGTGGCGGCGTCCGCAAGACGCACATCATCGACGGCCGCCTGAGACACTCGCTCCTCCTGGAGATCTACACCGACCGCGGGGTCGGCACCGAGATCGTCCTGGGGGACTGACAGCCTGCTGACACTCCTACATTCCCCCACCGGCCCCCGCGACGTTGCGGGGGCGGCCGGCTTTCAGGACAGGACAGCAACCCATGCCACCCGCAGGATCCTCCTCGGCTCAGGTCATCGACCTTTTCAAGCGGTACGTCATCCCGAACTACACCCGCTACCCGGTCTGCCTGGTCCGCGGCGAGGGGTCGCACGTATGGGACGCGGAGGGCAACCGCTATCTGGATCTGTTCCCCGGGTGGGGGTGCAACCTGATCGGCCACTGTCCGCCGCGCGTCGTCGAGGCGGTGCGCGCCCAGGTCGGCAACCTCATCCACGTCCCGAACACGTGGTACACCGCGGCCCAGGGACTGCTCGCCAAAGCGCTCGTCGAGCGGAGCGGGTTCGACGGCAGGTGCTTCTTCTGCAACAGCGGGACCGAGGCGGTCGAGGCGGCCATCAAGCTGGCGCGGCTGCACGGCAAGGCGGACGGGCACGGGGCCGGCGGCGGGGGCCGGTACAAGATTATCTCGATGCTCAACAGCTTCCACGGCCGTACTCTCGGCGCCCTCAGCGCGACCGGCCAGCCGAAGTATCACCAGGGGCTCGAACCACTCCTCGCCGGATTCAGCTACGTCCCATTCGGCGACCTCGACGCGGTCGCGCGACTGATCGACGCCGAGACGTGCGCCATCCTGGTCGAGCCGATCCAGGGCGAGGGCGGCGTCAACCTGTCGCCGCCGGGATACCTGGCGGGACTACGCGAGCTGGCCGACCGGCACCACCTGCTGCTCATCTTCGACGAGGTGCAGGCGGGGATGGGGCGAACCGGGAAGTGGTTCGCGTTCCAGAACTGGGGCGTTGCGCCGGACGCCTTCACTCTCGCCAAGGCGCTGGCGGGCGGCGTGGCCTGCGGCGGGCTGGTGGCGCGGGCCGGGGTCGCCGGCCTGCTGCGGCCCGGCACGCACGCGGCCACGTTCGGCGGCAATCCCCTCGCCTGCAGCGCTGCCCTCGCCACCATCGAGACGATCGAACAGGATGGCCTGCTCGCCCGCGCCGAGGCGATCGGCGCGCGGTTCCGGCAGCGCTTCGAGGCGCTCCGGGCGCGCTGCCCGCTGATCCAGGAGGTGCGCGTCAAGGGCGCCATGATCGGCATCGACCTGTCCGTCGAGGGCGGGGCCATCGTGGAGGAGTGTCTGAAGCGCCGGGTGCTGATCAACTGCACGCACGGCACGGTCCTGCGCCTGCTCCCGGCCCTGAACCTCACCGACGAGCAGCTGGACCAGGGATGCGGGGTGCTGGAAGAAGTCCTTCTCGGGTACAAGACGTGAAAGGAGCGGCCAGCGGCCAACAGCTAAAGCCCACGGGTGGCGTCCCGTGGGGCAAGCGCTGGGGATCTGGCCCACGGGACGCCACTCGTGGGCTTTAGCTGCTGACCGCTATCCGGAATCAACACCATGCGGCACTTCCTCGATTTGTTCGACCTGACGCCCGCTGAGATCGGCCACCTGTTCCAGGAGGCGGAGCGCCTGAAAGCGGCCCACGCCCGTCACGAGCCGACACCCGTCCTGCTCGGCCGCGTCCTCGGACTGGTGTTCGAGAAGCCGTCCCTGCGGACGCGCGTCAGTTTCCAGGCGGCGATGGCCCAGCTCGGCGGCACCAGCCTCTTCCTCAGCGGCAAGGAGGTCGGCCTCGGGTCGCGCGAAAGCGTCCCCGACTTCGCCCGGACGATGAGCCAGTACGTCGATGCGGTCGTGCTGCGCACCTACTCCCACGCGACGGTCGAGGAGTTCGCGCGCCACGCCGCCTGCCCGGTGATCAACGGGCTGTCGGACTGTCACCACCCCTGCCAGGCGCTCGCCGACCTGCTCACCGTCCAGGAGGTATTCGGCAATGTGAAGGGCCGGACGCTGGTGTTCGTCGGCGACGGCAACAACGTCGCCCGGTCGGTAGCAATCTGCTGCGGCAAGCTCGGGGCACGCTTCGTCCTGGCGTCGCCGCCGGGGTACGGGTTCGACGAGCCGTTCCTGGAAGTGTATCGCCGCCACGCCCCCGGCGGGGATCTGGAGATGAACGGCGATCCACGCCACGCCGTCCGGACGGCGGACGTGATCTACACCGACGTGTGGACGAGCATGGGGCAGGAGGCGGAGCGCGAGCAGCGGCTGCGCGAGTTCGCGCCGTTCCAGGTCAACGCGGAACTCCTGGCCCTCGCTCCGGCCCACGCCCGGCTGATGCACTGCCTGCCGGCCCACCGCGGGGAGGAGGTCACCAGCGACGTACTCGACGGCGACCGCAGCATCGTCTTCCAGCAGGCCGGCAACCGCATGCACGCCCAGAAGGCGCTGCTGCAATGGATGCTGAGCTGACGCCCGGGTCCGGCCGGGCGCACGGCCCGGATTGACCGCCCGCCCACTTCCGCTATCACATTCCCTCGGCCGCGCGTCCGGGCCGTGACCGACCGGAAGCGGCGAGGGGGTGCGATGTCCTTCCTGCTTACCTGTCCCAACTGCGGGCCGCGCGCCGTGGCCGAGTTCCGCCACGGCGGCGAGATCCCCACCGGCCCGACGAACCTGCCCGGCCCCCAGCGCGAGCGCTGGTATCACCGCCTCGGCTGCCGCCGCTGGCTGGTGGCGGTGCGCGACGTCCGCACCAACACCGTCCTCGAGGTCCGCCGGCTTGACGAGGAAACCCCATGACCGCTCCCGCGGCGCCCGCCGCCCCGCGCCGGCCCGTTACCTTCACCTACCGCGACCAGGCCGTCGCCGCGCTGCCGGGCCAGAGCGTCGCCGCCGCCCTGTACGCCAGCGGAGTGCGCGTCTTCAGTCGCAGCTTCAAGTACCACCGGCCGCGCGGCCTGCTGTGCGTGGCTGGCGAGTGCCCGAACTGCCTGATGCAGGTGGACGGCCGGCCGAATGTGCGCACGTGCGTCGAGCCGGTCCGCGACGGCATGGTGGTCCGGCCCCAGAACGCCTGGCCGTCGCTCGACTTCGACGTCCTGCGCGCGTTCGACCGCCTCGACGCATTCCTGCCGGTCGGGTTCTATTACCGGCGCTTCCACCGGCCGCGCTGGCTCTGGCCGGTGTTCGAGCACACGGTCCGCCACCTCGCCGGCCTGGGCGCGATCGACATTCACGACACGCCCGCGCTTGACGCCGTGGTCGAGCACCTGCACGCGGCGGTGTGCGTGGTCGGCGGCGGGCCGGCCGGGCTCGCGGCGGCGGAGGCGGCGGCGGAGGCGGGGGCCGACGTGCTGTTGCTGGAGCGCCAGCCGCGCCTGGGCGGGCACCTGCTCCACGACAGCGACGGGCCGGACCAGACCGAGGAGGTCGGGCGACGGCTGCGCGCGCAGCCGCAAGTGCGCGTCCTGTGCGACACGACCGCCTTCGGGCTGTACGAGGGGAACCTGCTCGGTGCGTTCCAGGCCAACCGCCTGCTCAAGGTGCGCGCGCGGCAGGTGATCGTCGCCGCTGGCGCCCGCCAGCGCCCGTTCGTCTTTCAGAACAACGACCTGCCCGGCGTCTTCCTGGGCGACGGGGTGCTGCGCCTGGCCCGCCTCCACGGGGTCACCGCCGGCCGACGCGCCGTGGTCCTCACCGACGGCGCCGAGGGCGAGCGCCTTGCGCGGCATCTCGTCGGGCTGGGGATCGAGGTTGCGGCCGTGGTCGATTCTCGCGCCGGTGCCCCCGCCGGTACCGGGCCGTGGCGACACCTGTCCGGACACTTCACGCTCGGCGCGGACGGCGACCGGCGCCTGAAGGCGGTCCAGGTCGGCCCGCTCGACCGCCGCGCGCGGGCCGAGTGGATCGACTGCGATCTGGTCTGCATGGCGCCCAGCCGCGTCCCGGCCAACGAGCTGCTTCTCCAGGGCGGCATGCGCTTCCGGTTCGAGGCGGGCGGCTGGGTGCCCGGTCAGCCGGTGCCTGGACTGTGGGGCGCCGGGCGCGCGGCCGGCGTGTTCGACCCGTCCGCGGAGGTGCTGCACGGGCGACTCTGCGGTGCCGAGGCCGCCGCGGCCGCCGGCCACGCGAACGGGCACCTGGACGCTCTGCGGGGCGAATGGGCCGCGGTGCGGGCTGGGCTGTCCCGGGCGCCGGGCGGGGTCGTGTTCCCGCGCGGCTACGCCCACGACCGTAAGCGGTTCGTTTGCCTGTGCGAGGACGTGACCGAGAAGGACATCGCGCAGGCCGTCGCCGAGGGATTCGACCACGTCGAGACGCTGAAGCGCTACGCCACCGTCGGCATGGGGCCGTGCCAGGGCAAGGTGTGCGGGCTGACGTGTACGGAGATCTGCAGCGACCTCACCGGCCGCGACCGCAACGCGACCGGCACGACGACGAGCCGACCGCCCGCCGTGCCGGTGGAGCTGCGCGTCCTCGCCGCCGACCGCCGCCATCAGCCGGTACGCCGCACCCCGCTGCACCACTGGCACGCGCAGGCGGACGCGGTGTGGCTCGACGCCGGCCAGTGGAAGCGGCCCGAGAGCTACGGCGACGTGGCGGCCGAGGTCGCGGCGGTGCGGCACGCGGTCGGGCTGATCGACGTCAGTACGCTCGGGAAGATCGAGCTGACCGGCCCGGACGCGGCGGAGTTGCTGGAGCGCGTCTACCTCAACGGCTGGAAGGATCTGCGGCCGGGCCGGGTGCGCTACGGAGCGATGTGCAACGAGGACGGCGTCCTCTTCGACGACGGCGTGGGCGTCCGCCTGGGGCCGGAGGCGTTCTACCTGACCGCGACGACGGGCAACGCCGACAACGTGTTCGGCTGGCTGGAGCTGTGGCGGGCGACGTGGCGGCTGAACGTGCAGGTGGTCAACCGCACGTCGGCCCTGGCGGCGGTGAACCTCGTCGGCCCGCGGGCGCGCGACGTGCTCGCCCGCGTCACCCGGCTGGATGTCTCGGCGGCCGCGTTGCCGTACATGGCCCTGCGCGAGGGCGAGGTGGCCGGCGTTCCGTGCCGGCTGCTGCGCCTCGGGTTCGTCGGTGAGCTGGGCTACGAGATTCACTGCCCGGGCGCCCTCGCCTGGCACCTGTGGGAGGCGCTGCTCGAAGCCGGGCGCGATGCGGGGCTGCGGCCGTTCGGCGTCGAGGCGCAGCGCGTGCTGCGCCTGGAGAAGGGGCACGCGATCATCGGCCAGGACACCGACGCCCTCTCGACGCCGCTCGGCGCTGGCCTCGGATGGCTGGTGCGCTTCGACAAGCCGCAGTTCCACGGGCGCGGGCCGCTGCTGCGGTTGCGGGAGATGGAGGCGCGGCAGTGCCTGGTCGGGTTCGTGATGCCGGACCGGCCGAGCGTGGTGTCGGAAGGCTGCCAGGTGGTGGAGGACGGCGTCCCGGTCGGGCGCGTGACGAGTGCCCGCTACAGTCCGACGCTGCGCCGTGCCATTGGGCTGGCGTGGGTGCCGGCCCGGCGGGCGGCGCCGGGGAGCCGCTTCCACATCCGGTGGAACGGGGCTGATGTCGAGGCGGTCGTCGCGGCGCTGCCGTTCTACGACCCGGACGGCAAGCGGCTGCGGAGTTGACGCTCCGTGGGCTTTCACGACCCGGAGGGCGCCAGGTGATGGCAACCGAGCAGGCGACCGCCCGCACTCCCCTGCACCACTGGCACGTTGCGCACGGGGCGCGGATGGGCGAACGGGCCGGATGGCACGTGCCGCTGTCGTACACCGAGGTTCCCGCGGAGGTCGCGGTCGCTCGCACCGCAACGGCGGTCGTGGACGCCAGCGCGTTCCCGAAATGGGCGCTGCTGGGGGCGGGCGTTCAGGCGCTCGTGGAGTCGTCCTTCCCGGACAGTGCGGCGCTCCGTCCGCAGGGCGTCGTGTCCCTCGCTGGCGGAGACGGGCTGGCCTGCCGCCTGACCCCCGACTCCCTGCTGCTCCTCGACACCGGGAGGCAGCCGAACGCCCTGGAGACGTATCTGGCGCGGGCCGAGGCCATTCCCGGACTGCTGCGGCAGGACGTGACCTGTGCCCAGGCCGCCTTTCACCTGCTGGGTCCGGAGGTCGAGGCGGTGCTGGCGGGCCTGACGTCGTTCGACGTCTCTCGCGTCACCTTCCCGGAAGGAAGCTGCGCCGAAACCGGAGTGGCGGGGGTCCACGCTCTGCTGGTGCGTCCGCCTGGAGGAGGGACCGCGTCCCTGATACTGGGTGTGGCCTGGGATGTGGCCGAGTACGTCTGGGAGCGGTTGTTAGAATCGGGGCGGCTCACCCCGGTGGGCCTGGAAAGTCTGGTAAGCCTGCGGCGCGGCTGATGCCGGATCACCAGGTTGGTCCTCCGTGCTGCTGGCGGCACGGAGGACCAACCTGGTGCGAGACGCGCACCTATCGCCGGCGTTTGCCCTCCACCTCCGGGTTGACCCACGCCGGCAGCTTCTGCCCGCTCACCCCTGCGATGAGGTTGCTGGCGCAGATCTCCGCCATCGCGTTGCGCGTCTGGACGGTGGCGCTGGCGATGTGCGGCGCGACGACGGCGTTTGGCAGCTTCAGCAGCGGGTCGTCGGCCGCCGGCGGTTCGGGGTCGGTCACGTCGAGGCCGGCGGCGAAGATGGTCCCGGCCTGCAGCGCCTCCGCCAGATCTTTCTGCACGACGAGCGGCCCGCGCGCCGTGTTGATGAGAATCGCGGTCCGCTTCATCTTCTGGAGCGCCGCGCGGTTGATCAGGCCGCGCGTCGTCTCGTTCAGGTCCGCGTGCAGCGAGACGAAGTCCGCCTCGCGCAGCAGCATGTCGAGATCGACCTGGCGCGCCCCGAGTTCCTGCTCGGCCTTCTCGTTGCGGTGGACGTCGTGGTAGAGCACGCGCATGTCCCAGCCGAACCGGCAGCGCCGCGCGAACGCGAAGCCGATGCGCCCCATGCCGATCACGCCGACGGTGCGCCCGAAGAGATCCTGCCCGAGGTGGCCGAGCGGCTCCCACGTCTTCCACTGACCGGAGAGGGTGTACTGGTGGCCCTCGACGACGCGGCGTGCGGCGCTGATGAGCAGGCAGAACGCCATGTCGGCGGTCGCGTCGGTGAGGACACCGGGCGTGTTGCCGACCGCGACGCCGCGCTGCGTGGCCGCTGGGATGTCGATGTTGTTGAAGCCGACGGCGAAGTTGCTGACCACCTTCAGGCGCGGGGCCGCGTCCAGCAGGGCGGCGTCGATTTTGTCGGTGAGGAGTGACACCAGGCCGTCACAGTCCGCGACCTTCTGGCGGATCAGGTCGTAGGGTGGCGGGAGTTGCTCGGGCCAGACCTCGGCGTCGCAGGCTTCCCTGATGTGATTGAGCCCGGCGTCGGGAAGGATGCGCGTGACGAAAACCTTCGGCTTACCAGCCATGACGGCTCCCCGCGGCAGAAGGACTCAGGATGCAGGTCATCACACCCTGATAAACGAAAACGCGAGGGAACGACAAGGGGAGCAGGCTGCCCGGTGGCGGCGTCCCGCCGGGCAGCCTCCCCCCGTTCCAGGTCACTGGGGGTGCGTCAACTCGCGTTCTCCGCCAGCGCCGGCGCGCACTCGGCGAAGTCGTGCATGACGTGCGGACCCTCGATGAGCTGAGACGCCGGCCAGTCGGCGGGCGTCTGCACCGGGGCGTTGCAGTCGGGGCACTTGCCCCGCTGGCCCAGCCTGTCCTCGGACACCCAGATGTGGCGCAGGCAGTTTCGGCAGTGGATGACGGCGAAACGCATGACGGGCTCCTTTCGATGTGCGGGGCGCGAGCCGCGGGTCGGAAGCGCCCCTGGTTCCCGGGCCGCCCCTGTCGCGACGTGGATGGAATTGCTTTCGGAGGGGCAGCCGATCAGATGGGTCTGGCCCGGCGCCGCCGGACTCGCAGGCCACGTCTGGCGGAAACGCAAGCGACTCACACAGTCCGCCTGATGGCCTTTTGCATCCTTCTGCCGCGGCAGGGAAGAGTGTTTCGCGCAAAGACGCAAAGAGCGCAAAGGAAGACCAAATTGGTCCTCCAGTCTTGTCTTTGCGCTCTTTGCGTCTTTGCGCGAAACACTCTTCCCTCATACGCTCCGCCCCTTGAACAGCTGCCGCCCGAGCACCGGGTCGCGCGCCGTGAACGGGCCGTCCTCCTGGTCCTTGCTCAGGCACCGGGCGTACATCTCCAGCTTGGCGTCGAGGTCGTCGGCGTGGTGGATGATGAGCGATTCGGGGATGAGCGGCAGGCGCGGCGAGCCCCACTCCGGCAGGTTGAGGTGCGAGACGACGAGGTGTTCCAGCAGTTGCACCAGTTCCGGGTTGACGTCGCCCAGCTCGCGGGCCGTGTCGCGCACCAGGTCGCGGCCGAGGAACAGGTGCCCCACCAGTCGCCCCGGCACCGTCGGCTGGAAGGCGCCCGGCTCGCCGTCGAACTCCAGCACGCGGCCGATGTCGTGTAACACCGCCCCCGCCACGACCAGATCCTTGTTCAGCGGCGGCTTCAGCTCCGTGTAGCGGGCCGCGTACCACTCCACCAGTTCCAGGCAGATCTGCGTCACCGACAGCAGGTGTTCGACCAGCCCGCCGCAGAACGGGTAAAAGTTCTTCTGCGTTGCCGGCAAGCGCTTGATCGGCTCGGCGTAACGGTCGAGGATGGTCAGCACCAGGCGGCGCAGCGGGACGTCACCGATGTGCTTCTCGGCCAGCGTGCGCAGGTTCAGGAATAGCTGCTCGCTGTCGTAGCGCGAACACTCGACCAACTCGCGCGGGTCGAAGCCGTCGGCGCGGTCGGCGTCGGTGACGGGGCGGATGTTGCCGATCTCGATTTGCGGCCCGTACTGCTCGTGCCGCTGGTACGTCCCGCGGATCTTGTAGAAGCGCCCCTCCTGCCAGTCGCGCGCGCACGCCTCGAACCATCCGCTGTCCGCCCAGACCATGCAACTGGCGGTGCGGCGGGCGTCGCGGAAGCGGCAGCTGAAGAAGGGTTTGCCGTCGCGCGTCGCGCCCTTGCTGCGCTCGGCGAGCTGGACGAAGCAGTCCCCCAGCTGGCCGGGGGCCATCTCACTCAGCCGCACCAGGAGGGGCTTGACGCGGGACATTGAATAGAAAAGTGACCAAAGCCCACGGGCTGCGTCCCGTGGGCCAGGTGTCCAGCGCTTGGCCCACGGGACGCAGCCCGTGGGCTTTGGTCACCTTGTCAGCCTCTCACGCGCTCTTCTTGTCAGCGGGGGGAGGGCTCTCGAACAGCGCCTTCTCGCCGCGGACCACCTGGTCGGTCACGACGTACTTGCCCTTCGGCTCGATGTCCGGCAGCTCGAACATGATGTCCGTCATGACTTCCTCGACGATGCTGCGCAGGGCGCGGGCGCCGGTGTCGCGCTCGCGGGCCCGGCGGGCGATCTCCTTCAGCGCCGTCGGGTGAAACTCCAGTTCGGCCCCCTCCATCTCGAACAGCTTCTGGAACTGCTTCGTCAGCGCGTTGCGTGGCTCCGTCAGGATGCGCACCAGCGCGTCCTCGTCGAGCGGGTCGAGCGGCGCGATCACCGGCAGCCGGCCGATGAACTCCGGGATCATCCCGAACTCCAGCAGGTCGTCGGCCGTCACCCGCGACAGCAACTCGCCCAGCTTGTTCTCGCGCTGCTCGGGATTGCTGCCGAAGCCGATCGTCTTGCGGCCGACACGGCGGGCGATGATGTTGTCGAGGCCGACGAACGTACCGCCGCAGATGAACAGAATGTTGCTCGTATCGACCTGGATGTACTGCTGCTCGGGGTGCTTGCGACCGCCCTGCGGCGGAACGTTGCTGATCGTCCCTTCGAGCATCTTCAGCAGCGCCTGCTGAACGCCCTCGCCGGACACGTCGCGCGTGATCGAGACGTTCTGACTGGTCTTGGCGATCTTATCGACCTCGTCGATGTAGACGATGCCGCGCTGGGCCGCCTCGATATCGAAGTCGGCCGCGTGAAGGAGTTTCAGCAGGAGATTCTCGACGTCCTCGCCGACGTAGCCGGCCTCGGTCAGAGTGGTCGCGTCGCCGATGGCGAACGGCACGTCGAGGACGCGGGCGAGGGTGCGGGCCAGGAGAGTCTTGCCGGACCCGGTCGGGCCGATGAGGAGGATGTTGCTCTTGTCCACCTCGATATCGCCGTGCCCTTCCTCGCCCAGGCTCAGGCGCTTGTAGTGGTTGTGGACGGCGACGGACAGCGACTTCTTGGCCCGGTGCTGACCGATGACGTACTGGTCCAGCTTGTCCTTGAGCGACCGCGGAGACGGGATATTGGTGACCAGGGTGCGCGACCCGCCGCGGCGGCGCTTCTCCTGCTCGATGATCGACTGGCAGAGTTCGACGCACTCGCCGCAGATGTACACGTCGCCCGGCCCCTCGACGAGCGGGCCGACGTCGCGGTAGCTTTTACGGCAGAAGGAACAGTAGGCGTTGCGATTGCGCCCTGTGCTCCCGGTGGGCCGCCGCCCACCGCTCCCCCCGCCGGAGTTTTTGTCCGCCATGCAATCTCCTTGTCCACGCAGGCCCGAGCCGCAAGGGGTCGGGGTCCAGGTTCGAGGTCTAATCGAGTGTGAGATACGCGGTCGTCAGGTGGGTTAACGCCCCTGGGTGTGGTGACGTCATGTACACCTCGCCCTGCCCCTCCCGCGACCTGTCGAAGTGGTGGCTCCCAACAGGTGTTGCTGGTTCCTGTTTCGAGATTCTACGATCCGCCCGGAAGTCACGCAAGCACTTTCGGTGCCGGGCGGCCGGGGGCGACGAGCCCGCCCGTGCTACGGTCGCGCCTGCCGTCGTGTCCGACAGGGGCGTCATGCGCGGACACCCCGGTCAGGGCATCCAGTGGGCGTTAAGCCCGTCCTGGGGGCGCCTTCCGCGAGTCGGCGCCGCCCGGTTCGAGCAGCGTGCGGACGCGCTCGAATTCCTCCGCACTCATGTCCCCGCGGGCGACCAACTCGCGGAAGCGCTGCAGCTCGGCCTGCGGGGTGAGCCGGTCCGGAGGAGGTTGCCGAAACCGCCGCGCCGCCCAGACGACCACCGCCCCGCCGGCGATGAGGAACGCCGCCAGAAGGATATACATCCCGATCAGCTCGGTGGTCGGCGTGCCGGCACCGCAGAGGACATTGCCGGTGAGATGACAGGCTCCCGTCATGGTCGGCCCGTTCGGGGGCGCCGGCGAGATGCCTCGCTCCCACCGTGGGGGAGGTCGTCTCGCCGTGGTCATTATAGAGCCCGACCTGCACCCGAAAGGCAAAAGTCGTCGCAAACTGGGCTGCTGGCTGGCAGACCGCTCCGGTAACGGCGCTGGTGAAGGCTGGCGAACCTGGGCAGCCGTCCAGGCACGTTTCGCTTGTCCGCGCCAGGGGACACGCTAAGCTAACAGGACGGAGTGTAAACCTCTTCCCTCGGCCCTCTCCCCTGCGCGGGGAGGAGGCCGGGGGGGAGAGGTTCTTCCAACCATCCCCAACGACTGGCCGCACTGATGACACGTCTCTTCACGATCCTGGCAACCATGTTGATGCTCGCCCTGCTGACCACCTTCGGGTTCGGCCTGTACACGATGTCCCTGGACGTGTCGGTGTACAAGAACGAGATCTACATGGTCCACTTCGCGCTGGGGCTGTTCACGTCGCTGGGGGCGCTGCTCGTCCACTGCATCATCTTCACCTACTTCCTCGGCACCGGGCGCTGGGTCAAGGAGGTGGGCCTGGCGTATGCGCTGCCGGACGCGGGCTACCCGAAGACCACGCGCGAGCTGAAGCGGACCGTTTTCCCGCCGGCGCTGTACGCGATGCTGATCACCATCGCGACGGCGGCCGCCGGCGCCGGCCGGCAGGTCGGCGCCTGGCACTGGTCGGTCCATCTGGTCCTGGCGATTCTGGCCATCCTGATCAATGTGTGGGCGTTCCGGGTCGAGTACCGCTGTCTGAGCACCAACGGGCAGGTAATCGAGGGCGTCCTTGCCGAGGTCGAGCGCATCCGCGCCGAGCGCGGCCTACCGACGAGCGCCGAGGATCTGCTCGGCCAGGGGCGCTAGGAGTTCACGGACAGGACTACCCGGATGAGGTTACCAGTTCTGTAAAGCCCACGGGTTGCAACCCGTGGGCTTGAGCCACAGGAAGTCCTGCTGGCGCGACCGGCCGGACCTGTCCCAGCGAGTTTATCCCGCCAGCTCGCCCGGGCGTTGCGTCCCTGTTTGCTTGCGTTTTCCTCACCCCCCAGCTAAGGTAAGAACAACCCTGTTGGCCCTTCCGAGACCGCACCCATGCGATACCTCTGTGCGTGCCTGGCCGCCCTGCTCGTCGCCCCCGTCGCGGTCGCGGACGGCGCCTCTCTCAAGGACGCCCGGCAACGGCTCCTCCGCGGGAACTACGCCGAGGCGCGCGAGCAATTCACCGAACTCCTCAAGGAGCCCAAACATCAGGCTGCTGCGGCGGTCGGCCTGGCCCGCGCCCTGCAGGCCGAGGGCGCGTACGACAAGGCGCTTGCGGCCCTCGACGCTGCCCTGAAGGACCAGCCGAAAAGTGCGGACCTGCACGCCGCCCGCGCCGAACTCCTCTCCATCCGCGGCCGCTGGGACGACGCCCAGGAGGCGGCCCGGGAGGCGCTGCGCCTCGCGCGTGACGCGAACTTTCCGGCCCACTGGATCCTCGCTCGGCTCTATCGCGACCGCGGGCTGTTCGACAAGGCGAACACCGAGTTGATCTGGTTCGTCCGGGCATACAACAAGCGCATCGACGACGGCCAGGATGTCGTTGATCCCGACGAGTTGCTGCTGATCGGCCTGGCCAGCGCCGAGCGCGCCCGATGGGATAGCCGCCTGTCCGATCAGTTCAAGGACGTCCTCGCCGATCTGTGGGGCGTCGCCGCCAGGAACGACAAGGACTTCTGGCCCGCCCACTATCACTCGGGCCGCCTCTATCTGGAGAAGTACAACAAGGCCGGCGCCCTGCGCGCCTTCGACAAGGCGCTCACCATCAATCCGCGCGCCGCCGAGGCGCTGCTCGGCAAGGGGCTGCTCGCCCTGCAGAGTTACGAACTCAAGAGCGCCGAGGACTTCGCGAAACGCGCCCTGGAGATCAACCCGCGCCTGCCCGAGGCGCTGCGCCTGCTCGCCGACATCCAGTTCATGGCCGGGGATCTCAAGGAGACGCTCGGCCTCCTGGAGAAGGCGCGGGCCGTCAACCCGCGCGAGGAGCCGACCCTGGCCCGCATCGCCGCCTGCCTGCACCTGCAGCGCAAGGACGCCGAGTTCAAGGCGGTCGTCGCCGAGGTCGAGAAGCACAACCCGAAACCCGGGCTGTTCTACGCCGAACTCGGCGAACGCTTCGAGGAGCGGAAGCTGTACGACCCGGCCGAGAAGTATTACAAGCAGGCCATCAAACTGCGGCCGAACCTCGCCGCCCCGCGCAACCACCTCGGTCTGCTGTACATGCGCATGGGCAAGGAGGAGGCGGCGCGACCGATCCTCGAGAACGCGGCCGAGGTCGATGAGTTCAATATCCGTGTTTACAACTCGCTCAAGGTGCTGAACCACCTCGACGGTTACCAAACGCTCGACACCGATCACTTCCAGCTGCGGCACGACCCGAAAAACGACAAGGTGCTGGCCGCGTTCATGGCGAAGTACCTGGAGGACATCCACCGCGAGCTGGCCGAGCTGTTCCAGTACAAACCGAAGGGCCAGATCCTGATTGAGGTGTTCAACAAGCACGAGATGTTCAGCGGCCGCGTGGTGGCGGTCCCGGACCTGCGCACGATCGGCGCCTGCACCGGCCGGCTGGTGGCGATGGTCTCGCCACGCGACACGTCGGGCGTGATCCCCAAACCGTTCAACTGGGTGCGCGTCCTGCGGCACGAGCTGGTCCACGTCTTCAACCTGGAGCAGACGAAGTTCCAGGTGCCGCACTGGTTCACGGAGGGGCTGGCGGTCAGCCTGGAGGGGTTCCCGATGCCGCCGAGCTGGCACCAGCTGCTCAAGCGCCGCATCGCCTCGGGCGAGCTGATGAACCTCGACAACATCCAGCTCGGGTTCGTCCGCCCCGGATCGGGCGAGGAGTGGCAGCTCGCCTACCTGCAGAGCCACCTCTACGTCGAATACCTGAAGAAGACCCACGGCAAGCAGGTGGTCGGGCAATTTCTCAAGGCCTACGCCGACGGGCTGGACACGGACGCCGCCCTGAGACAGATTTGCAAGGTGTCGAAGGAGCAATTCGAGAAGGACTACCGCAAGCACCTGGAAGCGTTCGTCCAGAAGATCCACGCCGGTCGGCCGGCCGAGAAGGCGCTGAGCCTGAACGAGCTGCGAGCGGCCCACGCGAAGGCTCCGAACAACCCGGACCTGGCGGCGAAGCTTGCCGAACGGTACGTCATCACCGGCGAGACGAAGGAGGCCCGCAAGCTGATCGACGCGGCCCTGGCGAAGAAGGCCGGCCACCCGCTGGCGTCCTACGTCCTCGCCCAGCTGCTGCTCGGCGAGGGGCAGGCGGCGCAGGCGATCGGCATTCTGGAGCCGGCCAGCGACATCGAGCCGCGCGACCCGCGGGTGCTGCGGCTGCTCGGCAAGCTCCAGTTCGAGGCGAAAAAATTCGACGACGCCGCCCGGACCTACGAACTCGGACGCAAGGCCGAACCGTATGAAGATACGTGGCTCGTCGAGCTGGCGAAGGTCTACGGCCAGACGAAGGACGACGAGAAGCTGATCGGCGTGCTGAAGGATCTGGCGCCGAAGGACGCGGACGCCCTGGAGGTGCGGCGCAAGCTGGCCCAGCTGCTGTCGCAGGCCGGCCGGCACGCCGAGGCCGAGCGCTACGCCCGCCAGGCGCTGGAAATTGATGTCCTCGACCGCGATGCCCAGCGCATCCTGCTCGCCGCGCTGGAGGCGCAGAACAAGACCAACGAGTTGAAGCAGGTGCGGAAGATGCTGGGAGAGTAAGGGGCAGAGGAAAGCCCACGAGACACCACCCGTGGGTTTTCAAAGTTGACTCGGCTTCGTGACCCCTGGTGGGGGGGACGATGACGCTCGCACAGCTGCAGCAGGTGATCCGCGCCACCTACGGCGACAAGGACAGTCGGCGCGGCGTCGAGGGCACCTTCATGTGGTTCATGGAGGAGGTCGGCGAGCTGGCGGCGGCGCTGCGCGGCGGCACCCCCGCGGAGCAGTCGGCGGAGTTCGCCGACGTCCTCGCCTGGCTGGCGACCCTGGCGAACGGCGTCGGCGTCGATCTGGAAGCGGCGGTGCGGGCGAAGTACGGCGGCGGCTGCCCCGGCTGCGGCGAGGTTCCGTGCGTCTGCGACCAGACCGAGAAACCGTGATTTCCCTGCCGCTTGCGGCCTGGCGACAAGGTGGCGTGAGCCGCAGCTTCCAGGATCGAGGACCAACCATGCGCTATCCGGCCCTCACCTACCTGGCCTGTGCGGCCGCCCTGGCGCTCGCCTCTCCCTGCGCCGCGCAGCAACCGCAGCAGCTTCCGCCGCTGCGGGTCAAGATCGAGAAGGTGCGCATCGGCTTCCAGGGTTCGGCACAGGCCGACCCGGCCGGCACCTTCAAGCCCGGGCTGTGGGTGCCGGTCCACGTCACCCTGGTCGCCGCACCCGACGGCCAGGTCACCCTGCCTGTCCGCCTCGACAGGACGGCCGAGGGCGAGCTGCACATCGAGACGGTCGATAGCGACGAGGTTCCCAACGTCTTCCCGCAGCGCTTTCGCATCGCCACCGAGAAGGGGCCGCGGTTCAACGTCATCGGCTACACGAAGCCCGCGGCCATGAACCCGAACGTGCGCGTGACGCTGCGGGCCGCGGGCACCGAGGCGACGGCCAGCGCCGACGGGTTCGCGGCCCTCGCCCTCAACGAGTCCCTCTACCTCACCCTCGGCGGCCGGCTCGACGCCGTCTACCAGGCCCTCCTCCAGCTGACCGGCAACCCGAAGGCCGAGCAGACCAACCCGCGCCACCTCGCCCACGAGGACGACGTGGCGCGCCTGCCGACACGCTGGTACGGGTACAGTCCGGTCGATCTGGTCGTCCTGACCGGCAACAACAAGGGCTTCCTGGAGGCACTGGGGAAGGACAAGACCCGGCTCGAGGCGCTGGCGAGCTGGGTGCGGCACGGCGGCCGGCTGGTCGTGAGCACCGACTGGAAGAACCAGGATCTGCTGCGCCAGCTGCTGACCGACCGCGACGCCTGGCAGCCGGCCCTGCCGGACGTCCTGCCCGCCGACCAGCAGGTCGAGTTCAAGCGCCTCTTCAGCCTGCAAAACTGGTCCGGGGTGGCCGAGAAGAAGCCGTTCCTGCGCCTGGGCGAGTCCCTGCGCACGGCCCTGCTGCGGATCCCGGACGGAGTCGAGGTCGAGGCGCACGAGCCGGGCGTGGTCAAGCGCCGGGGGCTGGACGGCAAGGAGGTCGAGCAGCAGGTGGAAGCGCCGCTCATCGTGCGCACGCCCCACGGCCTGGGGAGCGTGACGGTGCTGGCGTTCGATGTCGCGTCGGACCACTTCAAGCCGGACAACAAGGGGCAGTTCCGGTGGAAGGGGGCGCCGGACTTCTGGGCCGCCGCGCTGCGCAAGCTCGCGCCGCGCGTCGTCACCCAGCGCGACCAGCCGGGGCCGGGCGGGTTCAACCCGCGCGGCGCGTGGGTCGGCGACGACCTGACCACCCACCTGCAGCAGGAGCTGGACAAATTCGACACGCCGCCAATCTCGTTCGGCTGGGTCGCTCTGTTCATCCTGCTGTACATCCTCGTCGTCGGGCCGTTCGACTATCTGCTGCTCAAGAAGGTGTTCAAGCGCCTCGAATTGACGTGGATCACGTTCCCGGCGGTGGTACTGACGATCAGCCTGGCGGCGTACTTCACCGCCTACGCAGTCAAGGGCCGCGACCTGAAAGTCAACAAGGTCGATCTCGTCGATCTCGATCTGCGCACCGACCTGAACAAGGATCTGGCGCCGCGATCGGCGCACGCCTACGGGACGACCTGGTTCACGATCCTCAGCCCACGCATCCAGAGTTACACGATCGGCATCGAGCCGGTCTTCCCGCGCGCCGCTGGCGGCCCGAAGGCGGCGAAGGACGCGGCTCCGCCGGCACTGGTCACCTGGCTGGGGCGGCCCGAGACGGCCGGCATGGGCGCGTCCGGCCGACAGCGGTCGCAAAGCCTGTTCATGCGCACCTACACCTACGAGCCGGAGGCGGCCGGCCTGCGCGACGTGCCGATCCCGGTGTGGACGACGAAATCCTTCACCGCCTGCTGGGATGCGCCCCTCAAGGCGCTGCCGTTCGAGGCGAAACTGGAGTTTGACCCGGACCACCCCGATCGGCAGCTGTTCGGCAAAATCAAGAGCAACCTGCCGTTCGAGCTGCAGAACTGCGCCATCCTCTACGGCGCCCGCTGGTATCCGCTCAACGAGGACTGCCTGCCAGGGAGAGCGGTGGACGTGGCGCAGCAGAAGCTGCGCGGCATGAGCTTCAACGACTGGGTGTCGGGGCGCATCGTGGTGGGGGAGAAGGTTCGCCAGTTCGGCGACCCGGACGACATGCTGCCGGGCGGACCCTACGAGCCGGGGCTGGTGGTGAAGGAGCTGATGTTCCACGAGAAGGCCGACCCGCAGCAGCGGCGGGCGCGCAACCACGCTCAGCGATTGCTGGACCAGAGCTGGCGGCTGACGGAAGAGCGGCCCGACCGCGACGGGGTGGTGCGCGAGGCCATCCTCGTCGGCCGCGTGCCGCGCGAGGCCGGCCGGGCCGACGGCCGGGCGCCGACAAACCTGTGGCTTGGCGCCATCCCGGGCGGCGACCAGGAGCGGCCGACCCTGAACGCCACCATGCGGCAGGACACCTACGTCCGGGTGTTTCTCCCGGTCACACGAGTAAAGCGGTAAGACGGGGGGAGGGTTCGTGGTCGGGGAAGCCCCAGGGTCCACGGGCTGTGTCCCGTGGGCTTTGGACGTTCACCAACCACCGACTCCTACCACCCAGGGACTCATCACCCATGATCGAGACGCGCGATCTGACGAAGATGTACGGCGATCTGTACGCCCTCGACCGGCTGACGCTCAGGCTGGAGAAGGGGGACGTATACGGGTTCATCGGCCCGAACGGGGCCGGCAAAACCACGACGATGCGCATCCTGGCGACCCTGCTCAACCCGACCTGGGGCGAGGCCACGGTGTGCGGCTACTCGATCTACAACGGGGCGAAGGAGATTCGCCGCGTCATCGGCTACATGCCGGACTTCTTCGGCGTCTACGACGACATGAAGGTGATCGAGTACCTGGAGTTCTTCGCGGCCGCGTACCGCATCAAGGGACCGGAGCGGCGCAGGAAATGCGATCAGGTGCTTGAGCTGGTGGACCTCGGCTACAAGCGCGACGCCCTGGTGACGAGCCTGTCGCGCGGCATGACGCAGCGCCTCGGTCTGGCCCGCGTCCTCCTCCACGAGCCGCAGGTGTTGCTCCTCGACGAGCCGGCCAGCGGCCTCGACCCGCGCGCCCGCATCGAGATGCGCGGCCTGCTCAAGGAACTGCGCAGCATGGGCAAGACGATCCTCGTGTCCAGCCACATCCTGCCCGAGCTGGCCGACATCTGCAACAAGATCGGCATCATCGAGCGCGGCAAGCTGCTGTTCGACGGCGACGTCGAGTCCGCCATCAAGCAGGTGCGCCAGCGGCACGTCATGCGCGTGGCGGTCGGGAACAACCTGACGCTGCTCGCCAAGGAGCAGCTCGACGCCCACCCGGACGTCGATACGGTCGAGATCAAGGAGGACGACTCGATGCTCGTCACCCTGCACGAGGGCGTCTCCGACGGCAGCTTCATCGCCGACCTGCTCGTCAAGAACAGCTTCAAGCTCAAGACGCTGAAGGAAGAGGAGATCGACCTGGAAGACGTGTTCATGGGCATCACGAAGGGCATCACAAACTAAAGGGATCAGGAAAGAGCGGAAAAGCCCACGGGTCGCGCCCCGTGGGTGGGGTGCCGGGGACTTGACCCACGGGGCGCGACCCGTGGGCTTTCATTACTACCACCATGCGCATCCTCGTCACCGGCGGAGCCGGGTACATCGGCAGCCACGCCGTCAAGCTGTTCCTGGCCCGCGGCCATGACGTGTGGGTCTACGATAACCTCTCGTTCGGCCACCGCGCCGCCGTCCCGGCCGATCGGTTCGTGCAGGGCGACCTGGGCGAGATCCACCGCCTCGATCACGTTCTCGTCGATCGCCGTATCGAGGCGGTCGTCCACTTCGCCGCCTCGACCTTTGTCGGCGAGTCGATGCGCGAGCCGGCGAAGTACTGGCAGAACAACGTCGTCAACACCCTCGGCCTGCTCGAGTGCCTGCGCCGCCACAACATCGGCCGGTTCGTCTTCTCCAGCACGGCGGCGACCTTCGGCGTGCCGGCGACGATGCCAATCACCGAGGCGACCCCGCAGCAGCCGATCAACCCCTACGGCATGAGCAAGTTGACGGTCGAGAAGGTGCTGGCCGATTACGCCCGCGCCTACGGGTGGGGGGTGGCGGCGCTGCGTTACTTCAACGCCTCCGGCGCCGCCGCCGACGGCACCATCGGCGAGGACCACACGCCCGAGACGCACCTGATCCCGCTGGTGATCCAGGCGGCGACGGGGCAGCGGCCGCACCTCGAGGTGTTCGGCACCGACTACCCGACCCCGGACGGCACCTGCATCCGCGACTACATCCACGTCGATGACCTGGCCGAGGCGCACCTGCTGGCGCTGGAGCGCCTCGGACCGGGGAGCGCTTGGCGCTACAACCTCGGCATCGGTCGTGGGTACAGCGTGCGCGAGGTGATCCGGACCGTCGAGGAAGTGACGGGCAAGCCGGTGCCGGTCCAGGAAGGGCCGCGCCGTGAGGGCGACCCGCCGGAACTGGTCGCGGCGTCGGCACAGATCCAGCGCGACCTCGGCTGGCGGCCGCGCTACACGGACCTGCGCGGGATCGTCGCGACGGCCTGGAACTGGCACCGCACCCACCCGCGCGGCTACAAGGATCGGTGAGCCGCCGTCCCCACCGGCGGGCCGTCCCTGCGCCGCTCACCCGGCGGCGGCGCGGCGCACCGGGCGCCGCTTCCGCCGGACGAACACCCCGTTGCGGATGACCACCTCCCGATAAGCACGGGTCGTCGGCCCCTGCCTGCGGATCTGCGGGGGCCGCTCAGCCTGCCCATCTCTCGTCGGGTGTTCCGACCTGTCCTGGCCGTCCATTCCAATTCTCCCGGAACACGATTGCTGTATACATTAGTATACATGGCGCTCGTCGCCAGGCAAGCTCGCTTCTCCTGCAAGCGCGTCCCGGGGCCGGCGGACCAGCCCGGAGCGCCAGCGCCGGGTACTGCAAGCGCCCGGCGCTCACAGCTGCTGCAGATCCTGCGTGCGCGGCAGGTCTTCGAGGCTGCTCAGGCCGAACAACTCCAGGAAGCGCGGCGTGGTGCCGTAGGCCACCTCGCGCTGTTCGGCGTCCCCGCGCTGCACGACGGCGATGAGCCCGCGGCGCACGAGCTGCCGCAGCAGCGCCCCGGACTCGTCGCCGCGGAGGCTGTCGATCTCCTGCTTGGCGGCCGGCTGCCGGTAGGCGACCAGGGCGAGCACATCGACGACCGCCGGCGACAACCGCGCCTCGCGGGCGGTGCCGTAGAGGACATCGACCACCTTGCGATACCGGGACCGCAGGGTCAGCACGAAGCCCTGTCCCTGCGGCTGGACCGCGTAGGGACGGCCCTGGCGGCGGTAGTCCTGGTTGAGGGCGTCGATGGCCTGGTGGAACTGCTCGGCCGTCAGCCCGCGAACGATCTCGCACGCCTGCACCGCCGTCAGCGGCGCCCCGCCGGTGAACAGCAGCGCCTCGACGATCCGCACCGGCGGCGGCGGCGTTTCTTCGATCGGTGGCGCGGTCCGCGCCGGCTGGGGCGGCGCTTCGGCCACGGGCTCGGGCAACGGTTCGGGAGCCGCCGGCTCGGGCGTGTCGTCCGGCACGTCCACCGTCCACTCCTGCTGTCCGAGGATCGCCTCGTAGGAGCGGGTCAGGTCTTCCGACGGCGTCGGGTCCGGCCCAGCGTTTTCACCGGGGTCCATGCGCGGAACTCCAGATCGCACGGAAAATGCGCCGCGGTCACGGGGCCACGCGGTGCGGCAGGAAGAAGACGCCGGTGATGAACGTGCCCGCCCACAGCACCAGGAAGAGGACGCCGAGGGCGATGTGCAGGTTGCGCCGGTGCGTGCGGCCGGTGTACAGCATGGCGAGCAGCAGCAGGGCGGCCGGCACGGAGAACGCCAGGTGGACGCGAAAGACGTCGGCCGCCCCGGTGCGGGCGAAGTAATCCTCGAACAGGTCCGGCTGCAGGATGCGTGTGACGAACTCCAGCCCGCTCAGGGCGGCGAGCGTCAGCACGAAGAACACAACGTTGATGCGTCCGTGCAGGCGGGTGTGGCCGCGCGCCAGGGCCAGGAGCGAGGCCGCGAACAGGACGGTGACGGCCGACACCGCCACCTTCAGGACGATCACGACATTTTCCGCGGTCAGCACGTGCATGCTCCGGCAGCGGACGGGCGGCGCTGGCCCCTTCGCCGGGTACGCCGCCTCCTGTCATGATAGGCACCGGGCCGGGGAAAGCCTCCCGCAGGCAATCGCGGCGCCTCCCCACGAAATAACATATGTAAACATATTTGAACGATACCAGGTTACACCGTTAACGTCCGGGCGCGCCGCGTGGACCGGCAGTCAGCGTAAAGCCTGCATTTTCCTGCGTTTTGTGCGATCGGACGACCGCTGCGGGGTACGGCACGCGGGTTGCAGCAAAATGAGCTGAACCGGCCCGCACAGGGCTGGCCCAGCCGATCTGGAATCGAGAGAACCTACCTGTTCGCTTCCCGGAACCGCCTGTCCCGGGAGATTTTGCCTGGTTCGCCCACTCCGTCACGGGAACCGGCCTCGGGATAAACCTGGTGCCCCAGTCCGTAGCCCCGCAGCGACGGTGCGCGCTCTGCGGAGCCCCACGCCGCGGCCGTCTCTCTCCCGATGCGAGTGCGGTGTACTTTGGGTGTCGGGAGAAGGATGGTTGCGCCGGCCCGTTCCCTTCCTTGTGCCTGCAATGTTGCAGACCAGACCGAGGCCGGGCAGTCACCCTTCATGTTAGTGCAGCGGAGGTTACGATGTTCACCTCAAAGGTCTCATTGTGGAAACCACTCTGGAACGCTCGGAGTGGTGTTTGGGCTGTCGCGATCGCGGCGACGATCTTGTTCGGCGCGGCGTCACCGGCGCATGCGGATCCCATCGTTCTCTACAACACAGGGGACGGTAGCGGACCTACTGATCCGAACTATAAGATCACGATGTCCCCGAATGTGGGAGCCTACAACGGATCCGCGTACATCACGACTTCTCGACCTGGTTCCTATGTGACGGCACCCTCTGGATCGCAGTGGATCTCCACGAGTGTGGATGCCAACACAAACGTCGCGGATGGCCTCTACGACTACTCGACGATGTTCGACCTCACTGGCCTTGACCCAAAGACAGCGACTATCAGTGGCAAGTTTTCGGCAGACAACGGGGCGGTGATTCTCCTGAATGGGCAACCAATCTCCGGCTTGGAGACGGATCCGCTTATTGGAAACACTGACTTCACACAGTTGACCGCGTTCACGATCCCCGTCGGAAGCCCATTCATCTCTGGCATCAACTCCCTGACGTTCCAAGTGACGAATGATCCTGGCCCTGGTTATAATCCCAGCGCCTTGCTGGTCGCCAACATGAGTGGGACTGCCGACCCGATCCCCGAGCCGACCAGCCTCGCTCTCTTCGGCATGGCTCTCGCTGCCGGGTATTGCGGCTGGCGGCGCCGGAAGCAGGCCGCGACCGCGTGAGGTTCCTGGAGCCAGCGGACAGAACCTCGACGAGCCGGAAGCGTCAGCGACGGAACGGTTGATGACACCGTCGCTTACGCTTCCGGCTCGTCGGCGTCCCTGCGCCCGGGGACGAGCAGGCGCGTGCAGAACGGGCGCAGCACCTCCTCGGGATACAGGCAAAAGGCGTAGTCGCGCCGGTCCGCCACCGCCCGGCCCTGCTGCTCCTGCTCGCAGCGCTCCCGCTCGCCGGCCAGCTCCGCCGCGCGCCCAGCCACGAACGGGCGCAGCTCCTCGGTCATGGCGCGTAGTGCCTGGAACCAGGCGCGGCGGGCGCGGCGGTCGCCGGGGCGAGCCTGCCCCGCCAGCTCCCGCTTGCGAGCGCTGAGCGCGGCCGCCGCGGGGTGGTCGGGGGCAAGGTGACGTTGCGGGTTCCAGTGCAGGTCGCGCAGCTCGCCCCGCAGGCCGCGGCAGTCCGGCCCGGCGTCCGTCCGCTCGAACGGCAGCAGCAATGTCCCCGAGAGAATGAGGAACGCGGGGGCGGCGAGGCCGTGGAACGCGCCGATCAGTTCGTCGGTCAGCTCGTCGTACTTGCCGCCGCCGATACCGTGGATGAACAGATCGCCCAGGAACACGCGCGCGTAGAGGGTGGTGGTCAGGGCGCGCGTGCGCACCTCGAACCCGCGCCGCTGTAGATCCTGCCACGCCGCGACCGTCGCCCCGGCCCCCCGGTCAGCGGGGGCCGGCACCATCGGCCAGGTTTCCGCCCCGACGCGCAGCTCCAGCGCCTCCGCGGTTCGCCGCGCCAGCAGGCGTCCGCGCTGCCCCGCGCCGGTCCGCCACCCCCAGAAGGGTGCTTCGAGCCAGTCCCCCTCGGCGGCCAGGTCGGGGACCGGGTGGTTGCGGCTGCGGATGCCGTGAGCCCGGCGGTAGCGATGGACGATGTCGTTGTGGAGGGCGTGGAAGCGCGGCAGGTCGAGCAGCAGGTGGCACGCGAACCAGGCGAACGGCTCGGTCGTACACAGCCGGCTCACGGGCAGCTCGAGGTTGTGACAGCCCCACGCCCGCTCCAGGGCGCGCCGGGCCGCGGCGAAGCGCTCGCCCAGCAGCGGGGTGCGCTGCGTCTGCCGCCTTACCTCATCCCAGTACGCCGGCAGCAGCGGCCGGAAGCCCCAGTTCTGCGCGACCGCCGCCACGCGCTCCGGCAGGGTGGCGAACAGCTCCTCGTCGCGCACCGTCCGGTCCTCGTAGGGCGCCTCGCCGGTCCACACATCAAAAGGTATCGATTCGAGGTGGTACGCGGGCACGGTTTCCGACGTGCTGCGGACGGGGACGCGGAGGAGGTTGGTTTTGGCCGTGTCGTTATCGACGACGAGGTTCAGGGGAGTGGCAGACCCGGACCGGGCGAGGCCGTGGAGGGCGAAGTTCTTGACCCACACGCCGGGGTGAAACAGCTCGGGCTGGTGCCCGGCGAGGACGAGGGAGTCAGCGGGGAAAGCGGGGACGGGTTCGCCCGCCTCGCGGAGATAGGCGTGGGCGGCGGCGACGGCCGCCGTGCGGGCCGCTCGCCGCAGGTCGGCGAGCGGGCGGCCCAGCACGTCGGCCGTCGCCCGGGCAAGGAGCGGACGGTTGTGTTCGAGGAGGCCGCCGACCTCGGGCAGCGACGGCACGGCGAGGATGGCCCCGTCCTGCCGCGGCACCCGCAGTCGGGTCGAGGCGTTCACCGGCAGCCCCCCGGGTTGCGCAGCGTCGAGCAGCCGTTCGGGGCGGCGCCGTGGATGCGCGGATCCGGCCTGCCGCCGCCGGCCCGCAGCCCGCACTCGGCCACCGCCGCGGCGATCACGCGCCGATAGTGGGCCAGCCGCTCGGTGGCGTCATCGAGCACGCCGCCGAAGGCCCGATTGGGGTCGAGGTACAGGCGCGGGACGCCGATCTCCTCGATGCGCAGCCCCTGGCGGGCCGCCTGCACCCACAGCTGCAGCGGCATGCCCCAGCCGGTTTCGGTGATGTGCAGCTTCGCCAGCGCCTCGCGCCGGTACGCCTTGAACCCGCAAAACGCATCCGTCAGGTTCAGTCCGAGGAGCTGGTTCAGCTCCTCGGTGATGATCCGGTTGATCTGCCGGCGGTCCTGCGGCGGGGCCGAGTCCTGGCGGAAGTCGCGCAGATACCGGCTGCCGGAGACGATGTCGGCGTCGTCGATGGCCTCCAGCAGGACCGGGATGCGGGCCGGCTCGTGTTGGCCGTCGCAGTCCATCGTGACGAGCACGTCCACGCCCTGGTCGAGGGCGTAGGCGAACGCCGACATGAGGGCCGCGCCATACCCACGGTTCTGCGGGTGGGTGATGACGGTCAGGTCGATCGCGCGGGCGAGCAGCTCGGCCGTGCGGTCGGTCGAACCGTCGTTGACGACGAGGATGTGAGGGCTGTAGCGGCGGACCTCGCGCAGTACGCCTTCCAGGTGCCGCTCTTCGTTGTAGACGGGGATGGCGGTCAACAGCTTCACGCGGCACCTCTTCCTCAAGGAAGTTACGAAAAGGCTACCGTATTCTAACCGGGGGACCGGGCGAGTCAAACGGGCGTCCCCGCCGGATCGAGGTTAGAGAGGAGCAACCCGCGAACCGATTCAAGGGAAAAGCGGCGCCTGTTCAGGCGGCCAGTGTCCCTGGCCGGACCGGCTCAACCCCACAGGCCCCCTGGTCAACCGCCGCCTTCTCCCCAGAATACCCCAAACCCTCGCGGCCTCAGGAATCCTGCCATGCCCCCCACGCTCGGCCAGCCCCTCGACGCTCTCGACACCCCGCAACTGCTCATCGATCTCGATGTCGTGGACGCCAACATGAAGCGCATGTTCGGCGCCTTCCGGGACCGGCCTGTGAACGTCCGGGTCCACTTCAAGTCGCTCAAGTGCGCCGGGCTGGCCCGGTACATCGCCGCCGCCAACCCGCGCGGCGGGTTCCTGTGCGCTAAACTGAACGAGGCGGAAGTTCTCGCCGACGCCGGCCTGACCGACATCCTCATCGCCAACCAGATTGTCGGCCCGCTCAAGGTGCGGCGCCTGGCGGACCTGGCCAGGCGAGCCCAGGTGCGCGTCTGCGTGGATGCCCCCGACAACGTCGAGGAACTGAGCCAGGCGGCGCGCGCGGCCGGCGTCACCGTCGGCGTGCTGGTCGAGGTAGACATCGGGATGAAGCGCTGCGGGGTCGAGCCGGGTGAGCCGGCTTTGGCCCTGGCGCGGCGCGTCCACGCCAGCCCGGGCCTGCGCTTCGTTGGCCTGCAGGGGTACGATGGCCATCTGCAGTTCATCCCCGACCCGGCCGAGCGCCGTGCGAAATGTCTGCAGGGGATGGAGCAGCTGATCGGGACGCGCCGGCTGATCGAGAGGGCAGGCATCTCGGTCGAGGTGGTGACCGGGGCCGGCACCGGGACGTGGGAGTTCGTCGGCTCCTACGAGGGGGTGACCGAGATCCAGCCGGGGTCGTTCGTGCTGATGGACTGCGCCTATCACCCCATCCGGCCCGAGTTCGGCTGTTCGCTGTCGGTGCTGGCGACCGTGATGAGCAGGCGGCCGGGGCAGTACGTCCTCGACGCCGGCAGCAAGGCGATCTCGCGTGACTTCGGCACGCCGATCATCAAGGGTCGCGCCGGCGAGCGCGTGACGAAACTGGCGGAGGAGCACACGCTCGTCGAGCTGGAGGGCGACGGCGTGCGCGTCGGCGACCGGCGCGAGGTGATCCCGGCCCACTGCTGCGCCACCATGAACCTGCACCGGGCGTGCGTCGCCGTGCGCGGCGGGAAGGTCGAGGCTCTGTGGCCCATCGAGGCGAGCGGGCGGTACGACTAACGCACGAGCTACCAGCCCGGAGCGCCAGGCGCTACCAGCGCCCGGCGCTGCGGGCTGGTAAACAACGATAGCAACATCATGAGCAAAGAAGATCAACTTCGTCGTGTTCTCGACAGCGGGATCGTCGCCGTCGTGCGCTCCCAGGACAGCCAGCAACTCGTGGACGTCGCCCGCGCCCTGGCCGACGGTGGCGTTACCGTCGTTGAGATCACCATGAGCGTCCCGAACGCCCTTGATGTCGTCCGCCGGGTGCGCGAGGCGCTCGGCGACCGCGTCCTGCTCGGCGCCGGGACCGTCCTCGACCCGGAGACGGCCCGGGCCGCCCTGCTCGCCGGGGCCGAGTACCTCGTCGCGCCGACGCTCAACCTCGACGTGATTCGCCTCTGCCAGCGCTACGACAAGCTGGTGATGCCCGGCGCGTTCACGCCGACCGAGATCCTCACCGCGTGGGAGGCGGGCGCCGACATCGTCAAGGTGTTCCCCGCGGACGTGGTCGGGCCAGCGTTCTTCAAGGCGCTGCGCGGCCCGCTGCCGCAGGTCCGGCTGATGCCGACCGGCGGCGTCGATCTGACAACGGCGGCCACCTTCCTCGCGGCCGGCGCCTGCTGCCTCGGCGTCGGGGGGCAGCTGGTCGAGCCGAAGGCGGTCGCCGACCGCAACTTCGACCGCATCCGCGACCTGGCCCGGCAGTACGTCGCGATCGTTCAGCAGGCGCGGCGCGGCAAGAACTGATCCGTCACGGGTGAAAACCCGGGAGCGCCCATGAGCAGCGATACACCACCGCCACTGAAGGGCGTGACCGTGGGCCTACCGCTCGTCGGGTTCGGCGTGGCGCTGCTGTGGTTCCTTTGCTTCTGGAGCCTGCTCGGCCTGTATGTAGAGGGGACGGGCTTCGTTTACGGCTGGCCGTGGGACGTGATGCTCTGGGCCGGGACGGTCTTCCTGACGCTCCAGATCGGCGGGCACCTGCTGTGCCTGACGGTCCCGCGCGGGTGGAGGGCGCGCGGCACCGAGGCGGCCGCCCTGGGACTGACGGTCCTCTATTTGGGGCTGTTCCTGGTGTTCTTCCTCACGGGGTGGGTGCCTCTCGGCGGTTTGGGGCTGTGGGTGCTGCGCATGCTCGCGCCGACCGCCCACCTGCTGTTTTTGGCGACCCTGGCTTCCCGGATCGACCAGGAGGAACTGGCGCAGCGCGCCCAGGCGCTCATGCCGTTCCTGCTCCTCCTGCTCGTGTTTCCTGTCATCAACTACCTGGCGTTCGTGCTCCTGGGGGCCGTGGCGGTGTTGTGGGTCATTCCCGTCCTGTTGATCGGGCTGGAACTGATCCTGGAGCTGATCGTCCTGGTCCGGTTCCTCAACCTGCACCTGGCGATTTACCACGGCATCTTCCGGTATCAGGAGACGTTCGCGGAGCGACGCAAACTGCACGAGGCGGGCTGGGTGGAACCGTCGTCGGAAGAGGCTCCCGACGCGCTGTAGGAGGGGACTCCGCCCCCCGATCCTCTTGCTAACCAAAGCGTCAAAGCTCACGGGTGGCGTCCCGTGGGAGAAGTGCTGGGGACTTGACCCACGGGACGCCACCCGTGGGCTTTCCCTCTTGCAGTTAGTCTCTGCAGCGCCGATTTCCATGCACACGAGGATGACCATGCCGTTCGAGGTGATCACGTTCGGAGAAGCGATGGTTCGGCTCAGCCCGCCGAACTTCCGTCGCCTGGAGCAGGCGCGCAATCTGGAGGTGTTCGTCGGCGGCGCCGAGCTGAACACGGCCGTCGGTCTGGCCCGGCTCGGGCATCCGACCGCCTGGGTGTCGCGCCTGACGCGCAACCCGCTCGGCCGGCTCATCGCCAACCACGCCCGCGAGGCCGGCGTCAGCACCGACCACGTGCAGTGGACCGACGAGGACCGCGTCGGGGTCTACTTCCTGGAGTTCGGCGCCGCCCCGCGCGCCAGCAGTGTGCTGTACGACCGCAAGCACGCCGCCATCGCCTCCGTCCGTCCCGGGACGATCGACTGGGCGAAGGTGTTCGCGGGGAGCAAGTGGTTCCACGTCACCGGCATCACGCCCGCCCTGAGCCCGACCGCCGCCGAGACGACGCGCGAGGCGCTGCAGGCAGCCCGCGCCGCCGGAGTGCGCACCAGCATCGATCTGAACTACCGCGTCAAGCTCTGGACGCAGGCCGACGCCGGCCGCTGGATGACCGAGTTCATGCAGTGGTGCGACGTGCTCATCACGACCGAGGAGGACATCGAGCGCGTCTTCGGGATCGCGGGCACCGGCTACGAGGACGTCGCCGCGAAGGTGGCGAAGCAATTCCCGGTCAAGGTGGTGGCGATCACGCTGCGCGAGAACCCGCTGGTGTGGAAGAACACCTGGACCGCCATCGCGTACCAGGGCGGTAAACTTTACAGGACGCGCACCTACGAGGTGGAGATCGTGGACCGGCTCGGGGCGGGCGACTCGTTCGCGGCGGGGCTGATCCACGGGCTGCTCGGGGACGACCTGCAGCGCGGCCTCGACTGGGGTGTGGCGGCGAGCGCCCTCAAACACTCGATCCCGGGCGATTTCGCATGGATCACCCCGGAAGAGGTCGAGGGGTTGCTGCGCGGCGGCGGGATGCGCATCAGCCGGTAACCGGACTCGTGGTACTTGCCATGACCCACCGCTCCCTTACCCGCGCGCAGCTGCGCGCCCTGGACCGCCGGACGATCGAGGAGTTCGGCCTGCCCGGCATTGTCCTCATGGAGAACGCCGGCCGCGGCGCCGCCGAGGTGCTCCTGCGCCTGGGCGCCCGCGGACCCGTCGTCATCTGCTGCGGCAAGGGCAACAACGGTGGCGACGGATTCGTCAGCGCGCGTCACCTCGCCAATCATCAGCTCGCGGTGCGCGTCCTCCTCTTCTGCCGGCCAGACGAGTTGACCGGAGATGCCGCGCTCAACCAGCGCGTGGTGGCGAAGATGGGGCTGCCGCTGACCGTCCACGCCGGCGACATCCTCGATCTGCCGGCCGTGCAGCACGACCTGGCAAACGCCGAGTGGATAGTCGATGCGTTGTTCGGCACCGGGCTCAGCGGCCCGGTACGGCCGCCGCTCGATCGCGTGATCGAGGCGATCACCGCCAGCCCGGCGCGGGTGCTGGCGGTGGACATCCCGTCCGGCCTCGACTGTGACACGGGTAAACCCCTCGGCGCGACCGTGCGGGCCGAGCACACCGTCACCTTCGCGGCCCGGAAGGTCGGCTTCGCCGGTCCGGACGCGCGCCCCTGGCTGGGCCAGGTTCACCTCGTCGATATTGGCGCTCCGCTGGCCGCCTACCCGGATGGGTGAGTGGGGATGCGATTCGGGGAGGGCGCAAAAAAAAGTCCCGCTGCCGGCTTCCCCCGGCGTCGCCCATCACCGGAAGTCGCACAGCAGCGAGACAACTGAATTATAAATGCACGTGGATACGTGTCAATGGCCCGGCGGCGGCGACCTTGCCGGCTCGGCGGGGGTTTTCGAGCGGAAGGCTTGCTCCCTTGTCCGCCGGCTTATAATGGGTTTGGAACGAAGGGGCGGCAGACTCGACCGAACCTGACCCTCACCACAACCCCTCCAACTCGCATCGGAACACGCCGTCCCATCGGGCCGGCGTACTGCACCTGACTGCTTTTTCTGCTCTGGTGGTGCCCCTCGTGGAAGGTTGATCGGTACGTCCGCGGGCGCCGACGGTGCGCGCCGGCGGGCAAGGCGGGCAAGGTGAAGGATAGACGGAAGAAGGCGAATCCGCAGAACATCCCCAAAGTGTGGGCTATCTCTCATCCTGGGCACTCGCCGTGCCGATTTAAAAAGTGACCGAGGTAAAAGATCAAGCGACGGGCGCGCCGCCCCGTGCCGGGGGACGTGCGCCGTGGCCAGCAACCTGATTCCTTCGCTCGCACCCCGCCCGAGCCCGGCGCCGACACGCCGGGCTCGGGCAGGAGGCCCCTGGCGGTCTTTCCCGCAACCGCCCGGTCTCGGAGGTGACGGTCGGGTCGGGCGGGGCACTCCCCGGAGGGGGAGGAGGCTAGCAATTAATCTGGATGAGGAGTACCTGCCATGAAAAAGGTGTTTACTACCGGCCAGGTGGCGAAGATCTGCAAGGTCGCGCCCCGGACGGTTAGTAAATGGTTCGATTCGGGCCGGCTCCGCGGCTACCGTATCCCCGGCAGCCAGGACCGCCGGATCCCGCGCGAGGCCCTGATCAAGTTCCTCAAGGAATACGGCATGCCCCTTGGGGAACTGGAGGAGGAGGGGCTGCATAAAATCCTGATCGTCGGCGCCGAGAAGCTGTTCGTGGACCGCATCCAGGAACTGCTTCCGGAGGACGACGACTTCAAGTATGAGCTGGCCGGCAGCGGCTTCGAGGCCGGCATCCAGGCGGAGAGTTTCCACCCGGACACCATCATCATCGACCTGGCGATGGGCCGGACCGAGGGACTGCAGATCGCCACGAACCTGCGGCGCAAGCCGGAGTACGAGCAGACGCTGATCCTCGCCCTTGCCAGCGAGGACGAGGCGGCCCCCGAGACGCTCGTCAACTACGGGTTCAGCGAGGCGTTCAAGAAGCCGTTCGACATTGCCCTGCTCGGCGAGCGGATCCGCACACTCGTCGAGGAGAAGCGCGAGAACCTGTAACGCCCCGCCTCGCCGGCCCCCCGCGACCATGCCCCTGCTGACGGCCGGACGCCCGCCCTGGTGGGCCGCCCGGCCGTTTGCCGTTCGGGGCCACGGAGCGGAAAAAGCCCACGGACTGCGGGTCCGTGGGCTTTGCTTCGTCTCCGGCCCCTCGGCTCCCGACCTCAAAACCCCCTGCCGAAGCGCCCCGGATACCGCGCCGGGATCGTCCAGCTGGTCCCAAACCCGTCCCCGAGGCCGCCAACGCCCCACTGCATGAAATTCACCAGGTTGTTGCCGGCCTGGGGTACGCCCAGGAACCCGCCCGGCCCGCCGAACGGCCCCCACGGGCCTGGCATCTGGTAAGGGTTGGCCAGCAGCGGTGAGTAATAGGGCTGCCGATAATAGTTCGTTGGGTAGTTTGGATAGTTAAAGTTCTGCCAGGGGGCGACCTGCGGCTGCCACGGCGAAGGGAAAGACGGTGCCAGGGGCGGATACAGAGGCCAGAATTGCTGGTTAGGCTGGGGAGGGGCAAAAGGGTTCGGGTAAGGGGTGGTGTACGGATTGGAGTAGGGATTCTGATAGGGGTTACTGTACGGATTCTGGAAGGGGTTGCTGTATGGGTTCTGGAAGGGATTGCCGAACGGGTTCTGGTAGGGGCTGTTGATGCCGCCCGGTCCACCGACCACAGGTCCGCGGCCGCTGAGAGACGGGAACACGCGCCCCTCGTTCGGCCGGGCGGTGGGTTGCGTTTGTTTCGGCTGCTCGCCGTTCTTCGCCTTCGCCGGCCCGTTGCCTCGCTTCGGCTGCTCGCCGTTCTTCGCCTTCGCCGGCCCGTTGCCTCGCTTCGGCAGGATGGTCGGTTGGTCCGCCGTCCTCACCTGGGCCAGGCAGTGGTCCGCCGCCAGCAACCACGCCCCCACGGCCAGGGCGGCGACCAGCACGCCACGTGCGACCCGTTTCATCGTCGTTCCTCCGGGCGGATTGGTGGGCGAGAGATGAGTATCTGTTGCTCCTGCTGCTGCTTAGCTGGAGAACGCCTGCCGAACGATTCCTTGCGCGCCAATTTCGCGGACGGCGCAGACCAGGCAGCCTCTGCCGTCCGGGCAGGCCATTTCCCCTGGTACGACCTGAGCGCCGGCGGTACAAAACAGGAGTGCCGCGTGCCGACCGGCCCCGGTCCGAGTTGTCACCCGCTCAGGGGACTATCGTATGAGAGTTCTGGGGGAGTTCTTCGGAGACCATTGGTATTTCGCCATCCCGATGGTTCTCATGTCGCTGGCGGGAATCACGCTTGTGATCTGGCGCATCATGCTGAACCTCAATGCGCGGACGGACATGAACGTCTTCCTGCCGCGGTTGCAGGAGAAGCTGGAGAAGGAAGCGGTGGACGGGGCCGCCCGGTTCTGCAAAACCGAGCCCGGCGTCATCCCGCGCAGGCTGTACGTCGCCGGGCTGGAAACGTCGCGCCAGGGGATGGCGGCATCGCGGCGGGCGATGGCCAACGCCATCGAGCTGGAGATTCTGCCGGAGTTGAACTTCCTGCTGCCGACCATTCTGGCCATCGCCAAGATCGCGACGATGGTCGGCCTGCTGGGGACGGTGATCAGCATGATCGGTACGTTCACCGACATGCAGCAGATGCAGCAGGTCGGGCAACAGAAGAACATGGCCACCCAGGGCGGTCAGATCGGCCTGGCGCTGGTGGCGACGGCGCTCGGGCTGGTAACGGCCATTCCCCTGGTGTTCGCGCACGTGCTGTTCAAGGCATGGGTGGTGAACTTCGAGACGAAGATGAAGAGCGCCGCCCAGAAGCTGCTCGTGCTGTTGCAGGCCGCCCGCCCCTCCGGGGGCAAGCCGGCCGCCGTCGCGGCGGCGGAAACGGCCGTGCGCCGCGGGTGAAAGCCCACGGGTTGCGTCCCGTGGGTTATGTCACTAGCGCCTCGGCCCACGGGACGCAACCCGTGGGCTTTCCCGAGAAATGGTGCCAATGGCCGAGCAGCGCCGCATCCTCGATCTGTGGGTGGTGGACACCAACACGGTCTACCGCGAAGTCCCGTTCACGATCGTGACCGACTGGATCCAGCAAGGGCGCCTGCTGCCCGAGGACAAGGCCCGACCGTCCGGCAAGGGCGGCTGGTTCGCGCTCGCCGACATCCCTGCCTTCGCCGTCTACTTCCCCAAACCGGAGCCCGACCGTGTCGAGGACCAGGCGGAAGCGCTGGCCGCCGTCGAGATCGACCTGCCGACGCGCCGTCGCCACCACGATGCGGAGGGTGACGATCCGGACATGATTCCGCTGATCGACATCACGCTGGTGCTGCTCATCTTCTTCATGATGACGGCCGCCGTCAGCGCCGGGCTGTTCTCGCCGATCGACACCCCGCCCGCGAAGCATCAGCTGCAGACGCTCGACAAGGGCATGTTCTGGGTCGGCATCGACCGGGACAAGCAGGGCGAGACGGTCTACTCGCTCGGCAAGGACGAGCGGGAGGTTCAGCCGCCGGGGAAGGACTTCGCCTCGGTGCGCGACGCCCTGACGAAGGAGCTGACGAAGTTCGGCGGCGAGGTGCCGGTGCGCATCCGGGCCGACAAGGGCCTGCCGCACGAGACGGTGCGCGACGTGATGGAGCGGCTCGGCCAGCTCGAGCGCAGCCTGAACGCGGAGCGTGCGAAGGCCGACACGACCCGCGTGAAGTTCACCCTCTCGGGCGAGGTGAGCGAGCCACAGTGATTCTTCTCCCCTCCCCTACCAGAGGCGCGGGGAGGAGGATCCCCCTCACCCCCAACCCCTCTCCCACAAGGGGAGAGGGGAGTAAGAGAGCCATCCATGAGCTGGAAGATCCGCCACGAAGGTTCGCCCAAACACCTGCAGGGGCTGACGCTCGCGCAGGTCGTCGAGGGACTGCTCGACGGCAAGTGGGAGGTGACCGATGAGGTCATGGGTCCGGCAGACACGGCCTGGGTCGCCATCGAGAACCACCCCCAGCTCACGGAGATCGCGGCCGACCTGGAGCCGCCCCCGCCGCCGCCCGAGGACGAGACACACCTGGACATGAACGCCCTGATCGACGTCTGTCTGGTACTGCTCATCTTCTTCATGCTCACCACCAGCTACCTTATCACCGTCCAGAAGATCGTTCCGCTGCCGACGGTTGCCGAGAGCGAGAAGAAGGGCCGCGTGGTGCGCGCCGACCAGGTGAAGCGGCAGATGATCCGCATCCAGGCATACGGCGACAAGGACGGCAAGCTGACCGTGCGCGTCGAGAACCAGACGCTGCCGGTGGTCAGCGCCGACGGCAGGTCCGTTGATGGCGAGAAACTCCGCGCGGCGCTGCTACCGTACACGCGCGGCGAGGATCCCAGGACGGAGGTGCTGCTCGACCCGCGCGACGTGAGCTGGGGGACCGTGATCGCCATCCAGGACGCGGCCAGGGCGGCCGGGGTCCGCACCGTCAACCACCTGACGAAGAAGAAGTGACGTTACCAGCCCGCAGCACCAGCGACGGGCGCTTGCAGGCGTCCGTCGCTGGTGCTGCGGGCTGGTATGTCCGTTTCCTGAGGGGAGTTGATGTTCGACTGGTACTCGGACGACGCGGAGCGGGTGCTGTCTCAGCTTCAGCTCGTGTTCTTCATGCTCGGGATGGGCGCAACGCTGACGGCGGCCGACTTCGCCGCCATCGCCCGCCGCCCCTGGTTCCTGCTCCTCGGGGCCGGGTTCCAGTTCCTCGTCACGCCCCTGATCGCCCTCCTGGCCGCCCACGCCTTCGACGTCCTGCCGGGGATCGCCGTCGGCCTCATCCTGGTCGCGGCCATGCCCGGCGGCACCCTCGCCAAGGCGTTTGCCTATCTGGCTCGGGGGAACATCGCCCTGTCCATCTCGCTCACCCTCTTCGGCACGTTCGCCGCGCTGGTCGCCGTCCCGGCCCTGCTGTGGCTGCTGGCCTCCGCGTGGCTCACCGGCGTCGGCGGGGAGGGCGACGTGTCCCCCACCTTCGTCATGCCGGTGCGCGACATCGTGCTCGATGTGGCCCTGCACCTGATCCTGCCGCTGACGGCGGGCATGACGGTGGCGCGCAGGGCGCCACCGGCGGTCCGGCTCGCGTTCTCGCGCTGGTGCATTCGGGCGGGGTTCGTGGTGGTGGTCGTCATGGTGGCCGGATCGCTCGGCAGCGGGCGCATCGATCCGGGCGAGTACGGCTGGACCGGACCGCTGGCGATCATCCTCTTCTGTGCGCTATCGCAGCAGCTGAGCATGTTGCCGTTCCGCCTGCGTGGGTGGTCGAAGCCGGATTGCGTGGCGGTCGGCATGGAAGTGACGATGCGCAACCTGAACCTGGCCCTGCTCGTCATGACCAGCCTGTTCCCGCCGGAGGTGTTGCGGACCCAGCCGGGGCTCGCCGAGGTCCGCAACGGCGTGCTGTTCGTGATCCTCTATTACGCCGGGGTGGCGATGGCCTTCGGGCTGCCGCTGGCGCTGAACTTCCGGCGCCTGATCCGCCGCGACGCGGCCCGCGCCGCTCGCCAGGACATGGCCGTTTGGTCCGCGCGCGCTAATTAATCGGGCCAGCGCGGGACGAGGAAGATCGCGTCCAGCCCCTGGCCGATCCAGAAATCGCCGTTCGCCAGCTCGCCGAGCCCCTGCCTTCTGGCGCCGTCGTCGCGCCCGTCGGGACCGACGCTCCAGACAATCCCTTGCCCGGCCGGAATCTCGCGCTCCGTCCAGCGCTGACCTTCTTCCGGCACGTCAGGGACGACCGGCGGTTCCTCGTCCGCGCCCGCGGGTCGCATGACCTGGATCCGCTCGCCGGTGGAGACGCGATACCGGAACGGCTGGCCGTCGTAGGGGTCGATCGGCACCGCGTCCAGGTAGCGCGGCACCAGATCCTGAAGCCTTGTGGCGGGCTTGCCCTGGTCGAGCCGATACAGCGCCAGGGCCAGTCGCAGACGTGTGCCGCCCAGCACGCAGCGGTCCGCCGCCTGCCCCGGGATCACGTGGCGCAGGGCCGGGAGGAGCGGACCCCACACGGTCCGCGAGAGCGGTTCCACCCACGGCAGGTCCGCCGCCTCCAGGCCGAAATCCTTCAGGAGCAGTCCTGCTCTGAAGGTCGCGCCCGGCGGTTTCTCCCCCGATCCTCGTGTTGCGGCAGCCGGTGCCTTCCCGAGAGCCTGCTCCGTCCGCCGCAGCATGCTGGCGAAGACCGCGTTGAGCAGGCGCGTCTCGCGCTCCTTCTCCCACGGCACCTGGCGGGCCAGCGCGTACAGCCGGCTCTGCGCGCCCATCTCCCGGCCGAACAACTCGTCCAGCGTGTTCCGGAACATGAGGAACTCGGCCTTGAGGTTTTCCGTGGCCTGGGGCACCTCCCTCGCGTGGCGGGTCACGCCCTCAAGGGCGCGGCGGAGCAGTTCCTTGCGCGGGCCGACGTTCTCCAGCCAGCGATCCAGGCCCGTGAGCGCCGTGCTTTCCATCGCGCGGCCAACGAGCATGTGCAGCAGCGGCTCCTTGTGACGGATTTGCCGGGCCAGCCCGAGCACGACGAGCAGGTTGTCGAGGGCCGCCGCGTCGTCGCCGCGCGCCTGGAGTTGGAGAGCCCGGACGGTGAAGAGGAGGGCCGCCTCCCGCGTGGGTTGCAGGTGCGGGTACAGGCTGCTGAAGGTTACCCCCCGCGGATCCTGGACCAGCCCCAGGGGCATCGCCGCCGCCTTGCGGAACTTCGCGGCCCACGCGCCCGCAAACATCTCGTCCAGCCAGCGCCCCAGATCCTCATCCTTCTTCGGCCACCCCGTTTGCAGCACCCTGTCAGCCCGTTCCAGATGGGTGCTCGGGGGCTCGCGCCCCTCCCCGGCCGCGCCCGCCTCGCCCATCGGCGCCTCCGCTCCCGGCCCCTCCGCCTGCTTCGGCGCCAGCCGCTCCCGCACCGCTTTCTGGTGTACCTCCAGTTCGCGCGCCGCCTCCCGGATCAGCGGGCCGGCTTCGTTGTTCTCCAGCGTCGGCAGGGACGCCTCGAAGGCGCGGAGGTCAAACGGCGGCGGAACGTCCGGCACCTCGGCAACTCGATACCACAGCCAGCCGGCCATCCACAGGGCCGCCAGCACCACCCCGCCCGCCAGGGCGGCAACCGGCCGCACGGACGCCAACCGGCCGCTGACCCACCACCACAGCACCGCCGGCACGGCCCCGAGGAGCAGCAGCGGCGAACCGAGGAGCTGCCAGAGGTACAGGCCGCCGAACAGCAGCGACGGGAGCCACAGCAGGACGACCGCGGCGCTCGTCACCCCGCCGACCACCAGGGCGATCAACCGCCGGCGCAGGACCAGCCCGGCCAGCTGGCCGACCGCAAAGCCGTATGAGATTCCCACCAGCAGGAGGAACCCCATCGTCGTCCCCCCCCGCAACAGTTCGCCACCCCAGAGCTGATCGAGGAGGTCCGGGCGCGACGTTCCGGGATAACGTGCCCGGATCCCGTAGGACAGTGCGGTGCCCAGCAGGACCAGCGCCGCGGCCACCACGGCCACCGCCAGCCAGCACAGCGACTTGACCGCCCACACCCGGCGGACCGGGAAGCGCTGGTCGCCGAGGAAGCGCCCCGATCCGTCTTCCTGCTCCCGGCCGAACACGGCGGCGCCGCACGCCACGGCTGCCAGCAGCACGCCCAGCGGCCACGCCAGCGGGTCCGCCAGCGGCAGGAACAGCCCGACCGCCGCCGCGAACCCGAGCACGATCGCGGCCTCCAGCCGCCCCTGCCGGACGGTGAGCCACACGAGCGCCCGCCACGTCCCGACCGCCTCGGCGGCCGTGCGGCGGCCCCCCGCCGCGGGTGCCTCCCGCCGGCGGAAGTCCGGGGCGCAGAAGGCGCGGCGCGAAAGCTCCACCGCCACCGCCATGAAGGCGACACGCACCGGCATGATCAGCGCGTCGTCGCTCAGCAGCGCCGCCAGCCCGGTCACGACCCAGCTCGCGCCCAGGAACACGACCGCGATCAGCGCCGCTCCGAACACGGTCCGGCCGAACGCCGACCCGGCCAGCCCCCAGCAGAACCCGTCCACGGCGAGGAACGGCAGCACCGCGAACCACAGCCCGGCCGGCGTCTGCCCCCCCGCCAGCCCGACCACTGCCACGAACCCCGCGAGCGTCAGCCCGTGGGCCACGCTCAGCCCCAGGCCGAGCGGCAGCTTCGCGGCCCACACCCGGCCCCGCCGCGCGGTGAGGACGTCGAGCAGCGGCAGCGTGCCGGCCTCGCGCTCGCCCGCCAGCATCATCGCCCCGCACACCACGCCATACGCCGCCGCCAGCGCCTGCACCAGGCCGAGCAGCCCGGTCCGCAGCGCCGACTGCCCGCCCAGCCCGCCGGGCGCGAGGACGGCCCCCAGCGCCACCGTCACCAGGATCGTCACCGCCGCCACGACTACCCACACCGGCCCGTGTTCGCGGGCGTCCTTCCACCACAGCGCGCGGATCACGGCTGCCCCTCCTTCCCCGCCAGCAGGGCGCAGTAGACCTCTTCCAGGGCGAGCGGCGACTCCTCGAAATCGTGGACGCCCTCTGCCGCCCGCAGCGCCTCGACCGCGGCCCGGTCGGGATCCCGCACCACCGCGTGCCACAGCTTGCCGGTGCCGTTGCGCTCCAGCACGACGCCCAGAACCGCCGGGTCGGGGGCGTGCTCCTCGTAGCGCAGCCGGAAGCGCACGACACGCTGGCGCAGCTCCTCCGCCGACGCCGTCAGCAGCTGCCGCCCGTTGTCGATGAACGCGACGTGACTGGCGACGCGCTCGACCTCGGCGACGTGGTGGCTGGAGATCAGCACTGTCCGCCCCTCGGCCGCCAGCCCGACCATGCTGGAGAGGAATTCGCGCCGCACCAGCAGGTCCAGGCCGGATGTCGGCTCGTCCAGGAGCAGCACCTCCGGGTCGGGCGCCAGTGCCAGCGCGAGGCCGACCTTCGCATACTGACCCTTCGAGAGGTGGCGCAGACGCTCGCGCAGGTCGAGCTTGAACTTCGCGAGCCAGTCGCGGTAGCGCGGCAGGAAGTCCGGGTTGTGGAACCCGGCGGTGAACCAGCCGATCTCGCCGACCGTCATCCAGTCGTAGAACCGGGGCCGCTCGGGGACGTATCCGACGCGGCCCCGGAGCTTGACGGCCGCCTTCCAGCAGTCCTCGCCGAGGATGCGCGCCTGGCCGGCGTCCGGCTGGAGCAGGCCGGCGAGCATGCGCATGGTCGTGGTCTTGCCGGCCCCGTTCTCGCCGAGCAGGGCGAAGACGGCGCCGCGCGGCACGGTCAGGATGAGGTGGTCCACGACAGCGCGGCGGCGGAACCGTTTGGTCAGGTCGCGGATCTCGATGACAGCGTTCATCAATGTTTCTCCCGGGGGCGCTTGTGCCCGTTGGCGCGGGCCAGCTCGTCCTCGACCAGCTCGCGAATCTGCTCGGCCGGCAGCGCGCTGGCGACGGCCTCCCGCAGCGCGGCGCGGACGCGCTGGCGGACCATCTCCTCGCGGCGGGTCCGGCACACGGCGGGCGCCTCGGCCGTCACCTCCATCGGCAGGCCGCGGCGCGCCGCGACGATCCCGGCCCGTTCCAGCTCCTGGAAAGCGCGGACCACGGTGTTGGGGTTGATGCGCTGCTGCTCGGCCAGCCTGCGCACGCTCGGCATCTCGGCACCGGAGCCGAGCGCGCCGGACGCGATGGCGTAGATGACCTGCGCCGTGATCTGCTCGTAGATGGGGACGGGGCCGTCCGCCTCGATGTCGATGATCATGTCCGGCCTCGGCAGCCGCGGGCGGGTGTGTATTGCTTACCTAGTACACTAGCAGAGAGAGGCGGAAGGGGCAAGCATTTTCTGGAAAATAGCGCGAGTGCCAGCCCGCGACGGGTCAGTGCTTCCCCTTCGCTTACGCCTGGGGCTCGGACGGCCGCTAATAGTCGGTCAGCGCCCGCGGCGGGAGGGCGACGCGCAGGGCGTTGACGACCGCGGCCACGTCGATCACCTCCTGCAGGACCGCCCCGGCCACCGGCGGCAGGTAGCCCGCCGCCGCGAATAGCATCCCGACCACGCTCAGCGCCATCCCGCCGACGGCGCTCTCCAGGGCGATGCGCCGCATGCGCTGGCCGATGTGCAGGAACTCGTCCACCTTGCGCAGGGAACTTTCCATGATCACCGCCCCGGCCGCCTCCGCGGTGATGTCGCTGTTCTGTCCGAACGCGATGCCGACCGTCGCCGCCGTCAGCGCCGGGGCGTCGTTGATTCCGTCCCCGAGGAAGACCGTGCGCGCCTTCTGCGTCTCGCGGCGGACCAGGTCCAGCTTCTGCTCCGGGCTCTGCTCGGCGTACACCTCCTTGATGCCAACCTGCTCCGCGAGGTAGCGCACCTCCGTCTCGCGGTCGCCGGACACGAGCAGCACCCGCTCGAACTGGTGGCGCGGCCCGAGGTGGCTGACGAACGACGCGCCCTCCGCTCGCGGCCGATCCCGGAACCGAATCGTCGCGGCGTAGTGGTCGTCCACCAGCACCACGCACTCCAGCCCCCCGGCCAGTGGAGGGAGCAGCGGTTCGGTTTCGGGCGCGCGGGCCGCGAGCTTCGTGCGGCTGGTGATCAGCACGGTGTGCCCGCCGATCCGCCCGCGCAGGCCCTCCCCCGGTCGCTCGCTAACCGCCGTGGCCTGCGGCGGGCTCAGCCCCTGCGCGCGCGCCTCATCGAGGATAGCGGACGCCAGCGGGTGCTTGGAGTAGCGCTCCACCCCGGCCACCAGAGTGAGCACCGCGCGCGGCTCGACGCCGGGGGCGGCGAGGATCTCGGTCACTCGCGGCTGGCCGTAGGTGAGGGTGCCGGTCTTGTCGAAGATCGCGATCCGGCAGATATCGACCTTCTCCAGCACCGCCGGATCCTTGATGATGATGCCGTGCCGGGCCGCCAGCGACACGGAGCCGATGATCGCCACCGGGATCGCGATCAGCAGGGGGCACGGAGTGGCGACAACGAGGACAGCCAGGAAACGCACCGCCTCGCCGCTGACCGCCCAGGCGCCGAGGGCGAGCGCGACGGCGAGGGGCGTATACAGGGCGCCGAGCTGGTCGCCCAGCCGGCGCAGGCGCGGCCGGCGCTGCTCCGAAGCGCGCATCACCTGCATGATCTTGGCGTAGCGCGAATCGACGGCGAGCCTGTCGGCGCGGATGGTCAGGGCGGACTCGCCGTTGATCGCCCCGGACAGCACCGCGGCGCCGGGCGTCTTGGACATGACGTAAGGCTCGCCGGTCAGGTACGACTCGTCCATGCTGCCGTGGCCCTCCAGCACGGTGCCGTCCACCGGGCAGATCTCGTGCGGAAAGATGACGACGGTGTCGCCGACGACCACCTGCCCGAGCGGCACGTCCGTTATCGCGCCGTTGCGCCGGACGTGGGCGACCGACGGGACACGGCGGGCCAGGGCTGCGAGCACTGAGGAGGCGCTGCGCACGGCGTAGGCCTCGAGCGCCTCGCCGCCGGAGAGCATCAGCACGACGAGGGCGCCGGCGAGATACTCGTGGAGGAAGACGGACGTGACGATGGAGATGCCGGCGAGCAGGTCCGACCCGAGTTGCCCGCGCAACAGGGCGAGCAGCAGCTGGAACACCAGTGGGATACCGCCGAGGACCAGGGCGGCGACGAGCGGGAGCTGCGCGACCGGCAGGCCCAACGCCTCCCCGGTGACACCGAGGCCGAAGCGCAGCAGGAGGTGAAGGGCGATCATCGTGATGGTGAAGGCGGCGATGAGGATCTCGATCCGGCTGGCGCCCGCCGCCTCGGCCGGCACCGATTCCACCTGGTTCATGCGCCTCCCCTGCCGTCGAAGGTCATCGTGGAGTGAAAACTCACGGACCGCGACTCGTGGGCCAGGTTCCCGAGAACCTGGCCCGCGGACCGCGGCCCGTGGGCTTGCTACCCCCCACTCACCTCTGATAACTACTTCAGGTGCTCGATGATCCGGGCGGCGAACGCCGAGCTGGTCGCGCCCGCCTCGGCGCCGTAGCCGGGGAACTGCCGCGCGATGTCGTAGGTGACGTACAGGTTGCCGCCGGGGCCCTTGTTCGCGGTCGCCTCGCTCTCGGCGAACGTCGCCTCAACTCCCTTGTTCACCAGCGCCGCCGCCTCGTTCCAGCCCATGTGCTCCAGCATCATCGCGCCGGAGAGGAGCACCGCGCCCGGGTTCGCCATGTCCTTGCCGGTGTACTTCGGCGCCGTCCCGTGCGTCGCCTCGAACATTGCCGCCCGGTCGCCGATGTTCGCCCCGGCCGCCAGGCCGATGCCGCCCGTCATCGCCGCCGCCGCGTCGGACAGGTAGTCGCCGTTCAGGTTCGGCGTCGCGATCACGCTGTACTCGTCCGGCCGCAGCTGGATCTGCTGGAACATGCTGTCGGCGATACGATCGTTGATCACCACCTTGCCCTTGCGGTCCGCTCCCTTGTACACCTCGTCCTCGGTCACGATCTGGTCGCGGAACTCCGCCTTCGCCACCTCGTAGCCCCAGTCCTTGAACGCCCCCTCGGTGAACTTCATGATGTTGCCCTTGTGCATCAGCGTCACGCTGGGCAACTTGTGGTCGAGAGCCCAGCGAATCGCCATGCGCACCAGACGCCTGGTGCCGTCGGGGCTGACCGGCTTGATGCCGATGCCGGCCGTCGGGAAGACGTTTGTGTACCCCCACTCCTTGAGCAGTGCGATCAACTGCTTCGCCCGGTCGCTACCGCTCTTGAACTCGATGCCGCAGTAGACGTCCTCGGTGTTCTCGCGGAAGATCACCATGTTGACCTTGTCGGCGCGCTTGTTGGGCGCCTCGACGCCCTTGAAGTAGCGCACCGGGCGCACGCACGCATACAGATCGAAGCGCATGCGCAGGTAGACGTTGATCGATCGGAACCCGCCGCCGATGGGCGTGGTGAGTGGTCCCTTCAGGCCGAGGCTGTGGTACTCGAACGCCTTGAGGGTGTCGTCCGGCAGGTAGAGCCTGCGCTGCTCGTCCTCGCTGAGGGTGCCGACCTGCTCGTCCTTGACGTCGGGCCGATAAAGCTCGCGGGCGACGTCGCCGGCGTGGACGTCGAACCAGTGGATCTGGCGCTTGCCGCCATATGCCTTCTGGACGGCGGCGTCGAGGACGCGGACGGCGCAGGTGGTGATGCCGGGAGCGCTGCCGACATCGCGGCCGATGCCGTCGCCGCGGATGAGGCAGACGATCGGGTCGTCGGGCACCTGCCAGCGGCCGCTGGCGTCCACGGTGACGCGGGTGCCCTGCTTCGGCGGGGTGACTTTCTCGAACGTGGGTGCGGTCATCGGAGTCGCTTCCTGGTAGGCCGTGGTGTGGGTCGGACGTTTCCCCGGCGGGGGAGACACGGGAAGTCTTATGGAATCGCCCGCCGTTCGCACACGGCCGCGACCTCATAGAATGACGCCGGGATCCCGTCACAAGGAGCGACTCATGCCGAAATTGACCGTGGTGGACGTCACCGAGGTGGAGGTGCCTCAGGGCAAGCGCCTGGTGCTGGCGCTGGAGGACGAGGCGCAGGTCGATCAGCTGCATGCGTGCGGCGGCAACGCCCGCTGCACCACCTGCCGGGTAGAGTTCGTCGCTGGCGAGCCGGACAAAATGACCGAGGCGGAGAAGCGTCTGCTGGCGGCCCGCGGCCTGACGGGCATCCGGCTGAGCTGCCAGATCGTCTGCGACGACGACATGACCGTCAGGGCGATCAGCCGCCTGGTGGGCAGCGGTCGCAAGGACGCCGGCGGCCGCCCCGCCGACGCGATTCACCCGCAGCCGGTGGTCTGGGTGGCGAAGTAACGGCCCGGCGCGTCCGGGACTTACCAGTCCGAAGCGCCAGCGACGGGCGGATGACGAAAGTGCTGAAGGGCCACAGGGAGGGGAGCAACGTCCTCGCGTTCGCGCCGGACCGTTACATTCGCCCCACACGTTGCAGCCGTCAGGACTGGCCGCGGTACGCCAAAAAACGGCCGCGGGCGGGCGGCGGTTTCTTGCCTGCCCCGCGCGGCGGGGGTATGGTTTGGGTGTTGTGGATCCTTCCACAGCACAAAGCGAGGTAGCGGCTGGGCGGCGCTCGCGTTGGGTTGCCGTCTCGCGCTGGGAGCCGCTGCCTCGACTTTAACCTTCCCCAGGCCCACGACCTCGCGTCGTGGGCCTGTTTGTTTGCACCCCGGTTCTTCCCGCGCCGCGAGTCCTCACGGGTAAAGGGGGCTCTTCTCAAAGAGGTTGCGCGGCCGCATCTCGAACCCGCACCACGTCGCCAGCGCCACCCCGCGCACCTGCGCCTGGCCGTTCGGCCCCAGGAAGATGCCGTCCTCGTCGCGCGGCAGGTGGTACGCCGACGTCAGATACCACAGTACCACGTTCGTGTCGGTGATCCGGCGCTTCTTCGCGACGTACTGCGGCAGGTTCACGTAGTACTGCTCGTTCCACACATAGGGCGTCACCCAGAAGTCATGATGGGTGAACTCCTCCCGGTGGCCCCGGTGGCGCGGGCTCCCATGGCGCAGCGGGACCAGCTCGTACGAGGTGAAGTTGCCCTGGGCGTTCTTCTGGTTCGACTGGATGCGCACCCGGGTGAACTCCTCCGCGTTCCACACCGCCCCGCCCTCGACGCCGTTGTTGAACGGCTCGACCGTGTCCTTCGCCTTGCCCTTCCGTTCGGCCCACTTGACGAGGTACGCGGAGTTGTGCTGCGGGTCGCCGAGGTCCAGGTCGATGCGCCAGCACCCGTGGTGCATGTGGCCCATCGTCTCGTGGTTGCTCAGGTTCTTGCCGGTCGAGCCGAGCCGGCACGAGAACGACCCGTCGCACCGGAAGCTGTACTCGGTGATGTAGTTGTAGTTCGTCGCCCCGAGGGTCGCCCACAGCGTGAGATCCTGGGCACGGCGCACCTGGTTGTAGTACTTCCACAGCACTCCATCGTCGCGCAGCTCGCGCACGACCTGGCCGTTGTGCAGCAGCTTGCCGTTCGGCCCCGCGTCGGCCTGGGTGTGGCGTTCGAGGCTGTAGGCGCCGGCGGCGCCGATGTCGTAGAGGCGCGTCTCGCCGTCGTTGTACGGGACGAAGATTTCCGACAGGCGGACGTTTTCGAGGATCTTCGTCCACCCGTCGCGCGGGCCGGTCTTGAACCACGCGCCGGCGATCATCAGCCCGACCCTGGCGTTGGCCGCGTACCGGACCTTCCAGGCCGTCTGCATCGGGCCGCCGACCGGGAACTCCTGGACGATTTCGTAGATGCCCGGGCCGGGCGGCTTCAGGCCGGGCCGGACCTTCGACGGCTGAGCGGTCGTGTGGGGCGAGTGGGCGGACAGACTCAGGAACACGACCGCCGCCGCCGCGCCGAGCAGGCCGGCGGCAAAACGCCCTTTGCGCATTGCTGATCTCCTTGAAGCGGGGCACGCTGCGGTTACTTGTCGTGGGCCTTGTCGGTGCGCGTGACGCGCACCTTGCCGGTGGTCAGATCGACCTCGACCCTGGGGGCGTACAGCAGATAATCGCGACCCTGGCGGTACGAAAGGCGGACGAGACGGTGACCGAAGGTCGGGGCATCGCGGTCGCCGCAGACCCAGAGGGCGGCGTCCACCTCGACCTTGAGTCCGCGGTAGCGCGCCAGGGCGGCGGCGACGTCGGCGTGGTCGCGCGCGAGCCGCACGGCCGCGGCCTGCTCCTCCGGCGCCAGCGCCGCGGACATGTGCGGGACCGCCTCAACGCCGAGCACCTGGCGCCGGCCCAGGTCCACGCTCGTCAGGATCGTCAGGTCGCCGTCGTACCGATAGTGCGTCACAATCGCGCGGCGCGGAGAGTCGGGGTAGTTGTCGGGCGGCACGTCGATCCCGGTCAGGTAGACCCTGCCTCGCAACAGGCCGCGGAGGTGCAGTTCCTTCTCGACCAGAGCGCGCACGGCGGCGCGCTCGACGTCGGGCAGGTGGGACGGGTCGGTCGGGGGGTCGTCCGCCCCTGCCCTGGCGGCTGCCAGGCCGCAGAGGGTGATACACAGGATTCGCGTTGCGGTGCGGAGCATGCGTGAGTCCCAGGCGGCCGGAAGGTCGATCCTGGATGCTAACGCATGGCCCCTCGTGTCGGCAAGCGGATTCCCGGCTGCCGTATCCTACCTGCTGCCCTCGCCTGTCATGGCCCCTCCGACCGGACCTCATACGCCGGCGCCCAGTACCAGACGGTCACCACGGCCCCGCGCTGATCCTCGGCGTGCGACACGGAGATCACCCGCGCCGGGCCGAGGTCCGTCAGGAACTGGAGCGCTTGCGCGAAGGCCGCCTCGCGCGGGCTCAACTCGCTCCCGAACGTCTTGTAGTGTGCGAACCGGGCCGCCTCGCCCGGCCCCAGGCCCATCTCGGCAAGGACGTCCGCGATCGTCTCTCGCAGGTTATTCGGGCTCGCGCCGGGCGGTGCCTGGGCTGGGGCCAGTCCCACCGGCGCCTTCGCCTTTGCTTCCATCGTCACAAGTTGACCGCCGCGGACGGCCACCTGCTCCCCGCAGTGCGGACACTTGCGCGTCCGGCGCGGCCGGGGTGAGATGGGCCGTCCACAATGCGGGCAAGGCACACTATCCTGGGCCATCTGCCTCGTCCCTCCTGCTCGGGCCGCACCGTAACCGGGAACGACCGTTCGGGGCATGGTACGCACTGCGGCGTCGATTGCCCCCTCGTGTCCCGGAGAAATGACACATCGTGCGAGCGGTACAGTCTGCGCCGCTCGCCCATTCCTCTTTCCCGGCGCGGGCGGCGCCACCCACAGCTCGCGCCCGTTGCGAAGTCCCGGCAAGTTCCTCAAGACCGTTCATCTCGCGGTCGATCCTCACTAAAGTGCAGGAAAAAAAGGAGGCAAGGATGCCACGACCGACCCTCGGCCGGCTGACGCTGCTGGTGCTTGGCCTGATCCTGGCGGCGGGGTGCAACCACGCGGCGGGGCGGCGTCCGACGTGCCCGTCCCGAGCCGGATGTGCTCCGGGCGGCCGGGTGTCCTGCACGCCGGACCGCGGAGTCGGGTGCGACTGCCTGGGCGCCGTGGCCGCCTGGGGGAAGGGGCCTGCCGCGCCGGCGGAAACAGGGTCCGCGGAACTCAATGGACCGGCGCGCCGACCGCTCGCCATCGAGTCTTACCAGCCTGCCCCTGGCGCCCCGTCCAGTGGAACGCCGGACGCGGACCGACGGACTCCGAGCGGCGCCGGCAACAGGATCGAGCCGCGCACGCTGCCGGCCCTGCCCACCCGGCCTACCGGCGAAGTGCCCGGCCCGCGGCCGGCCGTCCTCCCGCCGGCCGCTCGGATCGGCTTCGAGACGATCGAGGAAATCAGGCCCGCCTCCCCTGTCTCGCCGGCAGGACCGCAGGCAGCGCTGCGGTTCGGCGAACCCGCCCTGCGGCGCCGGTCGTTCGTGGACACGACGGCTGCCGCCTGCTTCGGCCACGCCCCGGACTATAGCTGGCTGAGCGGGCAGGTCGAGCACTCGGCCGCTCGCAATGAGTGGCGGTTGCGGTACGCAGCGGTGGACGAGACAGACCGCTACGGCGGGGCCGTGCGGCTGATCCAGAACAAGCACGTCGAGTACCTCACCGACGGGCAGTACGTGCGCGTCGAGGGCCATGTGGCGACGCCGCAGAGCCCCGAGGGCAAGCCGACGTACTACCGCATTCAGTCCTTCAAGACCATCGAGAAGGCGAATACCGTCCCGGCGCCGTAGGCAGCAGGCAGCAGGCACCAGAGTTTCTGCCTGCTGCCTGCTGCTTTCCACCTACTGCTTCCTGCCGCTAACCGGCCGGATCGGCATGGCCGGCTCGTCGCCGTAGATGCGCGTGCTTTCCTCACGCAGCACCGGCAGCGCCAGGCCGTCGGCCTTCATCCGTGCCTGGAGGCGCGCGTCGCCGGACGTCAGGCAGCGGACGTTGACCCGGTAGATCGCGTCCACGCGCGGCGCCAGCCGCGGGATCGGCTCGAAGCTCACCTCGCGCCCCTCGATCTTGAACGGACACCCGGCCGCGCCCCGCGCTCCGCGGAACTCCATCTGTTCCGGCAGGGTGCAGATCACCTGCAGATTCGTCTCTGTCTTGGTGCCGGTGTTCGTCACCCGGATTTCGTAAGACGTGTCCTTGCCGACCTCGACCGGGTCGTCCACGTCCACCAGTTCCATCAACAGGGCCGGCAGACCCTCGACGCGCGTCACCACCTCGCCCTCGGCCTTGAGGCCGCGCGTCGCCGTCACCACCGCCCGGTTACGGTGCTCGCCCGGATTGATGGCAATCAGCTCCAGGTTAACTTCCTTCGTCTGGCCGGGGCCGACGTCGCCCAGAAACCAGACGACCGACCGCGAGACGAAGTCGTGCCGGCCGCCGCCGGTCATGGACGCGACCTTGAATCCCGGCGGGACGTGGTCGGTGAGCGTGACCTGGCTGGCCGTCGCCGTCCCCGGATTGCTGACCCTGAAGGTCAGGACGGCATGCCGCTCGAGGTAGCGCATGCCCGGCCCGCTGACCGCCACCTCCAGCTTCGGCGCCACCACGTCGATGGTGGCCGCGCCCTGCGCCGACAGCCCCAGGTCGGCGGTCGCGACGGCGGTGCAGGTCTGTTCCCCCGTCGCCCGCGCCCCGCACATGAGCAGCACCGTCCGGCTCTCGCCCGGCGCCAGGCTCTCGAGGTTAAACTCCAGCGTCTTGCCCTTGCCGTGCTCCAGGCCGTCGGTGAGGTTCGCCTTCACGCGCACATACTCAGCGGTCCCGTCACCGGGGTTGCTCACCGTCAGGGTGATGGTCGCCGGGTCGTCGGCGACGACGCGCCTCGGGGCCGACGCATGCAGCGTCAGCTTCGGCTCGCGCACCTGCAGGCGCGCCGTCGAGGAGCCGGTGAACGTGACGAAGGCGTGCAGCGCGAGGTTCGCCCTGGTCGTGGGCAGCATGAGCAGGTCGAGACGCTTTTCCTGGCGCGGCTCGAACGTGCCGAGTTCCCAGACATAGGCGTCGCCCGCGGGGCTCCCCTTCGGCTCGGTGGCCTTCACCGTCACGCCCTCGGGGATGCGTGCGCGCAGCACCACGCCGTGAACGCGGTTGGTGCTGATGCTCTTGACGATGATCTGGCAGGTGACCGGCTGACCCAGCCTGGCATTGCTGGGGCAGACCCATTCCAGGCTGAGGCCCGGCTCCTGGCGGCCCGTCGGGTTCCCCTGGGTCGGTCCCGCGTTCGGGTCGAGCGGCACGTCCTGGAACGAAACGGCGCTCCTCGACGGCTCCTGCGGGGTGTCGGCCTTCGGGGCCGGCGTGGCGTTCGGGACCGGCGGGGCGGTCGGTCCGCCGCGGGCCGGCAAGGCGCCGGGCGGCGGCAGCACGGCGGCCGGCGCGCCCGGCGGCGGCAGCACAGGTGCGGCGGGCGCGTCCGCCTGAGGCGGGGCCACTGGCATGCTCGTCTGAGGCTGGGTCATCGGCTCCGGGAGGGACGGCAACGGTGTCGCCCCCTCCTGTCCCGAGGCCCGACCTCCTCCGGCCAGCACGACGGCCAGGGCCGCGGTCAGGCCGAGTAAGCGGCGTTTCGTCTTCATCGTTCCCCCGTTTGAAAGACGTGGCAGTACGGTCCGCTCCCCTGGGCCGTCCCCTGCCCTGGGACGGCCTGCACCCTCTGGCGGATTATCGCGATGGAAGGGGGCGCTTAATATCGAATCGCGCGGGGGCGTGTCAAGCCCGGCTGGGAAGCCATTCCGGCGGGAGCGAGTGCCAGGTCAAGGGAGACGGCGTGGAAAGGGTACTGGTCGAGCCCACGGGGGGCGTCCCGGGGCCAGGTGCTGGGGACTCGACCCACGGGATGCCACCCGTGGGCTTGGCTCATTCCATCTCAGGTCCGCCTCTCCAGCGGCGCGTAGCGGGCAACAATGGCCCTGGCCGAGCGGAGTCCATCGACCGCCGCGCTGACGATCCCGCCCGCGTAGCCGGCGCCCTCGCCCACCGGGTACAGGCCGTCGAGGCCCGGACTCGCCCGGGTGGCGTCGTCGCGCACGATGCGCACCGGCGAGCTGCCGCGCGCCTCCGGTCCGACCAGCGTCGCGGACGGCAAGAAGCGGCCCTGCCAGCGCCGGTCCATCTGCGGCAGGCCGTGTCGCACCGCCGCGGCAACCACCGGCGGAAGCAGCGCGTGCAGGTCCGCCAGCACCAGGCCGCGCGGGTAGCTGCTCTGCGGCGTCCTCGCTGTCTGCCGGCGAGCCAGGAAGTCGGTCGCCAGCTGGATCGGGCAGCGGTAGGCGTCCCCGCTCAGGGCGTATGCCGCCTGCTCGTAGCGCTGTTGCAGCCGCATCCCCGCCAGCACGTCGGCCCCGCCGAACGCCTCGACCGGGACCGTCACCACCAGCCCGCTGTTAGCGAACGGCGAGTTGCGCCGCGACAGGCTCATGCCGTTCGTGCAGAAGTGACCCGGCTCCGACACGCTCGGGATGACGTACCCGCCGGCGCACATGCAGAAGGTGAACAGATCGTGGGGGCCGTGGGCGATCAGCGCATAGTCGGCCGACCCGAGCTTCTCCTCGAGTCGGGCGCGCCCGTACTGCACCCGGTTGACGACCTCCTGCGCGTGCTCGATGCGCACCCCCATCTGGAACGGCTTGGGCACCATCGGCACGCCGCGCTGGGCGAGCATAGTGTACGTGTCGCGGGCGCTGTGGCCGACCGCCAGCAGGACGACCCGGGCCGGGACGTACCCCGCCGACGTGGCCACGCCGCGCACCGCTCCGTCCGCCAGATCGAGATCCTCGGCCCGGCACGAGAAGCGGAACTCGCCTCCCAGCGCCTCGACGCCCCGGCGGAGCGCCTTGACGACGGCCGGCAGGCGGTTGCTGCCCAGGTGCGGTCGGTAGTCGTACAGGATCGACGGCTTGCCCTTGCACGCGGCAAACAGCTCCAGCACGCGGCGCACGTCCGGCCCGGCCCCGCGACTGGTCAGCTTGCCATCGCTGAACGTGCCGGCTCCGCCCTCCCCGAACAGGTAGTTGCTCTCCGGGTCGAGCGGCCCGCCAGCGTCGAACGTCCGCACGTCGCGGATGCGCTCGCGCACGGCCCGGCCGCGCTCCAGCACCAGGGGGCGGTATCCCTGCTCGGCGAGGAAGTAGGCCGCCACCAGACCCGCTGGCCCGGACCCGACAACTACCGGCGGGTGCTCCAGAGGAGTGGGGCCGGGCGGCGGCATGACGAACGGTGCCTCCTCGTAGCGGTCCACACGCACCTCGCCCCGGCCACCCTCCTTGCTCAGCAGCCGCTCCTCCTCCGGGACCGCTACCTCGGCGGTGTAGACGAATTGCAGGGCGTTCTTGACGCGCGCGTCGAGGCTCTTGCGCAGGATGCGCCAACGGCCCAGGTCGGCCGGAGCAACCCCGAGCGCACGGGCGAGATGGCCGGCGAGCGTGGCCTCCGGTTCGTCCACGCTCAGGCGCAGGTTGGAGACGCGGAGCATACGGTCCTTTCGCGAAACGGCAACGGTCCAACAATAAAGGGCGACCCGCAAGTCCCGCCCGAAGCGGACGGTTGCGGGTCGCCCTTTATTGTACGCGCCGCGTCCGGCGGCGCGGCCGGCTCAGTCCTTGGTGATCAGCTCGGACAGCTTGACCTTGCCGAGCTGCTTGCGCAGCGCATCGGCGGACTGGCCGCAGATCTGTTCGAGGCGTTTGTCGAGCTGGCTGTTCGGGTTTTTCGGGTTGGGCGGGGCGTTCCCGCGGACCGGCCCGTCAACCGCCTCGACGACGTCGAGCAGGGTGACCTCGTTCGCCTGCTTCGCCAGCCGGTATCCCCCGTTGGGACCCTTGATGGACATCAGGATCTGGGCGGAGACGAGGGGCTTGAGAACCTTGAGCAGGAACCGCTCGGGGATCTTGCGATCCTGGGCGATGATGTGCGACGCAATCGGGTCGCCCTTCTTCTGGGCGGCCATGTAGGCGACCGCGTGAATGGCGTAACTGGAGGCACGAGTCAACTTCATCGGATACATCCGCGGCCGTCCCGTGGGACGGCCAACGCTCCTCACGACCTGGGGACGGGTTACGGCCCGCTGGGCTCGGGGGAAAAAAACGCGGTGGTTGGGGCACCGTCTCCTCGTCACGGCAGGGCCGACGCGACTTTATGTGGCGGTAAGGCGTGACGTTGCGCGGTGCAAACGGCTCGGGCCTTGGGGGTGGGCAACAAGGGGCGGTTCCGGTGAGCCGTTGAACTCCATCAGCGAGGGTCTATGGAGATCAGCCACCCAAGTATCATTATAAAAGTGTAGCGAATGTAGGCAATGCGACTTTGCGGCCACGAGGCAGGTTTTTTGCAAGGATTGCGCCGATTGTCGCGGTCGGCAAGGCGAAGGGCAGGCTCAGCCGGGCGTCCTGCGGGGGCAACTGGGGGATGGCCGAGGGATCGATCCGCACGCCGATGATCGCGGTCGCCGACACGTCCTTGCCGTTCACGTCCACGAACCCGCGCCGAACCTGGACGCGCCACAGGATCGAGCCCTTGTGGTGGTCGAGCAATTCGACGACCCGGCTGTACCGCGGGTGGGTTTGCAGCAAGAGCGTCCCCTGCTGGCGCGGGTAGAGCACGCCGTCGAACCCCTTGCGCGGCAGCGGCTTCACCCATTCGAGGTTGCCCCCGTAGGCGTTCTCCGCGCCGACCTGGAGGAAGGTGTAGGGCTTCAGGTCGAACCGGGAGCGGGGCCGGTAGTACACGAACGCGGGCGGCAGCGGGTCGAAGGCGGTGTCCTTCGACACGTTGTGAAACTTCAGCTGGAGAGTGAGAACCTGCTTGCCGCCCTCGTCAACCCGATCCACCTTCAGAGGGGTCACCTCGATGTCGCCGACGCGGATGGGCTGGCCGAGGGCGGTCTTGAGCTTGTCCGGCAACTGGGCGTCGAACTTGACGCGCTTGGGTCCGCCCTGTTTCGGATCCGGGTCGGGGAGCCGTTCGAGCGGGTCGAACGTCGCGGGCGGGCGGGTCCGCTGCTGGTAGATCAGCCACACCAGGGCGCCGGTGCTGATCACGGCGTAGGGAACGAGGAGGACCAGCAGGAAAACCCCGAGGGATCCCCCAGCCTGCGGCCGACGCGGCAACGAGGGAGCGGGGAGCGGGGTCGCTGCCACGGGTTCCGGTTGCGGGCCAGCCTCGAAGGCCAACGGGCTCGGCGCCGGCTCGGGGGCAGCATCCTGGAACGAGGTTGCCGGGGTCGGTTCGCCCGCCGCGGGCTCCAGCGCGGGCAGGTCGGTGACCACCTGTTCGAGCACCGGGGCCGGTTCGACGAGCGCAGGCGGAGGGAACGCGGCCGCCTGGAAATCGGGCGGTGGGGTGGGCGTGGTGATGAACGAGATCGTCGCTTCGCCGATCAGGGCGGGCTCGGGTCGGTCTCCCGCCTCCGGAGGCGCGACGGCGAGCGGTTCCGGAGCGGGGGGAATGTCCCGGGCAATCGCCAGTTGCGGGGGCGCCGGTTCGGGCGGCAGTTCCACGCGAACCGGCGGCGCGACCCCGAACAGATCGTCGCTCGACGCCTCGGGGGGGCTAAAGATGCTGTCGCCCTCGCCCGCTTCCGGCACGCGGATCTCCGGGATCGGATCGGCATCCAGTGAGAGCGAGGGTTCGGGCGGGGTAGGTTCCAGGGCGGGGGTTGCGGCGGGGGGGTCGCTGGGTGGAGTGGGTGGCGGCGCCGTTGTGGCCTGTCGGGTTAGCGGGGCCTGGACGGCTTGCCGGCAGTGAGGGCAGCGGACCAGTTTCCCCAGATCGCGGACCGTCACCGCTATCAGTTTGCGACATTGCCCACACTGAAACCTGACCGTTTCCATCAAGCCGACACTCCTTGCCCGACCGCACAGGGCGGTGCAGGCCATTGTAAAGCGCCCGGCCGATGCAGTCCAATCGACCATCGGCAGCACGGGCGGGCAGGGCTGCCCATACTGCCGGATCGGCCGCCGCTCATTCCTGCTCTGTGGCATCGCCCGCGCCGGCCTCAACGCGAACCTGGACACCGATGCCGGCCCCGAGGCGCCGCGCCGCGCTGCCCTGCACGACGGCGATTTCGAGGGTGCCCACGCTGGAGATCAACGCCACTGCCGTCCCGGGCGGCGCCTCGCCATACGTCCGCACCCGGCTCGCGATTTCCCGGTCGCCCACCCAGACGCGCGCCCCGGTGCCCGAAAGGGCGTCGGCGGGGATGTTGCTGATGAGGTTGCCGAAGTCATCGACGAACACGACCTCTCCGAGCAGCCGGTCGTCGCTCTGAACCGGACGAGGCAGCGGCAACTCGGTCCAGTCCGCCGCCGGCGGGCCGAGGAGGTGTGCTTCCACACCGAGACTGAGGTGGGCGGCGGCCGGCGCGAAGATGTCGCGTCCGTGGAAGGTCGCGCTCACCTGCGCGAGCCAGTAACGCGGCTCGGCCAGGCGGCGGACGAGCGGCCGCTCCGGGCTCGTGCAGGCCCATTCGGTCCAGCAGCCGTTGTCGGGGACCAGCACGCGCTGGCTCGCGGCCTCCACGAGGAGGGCCGCCCGGTCGGTGCCGACGCCGGGATCGACGACAACAACATGAATGGTGCCTGCGGGGAAGTACGGCAGGGCCGCGCGGAGGAAGAAGGAGGCGTGCCGCAAGTCCTGGGGCGGGATGCGGTGGCTCAGGTCGTGGACGCGGGCGCTCGGGTTGAGCGCGAGGAGCACCCCCTTCATGGCGGCGACGTAGGGAGAGCCGTCGCCGAAGTCGGTGGTCAGGGTGACGAGCGGTTCGGCCATACGTCTCACGCCGGTCAGGCGGAAGTCGCGCCAGCACACCAGCGCGGAGCGCCAGCGCCGGGCGCTGGCAGTGTCCGGCGCTGGCGCTCCGTGCTGGTCGTCATTGCTTCGTGAGGGAGATTGTAGGGTCGGCGGTGGAGATGACGACCGAGGCGGGTAGAAAAAGGTCCAGGCCGGGGCCGTCCCCCGGCGGCGCACCGGCCTGGAAAGGGGCAGGGCGATGCCCTGCCCGGTTATCGCGACGGCTTCTCGGCCTCCGCGGCGGAGGCGTCGGGCGGGCGGTCGTGCTGGGCCTGCTTCATCTCCCGGCGCAGTGCCTCGGCCTGCGGGTGGGCGTTCTCCCGGGACACGTCGTCCGCCGTCACCGGCGGCGCTTTCCGCGCGGGCCTGGCTGACGGCTGCACCTTCTCCGGCTGCACCGGGGCGTGGAAGCAGCTCACGGCGAGGAGCAGTATCAGGGGCAGCATGCGAACAGTCGTCTTCATCCCGCTACTCCTTCCTCTCCGCCAGGCCGGTCGTCCTCTCCCGACTCGTCGGTCCCGCGGACAGCGCGCGGCCATCGCTGGCCGTCGGCCCGAGGCGCTGCGTGAGGAGCTGCTCGTCCGGGTCGGACGTGGCGGCGCTGGCCGGCAAGTGGCTGGTGCGCTGCATGTAGGTTTCCCACACCATCTGTTCGAGGTCGTCGGCCTTGCGGAGGAGATCGCCGTCGCGGGTACGAACCGCGATCTCACGCAGCTTGAGGCAAACCTCGAGGCGGCGGTGGTAGGCGGCCAGTTCGCGCTCGCGCGCCTCGCGGGACGACGCCCGCACGCCGGCCGGTTTCTTCGCCGGGACGGCCGGCTTCTTCTCCGGGCCGCGGCCGAAGGACAGCCAGCGCGGCAGCCAACCACCGCGCTCCTCGGTCGCCGGAGGGACGGCTTCGTCATTCGCCGGCCGATCCTGGGCGGTAGCGGTACACAGGCTCACGCACAGCGCGGCCGCCAGCGTCGCCATCGCGCGCATTGCTGCCTCCTGCACTCGGGGAAACCGGGTGGGGCGAATCGTGCCGTCAGCCGCGACAGGCAGAAATACCTGCCCGATCGGCGTTCGATCCATCTGTTGGGGACTGAGAGGGAGGGGGTATGCCAGAAATCGTTCGCCGCGTCCAGGCCAGTTTCTGCTTGGCCCGGCCCGGCCCGCGGTACTACAACCTGTGGAGACACCCGATCTCGGAGGAACCGACGATGAAGCGCTTCTGCACCATCGCCCTGGGGGCGGCGGTTTGCCTCGCGGGGAGGATACTGCCGACGGATCCGGCAGGCGCGACGGCGGCCGCTCAGACGCCCGCCGCCCGCAAGAGCACGATCGCCTACGTGCGGTCGCTCCAGACAAAGGACGGCGGGTTTCTCCCGGCGCGACCGACGCCGACCAGCAGCCAGGCGCCGCGGCCGACTCTGCGTGCCACCTCCTCCGCCGTCCGGGCACTGAAGTACCTTGGCGGCGAAATCCCGGACCGGGAGGCGTGCGCGCGCTTCGTGGCCGCGTGCTTCGACAGCAAAAGCGGCGGATTCCGCGACCAGCCAAAGGCCGGTACGCCGGACGTCTTCACGACCGCGGTCGGGCTGATGGCCGTCTCGGAGCTGGGCCTGCCGGGCGAGACGTACCACGCGCCGGCGGTGAAGTACCTGGCGGAGAACGCGCAGGGGTTCGACGACATCCGCATCGCCGTCGCCGGACTGGAGCGCATCAACCGGAAGTCCCCGCGCGCCGCGGAGTGGGCGAAGACGGTGCAGCAGCAGTGGCACCCGGACGGCACGGCCGGCAAGGGCAACGGTATCGCCCGGGCGATAGGGAGCGTGGCAGTCGCGGCGCTGCGCCTCGGAGACAAACTGAAGAACCGCGCCCAGGTGCTGGAGGCGCTCCGCGATGGCCAGCGCAACAACGGCGGCTGGGGAAAGGAAGGAACCCCCGGCTCGGACCTGGAGACGACCTACCGGGTGATGCGGGCTCTCGTCATGCTCAACGGGCGGCCGACCGACGCGGAGGGCGTGCGCTCGTTCGTCGCCAAGTGCCGGAACGAGGACCACGGCTACGGCCCCGCCCCGGGCGCGCCCTCGACGGTCGGCGCGACCTATTATGCGTCGATCGTCCTCCACTGGCTCGACCGGAAGTGACCGCGTGGGGGGCTGGGCCTGGAGCTATCAGAGAAAACCCGTCGGTTACTGTTACCAGGTTTGGAAAGCCCACGGGCGGCGTCCCGTGGGCTTTGCCTCGCAAACCGCGCTACCCGATGGTAGCTTCGCTGCCGCTCCCACCATACACTGGAAAGCGTTCGCCATCCTCCACCCCCTGCCGACCGAAACCATGCCCACCTCCGTGCCCGACGTCACGCTGCCCGGCCGCTCGCCCGCCTGGAAATGGTGGGTCTGCGGCCTGCTCCTGCTCGCCACCATGCTGAACTACATGGACCGACTGACGCTCAACCTGAGCGCCCGACGGATCATGGACGAGTTCGGCCTCACCCCGGTCGATTACGGCCAGCTGGAATCGGCGTTCGCGTTCGCGTTCGCCCTGGGGGCGATCGTTTTCGGCTGGTTGGCGGACCGCTTCTCGGTGCGCTGGCTGTACGCGGCGGCAGTCCTGGCGTGGTCGGCGGCCGGGTTCGCGACCGGCCTGGCCACCGGGTTCCTGCACCTGCTCCTCTGCCGCGCCCTGCTCGGCCTGTTCGAGGCCGGCAACTGGCCGTGCGCCCTGCGCACCACCCAGCACATCCTGCCGCCGAGCCAGCGAACGATGGGCAACAGCATCCTCCAGAGCGGAGCCGCCGTCGGGGCCGTGCTGACGCCGCTGCTGGTGATCGGCCTGGGGGCGTGGACCGGCACATGGCGTTGGTCGTTCATGGCGGTCGGCCTGCTGGGGGTGACGTGGGTGGTCCTGTGGCTGCCGGTAGTCGGGCCGCGCGACCTGGACACCACCCGGACGGCGTCCGGCCCGACGCTGGTGAGCATCCTCGCCTGGCTGGTGCTCCTGCTGGCCGTCGATACGGCGGTGCGTGTCGGGGCGTTCCCCGGGGCGCCGGACTGGGCGCCGCTGCTGGTCAAGGGGGCGGTGACGGTCCTCGGCATTGGCGGGGTGTTCCTCTGGCTCCGGGAGGCGACGCGCGACGACCGGGAGTTGCCGCGGCGAACGTTCCTCCTGCGCTTCTGGGCGATGGTCGTATTGGTAGTGGCGATCAACACGACCTGGCACTTCTACCGCGCCTGGCTGCCGCTGTTCCTGGGCCGGCAGCACGGGTACGCCGACGAGGAGGTCGGCTGGTTCAGCATGGCGTACTACGTCGCGACCGACCTGGGGTCGCTGGCGTCGGGGGTGGCGGTCCTGCTGCTGCTGCGCCTGGGGCTGTCGGTCCACTGGAGCCGGGTGACGGTGTTCGTGGGGTGCGCCGCCCTGACCGGGCTGGGGCTGGTGGTCGCGGTCCTGCCGGCCGGGTGGCCGCTGCTGGCCGTCCTGCTCGTCATCGGGTTCGCGTCGCTGGCGATGTTCCCGCTGTACTACTCGTTCAGCCAGGATCTGACGGTGCGCCATCAGGGCAAGGTGACGGGGGCGCTGGGGTGCATCAACTGGCTGGCGATGTCGCTCCTGCACGAACTGGTCGGAGCCTCCGTCCAGGCGACGCAGAGTTATTCCCAGGGGCTGGCGCTGGCGGGCGTGGCCCCGATGGTCGGGTTCGCGGCGCTGCTGCTGCTGTGGCGGAAGGTGCCCGTCCCGGCCCTCGTGGTGGAGGCGCCCCTCGACGGCGCCCCGCCTGCCCCCGACGAGTCCATCCGGGTCGGCGAGCCGACGGCCCCGCCGCCCGCGTCGAGCGAGGCGATTCGCCGCCCGTCATGACTGGCGCGGGGGACGGGGTAGCGGGGCAACCTGACCCCTCTGCCCCCTGCCCTGCGAAGCAAGGGGGCCGGGGGCGGAGGTTCCTTCAACCCGACGACGTAAGGAGGATTACATGGCCGCGGACCGGATGCTGGCGCACAACGTCTACTTTTCCCTGCGCGACAACTCGCCGGAGCAGGTGCGCAAGCTGGTGGAGGCGTGCGGGAAGTACCTGTCGGGCCACCCCGGAACGGTCTTCTTCGCCGCCGGCACGCTCGCCCAGGAGTTGAACCGCGAGGTGAACGACCGCGCCTTCGACGTCGCCCTCCACCTCGTCTTCGAGGACCAGGCCGCGCACGACCGCTACCAGGTCGCGCCACGCCACGAGCAGTTCATCGCGGAAAGCCGGGCGAACTGGAAGAAGGTGCGGGTGTTTGATTCGGTCGTGGGGGGATGAGGCGGACGGCGGCCCTTCAGCTGGCGGCGGTCCGGTGGTATAACGAGGGAAGGCGGGCGGAGACGTGCGCCCCGTATCTCAGGCCGCGGCGCTGATCTGGACTTGTACTCGAGGAAGGTCGTCGCTATCGTGCCCCCTCCCATGCTGACGAATGAGCCGCGCCAGGAGCCGATCGAGGCCATCGTCCTCATGTACGGATGGCTACGGGTGCTGCTGGTGGTATTCGCCCTGCTGGCGGTCGCGGTGTTCGCGGTCGCGGCCCGTCTCGATCCGTACTACGCCGACGGCAGCGCGCGGAGCGAGGAGACGCACCGGCAACTCGGGCTGCCGTCGTGTACGTTCAAGTTCGCCGTCGGGGTGCCGTGCCCCTCGTGCGGCATGACGACCAGCTTCGCCCTGCTGATCCGCGGCGACGTGCTCCACTCGCTCCGGGCCAACTGCGCCGGCACCCTGCTGGCGGTGGTGACGCTCGCGTTCATCCCGTGGGCTCTCGTCAGCGCCTATCGCGGCCACATGCTGTACGTGCGATCGTTCGAGAAGGTGCTGACGCGGGTGGTCATCCTGTTCGTGGTGCTGATGCTGGTCCGGTGGGCGATCGTTCTGCTGGTGTACTACACCTGACGCGCGGCGGTCGGCCGGCCGCGCATTCTCACGGAGGAGAGGCGATGCGGACGGACTTCCGGAATGGCCCGGCCGGCCTCAACCGGCGCTGGACGGCGGCGGCAGTGATTCTCGGCCTGGTCGCGCTCGGCGGGTGCAACCCGGCGCTGATGCTCGCGTTCCTGTTTCCGGCCGACACGAACCTTCCGCCGGAGTGTCCGCTGACGGTCGAGGGGAAGGAAGCGAAGGTGATGATCCTCACCTACCACGCCGGCGGCGGCCCCGGCAGTGCGCTGCTCAGCCGGGTCGATTCGGACCTGACGTGGCGGCTGTACCAGCTGCTGCAAAATCGGTTCAAGGAAACCGAGCAGGCGGTCGCTCTCGTCCCGCCCAACCAGGTGCGCAACTACCAGAACAGCCGCCCGCGCTGGCGCGACGAGTCGCCGCAGAAGATCGGCAAACACTTCAAGGCGGACTACGTCCTCACCCTGGAGATCGTCGATTTCCGACTGGCCGACAAGCGCAACGCCAACTTCATGTACGAGGGGCACGCGGAGATCAACGTGACCGTCACCGACGCCCACAAGGAGGTGGGCGAGGGGGAGGCATACGCGCAGCCGTATGCCATCGACTACCCGCGCGGCACCCCGGCCCTGGTCGGTGACATGAGTCTCAATCAGTTCCGGGCGAAGTTCATCGACCGGATCGCGAAGGAGTTGTCCCAGCTGTTCACGCCACACCCGCCGCGCGACAAGTACACGGCGGACTGACCTCGTGGGAGGAGCAATGGCCGAGCCGGTGATCATCCGCTGTCGGGAGAATGGCCCGCTCGTGGTAAAGGGGGCGGTCCGGGTGGTGGACCATCTGGGCAATGAGTTCGTGCCGCCGCCCGGCAAGGACTCCCTTGCCCTGTGCCGCTGCGGACAGTCGCGGAATCGGCCGTTCTGCGACGGCTCCCACCGCGACTGCGGGTTCCAGGCAGTAGAGACAGCGCCGCCAGCATAGGCGACCAGGAAAGCGTGTTTCGCGCAAAGACGCCAGGAGCGCCAAGAAATCGTTCTTGGCGCTCCTGGCGTCTTTGCGCGAAACACCATGCCCGCGGTCCAGTTCTTGTCCTGCGAATCGGTCCTTGCTCACGCGCCATACTTCCCCAGGCGGCGCGCGTGGGCGAGGGCGAGCGGCATCAGGTACTTCGCCTCGAACTGCCCCAGCGCCCCGCGCAGGCACGACGGCTCGCTGAAATCGACCACCGCGTCTTGCCGGCACGAGTCCGCCAGCAGCAGCGTCGGCACCGGGTGCCAGCTGTGGCTGCGCAGCTTGCTCGGCGTGCTGTGGTCGCCCGTCACGATCAGCACGTCCGGCTTCAGGTCGCGGATACGCGGCATCACCGCGTCAAGGCGTTCGATCATTTCCACCTTCGCGTCGAAGTTGCCGTCCTCGCCGGTGCTGTCGGTGTACTTGTAGTGCAGGAAGAAGAAGTCGTAGTCCTTCCACAGCCGGCCGAGCGTGTCGATCTGGTCCGCCAGCGTCGAGCCGGCCTCGGCGACGTCCATCCCCACCAGCCGCGCCAGCCCCCGGTACATCGGATAGACGGCGATCGCGACCGCCCGCAGCTTGTACACCTCCTGCATGGTGTCAATCTTCGGGTAGCGCGCGAACCCGCGCAGTGTCACCATGTTCGTCGGGGCGTCGTTCTTCAGAACGTGGGCCGCCTGGGCGACGAAGTCGTTCGCGGCCCGGGCGGTGTTCTGGGAGGCCGGGTCCGCCCCCTTCGCCTCCAGCGGCTTCTGCCCGGTCACCTGCGGGTCGGTGTCGTTGACGTGGTCGCCGAGGTCGTCGCCGCGGAACACGACCACGAACCGATGCTCGCGAACCGGCTCGACGAACAGCTCCACGCTCGGGATGCGGATCTGCTGGAGCTTGCGGCACATGGCGACGCAGCGCTCGGTCGTTGGCCGGCCGGCCCGGCGGTCGGCGATCAGCCCGCCCGCGTCCACCGTGCAGAAGTTACCGCGAGCGGCAACGTCGCGCGGGCCGACCGGGAAGTTGATGCCGAGCGCCTCCAGGATACCGCGGCCGATCCGGTACTCCAGCGGGTCGTACCCGAACAGCCCGAGGTGGCCGGGTCCGCTGCCGGGGGTGATGCCCGGCAGGACCGGGGTACTCAGCCCGCAGACGCCCTCCCGGGCGTAGGCATCCAGGTTGGGAGTGCGGGCCGCCTCCAGCTCCGTCTTCCCGCCCGGAACCTGGGGCAACCCGCCCAGGCCGTCTGCCACCACCAGGACGATTTTGCTGTCGCTGGGCTCGCTCAGTTCGCGCATCAGGGGGTGCATGTTCATGTTGTGGAGTTTACCGAAAGCAAACTGTAGAGTACAGTAGAGAGCAGTCAGCGCGCGGCGGTCAGCGGCCGGCAGGGAGGTCACGGGTTGGTGCGGGCCGCCGCCCGCCACTCGCTGACCGCTGCCCCAGGGGACCAGGAAATGCAGCTACCCGACGAGGCGATCAGCTACCAGTACCAGTCGCTCCTGGTCCCCCCAACGGAAGAGTGGACGCCAGCGGCCGAGCTGCGCGCCTGCCACTTCCTTCCCCCGGGGGCGCTGAAGGATCTCACTCCCCGGCTGCTGCAGATCCGCAGCCAGATCGCGACCGACCGGGAGCTGCGCCAGGTGCCGCCGGAGATGCAGCCGCTCGACGCCGGGTTCATCGACTGGCCGCAAAAGCTACTCGAGCAGGACCGTCGCCAGAAGGAGGCCGGACCGCTCGGCCGGCTCCTCCAGAAGGCGTCCTTCCTGCGCGACCAGGTGGACCGGGTGGTCATCCTCGGCATCGGCGGAGCCTACCTCGGGGCGCGGGCGCTGTTCGAGGCGCTGCGCAGCGCCCACCACAACGAGCTGCCGCCAAAGGATCGGCCGGGCCTGCCGCGCATCTACTTCGAGGGGAACAATGTCGATAACGACGCGCTGCAGGAGTTGCTCGACCTGTTGCAGACGACGTGCATCGATCCGGAGGTTCGCGACGAGCGGTGGGGGGCTGTCGTCATCAGCAAGTCGGGCGGCACCCTGGAGACGGCGGCTGCCTACCGGACCCTGAAGCGGGACGCGGTGGAGTACTACGGGTCGCACAGCGACCGGCTCCGCCAGCTGTTCGTTCCGATCACCGGCCCGACCGGCAAGCTCCGCGACCTGTGCCGGGCGGAGGGGTACGCCGACGACGACATCTTCACCATTCCCGACAACATCGGCGATCGATTCTCGGTGTTCACCCCGGTCGGCCTGCTGCCGGCGGCGATCATGGGGCTGGACGTGCGTGCGTTGCTGCTGGGGGCCAGCGCGATGACGCGGCGGTTCCTCGAGGAGCCGTTCGAGCGCAACCCGGTCCTGCAGTACGCCGGGGTCAACTACCTGCTGACCGCCCAGGCGGGCAAGTCGATTCGGGTGCTGTCGATCTGGTCTCGAAAGCTGGAGGCGCTCGGATTGTGGTACGACCACCTCCTGGCGGAGAGCCTGGGCAAGCACGGGCAGGGACCGACGCCGCTGACGGTGGTGCAGACGCGCGATCTGCACGCGCGCGGCCAGCAGCACCAGGAAGGGGCGCGCGACAAGGTGGTCAACAACCTCGTGGTGAGGACGTGGCGCTACCCGCCGATCCTGGTCGGCATGGCGGACCGCAACGAGGACGAGCTGAATCAGTACAACCGCAAGGGGCTGCCGGATTTGATGGACGCGGCCCACCGAGCCACCAACCAGGCTTACGCCGACGTGGGCCGGCCGACGGCTGACCTGATCGTTCCGACGGTGTCGGAGCACACGCTCGGCCAGCTGATGCAGCTGCTCATGCTGGCGACCGTCGTGGAAGGGCGGCTCATGGGTATAAATCCGTATGGTCAGCCGGGCGTCGAGGCGTACAGGCGGAACATGAAAGCCCTGCTGAAGAGCTAGCGGTCCACAGCATCTCCCCTCCACCTGAACTTGCTTCTTGCCACCCCCAGACGGTGCTGCAACGCCCGTGGAGCAACCTTCCGCCAACGCTGCGGGGTCTACGGTGTTGTGTTTGGCGCGGCACCGCGCCGACGTACAATCGACAGCGGGGCTGTCCGCAGTGCGCCACCCCATCCTTTCCCCGCACCTCGATCCGAGGAGACGTCCCATGCTCCGACACGCAACTGTTCTGAGCCTCGTCACGCTGGCACTGGTTCTGCTCGGTCTACAGGGGCCGCCCGCTCGCAGCGGTGAGGCGGACAAGGGGAAGAAAACCGATCCCGGCAAGGCCGTCGAGGCGCAGAGGGGAACGACGCGCGAACGGCTCATGCAGCTGCGTATCCTTCACAGGGTGCTGGAAGAAACCCTGGACACGAAAGCCTTCCAGGCCCCAATGATTCTCAAGGAGATACTGGGGGTTCTCCAGGACAACCTGGACAAGCGATACAAGGATGACGACGTGCTGCCCATCCTGGTCGATGAGCAGGCCTTCAAGGAGGAGAACCCCGATGTCCCGTCTGTCCTTGAGAGCCAGGTCAGGTTCCCGCCGTTCCCGCGCCGAATGACCGTGGCGACTGCCCTGCGCGTGGCGCTTTCGCAGGTTCCCACGAACAATGCGACCTTCCTGGTGCGGGCGCGTTATCTTGAAGTGACCACGCGAAAACAGGCCAGTCCGAAGCAGCTGTTGCAGCGGCGGGTCATGGCCTTCTTCGATGGATCCCATCTTGGCGAGGCGCTCGATTACCTCTCGGCCCTCACCGGCCTGAGCGTGACCGTGGATTCCCGGGTGGGGGATAAACTCAAGACCCCTGTAACGGCGGCCTTTACCAACGACATAACGCTGGAGGCTGCGCTGCGCATGCTCACCAACATGAGCGATCTGAAAATGGTACTGGTCGGTGATGCGGTCTACATCACCTCGCCTGCCAACGCGCAGGCGCTGGAGAAGGAGCAGCGGCCGCGGGAACCGGAGCCGGGCAAGGTGGCCCAGTGACCAGCCCGGAGCGCCAGCAACAGGCGCTGGCAGTGCCCGGCGCTGGCGCTCCGGGCTGGTTGGGGCTGACGGGCCGCACGCTCACCCGGAGAAGGTGTCGGCGTGGTGTCGGTGCCGGTCCTCCGTGGCTCGGATCCCGAGACGGCGCAGGTGCAGACCCAGCGCCGCCAGCGTCGCGCCCCACAGGAACCCGAACACCAGCGGTGCCGCCGCGAGGTGCTGCGTCACTGCCACCGCCACGCCGAAGAACAGCAGCCCGAAGGCGTAGCACCGGCCCCAGTAGTTGCTTCCCATGATGAAGAACGCCAGCCCCGTCAGCACCGCCGAGAACGGGTACAGGATCAGGTCGTCCCATCCCTGCGGCTTCGGGTCCGGCGGTCGCATCACGCCCTCGCTGACGAGCGAACGCACCACGAGCAGGCTCACCCCGTACGCCGCCAAATAGCCGAGCCAGATCGTCCACAATTCTCGCTCGGGGGCGCTCGTCGGGAGCAGCCGGCTGCCGCGGTTCTTCCAGAACAGCAGGCCGATCAGGACGAACTGGCTCAGCCGCGCGCCCATGATCGCGCTGCGCGGGGCGCCTGTCTGAACGAGGACGTACACCGCCAGATGCTCGAAAAAGATGATCGCCGCCATCAGCAGCACCATCGTGCTCCAGGTGTGGAACGCGGCGTCGTGGTGGCTGCGGTCCAGCGCCCGCGTCAGCCAGTCGAGGACGGTCGAGCTGCGGGCGTGGATCGAGTCGCCGTTGAGGTAGCGCTGCAGATCCTCGGCCAGCGCCTCGGCGGTCGGATAGCGGCGGCGCGGGTCTTTCTCCAGGCATTTGAGGACGATCGTTTCCAGGTCTGTGTCGATCTTCGGGTTGAGCAGGCGCGGCGGGACCGGGTCGGTCTCCAGCACCTGCATGACGGTGTCCATCGGCGTGTCGGACCGGAACGGCGGGCGGCCGGTGAGCAGGTCGTACAGGACCGCCCCGAGCCCGTACACGTCGGTCGCCGGCCCGACCTGCTTCTTGCCGGCGGCCTGTTCGGGAGCCATGTAACTGGGCGTCCCGAGGATCGACCCGGTCCGGGTCTGGCCGCTGTCGCTGCCGCCGAGACGCTTGGCCAGGCCGAAGTCGGTGACGTGCGGCTCGTCGTCGGCGTCGATCAGGATGTTGGACGGCTTCAGGTCGCGGTGGAGGATGCCGCGGCGGTGGGCGAAGTGGACGGCGCGGGCGATCTGGCGGGCGTACCGGGCCGCGTGGCGGGGAGGCAGCGGGCCGGCGCTGAGGCGCTGGGCCAGGGTGCAGCCGTCGATGAACTGCATGCTGAAGAAGTGCTGTCCGTCGATCGCCCCGACCTCGTAAATCTGCACGATGTTCGGGTGCTGCAGGCCGGCCGCCGCCTCCGCCTCGGTCCGGAAGCGCTGCAAGTCCTCCTCGCTGGCCAGCCGCCCGCCGAGGATCATCTTGAGGGCGACGACGCGGTTGAGTTCGACCTGCCGCGCCTTGTACACCACGCCCATCCCGCCGCGGGCCACCTCCGTCAGCACCTCGTAATCGCCGAAGCGGCGCGGCGGCGCCTCTCCCGACGCAGGCGTCTTCTCGTTGCCGGCATGGGTGAGCGTCGGGGTCTCCAGGTGGGCGGGCGCCCCCGGACGGTTCGGCGTCTCGGCCGGACGGGTGTCGGGGTTATCGGGCGAGGTCGCTGGCGCGGGGACGAGAAGGGTGGGCTCGTCCTCGGCGGGCGGCGCTGGCTGCCCCTCGCCGGCCGGCGGGGTCGGCTCCTTGCGCGAATCGGAGGAGTGAAACGAGCGGGTGTCGGACATCACGAGGTCTCTGTTCGGCGTCGCTCTCACCCGGCGGCGGCAAGGTTGACTTTAAACCGTGCGGGGGCGGGAGGCAACCCAACCGCCGACTATAATAGAGGCGGTCGAGGGGGTGCCCGTCCGCGACAGAGTGTCCTGCGCGAATGGCCGCCCACGCCTCGCCAGGGAGGATCCGCGATGACCCCCGCCGACTCTGCACGGCTGCTCGCCGACGTGGAAGCCTTCTGCCAGGAGCTGCACGACATCGAGGAGTTGTGCTACGTCGAGCACCGCTTCAACGACCAGCTGATCCCGCTGGCGCGCAAGCACAACGTCCTCGGCATGCCGGTGCCGGAGGTCTACGGCGGGCGCGGCGCGGACACCGTCACCTACGCCCGGGCGCTGGCCCGTATCGGTCGCGAGGGGACCGGGGTGCGCACCTTCTTCTCCGGCCACACGTCGATCGGCCAGTACCCGATCCTGACGTGGGGCAACGAGGAGCAGAAACAGCGCTACCTGCCGCCGTCGGTGCGCGGCGAGCAGATCCTGGCGTTCGGCCTGACCGAGCCGGAGGCCGGCAGTAACCCGCTCGAGCTGCAGATGACCTACGAGCGGCGCGGCGACCGGATCGTGCTGAACGGCGTCAAGTACCTGATCTCCAACGCCGGCATCGCGACGACGGCGGTGGTGTTCGCCTACCCCAAAGGCGGCGGGCGGCTCAGCGCGTTCCTCGTCGATCTGGTGGACGGCCCGGGGTGTGTGCGCGAGGATCTGACGGCCAAGATGGGCATGCCGACGGCGAACACCGGCATGTTCGAGCTGACGGACTACGCGATCCCGGCGGCGAACCTGCTCGGCGAGGAGGGCAACGGGTTCCGCATCGCGATGGGGACGCTGGTGAGTGGGCGGCTGAGCGTGGCGGCCGGGTGTCTCGGCGTGATCGAGGACTGCCTGGCCGAGGCAGTGCGCTACGCCAGGGAGCGGCACCAGCACGGCAAGCCGATCGGCAAGCACCAGCTGGTACAGGAGCACCTCGCCACGATCGAGATGCATCGGCTGGCGAGCGAGGCGCTCGTCCTGAAGGCGGCGGCAGCGAAGGACGCCAGCGCCGCCGAGCCGGGGAACGCGCCGCTGCGGGCGCAGGCGGAGCTGCTGGCGGCGCAGGCGAAGTTGTTCGCGTCGAACGCGGCATGGGACGCGGCCGATCGGGCGGTGCAGGTACTCGGCGGGCGCGGCTGGTCCACCCTGTACCGGCCGGGGCGGCACCTGCAAGACGTGCGCGTCTGCCGCATCTACGAGGGGACCGACGAGATCCTCAAGCTGAAGGTGGCGGCGGCGGTGCTCGGCGGCAAGGAGTTCGAGGCGTACAAGTGACCCGCCCGCCCGGACCGCTCCCGAGCCGCCACCCCGACCCCTCCCCCAGCTGGGCAAGGTCATGCATCCTGGGAACAAGGGGCGAAGGACCAACCGGAAGGCGGTCCCGGTCGGATACCGCGGTTGGTTCGACGCCTGGTCCGGTAGTCCTTACGCTTCGGGCTCGGATTGGTTACGCCACCGCTCCCCCTCTTGTCTGCGCCGGGCCGGGCCGCTACCATAATATTCTTCTGATCTTGCCTGCCTCGCCTCTCCCTCCCCGGTTTGGAGTCCCCTCCCATGCTCCCACGCAGCGTCGCCCCGAGCGGCCTGTTTTTGGCCTGTCTCGTCGTCCTCCTCGCCCTCACCCCGGCCCAGTCCGACGAACCCCTGAGCGAACCGACCCAGACGCGGGATGAAGGCCGCCCGCGCCTGGCGGTCCTGGTGGCCTTCGATCAGTTCCGCGGCGACTACCCGGCGCGCTGGAAGGATCTGTACGTCAAGGGCGGGTTCCGCCGGCTGATGACGGACGGGGCATGGTTCCAGAACTGCCACTACCCCTACGCCGCCACCCTGACCGCCGTCGGCCACGCCTCGATGGTGACCGGGGCCACGCCACGCACCCACGGCATCATCGCGAACTCCTGGTACGACCGCATCACCGGGACGGAGCTAAACGTGGTCCGGTCCGACCGCCATCGCCTGGTGCCGGGACCGGGCAGTCCGACCCCCGGGGCCGCCCCGGTGCGGCTCCGCGCCCCCACCCTCGGCGACAGCCTGCACAGGGCGACGAAGGGGAAGGGCAAGATGGTGTCGCTGTCGATCAAGGACCGGCCGGCCATCCTGCTGGCGGCCCTGCTGCGCGGGCAGCTGTGCTTCTGGTTCAACATCGCGACCGGCCAGTTCGTCACCTCGACGTACTACGCCGACACCCTGCCCGGGTGGGTGCGGGAGTTCAACCGGCGCGGGGACGCGGCCCGGCAGTTCGGCAAGGAGTGGACGAAGCTACGGTCGGACCTCGACTACGCAGCCTACAGCGGACCGGACAACGTCGCCGCCGAGGGCGCGGGGTACGCCCAGGGCCGGGCGTTTCCCCACCCGCTGACCGGCGGCAAGGAGAAGCTCGGGCGCGAGTACTACGAGGCGTGGGCGAACTCGCCATACGGCAACGAGGTGCTGCTTTCGCTGGCGAAGGCGGCCATCGAGGGGGAGCAACTCGGCCAGGACGACGTTCCGGACCTGCTGACGCTGAGCTTCTCCAGCAACGACATGGTCGGCCACTGCTGGGGGCCGAACTCGCAGGAGGTGCTCGACATCACCCTGCGCTCGGACCTGCTGATGAAGGATCTGCTGGACTACCTCGACCGGCGTGTCGGACGCGGCCGGTACGTGGTGGCGGTGTGCGCCGACCACGGCGTCTGCCCGATCCCGGAGGTGGCGCGGCAGCAGGGCAAGGACGCCGGGCGCGTCTCGCCGGCCACCGTGACGACGCGGGCGACGGCGTTCCTGAACGAGACGTTCAGCAAGCCAGGCGAGGTGTTGCCGTGGGTGGAGGCGGCGTCCGGCCCGCAGATCTACCTGAACCGCGGAGTGGTGAAGTTCAAGCATCTGGACCAGGCGAAGGTCGAGGAGGCGCTGGCGACGTGGCTGGCGAAGCAGCCCGGCATCCAGGCGGCGTACACGCGGACGCGCCTGACCCGGGGGCCGCTGAAGGACGACCCGGTCGGCGAGATGGTGCGGCAGTCGTTCGACCCGCCGTCGAGCGGCGACGTGGTCGCGGTGCTGCGGCCGTACCACCTGCTGACGAACCCGATCGGGCCGGGGAAGCAGGAGGCGTACCGGACGACGCACGGAACGGTGCATCCGTATGACACGCACGTTCCGCTGCTGGTGTACGGAGCGGGGGTGCGGCCGGGGGTGCGTACCGACCGCGTGACGCCGCTGGCGGTGGGACCGATCCTGGCGCGGGCGCTGGGGATCGACCCGCCGGAGCAGGCGGAGGTGCCGGTGCCGCCAGGATTGTTCAAGTGACCGGCGCCGTCGGACCAACCCGGAGCGCCAACGACGGGTGCGATCCCGCCCCGCGCTGACGCTTCGGGCGCGGACGCGGTTAGAAGTGGTTTCCGACCCCGTAGGAGGGGGCTCCGGCTCCCGAGGGTTGATATGCCCACTTGCCCCGAGATCCGGACAGGATGAACCGTGGAGGCGGTAACCCCGGTGCCGGGACTGCGTCCCCTGATACACGGTCCCGTTTGTCTTTCTCTCTCTTCCCTGATGGGAGAGGGGCAGCAGACAGCCACTCTCGGAGAGTTCCCGGCTCAATCCCCCGCCTGCAGAGGTACGTTAAAATACTCGAGCGCCCACTCGCGCATGAACCGGACCCGGGCCGGGGTGACGCGGTAAACCACCAGGTCCGGGTTGTCGAGCGTGCCGAGATACTGCCGCAACAGCGCGTTCGCGTCCCAGATCGCCTGCAGCAACTCCCGGTCCGTCACCACCTCGGCCACGCCGGTGATGCGCACCTGGTCGTGGCGGTCGTCGAGGTAGCACAGTTCGACTTTCGGGTTGATGGCAATCTCAACCGTCTTGTGATAGCCGCGCAGGTTGGCGATGTAGACCGTGAAGCCGTCGGTCCGCACCGGCGAGACCGGCCGGACGCGCGGCTGGTCGCCGTCGATCGTCGCAAGGTGCGGGAAGCGGTCGGCCTGGATCACCGCCTGGGCGAGGTCGCGCACCTTCGACGGGTCCACAGGTTCGGGGGCCGGTTTCGACATGGGGAACCTCCTGGGGAGTCGGGCCGGGGCCGGTGACGCGGCCCGGACGCTGGCGGCGCCCGCAGCACTTCCTCTCGTCCGGACCCGCACCAGTTTGCTATAATAGCATGCAGCAGAGGGTGCCATTCCCCCAATTCTTTCGCCGCAATCCTGAGTGATTGCAACCGTAATGCGCAGTGGACACGGAGACGCCAAGCTCCGCCAGGCGATCGCCCTCGAAGCCGCCCGCCTGATGTACGAACGCATCGAATCCGAGTACTTCACCGCCAAGCGCAAGGCCGCCAAGCGCCTCTGCCGGCGGGGCGTCAAGCCCGAAGACCTGCCGTCCAACGCCGAAATCCGCGAACAGATTCAGCTCTTCGCTCGCCTCCACGAGGGCGACCGGCGCACCGCTAACCTGCGCGAGATGCGCCTCGAAGCGCTGCGCCTGATGCGCCTGCTGCGCGCCTTCCGGCCGCGCCTGATCGGCAGCGTGATGACCGGCCACGTCCGCAAGGGATCGGACATCGACCTGCACATCTTCACCGACGCCGTCGGTCTCGTCACCGATCTGCTCGAGCGCGAGGGGTATCAGTTCGACGTCGAGCGCAAGCAGGTCGTCAAGCACCACGAGGCCCGCGTCTTCACGCACATCCACGTCCACGATCGGTTCAACTTCGAGCTGACGGTCTACCCGGAGGACAGAGCCCACTACGTTTTCCGGAGTTCCATCACCGGCAAGGCGATCGAGCGTGCGTCGGTGCGCGAACTGGAGGAGTTCCTGGAGCGGGAATATCCGGACCTCGACCTGGAGGGCGCGCTGCACGCGGCCGAGGCGGCACCGGATCCGTACCAGCTGTTCCGCATGCTGCTATTGCCGCTGGAGAATGTGTCGCAGTCGGCCCGTTACCACCCGGAGGGCGACGTGCTGTACCATTCGCTCCAGGTGTTCGAGCTGGCGCGCGACGAGCGGCCTTACGACGAGGAGTTCCTGCTGGCGGCGCTCCTCCACGACGTCGGCAAGGGCATTGACCGTTACGACCACGTCGCGGCCGGGCTGTCGGCACTGGACGGGCTGATCACGGACCGGACGGGCTTCCTGATCGAGCATCACATGCACGCCCACGACTATCGGGCCGGAACGCTGGGGCACCGCCTGAAGCGCGTGCTGGAGGCGTCGCCGGACTTCGAGGATCTGCTCCTGCTGCGTCAACTCGACGACGCCGGCCGCGTCCCGGGAGCGGTGGTCGGCACGGTCGATGAGGCGCTGGACTACTTGAAGGAACTGGCGCGAAGTAACGGGTGAAGCCGCCGACAGCCTCGGGGGGGACAACTGTGGTCGAGGAACTGCTGGTCGGGTTTCCGGTGGTGATCCAGCTCCCGGTGCAGTGGGGCGAGATGGACTCGTACCGCCACGTCAACAACGTTGTCTACTTCCGCTACTTCGAGAGCGCCCGGCTCGAATACTTCCGGCGGCTGGACTGGTTCGAGTACGAACGGGCGACCGGCGTCGGGCCGATCCTGTCGGCCACGCACGCGCGGTTCCGCCGACCGCTGAACTACCCCGACACCATCTCCGTTGGGGCGCGCGTGGCGTCTGTCGGCGAGGACCGCTTCACCCTGGAGCACCACATCGTCAGTCACACGCGCCGGGTGCTGGCGACGGAGGGCCAGGGGACGGTCGTGACCTATCACCACGGGGAGGAGCGGAAGGTTCCTGTCCCCGACGAGCTACGACGCCGGATTGCGGAGCTGGAAGCTACCGTTGGTCGCGCCGAGCCGCCGACAGCCGGGTAGAGGCGCGAAGCCCCCTCCCCCAGCCCCCCTTCCCTCGCAGGGAAGGGGGGCTGGGGGGGTTAGGTGCTTCCGTCACGGCACGAACCGCGGCAGCCGTTCGCGCGTGTGCAGATCCTGCTGGGCTTCCGTCCACATGAAGAAGTCGCGCGGGCTCCGCGCGTACGGGTGGGTGGGAAACACCGGCCTAACCGGCGGCGTTCCCCCTCCCGCTCCTCCCCCTCCCGCTCCTCCCAGCAGCGGGGCGACCGGGACGCCGTTGTTGAACTGTGGGCGGAACCCCTGGAACGGCTCGAAGGCGGGACGGAGGTAGTAGTGCGGCCCCTGGTAGGTGCCGTCCGGACACCAGGTGTAGTACCCGGGTCCGGTCGCGTCGGGCACGGCCAGATGCGGCATGGGCGGCGGATACTGCGGCGGAACGGGGCGCCACTGCGGATAGCGGGCCTGCGCCAGGGCCGGGGGGGCAAGCAGGCCGACACACACCAGCGCGCTCAGCCAGAGCGGGGCTCCTCTCATCGCGACTCCTTTCGGGAAGGCGGTTCCTCGGTGCGGGAGGCGACGCACGCCTCTCCGCGGAAGCCTACCCCATGAGCCGGCGCGAACGCGCCCGCCAGGAGCCACGATCGTGGGAAAAAGCCGCGGAATGGGTGGAACAGAATGCGTGGCGCCCGGGGCGCCGGAAGTGACGATAAAACGCAAGCCCGCCGGGTGAGGTGGACGACCCCGAAAGGGCCGCCCTGCCTCACCTGGCGGGCCGAGGGCCGGTCCGCGTCCTTGCGGGGCCGGGGCCGGGCGGGCCGGCCTACCCCTCACGCCGCTTAGTGCGGCATGCAGCCGGCGGGGCCGCACGCCGGGCCACCTGGCGGGCCGGACGGCGGGCCGCTCAGGCACCCGTTCGGAACGGCCCAGCTCATCGTCGGGCTGACGAACACCGGGGCGAATTGAATGCGCTGGGCTCCGCCGCACGGGCCGTAACCGCCCATACCGCCGCACGCCGCCGCATTGATCTGGTAGCCGTGGTTCTTGTAGTAGGCCACCCAGTCGATCCGGTCGAGAGCCTTGTAGTAGCGCGACAGCGCGTCGTAGTAGTCGTGCCAGAAGCGCTGCAGGCGTTCCTCTTCACACGTCAGGCACTTGTTGCGCTTGGCGAAGATGTTCCACCACGGCTGATACCCGCCATAGTGCCAGTGGCCCCCCCATGCGAAGACCGACTGGCCGGTCAGGCACAGGCAGAGGACGGCGCAGAGGACCTTCTTGGTGAACCCTTTCATCGCGACTCCTTTGACAGGTTGGCCTCGAAGCTGTGGCGAACCGCCGCACGGACCCTGTTCCCCCGCCGGCCCGACCCTGGGCCGCGGCGCGGTTCGCGGCGCCACAGTCAGCCCGACGCAACGCTCCCCTGTCGATGGCAGGGGCGCCGCATCCGGCACAACTAGAATCGGCCGAATCCCTGCCAAAGTCCGAAGAAAAATTCCCCTCGCCCAATTCGCTGGCGCGACTCACACCAGCCCGACCCGCCCGGAGCGCCAGCGCCGGAACATGCACACGGCAGGCGCCTTGTGCGGAACTGCGGCGCCGGCTACCCTGAGTAGCAGAGTCGCCCCGTCCCCCTCGGGCACCCGCCGTGCGCATCCGCTGGAGCATTCGCTATCAACTGCTCATCCCCCTGCTGACCCTTCCGCTCGGCGTGGTCGGTATGAGCACGTGGGCGGCGCTTGCGTCGGCCGACCAGGCGCGGCGCCAGCTCGAAACCCAGCTGCGAGACGTCGTCCGTACCGTCAACCAGGCCACCTATCCGCTGCCCGAGAAAGTCCTGCGGGACATCAAGGGTTTCTCGCGCGCCGACTACCTGCTGCTCCACCCCGGCCGCCCGCCGGTCACCACGCTGGACGCGCCCGTCGCGAACCTGCCGCCCCCCGCCGACGGCGAACACGGTCAGCTGCTCCGTCTCGACGCCCGCGCGGTCGTCGGTGGGACGGCGTACCGCTGTGCCGGTGTCCGGCTCCAGCACCGCCCGAACGACGGCGCCATCCTCTACATCTTCTACCCTGAATCGCTCTGGCACGACGCGCTCTGGGAGGCGGTGCGGCCGCCGCTCATCCTCGGCACCTTCGCCGGGGCCGCGTCCATCTTCCTCACGGTCGCGGTCGGCCGGCGCCTCAGCCGGCGCGTCCAGGAACTGGAGCGGCGCACGCGCCTGATCGCCGCCGGAGACTTCTCGCCAATGCCCCTCCCGGGCAGAAACGACGAGCTGCGCGACCTTGGGCGGTCCGTCAACGAGATGGCCCAGCGCCTCGCCCAGTACGAGGAGACGGTGCGGCGAACCGAGCGGCTGCGACTGCTCGGCCAGGTCAGCGGCGGGCTGGCCCACCAGCTGCGTAACGGCGTCACCGGGGCACGCCTGGCGGTGCAGGTCCACGCGCGCGAGTGCGACGGCCAGGCCGACGGGGAGGCGCTCGCGGTCGCCCTGCGACAGCTCGTCCTGGTCGAGATGCACCTGAAGCGGTTCCTCGATCTCGGACGCAGCACCAACCTGCGCCGCGAGCCGTGCGCGCCGGCGGCCGCGATCGACGAGACGCTGGACCTGCTCCGCCCACAGGCCCGCCACGCCCGTATCGAGCTGCGCTGGCGGCTGCCGGAGGACGCCGGCGCGGCCGGGCTGACGGTCCTGGGCGACGCAGGCCAGTTAGGGCACCTGCTGCTGAACGTCGTCACCAATGCCCTGGAGGCGGCCGGCCCGGGTGGGTGGGTCGAGGTTCGCCTGCGGGAGGGCGCCGGCGAGAAGGCGGTGATCGAGGTGCTCGACTCCGGCGCGGGGCCGTCACAGGCGGTGGCGGAGCGGCTGTTCGAGCCGTTCGTGACCGGCAAGCCGGAGGGCGTCGGCCTGGGGCTCGCCGTCGCGCGCCAGGTCGCCGAGGCCCACGGCGGCACCCTGCGCTGGCACCGGGACGAGGGGCCGACGTGTTTCGAGATTGTTCTGCCCGTTGCGCCGGCCCGGTGCGCCAGCGCGGGACAGCGGCCCCGCCCGGCGTCCGGGCTTCCGGGGTCGTCAGAGGAGGATAGCGCGTGAGCCATATCCTGATTGTGGATGATGAGGAGGCGGTCTGCTGGGCGCTGCAGCGGGCGCTGACGCGCGAGGGGCACCGGGTCACGGTCGCCTCGTCCGCCGAGGAGGCGTTCCAGCTGGCGGCCCGCCACGACTGCGACGCGGTCGTGCTCGACGTGCGCCTCCCTGGCCTCGACGGGCTGTCGGCGCTGGGGCGGCTGCGTCAGCTCACCGACGATGCCCCGGTCGTGGTCGTGACCGCGTTCGGCAACCTCGGCACCGCCGTCAGCGCCGTTCAGGGCGGGGCGTTCGATTACCTCGCCAAGCCGTTCGACCTCGACCAGGCGCTGGAAGTGGTCGGGCGTGCGCTGCAGCGGCGTGCCCTGGCCCGGGACGCGGCCCGGGCGGGGCCGCAGGAGAACGGCAACGCGGCTGAACCGCCGGAGGAGATCGTCGGCCGCAGTCCGGCCATGCAGACGATCTTCAAGCGCATCGCCCTGGTGGCGCCGCGCGACTCGTGCGTGCTCATCACCGGCGAGAGCGGGACCGGCAAGGAACTCGTCGCCCGCGCCGTCCACCGCTACAGCCCGCGCCGCGACCGGCCGTTCCTGCCGGTCCACGTCGCCGCTCTCAACCCGAGCCTGGTCGAGAGCGAGCTGTTCGGCCACGTCCGCGGTGCCTTCACCGGGGCCGCCCAGAACCGCCCGGGTTTGCTCAGCCTCGCCGACGGCGGCACCATCTTCCTGGACGAGCTGGCCGACATCCCGCCGCCGGTCCAGGTCAAGCTGCTGCGGGTGCTGGAGCACAACGAGGTGCTGCCGGTCGGTGGTAACCAGCCGCAGCAGCTGAACGTCCGCGTTCTGGCCGCCACCCACCAGGATCTGGAGCGGCGCGTCGCCGAGGGCGCCTTCCGGCACGATCTGTTCTTTCGGCTCAACGTGTTTCAGATCCACCTGCCGCCGCTGCGCGAGCGGCGCGAAGACATCCTGCCCCTGTGCGAACACTTCCTGCGCCGCTTTGAACCGCACGCCCTGCCCCTGCGGCCCGAGACGGCGACGTTTGTGACGAATCTGCCGTGGCTAGGGAATGTGCGCGAATTGCGCAACGCACTGGAGCACGCCGTCATCGTGGCGCGCGGCGGCCCGCTGTTGCCGGAGCATTTCCCGACGTTCAACCCCAACCTGGGGCCGGCCACGCCCGCCGAGCAACTGGCGAGCGCGGTGCGTGCCTGGGTACTTGACCGCCTTCGCGGCCCGAAGAGTGGCCCGCCAGCCGAACTCTATGCGGAGTTGCTGCACAGTGTCGAGCCCGCCCTGTTCGACGAGGTAATGCGGCGCGTGACCGGCAACCGCTGGGTGGCAGCGCAGTGGCTCGGGCTCAACCGGGCGACGGTACGCAAGAAACTCGCCCTGTACCACCTGACAGACGCCCACCGTCCCCCGGACCCCGCCGCCGGGAACTCGGACAGCTGATCGTTTCCGGCGCGGTCCGAGTCCCAGGCGTCAGCGCGGAAGGTGTGTCCTGTCCCGCGCTGACGCCTGGGACTCGGACCGAAGCGAAGACTTGCATTCAAGGATTGCGGGTTTAGAATCGATACTGATAAAATGTATGGGGTGAAGGGGCCGGGCCGTCCTGTTCCCCCACTATCCTATCTTTCCCCCTCGAAGCGCATCCGGACGCGGGCGGGCGGGGACACGAGCGCGAGCCATGGCACAAGACTACTTCACGCTGGACGAGGCCGCCCGGATCGTAAATATCTCGCAGGAAGAACTCAAGCAAATGGCCCGCCGGGGCGAGTTGCGCTCCTTCCAGGACCGCGGCACCTGGCGCTTCCGCGCCAAGGACATCCAGGAGCTGGCCCGCCGTCGCGGCATGACCAGCGACCCGGAACTCGCCCTCGGCGAGGCTCCCGTCCCCAGGCCGGCCGACTCGCCCGCCCCGCGCAGCCCCGGCGCGCCGAAGAGCCGCGAGGCCGAGGTGTTCGACTTCTCCCTCGATGCCGGCGACGACATCGGCGTCGGCCACGAGGATTTCTCCATCGAACTCCCCGGCAGCAGCAAGCGCAACCAGCCGCCGTCCAGCCGACGGTACAAGGACGGCCCGCGCTCGCCCGCGCCCAGGCCGGGCAGTGACAGCGATGTCCGGCTGATCGCCGAGGGCAGCGACATGCAGCTGCAAATCCCGACGGACAGCGACTCGAAGATCGTGGACGAGGCGCCGCCCCCCGGGCAGGTCAAGCAGCGCCCGCGCGGCCGTGCCGGGACGGGTCCGGACTCGCCCCCGCCGCGCGGCCGGCCAGCCTCCAAGGTCGATCTCCCCAAGAACAAGACCAGTTCCAAACTCGATGTCGGACGCAAGAGCGGCCTGCACCCGCCGGCATCGGTGGACAGCGGCGCCCGCCTGGTTCCGATGGAGAGCGACAGCGACGTGCGCATCGTCGGCGCCGGCGACGAGTCGCTCGGCCTGGGTGCCGAGCCGCCGCGCTCGTCCGCCGATAGCGACGTCCGACTGGAGCGCCAGGCGAAGGCTCCGCCGGCAAGCGACCAGGGGCTGCCGACCGAGGAGATCAATCTCGACGAGGAGATCCGCCACCACGAGGCGTCCCGCCCGCCCCAGGCCAAGGTGCGTCCCCGGCCGTCGAACCCCGTGTTACCGGCGATCTCGCCTTTCGAGCTGTCCGACGCCGACGTGAACCTGCCGGCCACGCCGCGGAAGAAGAAATCCGAGATCGACAGCAGCAGCGACTTTGAGCTGACGCCGGCCGGGCAGAGTTCTTCACCGCTGGAGCCGGGCAGCAGTGATTTCGACCTGAGCCCGGTCGGCGAGAGTTCGTCGCCTCTGGATTCTTCCAGCGAGGACGAGTTCCGCCTCGAACTGCCCGAGGACGAGGTCGCCCTCGGCGGCCCCCCGACCGGGGCCAAACGGGGCGGGCCGGCCAGCGGCATCTCGCTGGAGAACCCCGCCGACAGCGGCATCTCCCTGGAGCAGGGCGGCGAGGGGAGCGATGAGATCGAGTTCACCCTCAGCCTCAACGAGGGGGGAACTCCCCGGCCGGCCGGGGCAGGCTCGACCGATTCGGACAGCGAGTTTGAGCTGACCCTCGACGCCGACTCGTCCAGCCCGGCCGAGTCGGACAGCGAGTTCGAGCTGACGCTGGACGAGCCGAGGCTGACGTCCGACTCGGACAGTGAGTTCGAGCTGACGCTGGACGACGCTGGCGGCCTGTCGCCTCTGGAGGCGCAGGCGCCGAAGCAGGCAAAGGCTCCAGCCGGCGAGAAGGATATCTTCGAGACCGACTTCGACGTTCCCGGTCTGGAGGAGGAATCCGGGTCGGAAGCGGTCGCCCTGGACGCCGACACCGGGCTGGAAAGCTCCGAGTTCGACCTCGACCTCGACGACGAGGAAATGGCGGTCGAGGACGGGAGCGGCAGCGAGGTGGTCGCCCTCGACGACGAGGCGGACGATGCCTCCGCGACCGTCCAGGCGCCGGGCCGCAAGAAGCGCCCGATGGTTGTGGCCGAGGAGGACGAGGAGGGTCCGTCCGATTTCGAGCAGCTGGAAGGGGAACTCGGCGAGGAGGGGTACGAAGAGGGGTACGAGGAGGAGGTCGGACCGGTCGTCGTCAAGGAGAAACTGATCCCGGCCGCCCCGTGGGGCGCCATGCCGGTGCTGTTCATGCTGCCGTGCGTGCTCATCATGTTTGTCGTCGCCATCATGGGGTTCGAGATGGTCCAGAGCCTGAGCGGGTACAAGGGTCCGGGCCTGTTCACGCGCACGATCGGCGGCATCTTCGACAGCAGCCTGAAGAAGTGACGGCGCGGCTGCGGTGGCCGCCGCGGTACTCGCACCTACAAAAGCTTCCGGAACGACGAGCGGGGGGGCGGCCGTTCAACAGGTCCAGTGGCGGCAACGGGCGACCACTGGACCTGTCGAACGGCCGCCCCCCGCTCGTCCGGTGACTCCCTCCCGGAGGCGTGCCATGGCGCTGACCGCGTTGCTCCTCTTCTCCTCCGCCGTTCTGGCCACACCCACGCAACTTCCGGCCGGACAGACCCCCCACGAACTCCTGGAAGCCGCCGCCGGTGCGCTCAAGATCGGGAAGCCGAAGGAGGCGCTCAGGCTGGCCGAGAAGGCGATCGCCCTGGCCCCGACAAGCGCCCGCGGGTACGTCGTCCGGGGCATCGCTCACGACGCCCTGGAGGAGTACACCAGGGCGGTCGAGGATTTCACGAAGGCGATCGAACTGGACCCGAAGGCGGCGGAGGCGTATGACCGGCGCGGCAGCGCGCACTTCAAGCGCGGCCAGTTCGCCGAATCGGTCCGCGACTTCGACCGTTACCTCGATCTCGTCCCCCGTCAGCAGGAGGGCCACTGGCGGCGCGGCATCTCCTGCTACTACGCGCGCCAGTACGACGCAGGGCGCAGACAGTTCGAGGCATACGAGGCGGTCGATACCAACGACGTCGAGAACGCGGTCTGGCGTTACCTGTGCATGGCTCCGAAGGTGGGGGTGGAGAAGGCCCGCGCCGCCATGCTGAAGGTCGGGCAGGACCGGCGGGTGCCGATGATGGAGATTTACGACCTGTTTTGCGGCAAGATCGAGCCGGCGGTTGTCCTCGCTGCGGTCGAGCGCGGCAAACCGCCGGCCGCCGACCGCAACCGGCGCCTCTTCTACGCTCACCTCTACCTGGGGCTGTACCACGAATCGCTCGGGAACGGCAAGCGCGCCCTGGAACACCTCACCACGGCGGCGGAGCACCGCATCGGCCACTACATGTGGGACGTGGCCCGGGTCCACCGCGATTACCTGCGCCGGCAAGAAAAGAAGTGACCGCCCGCGCGTCCGGCGCCGTCCGAGCCCGAGGCGTAAGCGCGGGCCGAGATTAAACCTGCGCTTATGCCTCGGGCTCGGACGGCGCCTGAATGGAGGTTTTGTCGATGCAACTTATCTGGCGGTCTGGCTGCACACTGCTGGTTCTTGCGCTCCTGCCGATCTCCGCGCCCGCGGCCGAAACACCTCTCGCTCGCGGCGGGAAGGCGCTGCTGCCGGTTGTGGTATCGGGGCAGGCGGCCGAGAGCACGCGCAAGGTCGCGGCGGAGCTGGCCGATTATCTGAGCCGGATCAGCGGCGCCCGTTTCGAGGTGAAGACCGGCGACGGCTCGACAGGCATCGTCCTCGGCACGCTCGCCGAGTTCCCGCGGCCCGATCTCGCGAAGGCACTGGAGATCCGCGATCGCTTCGACGGTAAGGAGGTGTTCGCGATCCGCTCGGAAGGCAAGCGTCTCCTGCTCCTCGGGGCGACCGATCTTGGGGCGTCGCACGCCGCGTTCCGGCTGCTCGAAGTGCTCGGCTGCCGGTGGTTCTTCCCGGCCCCGGAGTGGGAGGTGATCCCGCACCGGCCGGATCTCACGGCGGACGTCAGCGAGACGAGTCGGCCCGCTCTGCTGTCGCGGCGCATCTGGTACGGCTACGGCCTGTTCGACCGGAACCTGCCGCGCGTCCGCCAGGACTACGAGGCGTGGGCGCGGCACAACCGCATGGCCGCTTCGCTGAAGACGTACACCGGCCACGCCTGGCAGAGCATCATCCTCGCCAACAAGAAGACGTTCGCCGAACACCCGGAGTACCTGGCGCTCGTCAAGGGCCAGCGCCAGGGCGAGCAGCTGTGCGTCAGCACCCCGGCGGTGCGCGCACTCGCGACGCGCTGGGCGCTGGACTTCCTGCGCCGCACCCCGCAGGCGGACATGGTGTCGATGGAGACGTCCGACGGGGCAGGGCAGTGCGAGTGCGCGGCGTGCCGCGCACTCGGGTCGATCTCCGACCGCGCGTTCGGGCTGGCGAACGAGGTGGCGCGGGCGGTCGCGAAGGAATTCCCCGGCAAGATGGTCGGCATGCTGGCGTACAGCGAACACAGCGAGCCGCCGTCGTTCGTCCTGGAACCGAACGTCTACGTGCAGCTGACCGCCGGGTTCATCCGCGGCCGCTACAGCTTCGACGAGCTGAAGGAACTCTGGCCGAAGAAGGCCCGAACGATGGGGTTCTACGAGTACTTCTCCGTCTGGCTGTGGGACTTCGACATGCCGCCCGGCGGCCGCGCGGCCAACGTCCGGGCGGTCCGCGAGCGCATCCGCGATTACGTCAAGCACCGGGCGACGAGCCTTGACTGCGAGAGCGGTAACAACTGGGGCGTTCACGGCCTGGGCTACTACGTCGCCAACAAGCTGATGTGGGATCCGGACGCGGACGTCGCGGCGCTGCGCAGCGACTTCTTCGAGAAAGCGTTCGGGCCGGCGGCCGGCGCGGTGCGGCGCTACTACGACCGTCTGGATCCCGGCAACGACCCGCTCGTCAGCGAACACCTGCTGGCGCGGGCGCTGCGCGACCTGGACGAGGCCGGGCGCCTTGCGAAGGGGCGGCCCGACGTGCTGGCGCGCCTGGACCACCTCAAGCAGTACCAGCACTATGTCCGCCTGCGCTGGGATTTCGACCGGACGAAGGATCCCGCGAAGCGGCGCGAACTCGGGCTGGAAGCGCTGACGCACTGCTACCGCACGCGCTACGCATACATGAACCACTGGGCGGCGATGCAGTACTCGTGGAGCGGGCGGCTGGCGAAGGAACTGGGTGAGCCCACCTGGGACGGGCGGAAGGCGACGAAGGAGACGCCGTGGCAGCAGAACCGGCCGCCGACCGCCGAGGAGACCGAGCGGCAGTTCCGCGCCGACCTGGAGCGCTTCCAGCCGCAGCAGGTGACCGAGCGCAAGTTTTCCGCCGACCTCGTTCCCGCCGGCCTGCGCTCCGCCAAACCGGCCGACAGCCACCAGCGTTATCAGTCGCCCAGCCGCTACGCCCTCTACAGTGAGAAGGGGGAGCCGCTTGAGGGGGCGATCACCACCGGCCTGATCGCCTGGTATCGGGACCGGCCGGCGGCGACCCTGACTGTCACCGACGCGGCCGGCAAGCAGATCCACCAGCAGCGCATGATCCTCGACGGCAAGGACCACCCGTTCGCGGTGCGCGTCCCGAAGGCCGGCCTGTACTGGCTGGACCTCAACGATTCGGCTGCCGGCTGGGGCATCAAGGCGCCGGCGGGCCGGCCGCTGACGCTCGCCCTCTCGACCGCGTCGCGCAGCCACAGTCTGGGGCAGATGCAGCGGATGTACTTCTTCGTCCCGAAGGGCACCAAACACATCGACTACTTCTGGGAGGGCAACCCGCACGACGTGCTCGGGCCGGACGGCAAGGTGGTGGCGAAGGTCACGGAGCGCGGCAAGTTCGTCCGGGTTGCCGTGCCGAAGGGGACGGACGGGCAGGCGTGGTCGTTCGGGCGGCTGGCGCTGGGCCGCCTGTGGTTCACGAACGCGCCGAACTACCTGGCCGCCTCGCCGGAGGCACTGCTCGTCCCACGCGAGGCGAGGTGACCCGGGAGCCTGCCGTGGGAGGCAGGCATGCCTGCCTCCCACGAGTACTTCTGATGCCCGAGGCCGAACGGCTTCTATAATGCCGTGCATGAAAGGCTGGCGGCGGCGCTGGGGGTGGACGGTCTGCAAGTGGCTGCTGGCGCTGGCGATCCTGGTCGGCGTCGCAAGGCAATTCTACCTGAATCTGTCCCAGCTGAACCGTGCCGAGTTGACCGTGCGGCCCGGGTGGCTCGCCCTGTCGGGAGGGCTGTACCTGCTGGCGCTGGGCGGGTCGGCGTGGTTCTGGTATCGGTTGATGCGCGTCTTCGGCGAACGCCCCCGGGTGGCGGCGACGCTGCGTGCTTACTACATCGGGCACCTGGGCAAGTACGTTCCCGGCAAGGCGTGGGCGCTACTGCTGCGCGGCAACCTCGTGCGCGGGTCGGGGGTAAAACTCGGCGTCGCGATCCTCACCGGGTTCTACGAGGTGCTGACGACGATGGCGTCGGGCGCGCTGATCGCGGCGGTACTGTTCGCGCTGCAGCCGCCCGACGCCTCCGGGCTGACCGTCCACCCGGTACTCGTCGGCGTGATGCTGCTAGGGTTGCTGGGCGTGCCGCTGCTGCCGGCGGTGTTCAACCGGCTGGTGGCGCGGCTGGCCGCCCGGTTCCAGACGGTCGAATCGTTCCGCCTGCCGCGGCTGCGCGGCGCGACGCTGGCGGCGGGGCTGGGGCTCACCGGCTGCGGCTGGCTGCTGATGGGCGCGAGCCTGTGGGCGATGGTCCAGGCGGTGGTGCCGGAACCCCAGCCGCTGACGCCGGAAACGTGGGGCCACTACATCGCGATGATCGGCCTGTCTTACGTGGCGGGGTTCCTGGCGTTCATGATGCCGAGCGGCGTCGGGGTGCGCGAGGGGGTGCTCGACGTGTTCCTCGGGCCGCAGCTGACGGAGTCCGGGACGCCACACGCCCGAGCCGTCGCGACCGTGGTTGTCCTGCTGCTGCGCCTCGTGTGGACGGCGGCGGAACTGGCGACGGCAGCGGTGGTGTACTGGCTGCCCGGCCCTGCTTCTCGCGAGTCGCCGAGTGCAGGGCCGGGCGGGCCGGGATCGGAAGCCCCCGGCCCGCCGTAGCGAGTCACTGCTTCGCGCCAGACGCCGGGATGATCTCGATGCGGGCCTGCGGGCGCACCCGGGCGAGGACCGCCTCACGCAGGCGGTCGCCGTAGATCTCCTTGACGACCTCCTTCATGGTGTCGAAGTTGACGTCGCGGCCCGCCTTCTGGCCGGTCGAGAGGATCAGGTGCAGGCCGAACCCGGTCGTCACCACGTCGCTCATCTCGAACGGCTTCAGCGCGAACGCCGCCCGGGCGAACGGCTCGACCAGGCGGCCGGCGCGCGGGAACCAGCCCAGCTCGCCGCCCTCCTTCTTCGTCGGGCACTCGGACTCCTTCGCGGCCGCCTGGGAGAACGCCTCCTCGATGAGCTTCAGCCGGGCCTCGTCCTGCTTCAGCCGGTCCTGGCCGGCGACGGCCTTCAGTCCGGCGGCCACCTGCTCCTCGACCTGCTTCCTGATGACCAGGAGCTTCGCCTTTGCCGCGTCGGCCGCCTTCGCGTCGTCTGCTGGAACCTTCACGAGGATGTGGCGGGCGCGCACCTGGCTGCCGTCGAACATCGCCTTGTTGGTGTCGAAGAATTCCTTCAGCCCCTTGTCAGTCGCGTACTGGGCGACGAACCGATCCCAGCGCAGGGAGCCGAGGATCTGGGTGCGCAGCTCGGCCTCGGTGAGGTGCAGGCTGGTCAGAACCTTCTCGAACGGCGTGCCGCTTTTGGTGATCTCTTCCTTGACCTGCCGGAACCGCTCCTCGACCTCCTTCGGCTCGACCGCGACCTTGAGCCCTTCGAGGTACTGGTCCACGAGCGCGTTGTCGATCAGGAAGTTGAGAACCTCCTTCCGCAGCCGGTCGCGGTCCGTGGGGGAGTCGCGCAGGGTGGCGCGGTAGACGGCCAGTTCGGCGATGGGCTGGCCGTTGACCTTGGCGGCGACGGCGTCCGCTGCGGGGGCGGGACGAGGCGGGGGCGAGGGAGCCTGGGTCGGAGCGGGCGGCGCCGCGGGCGGAGTGGGCGCCGGGGGCTTGCCCTGGGCCGGAGCGGGCGCCTGGCCCAGGACGGGAGCACAAAGCAGGCTGACGGTCAGGGCTGCCACGAACCAGCGATACTTGAGGAGCATGGTTTCCCTCCTTGTTCCGCAAGATGGGTCGGATGCGCAGACAGGGCGGCGCGCGGCAGGGATACGGGTCGGTGAGCCCTCACGCGCGGCGGGAATTCTACCCACTCGCCCGCGGCGCGCCGAGATGAAGTTGCCGGGTCGTTATCCAGCAAGAGCGGGAAGTGGAGAGTAAAAGCCCACGGGACGCAGCCCGTGGGCTTTTACTCCTTGCTCCTCGCTCCCCGCTCAGCGGAGTGATTCAAGGTAGGCAATCAGGTCCGCCAGTTCCTGACGGCTCAGCTGGGCATCGAGTCCCTGCGGCATGATTGAGACGCGCGACGGGGTGATCGAGGCAACGTCCGCCCGCGGGACGCGCAGCTCGGCCCGCTCGGCGGTCATCAGATAGAGCGCCTCGGGCGTCTCCCGGCCCAGGATACCGGCAAAGATGCGGCCGTCGTGCGTTGCGACCACGTAGGGCTCGTACCCGCGGGCGAAGCTGGTGCTCGGGTAGACGACCGCCTCCAGCAGGTCGCGGCGATTGCGGATGCTGCCGATGCGCGTCAGGTCCGGGCCGATGCGCCCGCCCTGCCCTGCGGCAATGTGGCACGCGGCGCAGGACGCGCGGTTGCCGAAAAAGAGGGACCGGCCGCGTCCCGGATCGCCCTTCGCCAGCGCCGGCTCCAGCTCGGCGAGGCGTACCATCTGCTGCTCGACGTCCACCGCGAGACGCTTGCGCAGCGGCGCGGCCGCCCGCCGCACCTCGTCGGGGTAGCCGTGCAGCGCCCGGTCCAGCGTTTCCGGGCTCAGGGCCGGCAGGCCGGGCGCCCTGGTCAACGCCGCCACCAGCTTGCGACCGACGGCAGGAGCCTTCGAGCGCTCGAACGCGGACAGCAGGCCCGGCAACTCCAGCGCCCCGGCCCGCGCGACGACCGGCGCGAGTCGTTCCAGCACCGCGTCGCCGAGCCGGGCGTTGCCGACCGCCTCCGCCGCGGCCAGGCGCAGTAGCGGCGGCGTCTCGTCGGTCAGGTGGCGGAGCAGCACCTTCAGCACCTCGTCCGACACCGCGGTCAGGCGCGGGGCCGCAGCGGCGATGGCGGCGACGCGCAGATCCTCGGGGCGGTTGGCGTCGGCAGCCATCTGGAGCAACTGGGCGTCGAAATCGGCGACGCGCGCCGCACGCACCGCCGCGACCGCCTGGCGCACCACGCGCTCCTCGGCGTGGCCGAGCGCCTTCCCCAGCTGCTCGACCCACGCGGGCGGCAGCTTCTCCAGCGGCGCGCGGGCCATCGTTTCCAGGATCAGCAGCCGCGTCGCGACAGGGGTGCTCCGGTCGCGCAGCGCCTCGGCTGCCGCCTCCTGCACGGCCGCATCCTTCGCCAGCCCGAGCAGCGCGCCGCGCAGCGCCTCCTGCTGCTCCGGATCCGGCTGACGCCGCGCCAGCCAGTCGCGCAGCAGGCCGACGATTTCGCGTCCCCAGTTCGGGTGGGCCGTGACGATCTGCAGCGCCGCCCGCCGCAGCGCTGGGTCGTCGGTGTTCAGCTGCCGCGCCACCTGCTCGCGCGTCAGCCTGCCGTCCTTCATCTGATCGAGGGCGATCAGCGCCCCGCGCCGCGCCGCGGGGGCGGCCGAGTCGAGCCCCCTGGCGGTCGTGTCCCGGTCCCCGATGCGGATCAGGGCGTAGATCAGGGCGTGTTGCAGGAAGGGGTCGGCGGCGCCCGGCAGGGCATCGAGGACGGCCGGCACCGCCGCCGCCTTGCCGATGCGCCCGAGCGCCAGCGCCGCCTCGCGCCGCACGGCCGGCTCGTCAGCGCGCACCATCTCGGTCAGACGGGCCAGCGCCGCGGCATCGCGGTGCAGGGCGACGGCATGGGTCGCAGTCAGGCGCACGCTGAGGTCGCGGTCCTTCAGTGCCGGCCGCACCAGCGCCCGCGCGGCGGGCAGGTCGATCCGCGTCAGCGCCCACACCGCGTTGCGGCAGGCGCGGGTCGAGCGGCTGGTCGCGAGCACCTTCTGCAGCGCCGGCAGCGATGCCGCTCCGCCCTTCGCGAGCAGGTGAACCGCCCGGTCGCGCACCGCGAAGCGCGGGTCGTCGAGCAGAGCGGCCAGGTTGGCGGGCTGCAGCTTCTCCCAGGCGAGCGCCAGCCCGCGCGGGTCGTCGGCCTTCGGGGCGCCGGCCTTGCGGACGCGGTAGATGCCGCCCTTGATCTCGGGGCGGGCGATCTTCGACGTCGGACAGCCGATGCGGAACCAGCCGCCGGTATCGACCACCAGCAGGCTGCCGTCGGCGTCTTCCAGCACGTCGGTCGGGTGGAAGTCGGCGCTGTCGGCGACGAGGAAATCCTCGCTGGTGACACGGAATCCGGCCCCATCGCGCGCGACGACGTGGCGCTGGATGCGCCGCCGGTTGAACTGCGCCGAGAACAGATTGTTCCGGTACTCCGGCCCGAAAGCGGTGCCGCGGTAGCGCGTCAGCCCGGACGGCGCCACCCATCCGAGATCCCCGACCTCCGGCAGCAGATCGCCCGTGCTCGGGAACTCGCGCAGCACGTCGTGCCAGGGATAAACACCCCCCTCGATGGCGTAAATAATCGCGTCGCGCCGGGCCGGCCGGGCGTGGAGGATGTTCACCGTCACCAGCGGCTCGCCCTCGGACGTGAACGCCGCCTCGACCGGGTTGTCCATGCCGCCGCCGCACACCACCTCCACCTCGCTCCCGTCCGGCCGGCAGCGGAAGAGACGCGCCGCCTTGCCGGTCAGCGCGGTTCCGTCGGACCGTTTGATCTCGTGGCCGTGGCGGCCGTCGCACCAGTAGATCCGCCCGTCCGGCCCCAGGAACGGGCCGTGAACGTCGGCCGCGTTGCCGGTGAACCCGAAGCGCGTCACCAACTCCTCACGCCGGTCCGCCTGGCCGGTGCCGCTCGTGTCCTGCAACTTCCACAGGCTCGGCGGCGAGGCGGTGTAAAGCGCGCCATCGTGCCAGAGGGCACCCATCGGCAAGGTCATCCTGTCGGCGAACGTGCGGCCCTTGTGAAAGGCGCCCCTGGCGTCGGCGGCGTCGAGCAGGGCGATGCGACTGGGCGGGCCTTTCAGCAGCTCGGCCGCGCGGAGGTTCACCCCGGCGGCGTCCGCGACAAACAGCCGGCCGCGTTCGTCGAAGTTGGCCATCATCGGGTGCTCGACGAGCGGGGGACCGGCGACACGCTCGACCACGAACCCGGGCGGCACCTGGAACCGTATCGGTGGTTCATCAGCTTCCGCCTGCTCCGGTGCGGCGGGGGCCGCCAGCATCCAGACGACGGGCAGGGCGAGCAGGCCAAGGGGAAGGATGCGGTAGAGACGTCGGCGCGGCATGGTGAATCTCCCGAAATCGCGGCCGGGGCGGGTGCCTCCGCATCCCGGTTCCGCTACCGTGAATATGGGAACTGGCGCGGCGTAATCAACCCGGCACATCGCCCCGCGCCCATCCTGGCCTCGTCTCCGCCGCGTCGGGGGCGCCCTCAGGAGGTTGCTTCATGGTACGACGAATCCTCATTCTACCCTTGTGGGGTCTGGTGGCCCTGACCCTGCTCGCCCCCGCCAGCGGGCAGCAGGCGAAGAAACAGCCGGCCAAACTGCGCGTCCTCCTGCCCGACGAGGATGCGACGGTGAAACTCGACGACAGGGCGACGGAGGGGACCGGCACGGTGCGCGTCCTCACCACGCCGCCGGTCGAGCCCGGCCGCCCGACGACCGTCACCGTGACGGCGGTGTGGGAGCCGAACAACTACACCAAGATCACGCGCACGCGCAAGGTCGCCGTCACGGCCGGCAAGGAAGTGAAGGTGGACCTGACGGAGGCCGACCCGAAGAACCCCGACAAGTTCCTCATCCGGTACGTGCCGACGCCCGACAAGGTCGTTCAGGCGATGTGCAAACTGGCCGGCGTCAAGAAGGGCGACGTGGTCTACGACCTCGGCTGCGGTGACGGTCGGATCGTCATCACCGCCGTCACGAAGTTCGGCGCCGCGCGTGGCGTCGGCATCGACATCGACCCGGAGCGCATCAAGGACTCCAACGCCAATGCGAAGAAGGCGGGCGTAACCGACAAGGTCAAGTTCCGCAAGGACGACGTCCTCAATCTCAAGGGCCTGGGCGACGCGACCGTGGTCATGATGTACATGGGCGAGGACGTGAACCTGAGCATGATGCCGATTCTCAAGAAGACGCTCAAGCCGGGATCGCGAATCGTCTCGCACGACTTCGGGATGGGGGACTGGAAGCCGAAAAAACACATCACGGTTGTGGATGACGACGGGGACGAGCACGAACTCTACCTGTGGACGATCAAGAAGTGAGGATGGGGATCGAGGATCGAGGGGGCTTGCGGTGCGCGGCATTCGCCCGCCCCCCTCGATCCTCCCTCCTCGATCCTCGCCCTCATTTCTTCGTGGCTGCCTTGTGGGCGCGCTGGTCGCGCATCGGGCGGCGCTCCGGCCGGCGGTTGCTGTTGGTCGTCCCCTGGCTCAGCACCCGCAGCGCCTTTTCGGAATTGGAGACCTTGAAAATCCCCACCACGCGCCCATTGCGGCCGCCGCTGGAGCAGTAGGCATAGTCGATGTTGACGTGCTCCCCGGCCAGCGTCTCGCAGACGTGGGCCAGCGCGCCCGGCTGGTTCCGCAGCTCGACGGCCAGTACCTCGGCCTCGGTGTAAGGGGTGTTGAGGGACTGGATGATCTGGATGGTTTGTGCCGGATCGTCCGTCGTCAGGCGGAGCACGCTGTGTTCGTGCCTGTCCATCACCGACAGGGCGGTGATGTTCACCTTCTCCTTCGCCAGCGCCGACAGGACGTTGGCGAGTCGGCCCGGCTTGTTCTCCAGAAACACCGTGATCTGCTTCGTCGTTTGCACAACAAGCTCCTCCCACAAAAGTTGGACCCGCGGCCAGGCGGTCGTGCGCGGGGCGGTCGCGCTGGTTTTCCCGGGTTCGCCTTCTCATTCTAGATCGCGATCGGCCCCGGTCCAGCGGGCGGATGGGGTGGGGCCATTGCACAAACCCCAGGGTCCGGCTAGAATTGCGTGGATTGAAGGCGTGCGCGGCCGGCGGGACACGGCGGGCCGCGTGGACGGACAGGGAATGCCCCGGCATTGGCGAGACAGCGGACCCGGCCGCCGGCAAGCATCCCACCCTGCCGGCGGCCGGCCCCGGACGGGTAGTGAAGTAGTCAGGACCGCAGGCCGGCGTGTGCCGGCCCTTGGCAACAAGGAGTCGAGTCCGTGCAAATCAAGATCTCCGCGCGTCACGGGCATCTGAGCGACGCAACCCAGCAGTTCATCCAGGACAAGGCCCAAAAACTTCTCCACATCTTCGATCGCCTGATGTTGATCGAGGTGACCGTCGATCTCAAGGAAGAGACGAAGACGGTGGAGTTCATCGTCTGGCCCGAACACAAACACCAGGTGGTCGCGAGCGAACGCAACAAGGATCTGCTGGCGGCCGTGGATCTGGTCATGAACAAGCTCGAAGGCCAGCTGCGCCGGCACAAGGAGAAATTGCAGGACCATCGCCGCACGCCGTCTGCGGGGGAAGTGACCGGCACGCCGGCGCCCGAGCAAGGTGGCGAGCAATGACGGAGGTTCAGGCCATGCGTATGTCCGACTTTGTGGTCCGGGACGCGATCGTCCCCGACCTGAAGGCCACCACCAAGGAAGGGGTGATTCGCGAACTCGTGGAGAGCCTCCGCAACGCCGGCTACTTCAAGGGCGGGGAGATGGAGGATATCGTCAAGGCGATCCTCAAGCGCGAGGGCCTCGGCTCGACCGGGATCGGTCGCGGGGTCGCCATCCCCCACAGCAAGCACAGTACCGTCGATCGGCTCGTCGGCACGGTTGGCATCTGCCGCCAGGGGGTGGCGTTTGACAGCCTGGACGGCGAGCCGGTCCACGTCTTCGTCCTGCTGATCTCGCCCCAGGACCGGCCCGGCGACCACCTGCGCGCGCTGGAGAACGTTTCCCGCAGCCTCCGGGACGACGGGTTCGTTCGCTCGCTGCGGCAGGCTGCGAACCGGGAGGCCATCTGGGCTCTCCTCGACGACGCGGACCATCAGACCTAGCGCAAGCTCAATGGGGATGGTGTGTCATGGGCTGTTGAAAGCTCGCGGGTGGCGTCCCGTGGGCCAGGTGCTGGAGACTTCCCCCACGGGGCGCCACCCGTGGGCTTGCCACAAAACCTTTGCACACCATCCCCCTTGGCCCTGCACTGGTCGCTGGCGGCCTGGCGGGCGGCGGGGTGGCAAGGTGACGGGTGACAGGAATTGCGGTCACCCCCATCGCCTCGCCACCGCGAACCGTGGCGGCTTCGTGCGACAGGGTTTGGATGCCATGACTGGCGAACCCGTTCGGTACAAGGTGACTATCGCGAACGCCCAGGGGCTGCACATGCGCCCCATGAAGACGTTCGTCGAGCTGGCCAGCAAGTTCCAGAGCACCGTTCAGGTCTACAAGCAGGTCGATCAGAAGATCGACGGCAAGAGCCCGTGGGGGCTGTTGAGCCTCGGCGCCGAGCAGGGGACCGAACTGACCCTGGAGGTGTGCGGACCCGACCAGCAGGAGGCTCTCGACGCCCTGATCGCCTTCCTGGCCACCCTGACCGACGAGGACGACGTGCCGGCGACGGAACCCCTTGCCCCCGCGTCCCGGGACGAGCGGGGCAGAGCCAACGGTGGGTCCGCCGAGACCCCTGGCGGCGCGGCCGAGGCGCCGGCCGGCCCGCCATGATGGCCCCGGCGGACCGGCGCCGCAGCGTCCGGCCGCCCTGGAGGAAGCTTCCATCCACATGGAAATCAAACGGGGAATCCCCGTCTCACCGGGCGTGGCGATCGGCCCCGCTCTGGTGCTCGACAACGAAGGGATCCGCATCCCCCGCCGGTTCGTGGAGGACGGCCCCCTCGACGAGGAGGTCGTGCGCGTTCGTCAGGCTCTCGCCGCAGCCGCCGCGGAGTCCCGAGAGCACCAGCAAGCGGTCGCCGGCAAACTGGGCAAGCAGTACGGTGCCATCTTCGGCGCCCACGCCCTGCTCATCGAGGATCCGGCCCTTCTCCGCGAGGTCGAGGGGCTGATCCGCCAGCACGGGTACACGGCTGAGTACGCTGTCAGCCGCACCATCCGCCGCCACGTCAAGGCGCTGCAGAGCCTCGACCGCGGCGGCCACCTGGCTCTGCGCGGGTCCGATCTGTTCGACATCGAGAAGGCCATCCTGCGCAACCTTCTCGGGGAGCGCCGGGAGTTGCTCCACCACCTCCGGGAGTCGGTCGTCGTCCTCGCCCACGACCTGACCCCGAGCGAGACGGCCGCCCTCGACCCGACGAAGGTCCATGCCTTCGTCACCGAGGCTGGCGGCCGCGCCAGCCACACCGCCATCATGGCCGGGGTTCTCGAAATCCCGGCCGTCGTCGGCGTCGGGGAGTTCCTCACCGACGTGTCCGGCGGCGATCAGGTCATCGCGGACGGGAACCGCGGGTTCCTGATCCTCAACCCCGATGAGGAGACACTGGAGCGGTATGAACAGGCGCGCAAGAGTTTCCGCACCTTCGAGTCTCGCCTGAGCGAACTGCGCGACCTGCCGGCCGAGACGAAGGACGGGACCGGCGTCACCCTGCTGGGGAACATCGAATTTCCGGAGGAGGCCCGGCACTGCCTGCAGCGCGGGGCCGGCGGGGTCGGGCTGTACCGGACGGAGTTCCTGTACCTGAACCGGACCACCGACCCGGGCGAGGCCGAGCACCTCGACGCCTACCTGACCGTCCTGCGCACTCTCAACCCGCGGCCGGTCGTGATCCGTACCCTGGATCTGGGGGCGGACAAGTTCTGCCTTCTGGGCGAACACGTCCCCGAGGAGCGCAACCCGTTCCTCGGCCTGCGCAGCGTCCGCCTGTGCCTGCGGAATTTGACCTTGTTCAAAACGCAGATGCGTGCGATCCTAAGGGCGAGCGCGTTCGGCGACGTGCGCATCATGTTCCCGATGGTCAGCACCCTGCTGGAGCTGCGCCAGTGCAAGATGATCCTGGCCGAGGTGAAGGAGGATCTGGAAGACGAGGGCATCCCGTTCAACCGGAAGATCCCCGTCGGGACGATGATCGAGGTTCCCTCGGCCGCCATCCTGGCCGACCAGCTGGCGAAGGAAGTGAGCTTCTTCTCCCTCGGCACCAACGACCTGGTGCAGTACACGCTGGCCGCGGACCGAACGAACGAGATGGTGGCGTCCCTGTACAGCGCCGGCGATCCGGCGGTGTTGCGGCTCATCGACATCGTGGTCGGGGCCGCCCGGAGACATAACATCGACTGCAGCGTTTGCGGCGAAATGAGCGGCGATCCGATTTACACCCTGCTCCTGCTCGGCCTGGGGTTGCGCCAGCTCAGCGTCACGCCGCAGAACATCCCGGAGATCAAAAAGATCATCCGGTCCATCACCATCGAGGAAGCCAACGAGGTCGCCCGGGAAGCGATGCGCCTGGAAACGGCGCGCGACGTGAACAATTACTTGCGGGAACAGACCCGCCGAATCCTGCCCGAGGTCGTGAACTGAGGACGAGCAGTTGAGAAGCGAGCGATGAAAAGTGAACAATGAAAAGTGACAACCGGGTCCGGGTTTAACCGCCGTCGCGGTGTCTGCCCCTCCATGTGCATTTTTCACCTTTCACTTTCTCCTTTTCAATTCCCTCTCCGCACCCGTTCCCCTCGCCGGTCCGGATTCACTCCAGTGAGGCAATTGGGGAGCCAGCCTCCGGGGCCAACGCACCGTCCCCGCGGGCTTCCGCCCCTGCTCTGCCCCGCCCCCGGCGGGGGTTGACCGACATGGTCCCCGAGCCACCCCGAATCACCTCCGAGGCACGCTCCCCACGCCCGGACGGGAGCAGTGCCACTCCCCCCACCCCTCGCACGAAGGTCCGGCTGCGCTTCCGCAAGGAGGGCGACCTGCGCCTGGTCAGCCACCGCGACCTGATGAAGTGCTTCGAGCGCATGTGTCGGCGGGCCGCCCTCCCGGTCGCCACCTCCCACGGCTACAACCCCAAGCCGCGGATTGTCTTCCCGCTGTCACTGGCACTCGGCGTTGTCGGCCTGGACGAGGCGGTCGAACTCGAACTGGACGGGGAGCACGACCCGGACGCCGTCCGCGCCGCCCTCGCCCGCCAGGCTCCCGCCGGCCTGACTATCTGCTCCGCCCGGCGGCTCGACAGCAAGACCGGCGGCCGCGCCTGCCGGGCCTGCTACCGAGTCCCGCTCCCTCCCTCCCAACCCGCCGGGCTTCCCGAACGGGTTCGGGAATTCCTTGCCGCCGGAGAGTGCTGGTTCGAGCGCACCCGGCCGCACCCGCGGCGCATCAACCTGCGGCCGTTCGTGCGCGACCTGCGCTTGCTTGCAGAGGCTCTGGAAATCGACCTGTGGGTCACCCCGACTGGCATGGCACGCCCCGAAGAAGTGCTCGCCGCGCTCGGGTTCGCCGACCCGGTGGAAGAACTGGTCCTTGTACGGACCTTGCTCGAACTGATGGACGAAACACCCACGCCAGGCGACGCGCCGCCCCCGGAGGGCGCGCTGACGGCCGGGAGCACGGAGACTCGGGGCCGACGAGCCCCGACTTCCCTGATCCCGGGTCCGCTGAGTTTTGAATCCTGACGCCTGGCCCAGAACCCGGCCGGCCCCGGTTGCGGTGTGTCGGCCTGTCCCGGGCGCGCGACTCGCGTGAGCCTGAGACCTCGCACCGTCCCGACCCCGCCCGAGGAGGCTCGGGATCTCGTAAAGGAAGGAATGCATGAAGAAAGAGATGCTCATCAACGTCCTGCAACCCGAGGAGTGCCGCATCGCCATCCTCGAAGACGGCGTCCTCGAAGAGTTGTACGTCGAGCGGACCAGCCACGAGAGCTACGTCGGCAACATCTACAAGGGACGCATTGTCAACATCGAGCCAAGTATTCAGGCGGCGTTCGTCGATTTCGGCGTCGGCCGCAACGGATTCCTGCACGTCTCCGACGTCGAGCCGGCTTACTATCGCCACCTGGAGCAGCGCGGCGGCGACCGCAACGGCGGTCGCGGGCGTGACCGCGGGCGGGGTCGCGACCGCGACAGAGACCGCGACAGGGATCGCGACCGGAACGGCGGCCGCGGCCGCGATCGGGGCCGACGTCCGCACCCGGACGAGGAGTTGGAACGCGCGGTGCCGGCTGCCGAGGAGGTGGCCGCCGGGACGGTTCCCGAGGAGCCGCACGAGAAGCCGGTGGAAGGGTTGCCCGCCGCCGCTGCCACCATTGCCGTTGCCGAGGTGCCGGCACCCGAGGTCGAGCCCCAGGCGGAGGTGACGGAAGAGGTCGGCGAACTGCTCAGGGAGATCCTCGCGGAACCCGTTGCGGAGGCCGAGGCGCCGCTGGCGGAAGCGGAGGCCGAGGCGCCCGCCGAGCCCGAGCCCGCGAAGGGGCGCCGCCGGACCAGCCGGCCCCGCACGCGCAAGGCCAAGGCCGAGGAAGCGCCGGCCGAACCGGAGGCGGCCGCCCCCGAGGGCGAGGCGCCGGCTGAGGCCGAGGCGCCGCGCCGGAAGGGCGAGGCGAAGAAGGGCGACGAGTCGTCCGAGAAGCCGCGGCTGATGGAGTCGGCGGAGCGGCGCACGGAGGAAGACGCGGGGCAGTCGGAGCCGCTCAATGCTCGCGAATTCACCGACGACGACCTCAGCTTCTCCAGTGCGCCGCCGGCCCCGGTGGCGCCGCCCACTCCGCTACCTCCGCTCGAGGAGTCCTACTGCACGCCCGAGCCGGAAGAGGAACCGGAATCGTTCGCCACGACCCCGGAACCGCGCCACGACGAATTCGAGGACGATTTCCTCGACGAGGAGGTGCCGCGCGGCCATCGCGACCGGCACCGCCCGCCGCTGCCCGACTTCGACGAATTCGGCGACGAGGAGGCCGACGAGCGCCTGGCCGCGTTCGACGAGGACGAGGAGTTGCCCGGCCCCCGGCCGCGGCGCGGCGAGCGGCGCGACGAGCGGCGCGGCGGGCGCGGCCGCGGCGGTCCGCGCCGGATGGGCGGCGGAGGCGGCGGGCGCCCCGGGTTCGGCCGGCCCAAACCGCTCATCCAGGACATCTTCAAGCGCGGCCAGGAGGTGCTCGTCCAGGTCATCAAGGAAGGGATCGGCACCAAGGGTCCGACCCTGAGCACCTACATCAGCATCGCCGGCCGTTATCTCGTGCTGATGCCCGGGCTGAACCGGATCGGCGTATCGCGGAAGATCGTCGATGACGAGCAGCGCCGCCGACTGCGCGAGATCCTGCAGGAGCTGGAGCCGCCGAAGGGGCTCGGATTCATCATCCGCACCGCCGGCCTGGACCGGACGAAGAAGGAGCTGCAGCGCGACCTGGCGTACCTGTCGCGGCTGTGGCAGGTGGTGGTGCGCCGCATCCGCAAGCAAAAGTCGCCGGCCGAAATCTACCAGGAAAGCGACATGATCACCCGGACGATCCGGGACACGTTCGCCGGCGACATCGAGTCGATCCTGGTGGACGAGCCGGCCGCGTTCGAGCAGGCGCAGGAGTTCATGCAGGTCGTCATGCCGCGCTACGCCAATCGGATCAAGCTGTACAACGAGCCGGTGCCGATGTTCCACAGGTACGGCATCGAGGAGGAGATCGCGCGCATCCAGCGCCGCCACGTCCCGCTGCCCAACGGCGGGTCGATCGTAATCGATCAGACGGAGGCGCTGGTCGCGATCGACGTCAACAGCGGCAACTTCCGGGCCGGCCGGGAGGACGCGGAGGAGACGGCGTACCAGATGAACCTGCTGGCGGCCCGGGAGATCGCCCGCCAGCTGCGGCTGCGCGACCTCGGCGGGGTGATCGTCAACGACTTCATCGACATGCGCGACGAGAAGCACCGGCGCGGGGTCGAGAAGGCAATGCGCGACGCCGTCAAACGCGACCGGGCGCGGACCAAGCTCCTGAAGATCTCGCAGTTCGGCATCATCGAGATGACGCGGCAGCGCATCCGCCCGTCGCTGAAGCGGAGCATCTACCAGGACTGCCCGCACTGCCACAGCACCGGCCAGGTCAAGACGGTCGAGAGCATGTCGATCGACGTGATGCGTCAGCTCCAGCTGGTGGCGCACCGGGAGAACGTCCAGCGCATCCAGATCCGGGTGCAGGAGGAGGTGGCCAACTACCTGCAGAACCGCAAGCGGCGGGAGGTCACGCGGCTGGAAGAAGCGGGCGAGATCCAGGTAATGATCCTCGGCGTACCGGGGGTGTCGCCGGAGTTCCTGGAGTTCCTCTACTACGACAGCAACAACAACGAGATGCGCTTCCAGCCCTACGAGGAGAGCAGACCGCGCCGGCGGTAGCGGCCAGGGCAGGAAGTGTGAAAGCCCACGGGCCGCCGCCCGTGGGCTTTGGGATCTCTACTGCTCACCCCAAACCACCCACCAATAAATAACTCCCCGCACAGGACGACCTGTGCGGGGAGCGCCTCTCAACCTCGGTTCCGACGAAACGGTGTCAGGGGTCGGGAGACACGGTTCAATCCGAGCCGCCTCCGCCCTCGCGCGAGGACCGCGCCAGGCCGTCGGGCGTCACACCGCAAACCGGGCGCCGGCACCAGGCGCCCCCCACCGGGTCAACCGCCAGGGGTCGCGAGCCGAACCCGGGTGCGCGGATACATCCCGCCACGCCCGCCCCGAAGAATCGAGGTCGATCCGTCACTACAGGTATCGGCACGCCAGCCGGCGGACTTCAATTGCGGCCGAGGAGATACTGCCCCGGCCTCCACCCGCCCAGCAGTTTCCACCCACGCTTTCCCGTCCGGCACGCACCACCGCCACACGCCGCGCTGCCGCCGCAGTTCTCGGTACACGCCACCGGAGCGACACCGCCCTGGACGGGCGGGACGCCGCACTTGCCGTGGGCGCAGCCGCCCGATGCGCAGCTGGCGCAGGCCGGCCGCACGTACCCGACGCCCCCGCCCCCCTGGCACCGCATCGGTCCGTACAGGAAGAAGGCGTACAGCGGCGGCGTGCAGTACGGCACGCGGTTGCAGCAGGTGTTGCAGCACGGCGGGACGGGGAGGGAGCGGTAGCACAGCCAGTCCCACAGCCGCGCCATGCACCCGGGCCAACAAACGACCGGCGCGCAGCTGGAACCGCACGGGGCGCCAGGCTGGACTGCCAGTGGTGGTGCGACTTCCAGCGGCGGGGGCGGGACGGCCGCCGCCGGGAGTTGTGCGGCTACCGGCGGCGGGGGCGGAACGGCCGGCAGCCCGTTGTCGTTTGCCCGGCCGGCCGCCGCGGTCAGCAGCCCCAGCGCCAGTGCCGCATAGCTTCTCCTCATGATCGTTCCCCCTGTTCCGACCTCCGCGGGCGCCCCGTTCACTCACTCCGGTACAGCCGGCGCTCCACTCCTTGATTCGGCATTCGACGCCGCTCGCCCCAGCAGAAAACGCAGCAAAGGATAACCAGGCGGCTTCACGCGCCCAGGCCGGATAACCCGATTGCGACCAGCAGGGCGGGCGGGTAGATTGGGGGGAGGAACAGCCCGGACAACCAAGGGGGAACGCCGTGACTCACAAGCACCCGCACGCCTTCACCACCTTGCGCCCGCTGGAGCGTGAAGGGCTCACCGTCCTCAGCCGCCGCAACATGCTCAAGGCGAGTCTCGCCGGCATCGGCGGGCTGTCCGTACCCGCCTTGCTGCAGGTCCGCGCCGAGGCGGCCCGGCAGGGTCGGCCGACGCCCTCGCGGAAGAGCGTCATCCTGTTGTGGATGACGGGCGGTCCGAGCCACATCGACACCTGGGATCCCAAGCCCGGCCGCCCGGAGCAGAATCGGGGGCCGTTCGGCGTCACGCGCACCGCCCTGCCGGGAACCGTCATTTGCGAGCACCTGCCGCGGCAGGCGGCCCTGCTCGACCGCTTCACGCTCATCCGGTCCGTGGACGCGACCCACAGCAACCACGAGCCGAATCAGGTTTTCCAGACCGGCAGCACCGAGGCAGCCCCGCGCATCAACCGCCTCGGCCACCTCTACCCGGCGATCGGGTCGGTGGTGGCGAAGTGGCGCGGACCGAACCACCCGGCCATGCCGCCGTATGTTGCGTTCATGAAATCGCGGTCGCACCTCGCCTGGGGCGGCTACCTGGGGCGGCAGTACGACCCATTCATCGGCGATCAGGCGACGCGCCTGCCGATCTACACGAACGTCGGTGTGGACACCGGGCGCACCACGGAGGCGAACCTGTTCCGACTCGCCGAGGGATTGAGCTACGAGCGCATCCAGGAGCGGCGCGTCCTGCAGCAGGCGTTCGACGGGCTGCGCCGCGAACTGGACGCCAGCGGGACGATGGAGGCGATGGACCGCTACGGCCAGCAGGCGGTCGAGGTGGTCATGGGACGGCAGGCCCAGGAGGCGTTCGACCTGGAGCGCGAGCCGCAGCGTGTGCGCGAGCGGTACGGCAAACACCTCTGGTGTCAGCAGGCGCTGCTGGCGCGGCGACTGGTCGAGGCCGGCGTCAGCTTCGTGACGCTCGATCTGAGCTATCACACGGCATCGGGCACCTGGGACACGCACGGCGACAACATCCCGCCCTACGGCGGCATCCGCCGCGGCCTCGGCCCGCTGCTGCCGCTGTTCGATCACCTGCTCACGACGCTGGTGTCCGACCTGGAGCAGCGCAGTCGGCTCGACGAGGTGCTGGTGATCGCGATGGGCGAGTTCGGGCGGACGCCGGTGATGGGGACGCAGGGCAGCACGGACGGACGGAACCACTGGCCGGTGGTGATGTCGATGGCGCTGGCCGGCGGCGGGTTCCGGCACGGACAGGTGATCGGCGCGACCGAGGCCGACGGCGGTCAGATCAAGGAGCGGCGCGTCACCCCGGGCGACCTGGCGGCGACGATCTACCACCACATGGGCGTGCCGCTCGACGCGACCTACCTCGACAACACCGGGCGGCCGCACTACCTCGTCGCGAACGGCCGGCCGATTCAGGAGTTGTTGTAGAGCAAGGCCAGCTGTGCGTATGATTGGGGGGGCGGTTGCGGAAGCTCGTCGGAAACAGCATTCCGTTCTACTCCAGTTAGATGTCCGCCCTGCAAGCCCAGAACCAGCGTCGGGGGGCGCCTGTCTATTCTGACGGGCGCGGCGGCGCTGCGAACTCGGGTTCGGCCCCGGAGGGCCAGGGACCGGCAAGCCAGGGGCACAAGGTTCCAGCAAGGGGGATCGCTCCCATGTGGCAAGCGCTGGTTTTGTGCTGCGCCTTCGTCGGGGAGGCGCCTGCCGTCGAGGCGCGTTTCGTTCAGGTCCACCCGGCACGCGCCAGCGCGCGGTTCCAGCGCACGCCCGGCCGCGACTGCGCCGTTGTCCTCATCCACGGCTTCTGCTTCTGCCTGACCGACGCGGACGTGCGCGCGGCGGGGCTGCAGGGCTGGCAGGAAGGCGGGAGCGACCTGGTGAACGAGCTGTCCGGGTACGCCGACGTCTACGCCTTCTGCTACGGCCAGAACGCGGCGGTCGATGAAGTTGCCCGCGTCCCTCTCCTGCGCCGGCGCATCGGCGAGATAAGAGATTTGAAATACCGCCACATCGTGCTGGTGGGCCACAGCGCCGGCGGACTGGTGGCCCGGCACTTCGTCGAGGGCTACCCGGACGCGGGCGTGACAAAGGTGATCCAGGTCTGCGCGCCTAACGGCGGCAGTCCGCTGGCGCGCCTGGCCGAGTGGTTGCAGAAGTGGCCGGTGATCAGGGTGTCGCAGCGGCCGTTTGTCGCGTCGCTCGCCCACGACGCCCGCCGCCGCGCCGCCCAGGGATGCCGGCCGGTGCCGGCCGACATCCAGTTCCTGTGCGTCGTCGGCACGCGCGACTGGGTCGTGCCATGCGACTCCCAGTGGACCGCCGACCTGCAGAATCAGGGCATCCCGGCGCTGGCCGTCCCGTTCGCCCACGACTCCGCCATGTGCCGGGGCGACAATGCCCGGCGACTCTGCGCCCTGGTGCTCCGCGAGCATCCGCGCTGGACGGCGGCCCAGGTGGATGCGGCCCGCGTGTCCATCAGCGCGGGCCGCGCGTTCGGGAACCCCGGCCCCGACGGGCCGACGCTGACCGCCCGGGAGCGGGAACGCTTCCTCCCGATCACCGTCGGCGGTCAGCCCTGGCGCGGCGACGCCTGCGTCTTCGTCCTGAGGCGATCAACGGACTCCTGCGGGACGGCCCACGCCGCCAGCTGGTCGGTCCAGGGCGTGACCTGCAGCACCCTCGTCGTGCTCGCCCTCGCGGCCCCGGCCGCTCCGTCCCAGGCGGACGAAACGGCGGTCGTCGCCCGGGGCAAGAAGCTGATCCGGGATAACGCCGAGAAGATCTGCCTCTTTGCTCACGCCTACAGCAGCTACGGCTACCGGGACAACGAGTTCATCGGCTGGCGCAAGACGAAGGACGGCTACCACGAGCTGACGTACAGGTTCACCGTGAAGGGGAACTTCCGGACCCAGACGATGCAGATGGGGTTCTACTTCCACCAGAGCGGCGCCTTCGAGTTCCTCCGCGTAAAGGACTACAGCACCATCTACGAGCCGTTCAACCGGCTCAGTACCTCGTACCTGAAGGAACTGCGCGAGGAGATGGGGCGCCGCCCGCTCGTCCAGAGCAACACGGAACTGCTGCGCGTCGTCGATGTCGCCTCGGCCCGGGAACTGTGCGAAATGTACCTCAAGTTTGCCCAGGCGAACAAGCGCTGAGGAGACGCAATGGCTCCGGGCCACAGAGCAACGCAGATGAACACGGATCTTTCTTCCTGATCCGTGTTCATCTGCGTTGCTCTGTGGCCCCTCCTTCTTCTCGCTCGGATTCTGTGGTTAGTTTTGCTTCCCCTTCCCAACGCACCACAGGTGGCCGGCCGTGCGCCAGTACCAGCAGCCGTCGAGCAGCGCCGGCGACGCCAGCGTCTTTTCTTCCAGCCGGTTGACGCGGAGCAACTCGAACTTCGGCCCGGCTCGGAGCACGAACGTTTCGCCGTCGTCGTTGGTGAAGAACACCTTGCCGTTGACGCCCACGGGCGAGACCGAGAACCCGTGTTTGACCGGCTGGCCGAGCCGCTCCTGGTAGTGCAGCTTGCCCGTCCGCGCGTCGAAGCAGCGCACCACGCTGACGATGTCGTTGACCATGTACAACTCGTCGCCGTACACCAGCGGGCTGGGAATGAACGGCGAGGCAGTGTTCACCTTCCACTGCAGGTGGGTCTTCGTCACGTCGCCCTTGCCGTCGGGGCGGATGGCCAGCGTCGGGCCGGCCCGGCCGGAGCAGCAGAAGATCAGCCCATGCCCGACGACCGGCGTCGGCGTCACCTCGAACAGGTTCCCGCCACAGGTCCACACCTCCTTGCCGTCCGCCGGATCGTAGGCGTAGACGCGCTGCTGGCTGCTGACAATGATCAGGTCGCGGCCATCGACCCGGATCGCCACCGGCGTACCC